>Ga0209692_10000214_pt1 | contig 182683 bp, 169 predicted proteins | sample tdDd472_FD_187129 | JGI IMG/M metagenome (GOLD analysis project Ga0209692, IMG submission 187129) | Marine sediment microbial communities from the Atlantic coast under amendment with organic carbon and nitrate - tdDd47.2 (SPAdes)... | ecosystem: Environmental > Aquatic > Marine > Coastal >... | reverse complement strand
CAATAAGACATGGTGAATCGTACCTGTTATTATTAATCCTACCAATTTGATCAGGTTTTAAAAAAATTGTCCAGCTTTTTAATCGAAAATTTATAATTTACTAATTTTTAACTGATCGATGCTCTAGCTTGATAATCATCTGGGTAGTTGTCGCTGAGATGTTCATGTACGGTAATTGGCGTGAGAGAGGGAGTTTCTTCAAGAAGTGGACAAATAACCGACTTCCATAACTTGTCCAGTGGATCGGGTCGTGTTCGCCAATGGCGCTCTTTTTTTTGGCCTAAGACAATTTCACCTTTATCAATCCGGCGTCCACTACGTTCTGATAGATTTGCTTTAGCGGCAGCTTGGCACTGCGTCTTTCCTGACTTTCGTTCGTTCATATATACCCTGATTTGCTGATCTGTGAGACTTACTCCAGACATGTTTAATTCCTTTTAGAAAAACATGTCTGACTTATATCAGATCAACCGGCCAAAGTAATTGTCGTGGCCGGACAGGGTAATTGTCGTCTAATACCCATACAGTGTGTCAACCCGAAATATCGTCAAATAGACAGTCAAATCCGTTCAAAAACAGGAAAACTCAATCGCATCATGGCAAAGTATGGTGCTATGCATATGGAAGACTCTTTAGAGCCTGAAAAAATGGAGCGTTTTATTCAGCAAAAAGCAGGGTTACAGGAAACCATTGAGCTGGCTCAGCATGAAATTAATGCGTTAAAAGCACACCGTAAAGCACTCAATAAACATGTGGATGTGAATGACTTGAATGAAGAAGACAAATTCTTAAAACTCAGTACACAAAGCAAATATTTGATTGATGGAATCAAAATGATTGCTTATCGTGCTGAAACCGCAATGGCTCACTGTTTACGGGAGTTTATGCCTCGTCAGGGTGAAGCCAGAAGAGTCCTGCAAACACTTTATCAGGCCGATGCGGATATTATTCCTGATTATGAGCGCAAAACATTAACGATACAATTGCACCATTTAGCCAATAAGGCAATGGATGGTGTGGTTGAAAAAATGTGTGAAGAACTCAATTCAACTGAAACATATTTTCCAAGAACAGAGCTCAAGCTTATTCTGAAAGTGGGAGCAAAGCAAAATCTTAGAGATCAGGATGTCTGAGCTTAGCTAATTCAGTGGGTGAATTAAAACTTCTATCTAAACGGGAAAGTGATAAAGCTATTTTGTTAAAGGCCATAAAAATAGGGCTAATAAGGTAATAAAAAGCATGGTCAAAGATTTTGTCCTTGTTATAATAAATTGATATTGGAGAAATATATGAATAAAGAACATGACGAAGAATTAAAGGAACTCGCCCAAAAAGGGTTGGTCAAAATGAGTCTCAGAGGGATAGGAGAATATGAAACAACTGTAATAGTCCATAAAAACGTTCCTAATAAAATTTCAAGAGACTTTATTGAAAGAGAGCAAGATCTGGTAGTTTTTATTGATCGCGATGAAGATAAACCTGCAAAATGTCATTTGTATAAGTTAAGTTGCCCTATGCCTGCAATCTATTTACAGATGGATCATCTTAAAGATGAATTGATGGAAGAAGAGGATGATTTAGAGAGTTGCGCACGTTTAGTTTTAAAGAAAGAGAGTTAGTATTTTACGCTACCAGCTGAGTAATCTGAAAAAGGGCAAGTTCAATATTAAGTTATATTTCATGAAAGAAGAGAATAATGGGGCAAGTAGGATATTCAACTACATTTCTTGAAGTTCTGTAAGAACCTTTAAAAGTATAGAAATAGAAGCAATTTAATGAACGAGAAGCCAAGACACCCACTTGGTTTTGTGGGTAAACTAAGGAAATTAAATTTTTCTAACAATTGGCTCCATATGAAAAATTACTCGCCGAGGCTCGTAGTTTTCAAATGAGCCATGCGTTATGATTAAAATGTACGCAAGTCCTTGATCTTATATTTCCATGTTGTTTTCTAATTTCTTTTGGCGTATAGTTATACTTATTTGATACGTCAATAGGTTTTATTATGCAAACAAAATTAACACTCAGACTAGAAGATTCTTTGATAAAACAAGCAAAAGATTATGCAAAACAACATGATAAGTCACTTTCTCAAGTTGTAGCTGATTATTTTCACATGTTGACACAACAAGCTGGAAAATCAGGGATATCTCCCATCACAAAGTCATTAATCGGAATTTTAGACCCTAATAATATTGATAAAAATGATTATAAAAAACATTTAGAGGAAAAATACCTTTGAAAATAGTATTTGACACTAATATTGTTCTTGATATTTTATTAAACAGAGAACCTTTTGTTGAGCTGTCAGCTAATATTGTTAGTTCTGTAGAGAACAAAAACATTGAAGGTTATTTATGTGCAACAACTATTACAACATTAGACTATCTAATCTCGAAACAAACAAATCGAAATGTAGCAAGAATAGAGATACAAAAATTATTAAACATATTTGAAATTTCAGAAGTTAACGCAAAGGTACTTGATATGTCACTCAATTCTGGATTCAGAGACTTTGAAGATGCAGTTCAATATTATTCTGGTGAATGTTGCGGTGTAAATGGTTTGGTTACAAGAAATACAAAGGATTATAAGCAAGCCAAATTACCCGTTTATACTCCCGATGAATTGTGGGGAATTATTTCAATTTCTTAAGATAAAAATCATAACAAGAAAATGCATCGGAGGCAAAAAGACGCCCCGATGATTTTGACGTTAGCAGGGTAAAATCAAAATATGTCACTTCTTGGTAGCCTCATTCTACACCCAAGAAAAGATTTGGCTTGCGATCTAAATTAATATATCCTGAATTAAGAACATAAATGTAAAAAGTAACCATGCAAAAAAAATAACTTAATGATTTCTACAAGCTAAAAATTTATAAGGGGGAGGGGATGAATATCTTAATCGCTGAAGATTGCTCAATCATTCAAATGATAAACGAAGAATTCATGAATGATTGGGGTTATAACTTCGATATGGCATCTGATGGAATAGAAGCTGTTAAGTTAGCACAGAAAAATAACGGCAAATATGACCTCGGTTTGATGGACATTGATATGCCCAATATGAATGGAATTGAGGCTACAAAAATTATCAGAAAAACTGCACCCTATTTCCCTATAATGGCACTAACGGCAAATGATGAATACAAAAAAGAGTGTTTAGAAATAGGCATGGATGATTTTGCTGTAAAACCATGCCTTCCAGATAGCCTTTTTGCTAAAATAAACGTCAAAAGGGGTCAAGTTCAATATTGAGTTATATTTCATGAAAGAAGAGAATTAAGGGGGCAAGTACGATATCGAACTATATTTTGAGGTTCTGTAAGAACCTTTAAAAGTATAGAAATAGAAGCAATTTAATGAAAATTTTTGGACTTAAGATTTAAATAAAATAATATTTAACCTGTCTCTTTACTTTTATTTATTCTCATCATTTCAGGTAATAGGCAGAAATCAATGAGATCTAAGCAATGCAAAAAGAAAGACCTCTCTCCGCCTATCGTTTGTCCCCTAAAATTAGAGGAGGATTATTTATTCCTTATCAGAATGCACCTAATTTAACATTTCCGGCAACGGCATTGGTAAAGTCTTCGATATTGTCGTACTCCATTTTTTTTGCAAATTCTGCCAAATTAGCGACATGAGTTTTCATCTCAGCGATTTCTTCGTGGCTACGACCACAGCCTTCACAGATTGTTCCGCCTTCAGTGCATTTTCCAGAGCAAGGATTAAATTTCATTTTTAACTCCTATGTAAATTGATTAAAAATTATATGTGGGTTTATTAATGGGCCGATATATTAACCCATTTTTAATAGGTATTCTTACTAAAACACAAAAAACGGCTATTATATTACATTTAATTTTTTGTTGTTTAATTTACGATTTTAAATTTAACAAACATATCAAAGTAAAAAGAAAAAGGGTTAAGTTCAGGAAAAGGGGGCAAGTTCAGTATTGGAGTATATTTTATGAATTTCTGTGAGAATCTTTAAAAAATATAAAAAATGGAAGCAATTCAATGAGAATTTTTGAACTTGATATTTAAATAAAGCAATTTTTAACCTGTCCCCTTTATCGCTCGCGAACCACGTTTAAGGTAAAAGTACGCAAAGCTTCCAAGCGGGCACTGGGTAAGGGCGTTTTCTAGGATAATGCTTTGCTAGCTTCGAAGGTACTGTCTTCAGTATGTAAGGTAAATCGGGTCATTGGGTTTCTCCATTAATTTTATGTTGGTTAGATTTAATTGTGTCTAAACCGATTGGTATATACTATTAAAGTGCTATTGGCTTTGATTGTTGCTATTCGTGTATTGGGCCGTGGTGTATATGCAGATAGAGTCATTGCGCTCCATTGCCAATGAAGCTAAAAACATGATTGATACCACAAAAATTTGAGTAGAATCGTTTTGAATTTATCGTTTACACTGGTTATTTATGAAGGCTAAAAAAAATATATTCCTGATTTTTTTCACTCTAGTATTTCTTATCTCCTGCCGCTCTGGGATGACTCAAAACCAGGAAAATCGTCCTGAGCACCATACAGATAATGGTTATAAAAACCTTTATATCGTCGACGCCAAAAAGAACTTTTTTAGCTTTTTATTGATGCGATACTTTGGTGATGTACAGTGGTCCAACCATGAAGCTTTTGCAAACCAGATTCCTATGCAAAAACTTAATCTGGAAAAAATCTATCAGCCAAGTCATCAGCTGCAAATTAGTTGGTTGGGACACTCAACTTTTTTAATCCAATACCAAGGTCTTAATATTTTAACAGATCCTGTTTTTTGTGACCGAACTTCACCCTTTAGCTTTATGGGACCAAAGCGATATACGCAGCATGTCGTTGATTATGCAAAATTGCCTCAAATTGATTATGTCATTATTTCGCACAATCATTATGATCACTTAGATAGCGAAGCGATGGAAATATTGTATAAACAGAATGTTCCACCAAGATATTATGTTCCATTAGGAATAAAAACCTGGTTGCTTGATGATAATGAGCGGATTAAATCACAAAATATTGTTGAAATGGATTGGGGTGAACATGAGGGGCATAAGGGGATTAAAGTAAGCGCATACCCATCGCAACATTGGTCGGCACGATCGTTATTTGATCGATTTGAAACATTGTGGGCCAGTTGGAGAGTTGAACTTGGTAGTTTCAGTTTTTGGTTTGCCGGTGATACTGGTTATAATGAACGCCTGTTTAATGAATTAGGTGAAACCATACCACCAGTCAACCTATCATTTATACCTATTGGCGCCTACTCCCCACGTGCATTTATGAAAGATTACCACTTAAATCCTGAAGAAGCCGTGCTAGTACATAAACACATAAAAACCAATAAAAGCATCGGGATGCATTGGGGTACATACCCTCTGACAGTGGAAGATCCAGTCGAACCACCCAATCGTTTAAAACGCGCGGTAACAAGGGCTGACCTTGAAGAAGATGAGTTTACCGTGATGAAGCTGGGAGAGACTCGAGTGATAAACATTAGGCAGAAATAATTTTCTAAATTTATAGTTTCAGTTCAGCTATGGTTATAAAGCTGTACTTAAACACCCCCTTAAAACAATTGGGTCCATTGTTTAGTTGTAGTAGTTTAACCATTTTTAGATTTGATTACTGGCTCATGTTCCCGACAAATACATTGAGTTTCGCTCATAGTTAAAGATTCTTGGGTTAATTCGCAAAATAAATCGCCTCCTTTTTTCTTTAGGTTATAACGACACGTCTGACAAACACCAAAGGACTTCATACCATTTGATTGCTGTATGCTTTGGAGCAACTGCTTTAGTGCACTCTCTATTTGATTTTGCTCTTCTTCATTTAGATTAATGCAAGCCTTAGTGATAAGGGGGGGCGGGATTAAAGTTTCTATTAGCTTCTTCCCAGATGGTGTTACTTGCAGGTGAATGCTACGTTTATCCTGCTTATTCGCATGTTTGGAAATATACCCTTTTTGTACTAGCAATTTTAAACTTTGAGAGACAGTTCCTTTTGTCTGTCCTAAATACTCAGCAACTCCCATTGGCGTATCTGAATATCGATTACAAATAGACAGATAATACAATGCCTCCAATTGTACTGGTTGTATGCCATAGTCCATGCCTTCTCGTCTTTCTTCATTTCTGAGTAGATTACTCAGACGTTCAAGGTAGTCAAATATTTCTTTAGTTTTCATAAGTAATATAGTATCGAATAAAAACTATATTGACAAGTATAAAATGTTGTGTTTATAATTATTGTAGTTTCGATACGAAACTAGTTATGGGGTGATTTAATATAGGAAATAAAACTATGGAAAATTACCTTTCAATCATTTTTTTGAGGAATAGAACAATGAATTTTAAAAAAATTGTATTTGCGGTTAGTATACTTATGTCATCCTCGGCCATCAGTTATGCTGATGAAAAAGTCCCTTATCCAAAGGATTATCGTAATTGGTCTCATGTGAAAAGTATGCTTATTGAGCCTGGACATGCTTTGGCCAACCCATTTCAGGGCATTCATCATATTTATGCTAATGAGAAAGCGATAACCGGATTGAAAAAGGGGACATACTCAGATGGTGCCATATTAGTTTTCGATCTCCTGGACTATAAGCATAAAGACAAAGTCATCACGGAAAATAGCCGAAAACTGGTTGGGGTTATGCATAAAGACTCAAAAAAATATCTGAAAACGGGAGGTTGGGGGTTTGAAGGTTTTGCAGAAAATAGTCAAACCAGCAGACTAACCAAAGATGGAGGTGTTTCTTGCTTTGGATGTCATGCACCACAAAAAGAGAATGATTATGTCTTTTCAAAGTACAGAAATTAGAAACTACTGAGGTATGATAGAGCAGACTTTATTTGACAGTTACCCGTTTTTTAAGGTATCTGTCAGGTTAGAGTCGAGCTAAATATGCATTCTTCTTATCCAACTCAGTTGCCCCAAGATATGTCAGATTTTGTCAGTGAACAAACCACCTTGAACGAAAAATTATTACATTAATTATTTTAGCTTGGCATATCTAATATCAATTTGTTTTTTTTAGTGATTACAACTCTCACAATTTGTACTAATGAAATGATATGATGTATCATAACTTTGTTGATATTTATATTGAATTGATTTGGGAGAAAAGAAGTGATTCAACAAAAATTATTAAAACAAGTCGTCATAGTATTAATCAGTTTAATACTTGTGGGACAGGTGACTGGTGAAACTCATTTAGATGCCCATGTACATGGTGAAGCCAAAATGATGATAGTCCTTGAAAATAACCAATTGTTTATTGAAATTGAAACACCGGCTATGAATGTTTTGGGCTACGAACATCCACCAGAAAATAAGCAACAACAGCAGGGATTAAAACAGGCGGTACAAACTTTTGAACAGTCCAGCCAAATTATTAAATTGCATGGTGGATTTTGTTTACCACATTCCCAAAATGTCGAAACGCCCGGACTGGAACATAAGGCTGACTCACCATATCATGATCATAATGCCCATACCGAATTTCATATCAGCTATATTTGGACGTGTAAAAATGCCAGGGATTTAAAAGAGATTGAGCTAAGCCTCTTCGAACATTTTCCTGGATTTGATATGATTAGAGCACAATGGATTTTTACTCGGGGGCAGGGAGCTGCTACTCTTGATTCAAAGCATCGGCTGATAAAGGTTAAATAGGTGAAGCAAAATATACAACAAACGGTGGAAAAAGCCAGTCAACAATGCCAACAAATGGGCGGTAGACTGACGGAAAAACGTAAGAATATCTTGCTCTTACTGCTATCAACACAAACCCCCTTGTCTGCTTATGATTTAGTGGAACAATACAAAATTCGTTTTAGTGATAATTTACCGGCTATGTCTGTTTATCGTATGTTAAATTTTTTACAAGAGGTGAAATTGGCACATAAGTTAGAAACAACCAATCAATTTGTGGCCTGTTCCCATATTATTTGCGAACATGAACATGAAATACCCCAATTTTTGATTTGTGATCAATGCCATACAGTCCGTGAAATAGGGGTGAAAAAACAGATAATCGAAGAATTAAGTAATAGTATTGAAACGACTGGTTTTAGTTTAGCCAGTCAGCAATTGGAACTGCATGGCCTATGTGCTGGGTGTAAAAAACAGGCCTAATTAGTCTTCATACAATACCACCTTATCGGCTTTCATGGCGTAAGCTGATGTTCCCAAATCATTGCTATTTATTTTTGTTTCTATGCTTCCTGAAATCCAAAATGGATCATATAGGGTTTTAAGTTCAATACCCTTTGGATAAGTCACATGTAAGATTTGATTAGGAGGTGGAGGGGGCACATGGATACAGGCACCAAAATATGGCACTAGAAAGAATTCGGTGACTTCTTGTTTGCTATTGCTTTCAAGCGGCACAATAAAACCGGGTAAGCGAATTTTACGATTATTGAATTCGGGTTTTATTTGTGTGGAAACCAAGGCTTGCTGATAACGGCTATCAGCTGCCTGAGCTAAGCTATTGGTAATTTGGCTGCTAATTTGATCTTCTAAGGAACCATCTTGAATATCATTTAAATATTCAGGGGGCTCACTCAGGGCATCTAAATCATCTTGAGGGATCAGATCCACCCATTCGATTTCAGTATATTTATCTTTGGGATTATTTTTTTTATCGCTGGCAACACCGAAGCTGATACTAGAAACAATAAGTCCGAGAAATAAACATGTGATGAAAGTGCTTTTAAAAAGAGTTGGTTTAAACATATTGAATTCATTTATTTGTTAGAGAATGTTGCTAAATAAAGTTGCTAAATAAAAGTCGCTAAAAAAATAGTTGTAAAAAAGTGATAATGAAAAGGATACAGTATATCATTATGTTTTTAAATTCAATAGTAATACATTCTGACTCATAATGAAAACGGCAATTGAAATAAAACAAATGGCATTTAGCTGGGCTAAACAGCATAATCCCATTATTGAAATTGAACATTGGCAATTGGCCATAGGCCAGTCAGTATTCTTATACGGGCCATCAGGTTCGGGGAAATCAACCCTGTTGAATCTGCTATCAGGAATATTAGTTCCTCAACGCGGAGAAATAAATCTTCTGGGACAAACCTTCAGTCTATTATCCAATCGTCAACGAGATAATTTTCGAGCTGCCAATATAGGGGTAATATTTCAGCAATTTAATTTAATTCCCTATCTTAGTGTGGCTGATAATATTCGAATAGCGGTAAAATTTGCGCAAAAGAAAAAGCCAGATTTGATTGTTCATGAGGATGATATGGCTGAGCTATTGGAGCACCTTTCCTTATCCACCGATTTATTAAATCAAACTGCCAGTCAACTGAGTGTCGGTCAACAGCAACGGGTTGCCATTGCCCGAGCTTTAATTCATAAACCAGGTCTATTAATTGCTGATGAACCGACCTCGGCATTGGACTCTGATAGTCGCAATGGTTTCTTAAAACTCTTTTTAGAAGCGGCTGAAAAATATCAGAGCAGTGTTATTTTTGTTAGTCATGATCGTACTTTATCTGATTATTTTGAACAGCAAATTAATATCAATCAATTCAATCAAGTCAGCAGCCAGTTCACCATTAATAAGGAATTTAATGATGCTATTTAAAGTGGCTTGGAAAAGTTTATTGAATCGTAAACTTACAGTAAGTCTCACCATCGTGTCCATTGCAATCAGTGTATTTGTATTGCTGGGGGTTGAACATATTCGCCATGCCACTAAAAGTAGTTTTACCAAAACTGTCTCGGGAGTGGACTTGATAGTAGGAGCAAGAACGGGGCAAATTAATTTATTGTTATATTCCGTCTTCCGGATTGGCAATGCCACTAATAATATCTCGTGGAAAAGTTATCAAGCTTTAGCAGCTAACCCTAAAGTTGCCTGGTCTATTCCCATATCTCTGGGAGATTCGCATCAGGGCTATCGGGTTATGGGGACGACAGACGATTATTTTAACCACTTCAAGTATGCTGACCGACAGGCCTTAGAATTTTCCAAAGGACATGCCTTTGCCGGAGTTTTTGAAACGGTAGTGGGGGCCGAAGTTGCCAAAAAGCTCGCTTATACAGTAGGAGATAAAATTACCTTGGCTCATGGTATGGGTAAAGTCAGCTTTTCTAATCATGATGAGCATCCTTTTGTGATTACCGGAATATTAAAACCGACCGGTACACCGGTGGATCAAACTGTCCATGTTAGTTTGCAGGGAATTGAAACGATACATATGGGATGGCAAAATGGGGTAAAAATTCCAGGTCGTGTGCAGTCCCAATCCCCAAGTGAACAACAACAATTGGTGCCTAAAAGCATTACTGCTTTGATGCTAGGGCTAAACTCAAAAATTGCCACATTTGCCATACAACGTGCTGTGAATAATTACCGCCAAGAAGCCCTTATGGCCATATTACCTGGTGTTGCATTAGCTGAACTTTGGCAAATGATGGGAATTATGGAAAAAGTTTTAGCCCTAATTAGTGTTTTGGTTTTAGCCGCTTCCTTAATCGGGATGAGCACTATGTTATTAGCTTCAATGGAAGAAAGAAAAAAAGAATTAGCCGTTTTGAGAAGTATTGGTGCTCACTCCAGTTTTATTGTTTTGCTCATTGAATTGGAAGCATTGTTTATTTTGGCTATCGGAATGTTAATCGGTCTGCTGCTATTGTCATTGACCATGGTATTATTACAACCTTATCTTAGTTATCACTATGGTCTATTTATCGGCCTTAATTTTTTAACCGGGAATGCTTTGACTTATTTGGGTGTGATTTTTATAGCGACGGCCATTTTGGCTTTGATTCCAGGATTGGTGGCGTATAAATATTCTCTGGGTAAGTCATTGAGTCAGTTTTAATGCAGACACTTTTATTAAAGCAAAGTGATTAAAGAAAAAAGTCATTAAAATTTAGGGATAATTACTGGAGAGATGAAACTTGAGGAAGAAATTTTTTACCCCTGCACCTTGTTTTCGTTGATTCGAAATAGGTGCAGCAGGGGTTAGATGATTTAAGTTTAAGTGTTAATCTTCATTCAGTTCAGAGATATCACTAACAACAATAGTGTATTGGTTGTTATTTAATTCTTCAAAACTGGCTGTACTGGTTTTTTCAAGATCAACAGCACCAACAGAAAGACCACTTGCTAAGATTAATGCAGGAACAATTGCTAACATTTTTATTCTCCTTTTGAGATTTTGTTGAAGTATTTGTTTTTCTTGTTAAGTATATTATTAAATTCCAATATAGGTGTCAACTTATTTTTTTGCTTATTGGATATTTTAATATGATGTTTGTTTATAGCAGGCCTAATTATATAGTTTAGTGAAAATGCTCGAGAAAGAGGAGAGGGGAAACCTTCTTATAAATTGGTTATGTTCCTGGTTTCTAATGCAACATTTCATGAGTAAATCGATCACGTCCTTTCCAGTAATCACATTTGGGACAATACTCACCTGTTGGGTAATCAATACCTTCCTCATGTGGACAACCAATGATCTCATCTACCATGCTAACGGATTTGACGTGATTTTCATCTAAAAATGCCATAATTTCCCCTAATATGCTTTCTGCTCTCCTTAAGTCATTTTTAGAATACCATTTCTTCATTGGTTCGACGTCAGCTCTTTCGGATTTGAAAATTCCGCAGACTACTTTTGTAGCAACCTTGTCATTGGGGCCATAAAACGCTATGGTGGCGATGGGGTATTCACCGATACCTTTTTTTGCTTTCTTGCTGATTAACTTTTTATTTTTCCCTTGTGGCATATTTAAGTCTCTCCTGGAATTGATATTTTATTAAGCTTTTACTCGGTCCAAATCCAATCGGCCTTGGGAGGAAATGAATGATTAGCAAAAGTTATATTGATTAGAACATCATCACCACTAAATAGTGGTAATTGCGTCATTATTGGTACCAGCGCCTATAGCTTCAATACTTTCGTATTCAGTGAATATGGTTTCAGCCGTGAAGCTTCTTAGTTTATTTTCGCTACAGATAAATAATAATCTTTTCATTTATTGCCCTGATTCCTGACCTCAGCTTCCTCCGCCATCACTTCTACCACCGTCGCATCCCGACCCTCTACCAAAACTTCCATGACTATCATGTTTGCAACTTGATTCACCGCCGGAATAAACTGGGTAATCCGCATTAAATCTGAAAAATTAAATAAATATTTTCCCTGTAGATAATTTTGTGCAATTCCCTTCCATAGTTGTTTATATGATTTTTGCGTGGCAGTGTCAAATTCTTTTATTTTAAAGAAATATATTTTGGGAAAGTGCGATTGAAGGGGAGATAATAAAGAGGATTTTTTTTACCCCTGCACCGGATTTTCGTTGATTCGAAATAGGTGCAGCAGGGTTAGATAGGTTGTGTTTTCGTGTTAATCTTCACTCAGTTCAGAAATATCACTAACAACAATGGTATATTGGTTGTTATTTAATTCTTCAAAACTTGCCGTACTGGATTTTTCAAGATCAACAGCACCGACGGAAAGACCACTTGCTAAGATTAATGCAGGAACAATTGCTAACATTTTCGTTCTCCTTTTAAAAATTGTATTTAAATTTTAGTCTTCACTTAATTCAGAAATATCACTAACAACGATGGTGTATTGGTTGTTATTTAATTCTTCAAAACTTGCTGTACTGGATTTTTCAAGGTCAACAGCACCAACAGAAAGACCGCTTGCTAAGATTAATGCAGGAACTATAGCTAACATTTTCGTTCTCCTTGTAAGAGTGTTAAGTTTTATGTTTTGCTTGTTAAGTATATTATTAAATTCTAATATAGATGTCAAGTCGTTTTTCATTTTATTTTAAAAAATACAAAAGAGAAGAATGACTAAATCTCACTCTTCTTCATATACGTCTTTTAGGTTTAATTTCTATATCCCTTCAATACTCCACTGGATAAATATTCAATCCATTCTGTTTCATGCTCTTGTTGTAATATAGTTTCAACAGCATGGGGTTTCATTCTGATGATAGGTTTGCCATCGGTACTACTACGTGATACGACTCGAATTTCATTCCTGGGGTAAACGGATAATTCAATAGGAAAAATATTATTTAAGTAGATATGGGTATAGAGCATAATTTTTGAATTTTTCTGAATACTGACCTCAGCAAGCTGGTAGTTTTTTTCTTGCTTATCAAGTGCTATCAAAAGTTCTTCCAGACTATCACTAAAAATATGTAAATCAATATCACTGCCTTGACGTATTTGACCGGTGCTGACTGAGCCAATTAAACAAGGGGAATAGGGTTTTAGTTCATACATGGTTTCCAAGGCAATAATTCGCATTGCGAATAAACGATAGGGCAGTGTATCGCTTTCATGTAATTGTACTAATTGTGATAATGATGCTTGGATTTCTCCATTGGAGGGAAGATCTTTGGGACGAAAACGAATTTTTTTACCATAACTTCGCCCGAGTAACCGTTTAGCGGCAATTTGCTTGGCGGTAAAATATTGTTTTACGCCTTCTTCATACATTAAACGGGCGGCCTCTTGGGCGAGGGATATTCGTAATTGCTGTGATTTACTATTTCTCATGGATTTAACTGAAATATTTCATCAGCCTGGGTTAGGATTTGAATGGCTTGTATCGGTGTAATAACGTCAATATCGGTTTCTCGCCCCTGTATATCCCAGCGACGCAATTGCTCTAATTGTTTGAGTCGAAGTGTATTTCGTAACCGTTTGCGAGTCTGTTTGGGGTGGATTAACAGATCAAGATGATGTTTGACTAACCAGGGGATGGGCTCTACAAGTAGTCCTCTGAGCATTTCAGCGCCAATAGTCGCGTGTTCATGCATATCAATCGCTTTGCCAATATCATGAAATAATGCGGCGGCCAGCATTATATGATCATCGGTTTGTTGGTTGGCTAATTGGAATACTTGTAGTGAATGATAAAGGGTATCAATTTCCGGGTGATAGTAAGGATCTTGATTTACCCCGTCCAAATCAAGTAGTAGATAAACTAAATAATCTTTTTTGGCTTGGTTAAACGCAGTGGTGTTACTATTACATGTGTTAATCGAAGAGTTGTTTGATTTCTTGATTGGATATTGATTGCCTGAATTTTTAATAGAGTCCAAGCAACTCTGTTTATGGTTTCTCATTTGATTACCGGATTCGTATCCGGCGGGTTAGTTAAATTTATTGCTAAGGTAACAGAAGCTCACCTAAACGCTATAAATTATTGCATTGACTTGATAGTATTGCAAGTTGAGGTATAAAAATTGGCTAAAATCGGGCGCTAGATACGGTCGGCTAGATGAAAGATCAACAAACCCTAATATTTTTTTATTTAAGTGATATAGTTTGAGATGCAAAAAATGGTCGTTGATAGACACTGGAATATTAATTCTAATAGAGCTAAAGCCTTGATGTTGGCTAAACGTGAAATTGCAGTTTTTGTTCATGATGCAGTCGAGCTGGAAGGGATTCATTTTACTTTACCGGAAATTCAAACTCTTTTAGAAGGTATTACCGTTGGCGGACATAAATTAAGTGATCAGCAAATTGTAGTTAATCAGGGTAATGCCTGGCGCTATCTTTTTCACTCAATAAAGGGTGACGAATTTAAGCTTGAACTGGAATATATTTGTGATTTGCACAATATTGCCGCAAAAGAAGAAGCATTAGAGTGGGGAAAGTTTCGTTCTGGAGGTGTCACTATAGCTGGAAGTGATTATATGCCACCCTCGGCAGCTCAATTACCTGTACTTTTTGAGCAAATGGTAGAAGAAGCTGCACATTTCGATGATATCTATGATCGGGCAATATTTGTTTTTCTAACTATGGCGAGATGCCAATTTTTTTATGATGTGAATAAAAGAATGGGGCGTTTTATTATGAATGCTATTTTATTAGAAAAAGGTTATCCTGCAATTAATTTAGCGGCCAAAAGACAATTAGAATTTAATCAATTAATGTTGGATTTTTATCAATCTGGTGACCAAGCTCCAATGAATCAATTTATGCGTTCTTGTTTGGATAAACGATTGATTAAAATTATGCAGGAATAATCAAAAATAAAATAAAGGCTTATCTTGTGACTAATAACGATATTTTACGTCGAATTCGCTATATCTTTGATTATAGCGATAAGAAAATGATAGCCATCTTCGACTTAGCGGAGCTTAAAGTTAGCCGAGAGCAGTTTGATGCCTGGCTAAGAAGAGAGGATGAACCTGACTATCAAAATTGTACGGATCTACAACTGGCGATTTTTCTCAATGGTTTGATTATTGAAAAACGGGGAAAAAAAGAAGGGCCACCGATTAAACCAGAAAAACGTTTAAGCAATAATATTATTTTTCGAAAATTAAAAATTGCGTTCAATTTGAAAGATGATGATGTTTTGGATTTGATGAACTTGGCCAATTTACGATTAAGCAAGCATGAGTTAAGTGCTTTTTTCCGTAAACCAGGGCATAAAAATTATCGGGAATGTAAGGATCAAGTTTTACGGAATTTTTTAAAAGGGATACAAATAAAGTATCGTCCGAATAAACCAAACACCGATCAGAAAGACCTCAATATGGAAACTAAAGAACAACAAATATGGAAAAAGGCTAGAGCCAAATTTTAAGGCAAGCCTTATAAGCCCATTAAAGTTTTAGTTTTTTTTTAACCCTAACCTTATTACTTCAAAATAAAAAAATTACTGAAGCGGAATCAGGAACTTATTCGTAGCCACCCGTAGCAACTACGATAAAGCTTAGGCAGCCCCACCCAAATAACCCATAAAATCCTTAATCTCAAGCGCTTAGGGGACCGCCCAGGCTGAACCTCGCTACGAAGTCAACTGAGTTTTTTAGGTTGAAAATGGCGTTTTTAGGAACGCGTTAAAAAATAATGGTTACTTTGTTGACAGCTGGCTTTTATCCTTATTCCCAGTTGCGAATTCCTGACCTATACTTTTATTAGGAACACTTCCTAAGAACTCTGTTATAGCCATATGTTATAGCAACGATGTATAGCAACAAAAAGGGGATTATTATGAATAACACTTGGATCCTTGTTAGTAATGCCAGTGAAGCGCGTTTGTTTGAAACTCAAAAATATCCCAAAAAATTGAGCCTACGAAAGACCTATACCCATCCTAGAAGTCGTCTTAAAAATTCAGCCCTAGCCACTGACCGAGCCGGTCATTTCCAAGGTGATGCTGCTCGAACTTCGCATGGTGCTTTTAGTGAGGCGGTATTGCCTAAGCAACATGAAATAGAACAATTTGCCAAGACTTTGGTAAGTGATTTGGATGCCGGGCGTAATGCTCATGATTATCAAAAACTGGTTATCGTTTCATCACCACACTTTCATGGCTTACTGAATAAACACATGAATGGGCATGTGAAAAAAATGGTCCAGAAACATATCGAAAAAGATTATACAACATTGAAAGAAAAGGAGTTATTAGAACGGCTTAAAGCTTAAGAAAAGCCAGTCCTATTTTTATAGCCCAATGATCTAGTCGGGCTTAAAAATAGGATTTAGATAGACTGTAAAATGGATTGTTTTTTTATTTGAAAATATAGGCGTGAGCTTAGTAATATTGCCGATATACTGAGTCCGGTTAAAAGCCCAATCCAAAATCCCATCGCACCTAATGTGGTATTCAATAAATCGGTCAAGCCCAAAATATAGCCTAGAGGAAAGCCAATAATCCAAAATGAAATAATCGATAGTAACATCGGGATAGCGGTATCTTTTAAACCTCGTAAGGCACCACCACTGCATAAGTGGATAGCATCTGAAATTTGGTAGAGGGCGGCAAAAATCATGAGTTGGCTGGCCAGTTGGATAACCTGAGCGTTTTCCGTGTAAAGGTGAGCAATAGCATAGGCATTAGTAAGAATAATACTGGCGGTAAAAAAAGCCAAAGAAATATTCACTAGATAACCAGTTTTAATCGTTTGTAGTAACTCGGGATGATTGTTACTACCTCGAGCTTGCGCGACTAAGATTGTTACGCCCATGGAGATACTTAAGGGCACAATAAATAATAGTGAAGAAACACTTAAGGCAATTTGATGAGCGGCAACGATAATAGTTCCCAACGAGGCAATAAAAAGGGCAATCACTGAAAAAATACTGCCTTCGACAAAAAAGGAAATACCAATGGGAATGCCTAATTTGATTAATTGTTTAAGTTCGTTAAGGTCTGGTTTAAGGTCATTTTTAAATAATTGAATCGGATTGAAAAATGGTGTTTGAAATACATAAAACAATAACATAATTACCATTAACCATTGCGTAATGGCGGTTGCCCATCCTGCTCCTATACCACCCAAAGCAGGGAAACCCCAGTGACCGAAAATTAGTAAATAGTTTAGAAAAATATTAATGATCAATCCAATCAAACCCACCAGCATAATCGGTACAGTATTGGCCATACCTTCATTTAAATAGCGCAGCACCAGAAAAAAAGTAATTCCTGGCACACCCCAAGAAACGGCGTTTAAATAACCAATAATAATAGGGCGAATGACAGTTTGTACTTGCATCAGAGCAAGTAAAGGAGAAATACTTTGCAAAAGGATAAAACCCAAAATTCCCAAACTAATCGCAATCCATAGGGATTGACGAATAATATGGCCGATTTGAGGAAGATTTTTCTCCCCATTAAGTTGAGCAACCGTGGGAGTGATAGCGGTTAAAATACCCGCCATTAATAAAAATAGGGGAATCCAGATTCCCGCCCCAATAGCAACGGCAGCCAAATCCTCCGTACTGGCACGTCCGGACATAACCGTATCCGCAACCCCCATAGCCATTTGACTAAATTGCATGGCAATAATGGGGAAGGCCAATTTTAAGAGTTGTTTAAATGAAGTCACAGCAGGTGGTGTATAGAAAAAGCCAAAGATTTTGAAGGGAAAGGGGAAGAGAAAACGCGTTATTTTAATTCTCTAGGGTTTATAATTTTTCCATTTTCCATTGCTCTTTTATTATCCATAAGTTTTTTCAACATAGTTTGCGATAATTTGTTGAAATTCTGCAGCAATATTGTCACCTTTTAAGGTTATGGTTTTTTCACCATCTTCATAAACAGGAGCAACAGGCGTTTCTCCGCTACCGGGTAAACTAATACCGATATTAGCATGTTTACTTTCACCCGGACCATTGACCACACAGCCCATAACCGCCACATTCATTTTTTCAACGCCTGGATATTGATTCTTCCAGTTAGGCATGGATTGTTTTAAGTAGGCCTGAATATCCTTAGCAAGGTGCTGGAAATAATCTGATGAGGTACGACCACAACCTGGGCAGGCAATGACGGCAGGAGTAAAAGAGCGCAGTTCTAGAGCTTGTAAAATTTCTTGTCCGATAAAAACTTCTTTAGAACGGGCTTCTCCCGGTTCAGGCGTTAAAGAAATTCGAATGGTATCGCCTATGCCTTGCTGTAATAGTACTGATAGGGCGGCTGTCGAGGCGACGATGCCCTTATTGCCCATCCCAGCTTCGGTTAGACCTAGATGCAAGGCATAATTACACTGTGAGGCCAAACTTTGGTAGATGGAAATAAGATCTTGTACGCCGGACATTTTGCAGGACAAGATGATTTGTTCTTTTTTTAAACCCAAGGCTTCGGCTTGACGGGCGGAATCAATGGCTGAAAAAATCAGCGCATCATGCATTACTGCTGTGGTTTCTTTAGGATTAGCTGAACGACCATTTTCATCCATCATTTTGGCCATTAATTTTTGATCCAGGCTGCCCCAGTTTACGCCAATACGAACCGCTTTTTGATTAGCGACGGCAATTTCAATCATCTGCGCAAAGTTATCAGTCTGTAGATTGCCTTTGCCGACATTACCGGGATTGATACGATACTTGGATAAGGCCTGTGCACACTCTGGATAAGTACTCAAGAGTTTATGACCATTAAAGTGAAAGTCACCCACCAGTGGAACGTTAATATTATTTTGGATTAAGCGCTCTTTAATTTGTGGGACAGCTTGAGCAGCCTGTTCGGTATTTACGGTTAGGCGGACTAATTCAGAACCTGCAGCGGCCAACTCCTGGCATTGTGTATAGGTAGCATCTATATCTGCCGTATCAGTGCTGGTCATGGATTGAATCACAATGGGAGAGGTTCCGCCCACTTTGACGTGGTCAATGGCAACGGCGTGAGTAATATGGCGTTTGATTTGCATGGATTGATTCAACTTAAGACGATTTTTTCGCCACTTTTTTCGCTGCTTTTTTGGTGCTTGCTTTTTTCTTCGTTGCAGCCTTCTTTTTTGTCGCTTTCTTTTTAACTGGAGCCTTAGTAATATCCCATTGACCGTCATTATAGTAGCCGACCCAGCCTGTGGCTTTGCCGTCTTTATCTTCGGTCATTATATATTGCTGTTTGTTTTTCCGGCTATAACGAATGATGACGGGATTACCCTTATCATCTTCTTCGGGAGCCTGGCAAAGGTAATCAAATTTAGGGTCTAATTCGCTTTTATGGGCTAACAATTCTTTAACCTGGGGCGCACGAGTTTCGCGAGAGCGAGGAAATTCGCTGGATGCCATAAATAACCCAGCAGCACCATCGCGTAAAATAAAATAACCCGAGGTTTTAACACATGGAATTTCCGGCATGTGCACTGGATCGGCTTTTGGCGGCGCGGGTTCACCATTTTTTAAGAGTTTTCGGGTATTTTTACATTCCTCATTAGTACAGCCGAAGTACTTTCCAAAGCGGCCAGATTTAAGCTGCATCTGGGCTCCGCACTTATCACATTCGATTTCGGGACCATCATAACCCTTGATTCGGAAGGTACCTTCTTCAACGACAAAACCATCACAATCCGGAGAATTACCACAAATATGGAGTTTACGCTGTTCATCAACCAAATAACTATGCATAGAAGTATTGCACTTGGGACAACGTTTTCTTTCTAATAAAGCCTTGGCTTCACCTTCTTCATCTTGATCGACATCGACGGCTTCATTGCCGGCAATTAAATTGACGGTGCCCTTGCAGCGTTCTTTAGGGGGTAAGTTATACCCGGAACAGCCTAAAAAAACGCCGGTGGAACCGACCCGAATATTCATATCACGACCACATTCAGGACAAGCAATATCGGTGGCGGTGGGATCATTGGCACGCATGGCATTTTCGCTTTCGCCATCGGCTATTTCTAATTTGTCTTTAAAGTCTTTATAAAAGGAATCCAGTACTTTGCGCCAATGTTTTTGACCGCCTGCGATTTCATCGAGCTTTTCTTCCATGCGGGCGGTAAAGTCATAATTCATTAGATCATTAAAGCTTTCCAATAACCGCTCTGAAACGATTTCACCGATTTTTTCGGCGTAAAAACGACGATTCTGAATACTGACATAGCCACGATCCTGGATGGTGGAAATAATACTGGCATAGGTAGATGGGCGTCCAATGCCTCTTTTTTCCAGTTCCTTAACCAGGCTGGCTTCGGAATAACGGGCTGGTGGCTTGGTAAAATGTTGAGAAGGGAGTAATTGCTCCAAGCCAAGTTTATCGCCTTGATTGACCTCAGGAAGTAAAACATCATCGGTATTTTTGCTACCGATTTTCATAACCCTTGTCCAACCATCAAATTTAAGGGTTCGACCCTTGGCTTTTAACCGATAGTCACCTGCCTTGATATTTAGGGTAGTATTTTCGTATTTGGCCGGAGTCATTTGGCAGGCCACATATTGACGCCAAATTAATTCATATAAACGCACACCATCTTTATCGATATTGCTATTTAAGTGATCGGAAAAACGGTTAATATCTGAGGGACGTATAGCCTCATGTGCTTCTTGGGCGGATTCGCCACTGGCATAAATAATCGGTTTTTCAGGCAAATACTTATGCCCATAATTATCGCCGATATATTCACGTGCAGCATTGATTGCATCTTGACTCAAAGCCGTTGAGTCGGTACGCATATAAGTAATATATCCAGCCTCGTACAAACGTTGTGCCAGCATCATGGTTTTTTTCACCCCAAAACCCATGCGTGTACTAGCCGCCTGTTGTAGGGTGGACGTAATAAAAGGAGCTTTGGGACGACTACTGGTTGGTTTGGTTTCTTTGCTTTGAAGCAGAAAATCGGAACTATTGAGATGGGCTAAAGTCTGATCGGTTTGTTCTTTATTAGTCGGTCGGAAATTGTTTTCCTTGCCGTCAATGAGCTGCTTGGTGACCTGTGCTTTAAAATCCTGGTTCTTGGGGGTTTTTAAGTTGGCAAATACTTCCCAATATTCCTCTGGATTAAAGGCTTGAATTTCTTTTTCCCTATCGACGACTAAGCGGACCGCAACCGATTGTACCCTGCCGGCAGATAAACCACGAGCCACTTTTTTCCATAATAAGGGAGATACCATATAGCCAACAACGCGGTCGAGGAAACGCCGGGTTTGTTGAGCATTGACCTGATCCGTATTTAAATCACCTGGATCGGCAAAGGCTTGTTGAATGGCATTTTGGGTAATTTCATTAAAAACAACCCGTTTAAAATTATTCTCTTTACCACCAATGGTTTCTTTTAGGTGCCAGGCGATGGCTTCTCCTTCCCTATCCAAATCCGTTGCAAGATAGATGGTATCGGCATTTTTCGCTAATTTTTTCAGCTCGGAGACCACTTTCTCCTTACCGGGCATGGTTTCATAACGCGGATTCCAGCCATTTTCCGGGTCAATTCCCATACGTTCAACTAAAGCGACTTGAGCTCGAGCTTTTTTGCGTGCTTCACGCTCTTCTGGAGGCAACTTTCTTGACTCTGCCGCTAATTTAGCACGTTCTTTTGGTGTGGTGGTGGTTTTAGAACTACCACTAGTTGGCAAATCTCGTATATGTCCTACACTAGATTTTACTATATAATTGCTGCCGAGATATTTGTTGATCGTTTTCGCTTTAGCAGGTGACTCGACGATTACCAGGGATTTGCTCATTCGTATTTCTTAATTAAGTGTTTAAATAAAAGTGTTATTGAAAGTTGCTTGCTTTATTGCTCTTTTTATAATTAATTCGGAGTGCTATTAAAGTCAAGTAAAATTTTTGATCCAAAGTATTTAAATTTGAGTTGAGTACTTGGTTAATTAATAATAGCTCTAAAATTTATAGGGTCTTATGTTGAGGTCATATGACTTCAATATCAAGTAAAATTAGCAGAAAAAAATAAGCTAACTTGGAAACATAATTATGGAACATGACTATTGGCATCAACGTTGGGATGAAAACCGAATTGGATTTCACTTGCCTGAAGTCAATGCGCATTTAAGAGCGTATTGGCCAAAATTAGGGTTGCACCAGAATAAAAAAGTATTTGTACCGCTGTGTGGTAAAAGTAATGATATGATCTATTTACGTGACATGGGCTTCCAGGTGGTCGGTATTGAACTCAATCGGGATGCTATTGAAGCTTTTTTTCAAGAAAATAAAATTCAGGCAACTAAAATCGATTTGCCGGAAACTGATTTAAGCCTCTGGAAAAGTGATAGTATTGAAATTTATAATGGTGATTTTTTTAAATTGAGCCAGACTATGCTCAGTGATTGTGAGGCGGTTTATGATCGTGCTGCCTTAGTGGCTTTGCCACCTAAAATGCGCCAAGCATATGTAAGACACTTGCGGGCTATTTTACCGGCCCGGATTAAAATATTACTATTAAGTCTTGAATATGACGAGTCGAAAAAGCAGGGGCCGCCGTTTTCGGTGACGCAAAAAATGATTAATGACTATTTTCAAGCCTATTATACGGTGAGCCTTTTAGCTACTCATGGAACACCAGACTCTCAAAAGAGTGATAGTTCGCAAGGCCTTTTAATTGTTGATAAGGTCTACTTAATTGAATCCTGAATGGCGATCAACTGATTATTTTAACGGAAAAAAACGAATTTAATGGATTGGCAAGCATTTATTTTTGATTCGGGTAGTGACTGGATTGGAAAATTGGACAAACGAGCTCGAAAACGTTTTGGTGATGAAATTATTGCTGACGAAGCGATGAATTTTGCACTAAAACGCCTTAGCGATAATGATTGGCAACGCTTACGTGCGTACAAACAACGTTCTAAACCCGGAACTTTTCTGTTGGTGGTGTTTAATAATCAATTAGAAGATTTTGCCCGTAAAAAATTTGGTTATCCCCGTCCTCCTGCTTGGGTTGAACGTTTGGGAGAACATTGGAAAACTATCTGGCGTAGACTATGTTTAGAGCGGGAAGAAAAGCAATCCTTATTAATTGTTTATGAGCATTTAAAAGCACAAACTGAAGACATTATCCGTACCATTAAAGCCCGTATTAGCGATTGTGGAAAACATTCTAGTATTACTAGCGTTGGTGGTAGTCGCCATGACTCTGATCGGGATGAGCATTATTCCCAGCAAGAGGCAGCTTTAAATGATGTAGATAATGAAGATAATGCGGTGTCCATAGAACGGGAGTTGGATATTCAACAAGCTGAAGACATATTGGCAGCATTATGCAATGTCCTAGATTTTCAAGCTGATAAAGTAGCCTTAGAAATGCACGCTAATAAAATGGTGGATGCCGTTGAACAATTGTCGCAAAGTATACAACTGTCTGAACAACAAAATTTATTATTAAAACTTGTTTATCAGCAGGGATATAGTATTTCCGCAGCCGCTCGTTTATTAGAACTTCCTGATCATCAAGTGCGGCGTAGCTTAAAAAATGCCGAACAAAACATCTTCGAGGTTTTGGCTGAATTGGGATTAGGTTTGGAGAATTTTGTGATTGCTTGAGGAAATTTTCGGCTGGTGTTCGTCAACTTATAATACTAGCCCTGCAGTTAAAAATTCGTCCTGCAATTGTCGATACTTGAAAAAATTATGGCACATACTGAAAAATCACAAAAATTGGATGTACTTCTGGCTTTGGCAATGGCAGACGATAAGCAACTCACATCAGGCGAGTGCCCTGATGAAGAGATGATAGCCTGTTATTTTGACCAACAACTTTCTGAATCTGAGAAGCAGCAGTTTTTCCGCCTTTTATTAAAATGTCCAAATAGTTATGCTCAATGGACTCGAATGGCAGAAACTTTAGGCTATCATCTAGATGAACAATCGGCTATCCAAGCCTCTGAATCGAAATCTTGGGTTGAACAACTAAAATATTGGCTCACTTCTTATCAGAAATTAGCTGCGGCTATGGTGGTTGTGGGAGTAACATTTTTTGTGGTATTGAACTTAAATGCTCCTCAAATGTCCTTGCAACAACAAATGGAAGCAAATTGGCAAGAACATCAGAAGCTCTATTTAGCGCAAATGGATGTTTCTGAATATTTAGCACGGCGACAAACCAAGTCCACTCTAACCGTGGTTCCTTTTGCAGAAAAAACTGCCTTTTCGCATGGATTTAAAAAAGCTTTACAACGATTATCTGTGATTCAAAACAGTCAAATTTCAGCTGAATTAATCGCCAGTTTACCGGCACAAAATTTACCTTGTGATAATACTCGTTGTGAACAAGAAACACTGATTAATCAACATTTGGGGAGCTGGAGTGCTTTGATTTTACAGCAATGCCAACAATCTCGAACACAAACAAAGGTAAAATTTTGGCAAAATCAACAAACTATCTATAATAAGTTTAATCAAGAGTACAAAACTTTGGAGCAACGTTATGGTGCTTCCAAGCTTGGTACGAACTTTCTAAATAGTCGCTTACAAAAAATGAATCGAGCTTTTGCTCAATTGCCAGGACAGGTTCAACCAGTCTGTGATGCAATCAATCAATTGGCTTTATATGCTCTGCAGAAATAATTATGATGCCTAAAATATATTCCTTATTTGTTCTATTGTGTTTCATCGGGCTTTCTAATGTTTATGCTAAAGACCGTGCGTTATTAGTCGGTATTGGCAAATATCAGAATCAGATTGAAAGTCTTCCAGGAGTCCAGATCGATATTGAGAATATGAGACAGTCCGCTCAATTAATGGGATATGATGATGAGCAGATTAAGGTCATGATGAATGAAGAGGTGACGCTAGCCAAATTAAAAGCAGCCTTAAAAAACTGGTTAGTCGACGGGACTGGTGCCAATGATCGGGTTTTAATTTATTTTAGTGGTCATGGTAGTCGTATTCCTGACTTTAATGGTGACGAAAAAGATGGCGCTGACGAAGTATTAGTCATGTATGACTCACAAATCATCATGAAAAATAATAAAAAAACCATTAAAAATGCCTTACTTGATGATGAATTAAACCTTTATTTAAATCAGCTTAAAAGTCAGGATGTGATGTTATTGGTGGATGCTTGCAATAGTGGCACGGTATACCGAGGCTTTATTGGTCAAAAACAAAGCGCTAAGGCTATCCCCAAATTTTTGAGCTATTCGGGCATCCCGAAAAAAACGAAACATCTCCAAGTCTCCAATGTCACCGATGTTGAAATCATTGCCCCGCAATCCTATCGTTTTGTGGCTATAACGGCTGCCGGAGACGATGAACTAGCCCTAGCCACTAAAAACGGAAGTTTATTTACTACTGGCATTAAATATTATTTGCAACAAGCCGCACGTAATAATCAGCCCATTACGCCTAAGCAACTCAGCGAAAAAGTGGCACAATATATTCAAGAAAAAGTCCAGCAAGAAAAACTGGGAGCCGTTTATCGACCTCAATTGGCTGGAAACCTCCAGTTGGTCAATAAAACCATTCCAGTGAGTCCAGTTCTATTAGGGAATAACTGGAGTTCATTAGAACAGTTAGCTATTACTGAGCAGCAATTACAGATTACTGCTAATACCGCCAACTTACATATTGGAGATATATTGGAAATTAAAATTAATATCCCTGAATCGGGCTATTTAAATGTGATCAATATTGATCCTAGTGATGAAGTTTATATTGTTTATCCCGAATCATCGATAGCGGATAATCGAGTGAAATCTGGTAATTTGATTCTGCCAACGCCTGAAATGGGCTACCAACTACAATTGACAGAGCCTAGTGGCGAAAACTTATTTGTCGCCATCCTTAGTAAGGAACCGATTAATGCCTACCAAGGATTGGGAAAAGGAAATAAACTCGATGGGAAAAAAATTGCCGAATTATATCGCAGTAAAACGGCAAAAGATTATTCAATTGGGAAATTGGTTTTAGAAGTTAAAGATTGATAAGAACGTCAAAATCGTGAAGAACGTCAACACCGTCCAAATCGTTAAGAGCTTAAAAGACTAAAAAACTTAAAAAAAAGACTTGACACAAAAAAAGGTCCGAACACCATTTTTTGACGCCTTTGACGCCTTTGACGCCTTTGACGCCTTTGACGCCTTTGACGCCTTTGACGCCTTTGACGCCTTTGACGCCTTTGACGCCTTTGACGCTCTTAACTACTGAACCACAAAACTTGTAAAGTACAATCCTTCAATCTGCTGTCGTCCGGTTTCTTCTTTCAATACTTTTTGTACTGTTTTTAACGCTTTTTCTTGTAGGGCTTTTTTCTTTTTGGCAGTACTAATATCTTCACGAGTCTGCGCAGATAGTAGCGTGATCAATGCATCTCGAACAGCCGCATCATGAGTTTTGACGATTTCGATTTTAGCATTACCATAAGCTAATATCTGAATACGTGCCTGTAAAAAACGAATACGTTTGCCCGTATCTTGTAAGTTCACCACAAAGGGTGGAGACAACTCGAAATACTTAGCATCATCTTCAACCGCTTTTTCGCCTTCTTCTTCATCAGCGGCCTGCAATTGTAAGGGAATAAAAATACAGAAGATCACAAGAAATAGATAAAAAAATGGTGACTTGGAACGAAGTGTTTGCATAGATAGATTCCTTTACTATTCTTTCGTTTAACACGAGTTACTTTATTAAGTGCCTTAAAAGTTGGTCAGCTTGTTTTAAGTACGAGCTGCCAAATAAATTAGCATGATTGAGAATATGATATAAATTATACATGGATTTTCTTTTTTTATAACCATCGGCCAAAGGAAATTCTTCTTGATAGCCAGAATAGAAATCGGCAGAAAATCCTCCAAATAATTCGGTCATGGCTAAATCGGCCTCGCGATCTCCATAATATAAGGCTGGATCGAATAGGACGCCTTGTCCATTCTGGTCAAAAGCATAATTCCCTGACCATAGGTCACCATGCAAAAGAGAAGGAGCTGGATTGTGGTTTTCAAAAAAACTATCCAATTGTTCCAATAACTGATCGGCATAAACTTTTATCTGTCCTTTATATCCTTGCAAATATAACATCTCAAATTGAGGAATTAATCGTTCTTGGCGCCAAAACTCAACCCAATTATGATGTTGAGTATTACTTTGTGGTGTACTACCAATGGTATTATTGCGTGACCAACCATATTGTTTGGCTTCAATTGCGTGCATTTTGGCCAGATTTTTACCGAATTGGAAAGAATCGCCGCAGCTGTTTAGAGGAATATATTCCATGATGATAAAACATTCAGATTTACTATTACCATAACAATAAGGTTGAGGAATTATCAAGGATTCTACGATTTGAAATTCATGTAAGGCTTCATATTCGGCAGCAAACATATCTTCAAATTTCATGCTATTGGTTTTAAGGAAATATTCATGACCGCTATCCATCAGGACATAATACGCTGAGTTTATACTGCCGCCGCTAATTGTTCTGCTTGAGTCTATGCTCTCGGCTTTTCCCGTCACCTGATTAAGCTGTTTTATTATATTTGTCCAGTCCAGCATGGTAGAATTCCCTCCTTAAGCTGAGTGCCCAATAATCTTCATGCCCAAGTCCCGTATTATATTAAAAATTGCCGTTCCTATACCATTAAATCGACTTTTCGATTTTTTGCCATTAGACGATGAATCGGAAAACATTGCTTATCAAGCCGGGTGTCGCGTCTTGGTTCCGTTTGGGCGTAAACAGTATATTGGGGTTATTGTGGCAACCACAGATCAAAGCTCGGTTGCCCTGAATAAATTAAAACCAATTAAACAATTGATCGATAAGCAGCCCATCTTATCCGAAGATATTATGTTATTGGCTCAATGGGCGGCGAGTTATTATCATCATGCCCTAGGTGAGGTGCTGAATCAAATTATTCCGATTGCCTATCGTGAAATTGATCGTTTGCAGCCCAAGCGAGAAAATTTTTGGCAATTGACTGAAAAAGGGCATCATTGTGACCCATTGGAATTAAAACGAGCTAAGCGTCAATTAAGCCTTTGGCATCTACTAAAAAATGCCGAACAGGGGCTGAACTCTAGGCAAATCGAAGAAACTCAATCCGGAGCTTGGCGTCCCGCTATTAAAAAGTTACTGGAGTTAGGATTGGTTGAAAAGGGCACACGAGATAAAGTTTCTGATATTGGAGTCCAACCCGCCGACGACCATAACACCTATCACCCTAAAAGCTTGTTAAATACAGAATCTAGTTGTGGTTTAAACTTAAATAATGAGCAACAACAGGCAGTAAATAGCTTAAGGGGTAACTGCGATCGATTTTCACCTTGTTTGATAGATGGGATCACCGGTAGTGGTAAAACCGAAGTCTATTTACAATTTATTCAAGAATTATTGTCGCAAAACAAACAGATTTTAGTGTTAGTTCCTGAAATAGGCTTAACACCTCAATTGTTTGCACGATTTAAAGCTCGCTTTAATTGTGAAATCGTGGTGTTACATTCTTCAGTGAGTAAACAACAACGCTTGCAAAACTGGCTTAAGGCTGTTTCCTGTCAAGCGAAAATAGTTATTGGCACTCGCTCTGCGGTTTTTATCCCTATGCCTGATTTGGGAGCAATTATTTTGGATGAAGAGCATGATCTCTCTTTTAAACAACAAGATGGGTTTCGATATCATGCGCGTGATGTCGCTATGGTACGTGGAAAACGACTCAATATTCCGGTGATTTTAGGGTCGGCAACCCCGTCTTTAGAGTCGTTAGCCAATGTGGGTGAACAACGTTATACCAGTCTAAAATTAACTCAACGGGCCGGAGCTTCAAAAGCCGTACATATCACTCTCTTAGATGTTCGCAATAAATTATTTGAACATGGTCTTAGCTTGCAATTAAAACGAGTGATCGAAGCAGAATTAGAAAAGGATAATCAAGTCTTACTGTTTCAGAATCGACGGGGTTATTCTCCGGTAATATATTGTCACCAATGTGGTTGGATAGCTCGGTGTTATCGCTGTGATGCCAATATGACTGTGCATCAAAAACAATCCTTTATGGCCTGTCATCATTGTGAAACCCAAGCACCATTGCCACAACGCTGTCCTTCCTGTGAAAGCTACCAATTAGACTTTATTGGAGCCGGTACACAACGAGTTGAAGAGAGCATGGCAAAGCTCTTTCCAGGGGTTGAAGTGCTGCGCATTGATAAAGATAGCACACGGCGTAAAGGTAGCTTTGAGGCTCTGATTGACAGGGTCAATCAGGGTAAAAAACAAATCTTGGTGGGTACGCAAATGCTCTCTAAAGGGCATCATTTTCCCAATGTCACGCTAGTGGTAATTTTAAATGTGGATCAGGCGCTATTTTCTTTAGATTTTCGCTCGCGGGAAAAATTGGCGCAATTAATTGTGCAAGTGGCGGGTCGGGCAGGGCGAGAAGAAAAACAAGGGAAAGTCATTTTACAGACCCATCAACCCGAACATGAATTTTTTCGGCAATTACTCGGTCAGGGTTATGCGGCATTTGCCAAACAGGAACTTTCAAGTCGCAAAATAGCGGCATTACCTCCCTTTAGCTTTATGGCCTTATTACGCAGTGAGGCGGTTAGTGATGTGTTAAGCCAACAATTTTTGCAACAATGTGCCCAATTGGGAAGAAAATATTGTTCAATAGATGGCTTGAATCAGCTCCAAATTATGGGGCCTGTACCGGCTCCCATGGAGAAAAAGTCCGGTCGTTATCGTAGCCAACTCTTGATCCAATCCCCAACACGCAAAATTTTACAATATTTTTTAGAACGATGGTTGGCCGAAGTGCAGACATTACCGGATATTCGTAAAGTACGTTGGTCTATTGACGTTGATCCCCAAGATTTGTCATAACTAGAACATCGAGCAGGTAATTTAGGATTATCATAATGGAAACCAGTGCCAGTTTGACTCCGACCCCTTAAATTCCATCCCTGGGATAATTTTGGCACCGGAGTCTAGGCTTTTTTGACAAACTCAGATTTCAACTTCATGGCTCCAATGCCATCAATTTTACAATCAATATCATGATCGCCTTCGACTAAGCGGATATTTTTAACCTTGGTGCCTACTTTTACCACCAAGGATGAGCCTTTCACTTTGAGATCTTTAATGACGTTGACGGTATCTCCGTCACTCAATTCATTACCATTGGAATCCTTAACAATGGCATCATTATCACTGTTTTCTGCAGCAGCATCTTGTGACCATTCATGAGCACATTCCGGGCAAATAAACATCGTGCCGTCTTCGTATGTGTATTCTGAATTGCATTCGGGACAATGGGGTAAATCACTCATAATATGGCCTTCTTAATAATTTGAAAACATGCTGGATAATGTGGCTGAGGAGTGTAACGATAATGCTTGATAAACACAATGTATATCCAGGCTATAAATTTATAGCAAACTCATAGGCTCATAAGGGAGAAAAAAAATGAAATTATGGACTTTAAGCGAGTCTATAATTCTGGCTTGTCTTTATTATGAGACGGTTTAAAAATCGTTGCTGAACCAGCTCCACAGGCAATGATAGTACGCATAGCCGAATCAATGCGAATATCGGGACAAATAGTAACTTGCTCGGCATTTACATGATAGATATTTCCAGACGTAGGATTTGGACCGGTCGGCATAAAAATCGTGTAAGAACCGTCTTCGTGAGTATCAGTAACTAAGGCGGTAACCTCGGTTGGACAATTGCTGCCAAATAGTTTTACCCGGGCTACAATCGCATTGCTAAAAGGTGAATTTTTATTATCACCAAATATTTGCACGACTACCTCTTTAACCATACGATAACCAGGAGCCATACGAAGCAAATAGCGATCAAAAATTTGATGTAATAATTTCCCCAAGCGCGTTTGAACCATAAAGCCGACGCTAAAACAGATTAAAATAATAATCGTGAGGATCATTGCATCGGCAAATATTTCCGCCATCCCGTATTGTTTCAACATGATATTGGTTAATGGCTGGATCATATCGGTGACTAATCGAAACAACCATCGAAAAAAGAAAATAAGAATTAAGATGGGTAAGATGACGACAATACCACCAAATAAAGAGGCCTTAATAAATTTCTTTAGATTAATCATTGGGCAAATATCCTATGTTAAAAATTAAAAATTAAAAATTAAAAATTAAGGGCAAAAATAAGAGGTTACTCAGATAGCTGGGTTGAACCTTTATTTGAACAAAAGTATTGTTTGTATATACTACCTGAACAATTCTATTTTTGTATCACTGAATCGATAGAATTTAACTCGTTACGCTAAATAATTTGTCCAACCAATCCTGAATACCCGGATAGTATTGACTATCGAGTATAAATTCCTGCCCCCTGGCGACTGAACTCAAATTAAGCCAGTCTTTATCTATGGCCTTCCAGCGCGACATATCTTGGTGATAGCTCAAGGCTAGTTCTTGTTGTGGTGGATAAAAACATCGGGGTAACTTCCATAATGAGCGTTTATTTTGTTGCCTATCGGTTAATATTTGAATGGGGCAAATCTCATTAAAAACACCATAACCTGCCATTTTGTTAGATAGAGGTAAGTGTTGACTGCCAATATAAATGGTATTATTTTTTTGATCCATTCCAAATAAATGTGGGTGCTTATTTAGCCATGGATATGCTGATAATAGGGCTTTTTCATGTCCATAAACAGAAAGCACCTTGTCAACCCAAAGCCAACCATAAATTACATGTAGGTCGGGAGCCTTGGGTTTAAAGCGCCAAATTTTTTGATATTTTTCAATTTTCTTAAACCAGCCAAAAAATAAAAATAAATCGCCTGGACCGACTTTGGCATTAGCTAAATGTTTTTGTGCTGCACCAGCTTGACCGAAAGCACCACGCCAGTGCGCTGCTCGATTGCTTAAGGCAGAAAAATCGATATCCGGATCAAGGTGGACGTTTTGACCGGAATTGATACGGTTTTTACTCAGTTCGAAAATAATTTTGCTTAAACGTTTTCCCTGTGTTCTTAGTGATTTTATCTGGCTAGGCGATTGATGGCAGGGGATAGGTAATGAGGTGATTTTCCCATCTGGAAAAATCGGGCTGGGCATACCGCCACTGGAAGAATCGAATCCTTTGCGACTGAGAATAATCTTCATGGTGATTTTTGCATAAATACTGATACACTTTTAAGGTATGGGCAGGTTTTATTTTAACTGATTTTTCTAGAATAAAATCTTGGAATCGTATCTCTAATTATGGTTTCGAGATATTATTTCTCGGATCATACGGATGCGTTCTTTTAAATTCTTAAGCCTTGCGCCTAAATCTTTTTATACAGAGGTTGATTATATGGACTATTTACGCTTTTTTGCCGTCGTGTTTATGCTAAATTTATCCGATCATTATGGAGCAAATAATGCCTCAAAGCCAGGTTTGGTCTGGAATGAAAATAGGGCCTGGCGGCCCTATTGAAATACTACTTTAAAAAGTCGATAACGTGAATACCAGGAATAGAAGAATTGATGGGGATCGTATCAATATTTTGGGCTCCCAACTTGGCTAACATATAACGAATACGCGCAACTGGTGTGGTTTCATCAGAAATATCCACTTGTATGCTATATTCGTAAAACTCTTCACCCTTATTGACGGTAGGCTCATCTCCGAAAAGATTATTTTCCTCCAAGTACTGATAGACTTTATCTGCATTTTCTTTTTTAATATTAAACATGACCATGACTTTATTTTCGGCGTTTAGCGTACCAAATAAATTTAATAAAAACATGCGTAATAGATCGGCTTTTTCCTCATTTTCGGTGATTTTAGGATTAATCCAAATACCGGATTCAGACTCCATAATGGTATCAATAATTTTTAAGCCATAGTTACGAATTGCACTGCCTGTTTGGGTGATTTCAAGGCCTATATCAGCCCCGCCATTTTTAATTTTAGCTTCGGTTTTACCCCAGGTTTCGTAAATAACGATACCGCTTTCAACCTTAGATGGCGTTTTGTATTTTTGGACGGAAAAATCAGAAAATTGATCGTATAAACCGATTTTTTTCAAGGCATCCTGTAACCAATTCAAGGCTAGATAAGGCATTTCTGAAACTACGGTAATGAGTTTTTTCTTGCTGCAAAGGTCTTTTAAAAATTCTTCTGTGGTATCAAAGTCATTATCATTATTCACAATTCCGACAATTCGCACACCACCACGTTTTAAGGTTTGAATTTTCTGTGGCGCAATATCCGTTTTGTATTCCAGTTTTAGTTCTAAGATGCGTTCCTGAATCCAATCGTCACCGGCAATGGCGACATCCAATTCACCTATCCCTAGCTGAGCACCGAACTCTTGTGGGCGGCCATCCCAGCCAAAGAGGAAGTTTACGGTAGAAAAACTACTCGGACCGCCTTTTTCATAACCGCTGGTTTTAAACCCGGAATCTTCCAAAAACTTAATAAGATTGCCACCACGATTGGGATTGGCTAAAGAACCGGCGGGCATACCGATGACTAATTGATTGTTATTCATTCTAAGACCTTTCTCTATATTTGTTTATTCGTGTTTTTACAATTACTTTTCATTAAATTGTAAAGACTTGCCATTAATAATGCTGCGATAATAACAAGATTTATGTGGATTACCATCTTCTTTTTTCGCATGACAGGCGCCCTTGCCTTGTGGGGTCACCAAATAAACAAATGAATTTTGTTCGCAATTAATCAAAATATCGTCGACTTTGAGCATATCACCGGAAGTTAAACCTTTTTTCCATAACTCCTGGCGGCTACGACTCCAATAAGTGGCATAACCACTCTTTACGGTTTCATCAAAGGCTTCTTTATTGACAAAAGCTAAAATCAATACATCTTTGGTCGTGCTATCTTGAGTAACCACGGGTAATAATTTTTGACCGTCCTCACCAAAATCCAGCAAAAGCTCTTCGGTATATTCTTTACTCACTTTATGCTCCTAAGCAATACAATATCTGAAATTAAGCGCATTATATCAACCTGGGATCAGGATATATACCCAAACTACCTGGAAATGCGTGATTCAGAGCTTAGCTGGCGATTTCTATGTTTTTTGTTTTTTATTCACTTCAATTCGTTGATTGAGTCGTCTAGTATTGTAATCAAGAATATTAATTTGGTGTATCTCAGGGACTTAACGATGATGAATAAAAAAATGATTTGCTTAATCGCTATTTTCGCCGCTGGTTTTATAGGCTCAGTCAATGCAGCAGAGCTGGATTTATCGGCGGCAGGGGTGAGTATTACCGATAAAAATTCTATTACACTGGAAAACCTAACGGTAGATGGACAAGCCTATAATGCCACTATTGAGCTTTTGTTAGATGGAACCTATCGAGTAACCTCCAGTCAAACGGTTGATACTTCTCATATTGCCAACTATGAAGTGACTTTTGAAAGTACCTGGAGTAGTACCACTCATCCGACTAATTTTCCATCGGGCAGTGCTCACTTCTCTGGTTTAGTCGGTGCAACCCATCGATCAACCCTATCCATATGGAAACTCGGCGAACTCGCCTCTGAAGGGATGGAATCCATGGCAGAAACCGGCAGTAAAGCCACTTTACTTGAGGAAATCAGCAATGCGATTAGTAATGGGAGCGCTGATCAGTCACTTTCTGGCGATGGCCTCTCGACTTCTCCAAGCAGTACGACACTGAGTTTTCAGATTAATCGTGCTGCTCCTTTTGTGACTTTGGTTTCTATGATTGCTCCTAGTCCAGACTGGTTTGTGGGAGTTGCAGGCTTAAATTTGCTGGCCAACGGCATCTGGCAGGATGAAATTATTGTTCCGCTCTATGCTTATGATTCCGGGACCGATAGTGGCTCCATTTATACCTCTCCAAATAGTGATACTCAACCACCTGCTGTTATTTCAAGAATAGAAGAAACACCATTTCTAGTGAATGGAGAAGTGCCCACTATGGGGAGAATGATTTTTCGTCGACAAAACTGAATACAGGAACCTGAGTCGCTTTAAGGTTATATCCTTTATAAGTACCTTAAATATCATTATATCGGCAAAAATACCATTGAAGCAGCGCTTTGAATTATATTTTTAATATGTCGATTGGTGCTATTGGCGATCACCACTGCCATTTGATCATGCAAGGAGATTAACTTTCCATATAATCGTTCAAAACTCAGATTGGCGATGCTTGGATTATCTAAGGCATTGCTTAATAAAAATAGCTGACCTTTTGAGTTTTTGTCATGGTTTAATTTCCAGAAAGCGACTTCAAAATTTCGGGCCAAATTATAGATTTTTTGGGGATCAAAATAGCTATATAAATAAAATTCTTGATTCCCACTATAGGTATCGAGCAACATATCACGTAGTCCGGTAACCAGGGCCGCAATTCTGTCGCCGGGAAAGCTTTCGTCAAAGGCTAAATGAATCGCGCTAATGGAACGTTTACCACCTAACTCTGGTAACTTAGCAGGCCATGGGGTCGAAAATATCCGGGAAACAGCGTTTTCTATATTATTGATTTTTGCTCGATGCAGTTGGTTGGGATTTCTTAAATAGAGTTTGCGTGCCAGCAGTTTTAAATAATCCATACTCTGATTCATGGTCACTTCAGCAACCATATCAATATCCGCTTTGGCAATATCGTCAATTTTAAACTCTGACTGTTGCTGTTCCAGTTCTTTTGGTATTTGGGTTTGGCAACCTGAAAGTAATAAGAGAATTAAAAATAAGGTAATAATTTTCATTTATTGATTCGTCATATTTCCCAAAAATTTAAATATATATCATTTGTATCTATAATGAAATAATGAGTCACAATGGTGACACAAATTTGCTATACTTCAGTATCAGAGGAGATTTAAAATGACGATAAAAACTTATTCAGCCAGGGAATTGAGAGATAGCCAATTTTTAACCGATAATGCATTATCGATTATTACCTCTCATGGTAAGCCAGTCAAGGTAGCGATCCCTTTCGATGAAAAAATGTTTGACGAAGGTGTATCTCGATCATTGGCCCTAAACTTAGTTGAAAATCAGCTCATTACTCCATCCAGGGGGGCAAAAATGGCCGATATGTCATTGGAATCTTTTCTAAAATTGATGGCAAAATTTGGAATTCCGGCAACCAACCAAAGTCAACAAGAGCTTTCTGATGAAATCAATCAATTTTTATAAGTCCACTTCAAATATCAGTTAGTCATGGAATGTATTATTGTTGATGCAGGCCCAATTATTGCCTTATGCAAAGTCAAACGACTTAGTCTACTGAGTAAACTTTTTGCTCATTGCATAGTTACACCACAGGTTTATCAAGAAGTCATAGTGGGGCATGATGACTCGGTAGACTGTCTTAAATCTGCCATTGAGAATGAATTGATAAAAATTCAAAATTGTACAACTCTGATGCCAGAATTAGAAAACATTCTGGATCCAGGAGAAGCATCATCAATTACCTTAGCAAAGGAACAACCAAATAGTGCTCTGCTTATTGACGAATATAAAGGTCGCCAAATTGCAAAACGATTACAATTAAACGTTATTGGCCTAGCTGGCCTATTGATACTTGCAAAGAAAAAACGGCATATAAGCTCAGTTATTCCTATCTTGTTAGAAATTCGTCAAAAAGGTTATTGGCTATCGGACAAATTTTTACATGAAATCTCCGTAATAGCCGAAGAACAATCTGTGGAGAATTAGACTAATCTTTATTTTTCTCCGTGCTTTTTATTTACTCGCTCAAGATGGGCATTCTCTACATCTAGAACACAACGAAATTAAAGGGAAGCAATGTTCTAAGGAGGTCAATTTAATTGTATTGTTAAGCCTTATGATGCAAATTTATACGGACGAACTTGCAGCATAGATTGATGCTGACGAGCAATCCATAAATCATAGGCGTTTTGAAGTCGAAGCCAATGATCCGCAGATGGTTTTTTGAACGCCAGTTCTAGCCGCAAGGCCATCTCTGGAGTAATAGAGCCCCTTCCGTTTAGAACTTTTGATAGAGTTTTTCGGCTTATGTTCAGATGTGAAGAAACATCAGTAATTGTGACACCTGTTGGCTCAATTACTAACTCTTTTAAAATTTCACCCGGATGTGCCGGATTGTGCATACTCATTAATGGTAATCCTCGTAGTTAACTATTTCAACATCCTTACCAGTAAAACGAAAAGTCACTCGCCAATTTCCACTTACAGATACTAACCAAATACTTTTGCGATTTCCTTTCAATTCGTGCAAACGAAGACCAGGTAAATCCATATCAATTGGACTTTCTGCTTGATCTAGATTGGTTAGAATTAGCCTTAAACGTTTGGTGTGCTTTGCCTGAACCCCAGAAGTTTTCCCCGATATCAAACCATATATCTGTCAATATTTTCCACTTATCACGATATTATCCTAGCCAATATGGAAACTAAAATAAAATTTCCTCCCAATCCCAAATCCAAATTAATAGATCAGGTTTGTGAGGTTTTATCCATTTTTTGGGAGGAAAAACATATCCAAATGCACTTTAATAATCTTCTCAAAACCGGATTTATCATTGTTATTAGCACTGGTAGTTTAGTCACGAATTGGTACTTTATTCGTTGTATCCGTATCAGTGTCAGAGGGTTGGTTGTTAATGGTATTGGGCAATTGCCGTTTTAGACTGCGCTGCTCTCTGAGAGTGTCTTTGAGGGCCTGGTGTATTGCATTATCCAGCGGTGTGTCACATATAGGACTAAGTAAGTTATGTTTTTCTTCCGGATCATCGGTCAGATTGTAACATTCGTATTCGCTGGGAATAAACCGGCTGGTGGTCACTTGCTCCGGGTTACCTGCGCCGACGAGATTTCCTGCGCTATTTTGGCTGCCTGTTGCGCTAGAGAGACGACCTTCTCCCGAATAATAGCGGGCATTGTCAAAGTAACGAACATATTTCCACCGGGTGTCTGCGCTTAGATGAGGCAATTTGGTGATTATGGCTTCAATATAATTGGGCTGGATCACGGCGTTATAAGCAACACCGGAAATAATATTGGTCATATCGGTGCCCACTTCGACATTGTCATTGGTCATAAAGTAGATTGGCTCATCTTTGGCGTCTTCTTCACCCAATATCACTTTTGATAGGTCGCGGCCAACCAATGGTTGGGCCTCACTGTGATTTTTGGCCAGCTTGGCAAGCACGGCTTCGACGTCGATATCAGCCAGTCCCAATAAGGTTGGCAACAAGTCTACATGTGACGTGGTGATGTCCAATTGTTGTGCTTGTTTAAATAGTTGTGGATTTGAAATAATGAAAGGTACATGGATTACTTCTTGATAGGCGGTATACCATTTTTGATGGAGTCCGCCATGGGCACCTAATAAATCGCCGTGATCTGAGGTAAATATCACGATGGTGTTGTCAGCAAATATTGATTGTTCCAGGGCTTCATAAACCGTTGCAATGTGTTTATTAACTTCAGCCATCAAGTAGTAATAAAACTGACGATAGCTTTCATCGGGTGCTTGTGGCAAATACATTCTTGGGTAGGTATACATATAGTCTTTTTGACAACGCGGTTTATCAGCAAGACTTTCGTCTTGAGTAGGTGCTGGTGTGACTTTGGGTAGTGTGCCATCTTTTTGTGCAGTATAAAAATTTGGGAACCAATTAGGGTTGCGTGGCAATACTATGTCATGAGGGTTAACAAACGACGATACCAATAAAAAAGGAGTGTCGTCACCTGCTTTGGCTTGTTGTTCCAGCTCAGCCAGCGACTGACAGACTTGTGAAGCAAAACCGGGGTCGCGCACTGTGCCAGAGTTGTTTTGTTGTGCACCATGGGGTTCTGGACCAACCCAAGCATCAAAACCGTGTTTGTTTAAACGGTTGGCTTGACTATAAAGACTGATGCGCTCGGGGTAAGGTTCACCATTGGTTGAGTTACTTAATAAGTTAGTTTGAGTTCCAGGAATATCGATATCTTCGTGGGATAAATGCCATTTACCACGATAGAGTGTTTGATAACCCGCTTCACGGAACCAGGAACCCATGGTTGGTACTGTGCTAGGTTCTAACCAAAACATATTTTGATCAAACGAGGATTTGCCAATACCAGGAGTTTGACTAACACCATGTAATGATGGATATTGGCCTGTATAGATACTGGTTCGACTGGGAGCACAGGCTGTGGCTGCGGCAGTGTGATTGACAAATTCGATTCCATTGTTGCGCATTTTTGCCAGACATTGACTGTTTTCCTCACGATACTTTTTAGCTTCGGGGTTCTCATAGGGCGGTGGAAACCGTTCTTCGTCGATGGTGATGATCAAGAAATTGGGGCTTTTTCCATTAATTTTCATGTTTTTACCTTGATTGTTTTTGTATATGATAGGATTATCCTAAAAATAGTGTAGACAGGTTTTATAGTTAAACAAGTAAAAATCAGATCTTGGAATTATTAGGATTAATAAATTTTGCAGGCATGTGACATCAAGGTGTTTTATTTTTTGATCGACAGAATTAAATAGAACCAGAAGGAAATATTGATCTTTGCCGAAGTTGGTATCTTACTATATTTGATAATTTTGAAGAGATCGGGTGGGTATGAATAAAGTGCTTACTTGTTGCATTCTTGCTTACCTAAAGATTTATAGTGTACCTGAACACGGCTATATGAGCTTTTTCTGTGCATTGCGTGGTTAATATTTGAAATTGACGACTAGTGGTCATTATATCCTTGTAAGTTGATTGCCATTTACTAAAAAAACGCATTATCGTTTGTGAATCTACCGTTGCTTGAAGTCCATATTATTTCAAACAATCCCTCATTTTATAAAATGGCATTATTTCAATTTTAATATTATCAACCAGAATTTCATCTTCATCCTCGTTGCTAATAATCGTCCCGGTATCCAGTGAAAACTCTTTACAGGCATTGAGCAAACCCTGTGTTTCCCGCTGCTTGGTTTTTTCATCACTCATATCATAAGTCACTTGAATAGCTGCCAATGCTTTACCACGGTCAAAACAAATAAAATCACATTCACTTTTTTCTGTTTTATGGTACTGAATCGAAATCTGCTGGCGCTTAAGCTCTAGAAACACTGCATTTTCCAGAGATTTTCCCCGATCATCAGAAAATTTATATTCAATGGCATTATTAAAACCAATATCAATGGAATAAACTTTCTTTTCCCCTAATTCTCGATTAATCAAGGATTTATCATATTTATGTAAAACCATATTCAGGTAAATATTTTGGCTATAATCCAGAAAGTCATAAAGACTGTTTTTGCCAATTTTTATTCCCGCTGACTTAAGTTCGTTGTATATTTTATTCACCGAAATTTGTTTAGTGGTGGAGTTGAGTGTTCTTTTGAGAAAATATTTTAAAGCAGTAGTATTTTTGACTCCATAGCGTTCTACGATATCTTTGTAAATTAAAACATTATAGTATTCTTGCAAAATAGACAACGAGTGGCTTTGGTTAATAAATAATAATTCCGGAAAACCACCATTGAGCAAAAACTGTTCCTGGGCATTTTTGATTAGTGCCAAGTGTTTACTTGAATAATAATCGGCTTGGATATTTTTAAACCGTAAAAACTCTTTGAAGGAGAGGGGATAAACCTCATAACTTAAGGTTCTTCCTCGGAGTGAAGTCGCTATTTCAGTACTGAATAACTTGGAGTTGGAACCCGTAATAAAGATATTTTTACTGACCGTGTCATATAACCGCCGAATAAACTTTTCCCATAAAGAAATATTCTGGATTTCATCAAAGAAAAAGTAACTTTGGGACAAATCATTTTTTGGGTATAGCTCCCTATAAGCTTGTAATAATAAATCTAACTCATCACCTTCTAAATTAAGCCGTTCATCTTCAAAATTGATATAAATGATTTGTTCCCGATCTACTGTGCCGGATAGGCTATTGGTCAAATCATAGAGGAGAGATGTCTTGCCACATCTTCTTACCCCAATAACGGTGATTATCTTTCCACTGTTTATAGGGAGTTTGATATCTCGCGGGATGACATCAAAATTATCAGAAAGATGGAAATCTCGAATAATTTGTTTAGCAATAACTTTCTTTTTCATAAGGATAATTATTATATAAACTTTCTTTTATGTAAAGATGATTTATAATAATATCTTCTTTACAATAAAGAAGCATGAAAAAAAAGGTGCAGTTATTAAAAATAAAAGCTACCCATAAGTATGACATTCACAATGAATAAGCAGAGCACTTGAGTGGTTTCGTCTCTGTTAAGATTTTTATCCATGTTTCTAGTGCTCAAGATTTTTTGCCTGTATATTCTGTGATTTAATTTATTTTAGCAAAACCAAAAGTAGATTTATAATGAGAGTATTTGTAAGAAGAATTCCAACGTGATGGAAAAAGACCTTCCCTATATTATTGCCGGGCCAATTATGCGCCGCTTACAACCAGAACAATTGGTTATCTGGATGGTAACTCGTGAACCTTTAAAGGCCGAGTTTAGGCTTTTTCACCATGAAATATTAATCGCACACATGGATGTCTCTCCTTTTACACAATCCATTCAAATTGGAGGGCAGGCCTATATTCATTTATTCAACTATCGACCTGAGTCAGATCTACCCACCAATGAGTGGCTTGCCTATGATTTTATTTGCGAGGTAGGTGGGAGTCCAAAAAATTTATCGGAATTATTACCTCACTTAGTTTACGATAATGAATCTTGTCCTCGCTTTGTTATAAAAACACAACTCGATCAAGTTTTGCATGGCTCTTGTCGCAAACCTCATTATGAATCAGATGATGCCTTATTGAGAGTAGATGATGTTTTAGCTCAGACTCAGGAAAAAATACCGGCTCGACCAGCATTGCTATTGATGTCTGGCGATCAGATTTATGCAGATGATGTTGCAGGACCGATGTTATTTGCCATACATCAAGTCATCCAATTATTGGAATTGGTACCGGAGTCAATTGAAGGAGCCGAAGTAGGGAATAGTCATGAATTGTATACGAGTGACTATTGTTATTATCAACGTGAAAAACTACTTCCCCATACGGTGACTAGTCAGGCCTTAAAAGATATGGTATTCGGTGGTGTTCGTAAACCCATTTTTACTGCAGATTCGGCACAAAATCACTTAATTACTTTATCGGAAGTTTTGGCCATGTATTTATTGGTTTGGTCTCCGCAACTTTGGAAATTTATCCGTCTGGATAAAAGCGATATAAAACCGGCTTATCAGGCTACTTATTTGCATGAGCAGAAGCAGGTTGAGAAATTTGCTGTTGGTCTTGCTCGAGTGCAACGGGCTTTAGCTCATCTCCCGGTATATATGATTTTTGATGATCATGATGTCACGGATGACTGGAACCTTACCCGTGGTTGGGAAGAGGCGGCTTATGGGCATTCCTTTTCCAAGCAGATTATCGGCAATGCATTGATTGCTTATTGTCTATGTCAAGGTTGGGGCAATGCTCCAGAAAATTTTTCCAATGAGTTGATTATACAACACCAAGAATCTTGTCAATCAGATGAGTTACGTAAAAACTTAATTACACAACTACTTAAATTTGAAACTTGGCATTATTGTTTACCAACCAGCCCTAAATTAGTGGTACTCGATACACGTACTCGGCGGTGGTGGTCAGAATCCAGCTTAGTTAAACCTTCTGGTTTGATGGACTGGGAGGCTCTTTCTGATTTACAGCAAGAATTAATTGGTGAAAAATCAGTATTGTTGGTCTCTGCTGCACCGATTTTTGGGATGAAATTGATTGAAATTGTGCAGCGAATTTTTGCCTTTTTTGGCCATGCCTTAATCGTGGATGCGGAAAATTGGATGGCTCACCCAGGTGCTGCGAATGTTATTTTGAATATTTTCTTGCACTTGAAAACACCACAAAAGTTTGTAATTTTATCTGGTGATGTTCATTACTCATTTGCTTATGATATTCAAACTCGGCATCGAAAAAACAGTCCAGATATTTGGCAAATAACCTGTAGTGGTTTTAAAAATGAATTTCCTTATCGTTTATTAAAGTGGTTTGACCAATTTAATCGTAGGTTATATGCCAGCCGTTCGCCACTTAACTGGTTTACCAAACGACGGCAAATGGAAATTTGTTCAAGAACTCCCGATAGCCAACCACATGCTCGGGTACTAAATCAAAGTGCTGTTGGCCGAGTGATGTTAAATGATAGGGGAGAACCAAAACAAATCAGTGTTTTACCTGCCAATGGTGGAGAGGTCTATTTTTTTAGATCTTGAAGCAAAGATAAACACGCTTTGGCAGTTTTATTATGTTCATCTTTATCGGCATGCCAGGCTGAAATGGAGATGGCACAAAGATTAAGTTTGCTTAAGGCTTTAAATAATTGCCGAAATTGCTGCTCGTTTGGTCCTGGGGAAACATGATATTTTAGGGCGGGCATTTGTTCCCTGGCATTGATAACGTCAGTATCCCAATGAAGATAAATGGATTGTTTATTTTTAATTAATGGCAAAATATCGTTCAGTTTAACTATTTTTATCCTCGATTTTTCAAGGGCTTGTTTTTCTCCCGGATCTAAATCTCGGGCATCGGACAAAATGATCTGTTGTTCCGAGTATGGTATTAAACCGGTCTGGTGAACCACTTCTTGTTCACCTTTACCGACGAGCATGGCAAGGGGCATTCCACCAATATATTGAGTTTGCGAGGTCGCGAAGGTATGAAAATCGCCATGGGCATCTAACCAAAGAAGACAATCGGGTGTTTTCCCCGCTTTTTGAAGGCCAGCCAAGACTCCAATGCTGCTAACACAGTCCCCTGCTAGGCTTATTGGGATCGTGCTTTTTTCAACAGTGATTTGGACCTGTTTGGCCAGTTGGCGATAAATTTTTCCCATTCGTTGCAATTGTAAAACTTTATCTACAATGGTGGTTTCAAGAAATTCTTGAACATCATTTATTAACCAGCTATCTCGGCTAAGCGATTGACATTGCAACAAGGCGTCGCGACGTTGTCCCATTAAAAAAGGGGTTAATATCTGTTGATAAATTGTTACACCCATGTTGATGGATCCATTGCATAACCAAGTCGGTTCATCATATCTTGAATATCTTTTCTTTCCCCCAAAGCAAGTATTTCCCTTTCTCTTTTTCGCCAGCGATACGATTTTGGCTTTTCGGTTACCATTACTAAAGGTAGAGTACTTGGGATTTCCATATCATTTAACCCTAAATATTCGAGTATAATTTTAATTGTTTGGGAGGGAGCACGAATGAACTCCTCAAACTGAACCCGTAAATAAGATACATTACTATCCAGTATTGCCTTATGGGCAGAAAACCATTGATTGGCACAAACATTAATTAAGTCGGCATTAATAAATTCATGCCAGTTGGGAGGAAAGTCAAACTTCCACCATTTTGTTCCAAATTCAACGTGATCGGAATAGCCACTGATATTAAGCATACTCCCTAAATTATGGGCAAAAAAACTGGTTGGAGATAACCATCCATCCATTAAGCCATTAGTTGTTTGCGCATAGCCTCGGGTGAGATGAATATATTTAATTTTGGCATTGGGAAAAAGTGTTTCATACATACCAATGCGATGACAATCTTGTGGTGTTTTAAACAGTAGGGTTTTATTATTGGCATCTTTTTCATTAAATTGTCTCTTAAATAATTGAGGCGTCACAAAAGGGGGCTCTTCAATTTTTAAAGGTTCATCAAAAGATTTTATTAGGCTGGTTCCTATAAAGCCATCGTAGTAATTAATCCTCCAAGGATGATTTTTGTAAATTTCATGCAATATTTCATGATGAATTTTATATTCACTTTTGGTATCAATATTTGTAATTTTCTCTAAAGCCAGGTCTAAAGATATTAGTAATTTTTTATAGTTTTGATTATTTGCAAATAATTTAGGAAATTGGATTAAGCACTTTTTGCGCCAACGGTTTTTAAGTGAATCATGGCTACAAAAATTAACAGAGGGTACTCCTAAGTCGTCAAATAAATTACTTAGTAGCTCTTCTCGATTAACGACTTGGTTTATTGCATCACTGTCTGACGTAAAGCCAAATCCATTACGGGATAAGGCTAAAAAGGGTTCGATTTCGCCACTTAAGGATGCAATTGAATGATGTTTTGAAAGGATTTCTTTAAACAGACTTGAACCTGAACGAGAACTGGTAAGTATGACTGCAACAGAATCTATTTGCTGACTTAATTGTACAACCTGTTGGACCGCACGTTTGTTTTCAATTTCTGATATTAAAGTCATTGATTATCCTCCCCATATTAAAAGAATAGGATTTACCAGACTTTAAAAAAAACATTTATGTAAAACATGGGATTAAAATATTGTATTTAAAAATCTAGCTAAATCCAATATTTTTAGTGTAGATTAAATTTTTAAAAAATAACCAGAAATAATAAATTTATTTATTGTTTTTTTTGCTTTGTTTGTCGAGCTTTTTTTAAACCAAGCAGTTAATAAAACTGCTTGGTTTTCCTAGGGTGGTGTGAATTTTATGGGGATGGGCAATTGGACATAGGTGAGCTATCATTCCCCGGACGGTTATGGCATTCATTGACGAAGGTCGCAATATCCCAAGCTTCTTGGGTCGTCAACATGCCTCCTGCTTTAAGCGGCATATTGGCTTTAAGAAATTCAGCCATTTTCAAGGTTTTAGCCAAGCCCGCATTATTATTGAATGAATCCGGACCCCAAAGTGCGGGTCTGAAATAGGTATTATTTTCAAAACGCCCATGTCCATCTAAGCCGTGACAGACCGCACATTTTTGAACATAGGCTAATTGACCTCGAGAAGGATCACCAGTTCTAGGTTCAATGGCCGGAAATCCAGTGATATTTTTATCACAAGAGTCCGGAAGCTTTTGTCCTTGTCGATGCAGCCAATCCATATAAGTAGTAATCGCATTCATGTTTTCATCATAGCGACAATTTTCGGCGGTTTTTCCTGTATTTGCCGTACAGAGTGCATGACCATTCATACTGCGCTCAAAACACTGATTAATCCGTGCTTGTAGATTTTGGGTCTTCGGATAGTTGTACTTTTCGGTCATCGGTACCCACCAAGAAGCATTGGGATCTCCTCCTCCCTCTAAATGACAACTGGTACAATGCAGTTTGGCACCTGAAAATGGGGGCAATTCTTCAAAGGTGTTATTGACTAATTGATAACCCCGAGTGATATTAGCCCAATTGTCTTGCTCCCAAGGATCATTAGTGGGTTTAAGCGGTGGATTAATATGGCAAGTGGGATTTTGTCTGGGTTGTGCATTGTTGATCACAAAACTAAAGTCACTGGAAACGAATTGATCGGGGTTGATGGTTCTGGCCGTAGAATGACAACCCATACAAGTGGAGGTTTCTTGAACATAACTTTCCATGGTCAAGTTTGACAGAATGGCTGGTGTGGCAAAAATTGACGGATCAATTTCAGGATTGTCTGACCACTTTGGTGGAGTCCACTGTGTATTAACCAATTCGTAACGATTGAAAACCGAATCCTGAAGGCCTGCTTGTACTTGTTGATTGAGTTTTTGCACATTGTCCACGGCTTGATCTTTTAAGGCACAATTAGGCTCGTACATAGGAATGGGGATCAGGCGAGTGAGTTGTGCCGGGGTTCCCTTAATGGTTTGTAAATTGGGAACACAGCTTTCACACCTGGGATTATAAAATGAAGGGTGAACCGCTTTGGATTTTCCAGCTTTATTGGTTGCCGTGTTGACTAAAACATTATCAACTTGTTCAAAGGTTGACCATATCCATTGCGGAGCACTGGGTGTTTTTGACGTCACATGCAGACCCACTAGGCCCATGTGCTTGGCCCGGCAGTCAATGGGATTGAGGTTCTTGTCTTGTTCACAGACACAAGCTTCAGTGGTATAGAAACGATCTTTATTACGTTTGTTTACTTCGCGCCAGGCGGCTTTAATTACGATGGAACCAGGGGGATAGTTGACTGATGTGGCATTTAATTGATCATTGCCATTATAAAGTTTCTGGTCAACGATATAATCAAACATGGTTTTATTGATTCGAATTTCATAACGGGTGAGTTGGCCTGCTTGATCGGTCAGTGTTGCGGGTAAAGTACCATCAGCAACTGCGGCTTGTAGTTGAGCATCAAGAATATCATCGGTTTTTTGATCCCGTTTTAATACGGTTTTTAATGAACCACAGGCCTTTGGTCTAGATAGAGATTTATTCCAACCCGGAGGAACCTGTCCGTCGGGTAAAAAAACTTCAGATAAGGGTTTCCAGGTTTGCCAGACTCTTGGGCCTGTTTCACTGATATCTTTTGAACTATCCGGAACACCATTTTGATTGGGTTTAGCCGGCCAGTTAATTGCAATAAATTCTTGCCAAGAAAAAATATCCGTGGCGCGTTGTACGATATTTTGATTTTCTTGTTCGAGTCGGCCTTCGACATCATTGGGCAGATAACAACTGCGTTGTGGCAAAGGTGCCGATAAACCACCACAAGCTTTATCAATTTTAATCGGATTCCCCTCGCACAATAGCGGTTCTTTTTGGGCGTTGGATAAACCTGGTGCCAGCATTAAGGTACTACTGGTGACGAGTAGTAACGATCGAATTATATTAAACTTCATATTTCCCCACTTTTATTTAGTTTCCATTTTATATTTGAAGCATTTTGTATTAATTGCCTGGTTATTGTAGATAAGCAAAATAAATAAATCCAATAAAAAATATGATGTCTTGATATTAAAACATGCAAAATTAACTTAAAAATTATAGGTGTTTTTCTTTTATTTCTTAATTTTCTCTTAAGCTTGTTTTTGTATAGTGATTTTATAATCAATACCAATTGCCATTAAGCACTATAAGTTGACAATATTTATTCTTTAAGATGTTTTGTATAAGTCTCTTATAGTCATCAGAAACAAGTAGAAGTCTTGTTTTTAAGTGTATATAAAACAAGTAATTTAAGTCTATGGCATAAAAAATGATTATCTTTATTTTAAAATTTATTTTAGCAAGTCTTTGCTTTTAAGGTGTGATAGATAACGAAGACTTTTTATGTCCTATTAGTGAGAGCAATCATGAAGATAAAAATGAAACCTATGTTAATAAGCTGTTTAATGTTTTTGACCGGCTTGTCTGCTCAAAATAGTATTTCTGCAGAATTAACAGCGCCAAAAACAGTTTTTCAATTTAACCAAGGCAGTATCAGCCCTGAATTAAACTTTAGCCAGGCTGAAAGTGGTGATTTATATTTGGCCTTTCAGTTAAATGGAGAAGGGACCTATTATTTTCTAACCGCCAATGGCAGTATTTCAGATCAGGCTTTCGTTTATGCAGAGCTAGATAATTATGTCGGAAATTATCCCCTACCAAGCTTTGGTACGGCCAATATTGGCAATGGACGATATCAATTTTATATGTTGATGGTGAATAGTGGTGCCAGTGTTTACGATACCAGTAATTGGATTGGTGGGTTATCAGCACTGCAAAAGATAAATTTCTCCTTGGGAGGGGCCGAAATTTCAGATTTAGATACGGATGGTGATGGTTGGTTTGATGATGATCTCAATAAAGATGGATTCCATGACAGTGATAGCAACTTTGACGGTTATTATGACGATGATGCAAACCGTGATGGTTATCACGATACTGATAGTACTTTGACAACCACTACTGCTACTAATACTAGTACTGATACGACTACTAATAATACCGGCTCGACCACCACTACAACCTCTACTTCATCGGCGAGCAATACGGATACACAAACCAATATTAGTCGAGGATTAAGTACCTATACGAGTTATTGTGCTGCCTGTCATGGTTCTAATCCCTTACGCAACCGAGATGGTATTTTAAGTGCTAGAACGGCTTCAAATACAGCGAGGGCCATTGAACGGAATGAAGGCGGTATGGGTTTTCTGAGTACTTTAAGCGACACCGATTTACAGGATATTGCTGACTATATCAATAGTTTATAAAAGTACAAGGATTTAAATATGTCAAACTTAAAATATCCTATTATCCTGTTAATATTTTTGTTTTTTTTCAATAACGCTGCCGTAATGGCAGCACAAATTAATCAGGCGGCTCCGGAGTTTTCTCTGCCTTCATTGACCATTGAAGATAGGGTAAATGTAAAAGACTATCGAAATAAGGTGGTTTATTTAGATTTTTGGGCGTCTTGGTGTATTCCATGCCAAGCTCTTATTTGATTGATAAGAGTGGAATCATTCGCTTTATCCATCGCGGCTTTAAAAAAAAGTGATATAGAAAAAATTGAAAATCAATTGAGTCAGCTTTTAAGAGAATAATTTAGTATGAGATTTTCTGGTTCTCATGTTTTATTTGGGAACCTATAAATCAATCAGTTTAAATATTATTCAACGAAATAATTTGCACCCTCAAATCGAACGGGACAATAAAATATAATTTTTAATTTTTAATTTTTAATTTTTAATTTTTAATTTTTAATTTTTAATTTTCCACTGCTCTTCCCCTCTGACTTCTGGCTAAAAAACTGCTAAAATAGCCGCTCTGTTTTTCACTGGATCTCCCATGTACTTGGACTCTGTTGTAAATACTTTTGGTCGAGCAATGCGTGAACGCTATGGCTATAAGGTGCATAAATTGGCGATTAATGCGGCATTTACTTGCCCGAATCGAGATGGTAATACCGGTATTGGGGGCTGTACCTTTTGTAATAATAAATCCTTTAATCCAACTAGCGCGAAAGGAGAGCCGAGCTATCCTGAAATTCATGCCCAATTGGATCAAGGCAGGGAAGTTATCTTAAAACGTACCGGAGCTAAAAAGTACCTGGCCTATTTTCAAGCCTATACCAATACCTATGCTGATATTGCATATTTAAAAGAGCTGTATGACAGTGCTTTAAGCCACCCAGATGTGATTGGTTTGTCTATTGGAACAAGACCGGATTGTGTACCGGAACCGGTATTGCAATTATTGGCTGATTATCAACAACAGGGTTATGAAGTTTGGTTAGAATTGGGACTGCAATCCTTTTTCGACCATACTCTAGAGCGGGTTAATCGAGGACATGGGGCAGCCGAGTATATTGATGCGATTAAACGGGCCAAAAAATATAACTTACAGATCTGTACGCATCTCATCGTTGGTTTACCCGGTGAAAAAGCCGAAGATAGTATTAAGAGTTTAGATGCGGTATTAGATTTAGGGACTCAGGGATTAAAATTTCATCCCCTGCATATTGTTAAAGGCACTCAATTGGTTAGAGAGTGGAAGCGGGGTGAATTTGAAGCGCTGAAATTTGAAGATTATATCGATACCGTAGTAGACATGATTCTACGTTCACCTGAAGAGATTGTCTTTCATCGTTTGACTGGAACAGCATCAAAAGATATTTTAATTGCACCAGCCTGGTGTAATAAAAAATGGGAAGTCTTAAATGCTATAACGGAAGGGGTTATAGCACGTAAGAGTTCTGAAAAGCTGGTAGTTAATGGTTAGTGCCGACAACCGGCCGTTCGCAACTAGCCGTTCGCAACTAGTCACCCAAATTAGTTCCTACTTGTTTGGCAGCCAATAACCAGGGATGATCCATGGGAACCAATTTTTTGTTTCCAGCCACGTCTGCTAGAGGGATAGGGACGGCCTGACCATTTAGGGATGCTACCATCACGCCGAATTGTTCTTGTTGGATCAGTTCAGCACAAGCGGTACCTAAATGCGTTGCTAAAATTCTATCCGCAGCAGAAGGGGTTCCGCCACGCTGTAAATGTCCCAAAATCGTGACTCGAGATTCCAAACCGGTTAATTCTTCTAATTGTCTGGATAAACTAAAAGTATGAGCGGCGTGTTCTTTTTCAAAGGCGGCTATATCTGCCTTGGCTTGTTTCTTCTCTTGCTTATCTTTGGGATTCAGCTTTTTCTTTTCCAAGGCCCTTAAAAAAGCGGCTTCTTCAATTGGCAAAGCTCCTTCGGCAACGGCAACAATACTAAAACTTTTTCCTTTGCGAACGCGTTGGGTTATGGCCTCGGCCACTTTATTAATATCATAAGGAATTTCTGGGGTTAAAATGACATCTGCACCCCCCGCAATACCGGCTCCTAAAGCTAACCAACCCGCACGATGGCCCATAATTTCCACCACAATAATACGGTGGTGGCTATGCGCCGTACTATGTAATCGATCAATGGCATCGGTAGCAATGCCAAGGGCGGTATCAAAACCAAAGGTCGTATCTGTAATACCAACATCATTATCAATGGTTTTAGGCAAGGTAATAATATTTAAGCCTTTTTCCATCAATTTAAGGGCATTTTTTTGAGTACCACCACCGCCTAAACAGACTAAGGCATCCAGATGGTTTGCGTGGTAGTTTTCAGCGATAACATCGGTCATATCCCGAAATTTACCACCAATATTCATTCGGTGGGGTTTATCCCGACTAGTGCCTAAAATGGTTCCGCCAACAGTTAGTATACCGGATAATACATCACCATCCAGGCGAAAGGAGCGGTTTTCGGTAAGACCTCGAAAACCGTCTCGAAAACCGGTAATTTGCATACCATATTGACCCTGAGCACATTTTCCAACACCACGTATGGTGGCATTTAAGCCAGGGCTATCACCACCAGCGGTGAGTATTCCTATGTGTTTACTCATTATTTTTTCCTTTTATATAAAAAAAAGCCAAATCGGAAGATTTGGCTTTTCCTGAATTATCTCAAATAAATGAACCGTTTCCAATTATTTTCCTGCTAAATCATCAAGTTTAGTTGCTTTAATAATCTGACCATTAAGAGCAGAGTCTTTAGCATCACGACCAAAAGCAACATCCATTAATGTAGAGTAGTAGACCACTGGAATATTGAAGTTAGTGCCAAACTTTTCATTAATTTTGCCTTGATAAACTTCAGTGTTCATCTGACAAACCGGGCAAGGTGTGGCAATTATATCAGCACCATTATCGGCTGCCGACTCTAAGATTTGTTTGATCAAGCTAAAGCTCTTATCAGGCTCAGAGAAAGCCAAGGCACCGCCACAACAAGACACTTTCTTCTCGAAACTTCTAATTGGATCAGCACCTACTGACTCAATCATGTTATCCAGGTACATGGGATTTTCAAAGGATTCACCCTGGATACCGAAAGGACGATTGGTTTGACAGCCTACGTATCCAGCAATCTTCATGCCTTCAAGAGGTTTCTTAACTTTTTCTTTGATTTTCTCAAATCCGATATCTTCCACTAAGACTTCAACCATATGGCGAACTTTAGTTTTGTTTTTCAGTTTAAGGCCAGCTTCTTTAAGCGCCAGGTCAGTGCCTTGCTTAACTTTGTCGCTATGTTTGATTCGCTCACTGGCTTCACGAGTAGCTAACCAACAAGCAGCACAAGTGGCTACGATTTCCTGACCGGGATTATGCTTTTCAGATAAGGCGATATTACGTGCTGACAAGGCAATACGAGGTAATTCACCACCGCTGGCATAACCGATTGACGCCGAACAACAATTCCAATCTGGAATAGGGTTTAAGTCAATATCTAACTCTTCACACATAGTGTTAATTGAGTTTAGATAATTAGACGAAGAGGCTCCAGATTGTGAGGAACAGCCGGGATAAAATGAAAACTTCTGACTCATGTTATGGATGCTCCTTATTTACTATTGGCTTCGATATTGGCCATTTCGATCTCTTCTGCTTTTTTCAGCATGGCTTGGAAGCCGGACTTATCATTAATACTACGGCCACCCCAAGCTTCTGAAATGGCCATACGACCACTTTTTAACATCCCTAAACCAATATCTTGATTAGTCATTGCAGTCTTGATACCTTCACCAAAACCATTCATGAAATATAAGCTCATGACGAGTTTTAGTTCGTTAACGCGACCTAGTTTAGTTAAGTTATTCCACATTAATTGAGCAAACTTAGCAGTCGGTTGGTTTTGTGGTACTAAGCCAAGACGCTTTGAGTAAGTGGCTAGACCGTGCATGATATGGGTAATTGGTAATCCGCGAGGACAACGAGTGATGCAGTTGTAACAAGAAGTACACATCCACATGGAATCTGAATTTAATACCGCTTCACGTTGGTTAGCACGAATCATCATGAATATTTTCTGAGGCGTGTGCTCCCAATAGGGCCCCATGGGGCAAGAGCCTGCACAAACACCACACTGCATACACATTCTGACCATGTCGCCTTCTTCGACATTATCAATAACTTCGTTGAGAAAGCTGTTTTTATATTTTTCAGCTAAAGCTGTATTTAAATCACTCATTTACTTTCTCCTAGAACTTAAATGGGCTCAGGCCGATTTTTTCGATGGTTTCAGCCATATCATTAATGAGTTTAGGTGTACGTTTGATATCGGTAATGGCCACTTCATAAACAGCAACACGTTCTTTTTCAAGGTTTAATGTTTGTAAGGTGTCTGCAATCTTACTCATACGTATCTCAGCCATCTCCGACCCTTTCACAAAGTGACATTGATAATCGTCACCTTTTTTACAACCCATTAGGACTACACCATCATAACCACTGTTTAAAGCATCGTTAATCCAAATGGTATTTACAGAACCTAGGCAACGTACTGGTATTACGCGAACGAAAGCACTGTATTCGAAACGATTTTGAGCCGCCATGTCTAAAGCAGGGTAAGCATCGTTTTCACAAGCTAATACTAATAGGCGTGGTTTTTCATCGAATTCATCAGGAATATCAACGGCTTTGATTTGCTGGCCGATGGTATCAATTGAATAGTTCTCAAATGAAATTACACGTACTGGACAGGCCCCCATACAAGTACCGCAACGACGACAGCGTGCTTCATTGTATTGTGGATAACCTTGTTCGTCTTCGTCAATTGCACCAAAAGGACATTCGACCGTACAACGTTTACACTGGGTACAGCCTTCTTTACGGAAGCTTGGGTAACTCAAATCACCCGCACGAGGATGAGCAGCACGACCTTGTCCGGCATTTTCGATAGCCTGAATTGCTTTCATTGCGGCACCGGTAGCATCTTCTTGAGCTTGTGCGCTATCCATTGGACGACGCACTGGACCGGCAGCATAAATACCGGTTCTACGTGTTTCATAAGGGAAACAAATAAAATGAGAATCGGTGAAACCGCTAACCAATTGTGGTAAATCAGTACCTTGACGATAGTCCAAGTTGAGAATGGATTCAACGGGGATAGAGACTCCTGGTTCTTGCAGTTTTTTAGGAATTTCTTTATCGGCCGCTTTTAATTCAATAATTTTGGCTGCGGGAAGGTTATTCGTTTCGGTGTTAATGCCTGAATGAGCTTCCATTCCGGTGGCAAGCACGACCAAATCGGCTTGAATTTCTAAATCTTCATCAAGAATCAGGTTATTGTATTTCACTAAACCAGTTTTGCTCACTTTATTAACCGTACCTTTAATAAAGGTAACCTGTTGATCTTGTCCGCTACGATAGAAATCTTCACCACCAGCACCCGGAGTACGCAAGTCAGTATATAAAATAGTGGTTTCTACTTCATTGTTTTGCTCTTTGAAGTACATGGCTTGTTTAATACTGGTAATACAGCAATGGCCAGAACAGTAGGATAAATGTTTTTCTTTATCACTGCGCTGACCTGCGCATTGCACAAATACAACATTTTCAACTGCTTTACCATCCGATGGGCGTTTAATTGCACAGCTATTGGCTTCTTTTGCTAAGGCTTCAAGTTCTAATTGAGTAATGACATCAGCCGATTGGTCATAGGAAAACTCGGTTAGTTTATTGGCATCATAGGGAGTGAAACCACTGGCTTGAATAATAGAACCAACACTAATTGTTTCTCTACCACCACTTTCAGTGCTTAGTTCAGCTTCAAAACGACCTGGCGCGCCAGACGTTTTGCTGACAACCGTATTTAAGTAGATAGTCACGTTACTATCTTCTTCTAACATTTTAGCTAGAACTTCAACATCAGTATTTTGTGGATGCGTATAAGGTGCACGAGTTGGTGCTCGTTTATGTAATCGACCTGCGATACCGCCCAGTTTGTTGGTTTTCTCAATTAATGAAGTTTGGTAACCGGCTTTAGCGGCTTCTAGAGCGGCGGTCATACCGGTGATACCACCACCGACAACCATTACATGGCGGTTAGTACCTTGTTCTTCACTGGGTTTTGGATCAGCCATGAATTTTATTTCAGCACAACCCATGCGAACATAATCTTCCGCCATTTCTTGAGTTGTTTCTTGTGCTTCTTGTGCATCTGGACGAACCCAGATAACGCCTTCACGTAGGTTTGTACGAGCGACGGCAACTCCATCAAAACGGAACGCGTCAGTTTTTGCACGTCGTGAACAGGCTGCAATCATAACGCGGGTAGCATCACCGCTGTTCAGGTCGTCCTGAATCATTTTAACACCGTCTTCACCACATAAAAAATCATGTTGTTTGGCGAATGCGGCTTTACCTTCGCATGTTGCAATCAATTCTAATTGGTCTGGATTTAAGCGGTTACCCAAGTCACAGCCTTTACAAATATAGGCGCCTATTTTTACTTCTTCAGCCATTTCATTCTGCTCCCGCCACTTGATTAACGACTTGAAGGGCTCTTAATGCGGATGCTGTGGCACTTTGTACCGCACGGTTTACATCCAATGCGTCGCTACTACAACCTGCTGCAAAAACACCACCGTTCTTTTCGTCCATTTCAATGAAGCCTTCTTCATTGAGTACAATTTCCACGGGGAAACTGCCTTTATCAACACTAGGCTCCATACCCACCGCTAAAACAACTAAGTCATAGGTATTGCTATAGCGCTTGTAACCTTCCGTATCTACACCATTAAGAATGGGGTTTTTGCTCTCTTTTTCTTCGGTGATAAAGGCCACTTTAGATTTGATAAAGTTTACTTTTTCATCATTTTGAACACTTTTATAGAAATCTTCAAAACGGTCAATCGCGTGGATATCAATATAGTAGATATCAGACTTACCATCTTGAATTTTTTCGGAAATATAGGTGGTCTGTTTCAAGGAAGCCATACAGCAAATTCGAGAACAATGTTTTAGATGATTAACATCGCGAGAACCGGCACACTGAATAAAGGCGATATTTTTGGCTTCTTTACCATCGGAAGGTCGTAAAATTTTACCAGCGGTTGGCCCCATAGCATCATTCAAACGTTCAAACTCTACATTGGTAATAACGTTTTCAAAACGATCATAACCATAAGCTTGGATCTTATTGGCATCATATGGACGCCAGCCAGTAGCCCATACCACGGCTCCGGCTTTAAGATTAATAGTTTCTTCCTGCATATCTAAATCGATAGCATTGGCTGGACAGGCTTCTTTGGCCTTAGTGGCATCGTTCGTACCGATAATGTGCTGATCTAAAACATAAGTTTGTGGATAGGCATTGTTGTATGATATATAAGCACCTTTGCGCTTATCGATACCATAGTTAAATTCACTATCAAATTCTGCTTCAACTACTTCTGCACATTTGCCACAGGCGGTACAGTTGTTATTCACATAACGAGGATTCATTTTAACGGAAATAGAGTAGTCACCTTTATCACCAGCGATATCTGTCACTTCTGCCATGGTTAAAATAGTTAGATTGGGATTACTTTTTGCACGACGTTGATTAATTTCCATGCCACAAGTTGGATGACATAACTTAGGGAAATACTTATGTAGTTGAACGACACGTCCACCGACATATGGTTTTTTCTCCACTAGAACTACTTGCTTGCCGGCTTCGGCTGCTTCTAAAGCTGCAGTCATGCCGCTGATCCCGCCTCCCACTACTAAAATAGTCTGGTTAGTTGCAACAATATCTGTCATTGATATTCCTCCAGAGCGGATTAAGGGCATTTTTATATGGGTATTATCAAAAAACTCAGTGTTTTAGTCTTCCTCATCCAAATATTCAGAAGCACGTCGAGCATCCCCACGAACTTTGTCTTTGGGATAACGTTTTTGATTGAGCCGAGTTTTTTCATTGGCCATCGCGACCACATCAATATCCAGTTGGTCGGCCATTCGTAGCAAATAAATGAGTACATCGGCCATTTCATACCCTACTTCCTGAGTTTTTTCTGGGCTGAGATTTTCACTTTGTTCGGCAGTTAACCATTGAAAATGTTCCACTAATTCGGCAGCTTCGCCAATCAATGCCATGGATAAATTTTTGGGTGTTTGAAATTGTAGCCAATCACGTTCGATGGCGAATTGTCTTAAACTTTGGTTTAAATCGGCGAGAGAATCAGCCATGGCTTTAATGCCCCTTCCTTTATATAGCTAAGAATTGAATTTGGATATACAAAACCCATATTATAGCGACTAACCCATGACCGGAGTCAAGTATGCCATAGATCCATTTTGCCAAAATAAACATGTGTTTTTTTCAATGTCCGGGTTGCAGTGATTTTAGCGCTACGGCTATGGTTAATATCCCTCAGGAACAATGGAAAGATTTTATTCCTGAAGATAAGTTCAAGGAAATCCAAGAAATATATAATGTTGCAATGAAGCAAAATGACTAAGCTTTGGGTTGACCTTTTCCGAGCAACTGCTTAAAATAGCCCGTTTCGCTAGAAATCAAGTTGAAGATATTGCGTATCCAGGAGGGTGTCCAAGGATTACTTGGGTGTGAGTCGCGCAATGAATGACAGGAGATTGAAATATGCAGGAATCTTCACTGCCAGAAACCAATGACTGGATGCATGTATATGAGAGTTCAGATAACTATGAGAGCATAGCGCAGGAGAACGTATCTTTGATTGACCTTACTGATCTGCAAAACCTATTGGATAATTTATTGCAATTAGGGGAGCGAGCAGCAGAGCTGGAATTAGATAGTCCCTTATTAGGCGACTTACCTGAATTTGATTCCATGGCCGTAATTGGAGTAATCACTGAACTTGAAGAGCTTTATGGAATCGTCCTGGAAGATGATGAGATCGACGGGGAAATATTTATTACGGTCGGTAGCTTATTAGACTTTATTAATAGTAAATTAGCTGATTAATAAAAAATTAAAGCGGATGATTAAATATCCAGCTCTATTCTGATTTCGGGTTCCCAAGTGTTTGTCATGTGACTTCCAGAGCCAGGATGGGGGCGGAGTCAAATGACTACTCAATGTGGAGATAATTCGGTATTAAATATTGAATTAATTTACTGAGATAGCATTCATTCGACCTTGACTCCGAACCCTGAGCGTATACTCTTAGCATTTTCCATTTTCCATTTTCCATTTTCCATTTTCCATTTTCCATTTTCCATTTTCCATTTTCCATTTTCCATTTTCCATTTTCCATTTTCCATTTTCCATTTTCTTCACACTAGTCTTTCCACAACCCCCGGGTGTCCTAAAAAATTCTCCGGACTGACACTTTTCCCATACGCACCGGATTGTAAAATCACCACATAGTCTCCAATTTCCGCTTTCGGTAATTCCAGTTTATTGGCTAAAATATCTAAAGGGGTACAGAGTGGCCCGACAATAGTAACCAATTCGGTTTCCTGATTATTGCTGCACTTATTGCCAAGTAGTACGGGATAATTTTTACGTACGACTTGTCCGAAATTTCCTGAATTGGCTAAATGATGGTGCATACCGCCGTTTACTATTAGATATTTTTCTCCACGCGATATCTTAATATCGCTTATTTGAGCAACATAAATACCGGCTTCTCCCACTAAAAAACGTCCTAGTTCCATGACAATTTCGATTGGACCTAATTGTTGTTGGGTTTGCTCACATAAAGATTGTAAATTTTTATTAATAGCACCGAGTTCAATGGGAGTATCTCCGGGAAAATAAGGAATGCCTAAACCACCGCCAATATTTAGATGTTTGATTTCAGTATTGGCTAGTTGAGTCAGACGAAATGCTAACTCGAAGGTTTTATTATGTGCATCGATAATCGCTTCGGCTTTTAAATTCTGTGAACCGGAAAAAATATGAAAGCCTTCTAAATCAAGGCTCATTTTGGCAATGGACTGGATCAGTTGCGGTACTTGTTCGGCATCAATGCCAAACGGTTTAGGGCCACCAGACATTTTCATTCCAGAGGCTTTTAATTCAAAATCAGGATTAATTCGCAAGGCAATACGTGGCGTTATAGAAAGCTCTTTTCCAAGCTGTTCAATTCGTTGTACTTCTATTGTTGACTCGGCGTTAATAAGAATACCTGCAGCAATTGCGGCTTTTAGTTCTTTGAGAGACTTTCCGGGACCCGCAAAACTAATATTTGGGGAGGGCATACCGCTATTTAAGGCGACCAGGAGTTCACCATGGGAAGCGACGTCCAAACCATCTACGTAATTTGTCATATAATCCACCAAGGCAGGCATGGGGTTGGCTTTCATGGCATAGTGGATTGAAATAGTTTCTGGGAGATTGTTTCTTAAATAATTTACTCTTTCTTTTATTAGGTTTCTATCATAAGCATAAAAGGGAGTTTGACCAATTTCGGCACTGAGCAATGAGAGTTTTTTGTTACCAATCATTAATTCTCCGTCATGATGACAAGAAAAGTAGTTTAATTCGCAATGCTTTGGTTTTTTTATTGCTGGTTTGGTCATTTTTAAGGAATACCTTATATTTGTTGTTTAGTTTGTAGTCTTAAATAGATCGCTCAGTTCTAGCGCTACAGATTTTCTATCAATTTTGCCATTCGGATTGCGAGGAAGACTGTCTTTGATAATGACTTTCCCTGGTTGCATAAAATTGGGGAGTTGTTGTTTAAAAAACATAAGAAATTGTTTTTCTTCATAAGTCTCATCAGTTACGGCGATAATAACAATCGCTTGACCCAGGTTGGGGTGAGGAACGCCGATGGCAATAGCTTCTTGGATAGCTGGGAATAAAAAACAGACCTCCTCAATTTCATTGGGACTCACCCGATAACCGGAAGTTTTTATCATTTCATCCCCGCGATTGATAAAAAATAAAAAACCATCTTCGTCGCGATAGACTTTATCACCTGAAAAGACGGCTAACTCTTCATTATATAAATGAGGGCGATTGGTTTGCGAATGGGTTTTTGCATTATTAGGAATTGGTTTAAAAACTGCAGTACTGACATCCGGTTTATTCCAATAACCTTGAGCTACTAAGGAGCCTCGGTGAACCAGCTCGCCCGGCTCGTGGTTTGCGCATTCGCTACCATCTGGTCTTAACACTAAAATCTCTGCATTTGGAATTGCTTTGCCAATTGAATTAGGATGGCTATCTAAATATTTTGGTTCTAAATATGTGGAGCGAAAAGCCTCGGTCAGCCCATACATTAAATAGGGGAGGGTGTGGGGTAGAGACTCTCGCAGACTTGTTAACGTTTGTATGGGCATGGCGCCACCGGAATTGGTGATATAACGAAGACACTTTTTTGTTTCGTCAGGCCATTCTAATTGAGCCAATTGGATCCATAACGGTGGGACTGCTGCTAGCCCCGTAATTTGGTATTTAGCAACAGCCTTAATAACATCTCTAGGTAAAAGGTATTCCATTAGCACAACGCGAGCTGCGGCATAAAAAGCACTGCTCAACTGACTAAAACCATAGTCGAAGCTAAAGGGTAATACCGCTAAAATTCGTTCTTCCCGAGTATAGTCTAAATAAGTTGCGACACTTTCGGCTCCGCAAACCATATTTCGATGACTTAATACGACGCCCTTAGGTTTACCAGTGCTACCTGAAGTATATAATATAGCCGCAGTATCCGTATCAATTGTTTTTGTCTCGGGATAGGTTTGGTTGGAATGAGTGTTTAGCTGTAAACTAGAAATTTTATGGTTTACTAGTTCTTCTTGAAGTTCCGTTTTAACTTCGTCCACGACTAAGATATGCAGTAAACTGGGTAATTGGTCTAGGATTGGGCGTAATTGTTTCAGACGACTAACCGATGTGATGAGTAATTTTACGTCACAATCTTGCATTATATACGCTACTTGTGCGGCTTTGAGTAGCGGGTTAATGGGAACAAAGATAGCGCCTATTGCTGAAATAGAGAAAAAACTACTGACTGTTTCAATGCTTTTTGGCAGATAAATGGCCACGCGATCATATCGACTAATAGATAACAATTGGAGTTGTCGGGCCTGATCTGCGATGGCATGATTTAGTTGTGAGTAACTGAGTTGTTGACTTTTATGTTCCAGAGCAATGTGTTGCGGATACTTTTTACTACTGGTTTGGATTAGTTGGTGCAGTAAAACATTCATATCTTCAGTATAATATTAGGCCGATAAAATGGATATTATCCTTATTCCATAAAGATACTCAAGAATAATATTGAGGAGATTAACTAAATGCACAACAAAGCATTTAAAATTATTATTCCGGCACGTTATGCGTCAACCCGCTTAGCCGGAAAACCGCTCAGAAACATTGCGGGTAAAACTATGTTGCAGCATACCTTTGAGCGAGCTAGCTTGAGTGCTGCTGAATCCGTATATGTTGCGACTGATGATCCTCGTATTGAAGATTCTGTTCATGGATATAGTCCTAATGTGGTTATGACATTATCATCTCATCAATCGGGTACGGATCGATTGGCCGAAGTGGTGGATAAGCTCGCCTGGGACGATGAAACAATCGTTGTCAATGTACAAGGTGATGAACCGTTAATTTTACCGGAGCATATTAATAGTGTAGCCCAAGCTTTGATTGATAACCTCGAGGCAGGAATCGCGACTCTTTGTTATCCAATTCAATCCGGTGAAGAACTTTTTGACCCCAATGTGGTAAAAGTGGTTCGGGATAGTAACGATTTCGCTTTATATTTTTCTCGCGCCGTGATTCCCTGGTATCGTGATAAATTTGTCGGTGGCAATCGAGAGTTGCCTACTGATATTAGCTATTATAGGCATATTGGTATTTATGCTTATCGAGCCAAGGTATTACGTGCTTATTGTAGCTTACCCAATGTACCTATAGAGCAGGTTGAATCTTTAGAACAGCTTCGAGCCTTATCCCATGGGATTAAAATTCATGTTGGATTAACCAATGAGCAACCTGGCCATGGTGTAGATGTTGAGAAAGATTTGCTATTGGTCGAAAAACTGTTAAAGCAATCTCACCATGAATAATGACACTCTAATAATAACGATAACTAATGATAAATAATATGAGTATACTATCTTTAGCCAAAGACTCCATGACCACTCAAGCGGTAGCCTTAACTAAAATTGCTTCCCAATTGGGAAATGAATTTCAACAGGCCATTAGCTTAATCTTAAAAACGCCTGGTAGAACTGTCGTCTGTGGAATGGGGAAATCGGGCTTAATTGGTCAAAAAATGGCAGCAACCTTTGCCTCGACTGGTACGCCTAGTTTTTTTATGCACCCTGCTGAAGCTTTTCATGGTGATTTGGGGATGTTGACTGCCGATGATTTGTTGATTCTTATCTCTTATAGTGGCGAGACTGAAGAAGTGATCAAATTATTGCCTTCTCTCAAACATTTTGGAAATAATATTATTGCCATTGTCGGAGAACCTAACTCAACCTTGGCCAAGCACGCTAATGTAGCATTAAATGTGGCTGTGGAAAGAGAAGTGTGTCCCAATAATTTAGCTCCAACAACTTCAACTTTGACAACAATGGCTATGGGAGATGCCTTAGCCGTTGTGTTAATAAAAGAACGCGATTTTCAAGCCAGTGATTTTGCCCGTTATCACCCCGGTGGAAGTTTGGGAAAAAAACTATTGGTTAAAGTTAAAGATGTTATGCATCAGAATAATCTGCCAGTTGTACCTCCTGACGAAAGTCTAAAAAATACGATTTTAGTGATGACTGAAGGGCGCTTAGGCCTGGTAGTTGTAGAAGAGCAAGGAGTCATCCAGGGAATATTTACGGATGGTGATTTACGACGGGCTTTAGTCAATAATGTTGACATGGAAAATGCTTGTATCTCCGAAGTGATGATCCCCGCTCCTCGTTCGATTTCACCGGAATGTATGCTGGTCGAAGCTGAAGAGTTTATGATTAACAATAAAATCAAAGCTTTGTTGGTGGTCAATAATGAGAAAAAATTAACGGGAATTGTAGAAATCTTTGACCGTTAGCGTAGGCAAAAAAACACTTAATAAAATAAATAAAAAAAATTTAAATTTGTTGTTGACATGAAGACGGTTTTAGCAGAGAATAGCCGCTTCTTAAGGCATGGAGGGGTTCCCGAGTGGCCAAAGGGAACAGACTGTAAATCTGTCGGCTTCGCCTTCGGAGGTTCGAATCCTCCCCCCTCCACCATCTTTAAGAGTGAATTGACCGGTACAATTTGAAGCCGGTTTTTTTTACCTTAAGGAAAAGTAGGGTCTTAAGGAAAATCGGTAATTATTAGCAATCGTTGCTAGTATGGACTAAAATAGTTCAGCTTAATTGCCGGTAAAAATGGTTATCGCGGGTATGGTACAATGGTAGAACCTCAGCCTTCCAAGCTGATGATGCGGGTTCGATTCCCGCTACCCGCTCCAAATTTATTGCAAGTATACAGCAATGTGGAGCCGCGAACCTAAGAATCTTGCCCATATAGCTCAGGGGTAGAGCGCATCCTTGGTAAGGATGAGGTCGCCAGTTCAAATCTGGCTATGGGCTCCACATATTTCACTAAATAGTACACATAATGAGGTCATACGATGTCCAAAGAAAAATTTGAACGTACGAAACCGCATGTCAATGTTGGAACAATTGGCCACGTTGACCATGGTAAAACCACTTTAACCGCAGCCCTTACAAAATGTATGGCGGAAAAGCATGGTGGAGACACTAAAGCTTTTGATCAGATTGACTCTGCGCCAGAAGAAAGAGCACGTGGTATCACGATTGCAACCGCTCACGTAGAATACGAATCCGACATTCGTCACTATGCGCACGTTGATTGCCCAGGACACGCGGATTACGTTAAAAACATGATTACGGGTGCGGCTCAGATGGACGGTGCTATCTTAGTCTGTAGTGCAGCAGACGGTCCGATGCCACAAACGCGTGAGCACATCTTATTGTCGCGTCAGGTTGGTGTACCTTATATCTTAGTCTACATGAACAAAGCGGACATGGTTGACGACGAAGAATTATTAGAATTAGTTGAAATGGAAATTCGTGAATTATTAGATATGTACGAATTCCCAGGTGACGATACGCCCATCATTATAGGTTCAGCCTTAAAAGCTTTAGAAGGTGAAGACAGTGAAATCGGTACTCAGTCTATCGATCGTTTAGTTGCAGCGATGGATGATTACATTCCTGAGCCAGAGCGAGCGATTGATGGTGATTTCATTATGCCCGTGGAAGATGTTTTCTCTATCTCTGGTCGTGGAACGGTTGTAACCGGACGTATCGAACGGGGTGTTGTTAAAGTCGGTGAAGAAATCGAAATCGTTGGTATTAAAGATACCACGACCACTACTTGTACTGGTGTTGAAATGTTTCGCAAGCTACTTGACCAAGGTCAGGCTGGTGATAACGTGGGTGTATTATTACGTGGTATTAAGCGTGAAGAAGTTGAGCGTGGTCAAGTATTGGCTAAGCCAGGTAGTATTACTCCTCATACCATCTTCGAATCAGAAGTGTATGTGTTAAGTAAAGACGAAGGTGGACGTCATACACCATTCTTCAAAGGTTACCGTCCTCAGTTCTACTTCAGAACGACAGACGTAACGGGTGCGTGTGAATTACCAGAAGGCGTTGAAATGGTAATGCCTGGTGACAATGTTCAGATGGTTGTTACTTTGATAGCACCGATTGCAATGGAAGAAGGTTTACGCTTTGCGATTCGTGAAGGCGGTCGTACTGTTGGCGCCGGCGTTGTTGCAAAAATTATTGAATAAGTACTTGTAAAAGAGAGTAAAGTGCATTATAGTGCTTTGCTCTCTTTTAATCGAGTGCGTTTGTGTAAAAAAATATTAGGCCAGTAGCTCAATTGGCAGAGTACCGGTCTCCAAAACCGGGTGTTGGGGGTTCGATTCCCTCCTGGCCTGCCAATATTTTTACACCTATCTTAGCTATGATTTACTGTAACCGCCTAGTTATAGTAAAAGGTATCGTATCATCCTAATCAAATCGCTAGCTAAGTCACACCGAAGTTCATATTAAAGACTCATGGCTGATAAAATAAAATTATATTTGGCAATTATCATTGTCATAGCATCGCTCGCTGCTTTTTATACCTTTAGCGAATACTCTGTATTATACCGAACTATTGGCTTGTTGGTGATGTCGGGAATCGCAGTATTTATTGCCTCCAAGACTGAAGTGGGTTCTGGTGCAATTTCATTTCTACGCCTTTCCGTGGTCGAAATGAAAAAAGTAGTATGGCCCAATAAAAAAGAAACAACACAAACTACCATTACGGTGGGTGTGATGGTTGTAATTATTGGGTTGCTATTATGGTTTTTTGATCAGTTTATTGGCTGGGGTGTTCGTATTCTTACTGGCCAAGGGTAACCATAATGTCATTACGTTGGTATGTCGTTCAAGCCTACTCAGGCTATGAAAACACTGTCAAGCGCTCTTTAGAAGAACGAGTTGAACGCTACAGTATGCAAGATAGTTTTGCAGAAATTTTAGTTCCTACTGAAGAAGTCGTAGAAATGCGTGATGGGAAAAAACGCAAAAGTGATAGAAAATTTTTCCCCGGCTACGTGCTAGTAAAAATGGAAATGAATGATGATACTTGGCACTTAGTCAAAGATACATCAAAAGTTTTGGGCTTCATCGGTGGTAAGAAGGATCAACCTGCTCCCATTAGTGAAAAAGAAGCCGATGCTATCTTAAATCGAATTAATGAATGTACCGATCAACCAAGACCAAAAGTCTTGTTCGAACCAGGAGAATTGGTAAGAATTGTTGAAGGAGCTTTCAACGACTTTAATGGTACTGTGGAAGAAGTAGATTATAACAAGAGTAGAATGCGTGTAACGGTAAATATTTTAGGCCGTTCAACTCCTGTTGACCTAGACTTTTCTCAAGTTGAGAAAATATAGTAAGTTAAAACTTATTATTTGTAATTTTAAAAATTAGGGGAGCCGCTAGGCGTTACTACCCAAGGAAAAGAAAATGGCTAAGAAGATCGAAGCTTATATCAAGCTACAGGTTGCAGCGGGTTCTGCAAACCCAAGTCCACCAGTTGGTCCTGCTTTAGGTCAGCATGGTGTTAATATCATGGAATTTTGTAAAGCATTCAATGCCAAGACTGAAAGTCTAGAAAAGGGAATGCCAGTACCTGTTGTTATTACTGTATATAATGACCGAAGCTTTACATTTATCACCAAAACTCCTCCAGCAGCAGTATTGCTGAAAAAAGCAGCAGGTATCCCAAAAGGATCTGGTGTTCCCAATATGAACAAAGTTGGTAAGGTTAATCGTGCGCAATTGGAAGAAATTGCAAATATTAAAATGCCAGACTTATCTGCCGCCGATATGGATGCAGCTGTTCGTACCATCGCTGGTACTGCTACCAGTATGGGACTAGAAGTGGAAGGAGTAGAATAATGGCTAAACTAACAAAAAGACAAAAAGCTTTCCGCGAAAAAATTGAAGCGGGCAAACTTTATGATATTGATGATGCATTAAACATATTAAAAGAATTACCTGCTGCAAAGTTTGAAGAGTCTGTTGAAGTTGCAATTAACTTAGGTGTTGATCCTAAGAAATCAGACCAAGTTGTACGTGGTGCTACGGTACTTCCTAATGGTACTGGTAAAACAGTTCGCGTAGCTGTTTTTGCCCAAGGCGATAATGCACAAAAAGCAACTGATGCAGGTGCTGATGTGGTTGGTTTTGATGACCTTGCTGCAGAAATTAAAGGTGGAAACTTAGACTTTGACGTGGTTATTGCTTCGCCAGATGCAATGCGCGTTGTTGGTCAGTTAGGTCAAATTTTGGGACCTCGCGGTTTGATGCCTAATCCTAAGGTTGGTACAGTAAGTGCCGATGTTGCTGGTGCGGTTAAAAATGCTAAGGCTGGTCAGGTTCGCTACCGTGTTGATAAAGCGGGTATTATTCATTGTGCCATTGGCAAAATTTCATTTGACAACTCTTCTATTCTTGGTAATTTGCAAGCTTTGATTGCTGACTTGGTAAAAGCAAAACCATCTTCTGCAAAAGGTGTTTTCCTTAAGAAAATTAGTTTGTCGACTACCCAGGGACCTGGGATAATCGTAGAGCAAGGAAGTCTTGCTGTTAAGTAAGAGTTAAATAAATTTAAAAGTCGCTCTGTTTGGATAATATGATTATTCAAAGAGTGCGATTAATTATTCTGTAAAGCAGAATAACACAGGCTTTGGTTTACCATTTGGTAAACGTCAAAGACCGCAGGCGCCATTTGGCTTAAAGATTAAACCTGCGCAGACGGTTTAATAAAATCTATTTTATTAAACGTCGTTTCACGGCTGAAAAGCCAAATTTGTAACCTGAACAATAATGATGTTGTTCAATAAAACGAGGTGAGTACGAGTGGCTTTATCTATTGAAGGTAAAAAAGCGATTGTCGCTGAAGTAGCTGAAATAGCCGCAAATGCACACTCTGTCGTTGCTGCTGTTTATCAAGGAATTGAATCCAATGATATGAATGAACTACGTGCAAAAGCACGTAGTGAAGGCGTGTATTTGCGAGTTGTTAAAAATTCTTTGGCTAGAAGAGCAGTAGAAGGAACAGATTTCGAGTGTATTGGAGATGAATTAAAAGGTTCATTAGTATTAGCATTTTCTATGGAAGATCCTGGTGCTGCTGGACGTGTAGTCTCCGAATTCATGAAAGAGAACGATAAGCTTCAAGTTAAAATCGTTTCTATCGGTGGTAAGTTATTAGCACCTGAAGATGTCAAAGTCTTAGCCAAGATGCCTACTAAGGATCAGGCTATTTCTATGTTGATGTCTGTCATGAAAGCACCTATTACCAAATTTGTTCGTACGTTGGCAGAGCCTCATGCAAAACTTGTTCGGACTGTTGCTGCTATTAAAGAGCAGAAAGAAGCAGCCTAAACACGGTTATTTAAGCAAGCGTATTCAATTATATAGTAAACCATAAATTTTTTTGGAGTTTAAAATGTCTGTATCTAAAGACGATATTTTAGAAGCGATTTCCAGCATGTCTGTAATGGAAGTTGTAGAGTTAATCGAAGCAATGGAAGAAAAGTTTGGCGTTTCTGCCGCTGCTGCTGTTGCTGCTGCCCCAGCTGCTGCTGGTGGTGATGCCGGTGGCGCTGCTGCCGAACAAACTGAGTTTGACGTTATCTTAACTGGTGCTGGTGATAACAAAGTTAAAGTCATTAAAGCCGTACGTGGTATCACTGGTTTAGGTCTTAAAGAAGCTAAGGCTCTTGTAGATGGTGCTCCAGCTCCTGTTAAGGAAGGTGTAACAAAAGAAGAAGCTGAAGACATGAAAGGACAACTTGAAGAAGCTGGTGCCTCTGTTGAAGTTAAATAATAAACCTGTAAAAGCGTTTATTTAATTTTTCTTGATTGGGCTGGTAACGTAAGTTACCGGCCTTTTCATGTTTGTAATATATATTTTATTTAGACAAGTTTTAAAAACAATATACTAATGGTATTAGAAATTGAAAATAATACCAGCTAACGGCAATAGCCGTTAACCGAAAGACCGATTAATAGATCGTTTTTAAAATTTTTTTATTAACTCATTTGCTCTGGAAAAAAGATGGCCTATTCATACACCGAAAAAAAACGAATTCGTAAAGATTTTGGTACGAAACAAAGCATTATGGAAGTGCCGTATTTATTGGACATTCAGCTGAAATCATATCGAAAGTTTTTAAAAGCTGATAGATTTTCAGAAGAACAATCCAATACAGGCCTGCACGCAGCATTTGCTTCAGTATTTCCCATTGTCAGTTTTTCTGGTAATGCAGAGATGGAATATATTAGTTATAAACTAGGTATTCCGGCTTTCAACGAACAAGAATGTCGTACCCGTGGGGTAACTTACTCAGCTCCTCTGCGCGTTAAGGTTCGTCTTATTATTTATGATAAAGATTCTCTAAGTCGTAAAACTAAAAAAGTGAAAGATATCCGTGAGCAAGAAGTGTTCATGGGTGAAATTCCTTTAATGACAGGGAATGGTACCTTTATTATTAATGGTACAGAACGAGTTATTGTTTCACAACTACATCGTAGCCCTGGCGTATTCTTTGATCATGACCGAGGCAAAACTCACTCATCAGGTAAATTATTATTTAATGCGCGAGTTATCCCATACCGTGGTTCATGGTTAGATTTTGAATTTGATCCTAAAGACAATCTTTTTGTACGTATTGATAGACGACGTAAATTACCTGCCTCAATTATATTAAGATGTCTTGATTACGATGCCGAAGATATTTTAGAGTTGTTCTTCGATATTGATATGGTAGAAGTACAAGGTGAAATGGTTACGGTTGACTTAATTGGTGAAAGATTAAGAGGTGAAACGCTTAATTTCGAAATCAAAAATGGTGACGAGCTTATTGTCGAAAAGAACAAGCGGATCACTGCTCGTCATATTCGGAAGATTGAAAAAGCGAACCTAACTAAACTGACTGCGCCAATTGAGTATATTCTAGGTAAAACCTTAGCTAAAGCGCTTGTTGATAATGATACTGGTGAAATTTTAGCCAGTGCAAATGAAGAAATTACCGAAAACATCATTGAGATTATCAAAGATAATAATATTAGTAACTTACAGTTAATTTATACAAATGACTTGGATACTGGTCCGTTTATGTCTAATACCATGCGTATCGACACAACGACTTCTAAATTAGAAGCGCAAGTCGAGATTTATCGTATGATGAGACCAGGTGAGCCACCGACCAAAGAAGCTGCTGAAGCCTTATTTGATAATTTATTTTTCAGTCAAGATCGTTATGATTTATCTACTGTGGGTCGTATGAAGTTCAACCGTCGTGTTGGGCGTGAAGATATTACTGGTGAAGGAACTTTATCGGCAGAAGATATTATCGAAGTGATGCGTACTTTGATTACTATCCGAAATGGTAAAGGATCGGTGGATGATATTGACCACTTGGGGAATCGTCGTGTCCGTAGTGTTGGTGAAATGGCCGAGAATCAATTCCGGGTTGGTTTAGTTAGGGTAGAACGTGCTGTTAAAGAACGCTTAACTCTGGCTGATACTGATAATCTAATGCCGCAAGAAATGATTAATGCCAAGCCGGTTTCTGCGGCCATTAAAGAATTCTTTGGCTCAAGTCAGCTGTCTCAGTTTATGGACCAGAATAATCCATTGTCGGAAGTCACTCATAAACGCCGTGTATCAGCATTGGGTCCCGGCGGTTTAACCCGTGAAAGAGCGGGATTTGAGGTACGTGACGTACACCCAACCCATTATGGTCGGGTCTGCCCAATTGAAACTCCTGAGGGGCCAAACATTGGTCTGATTAACTCACTGGCTGTATATGCCCGTACCAACGATTATGGATTCTTAGAGTCTCCTTATCGAAAAGTGGAAGACGGCAAACTAACCGATGAAATCCATTACTTGTCGGCCATTGAGGAATCGGAGTTCGTGATCGCTCAGGCGAGTGCCGAAGTTGATGAAAATAATCAATTTGTTGATGACTTTATTTCCTGTCGTCACCAAAATGAATTCAGCAGTATTTCTGCTGGAAAAATCGATTATATTGATATCTCACCTAAGCAGATCGTATCTGTAGCAGCTTCAATTATTCCGTTCTTAGAACACGATGATGCTAACCGTGCCCTTATGGGATCAAACATGCAACGTCAGGCTGTGCCGACATTAAAGGCGGACAAACCATTAGTTGGTACTGGAATGGAGCGTACGGTAGCAGTCGATTCAGGAGTAACAATTGTTGCTCGTCGTGGTGGTATTATTGATAAAGTGGATGCCTCAAGAATCGTAATCCGGGTTAATGCCGAGGAATCGGTTCAGGGTGAAGTTAACGTAGATATCTATAACTTGGTTAAATATACCCGTTCTAACCAGAACACCTGCATCAATCAACGTCCCTTGGTTAAACCAGGAGATACGATTCAACGCGGTGATGTGATAGCTGATGGACCATCAACAGACTTAGGTGAACTAGCCCTGGGTCAAAATATGATGATTGCCTTTATGCCATGGAATGGATATAACTTTGAGGATTCCATTCTGATTTCTGAAAGAATGGTAGAAGAAGACCGGTTTACTACTATACACATTGTTGAACTAACGAGCATTGCTCGTGATACTAAACTGGGGCCCGAAGAAATCACTGCTGATATTCCCAATATAGGTGAAGCGGCCTTATCAAAACTGGATGAGTCCGGTATTGTCTATGTTGGAGCCGAAGTAAAACCCGGTGATATTTTAGTGGGTAAGGTTACTCCAAAAGGGGAAACTCAATTAACCCCAGAAGAAAAGCTGCTAAGAGCTATCTTTGGTGAAAAAGCTTCTGATGTAAAAGACACTTCCCTACGCGTATCAGGAAGTGCATCAGGTACTGTTATCGATGTACATGTATTTACCCGGGATGGTCTAGAAAAAGATGCTCGTGCCAAGTCAATTCAAGATAGTGCTATTGAGTCTATCCGTAAGGATTTAATGGATCAGTATCGAATCGTAGAAAATGATTCTCTTGCTCGTGTTAAAGCCATCATGCTTGACCAAGTTGCAGACGGTGGTCCGGATTTGTCAGCCGGCCAGGCGGTTACCTTGTCTTGGTTAGAAACTCATAAGAGTGAACGTTGGTTTGAGGTGAAGTTACGTGACTCAGCTCTGCAAGAGCAAGTTGATTCTGTCGCTGATCAATTAGAAAAAACACGTTCGGACTTTGATGAAAAACTCGAGGAAAAACGTAAAAAATTGATGGCTGGTGATGACTTGGCTCCTGGCGTCTTAAAAATGGTTAAGGTTTATTTGGCGGTTAAACGTCGTATACAACCAGGTGACAAGATGGCGGGTCGTCACGGTAATAAAGGGGTTATCTCTAGTATCGTGCCAGTCGAAGATATGCCTTATTTAGAAGATGGTCGTACCGTAGATATCGTTTTGAATCCTTTGGGTGTACCGTCTCGTATGAATGTTGGTCAGGTATTAGAAACTCATTTGGGATGGGCTGCTAAAGGCCTTGGAATGAAAATTGGCAAGATGCTTGAGCTTGAAAAAGAATCTCAAGTTAGCGAGCTAAGAAAATATCTGGATGAAATTTATAATCAGTCCGAAGGTAAACACGAAGATCTCGATAGTTTTACCGATGCGGAAATTATAGAGTTGGCCAAAAACTTAAAAGGTGGTGTGCCAATGGCAACACCTGTATTTGATGGTGCAAATGAAGAGTCTATCAAACGGATGTTACGTTTAGCCGATTTAGACGAATCAGGACAAAGTGTACTCTACAATGGACGTACTGGTGACCGTTTTGACCGGCCTGTAACAGTTGGTTACATGTATATGTTGAAACTGAATCACTTGGTTGATGACAAGATGCATGCCCGTTCAACCGGACCTTATAGTTTGGTGACTCAACAGCCATTGGGTGGTAAAGCTCAGTTTGGTGGTCAGCGTTTCGGAGAGATGGAGGTTTGGGCACTAGAAGCTTATGGTGCTGCATATACCTTACAGGAAATGCTTACAGTTAAATCAGATGATGTTTCAGGTCGTACTAAAATGTATAAAAATATCGTTGATGGTGATCATAGAATGGATGCCGGTATGCCTGAATCCTTTAATGTACTATTAAAAGAAATTCGTGCATTAGGGATCGATATTGAATTAGAGCAGATTTAAGACTACATTTAATTGACCACAAAATTTAAATAGATAAACCTCTGTGATTAACACAGATTTATGAGGGTACGAAATTGAAAGATTTACTCAATTTGATAAAAAAACAAAATCAAGAAGAGGATTTTGATGCCATAAAGATCGCATTGGCTTCTCCTGAAAAGATTAGTTCCTGGTCTTATGGTGAAGTTAAAAAGCCTGAAACAATCAATTACCGTACCTTCAAACCGGAACGTGAGGGCTTGTTCTGTGCGAAAATTTTCGGCCCGGTTAAAGATTTCGAGTGTTTATGCGGTAAATACAAGCGTTTAAAGCATCGTGGTGTTATATGTGAGAAATGTGGTGTTGAAGTAACCCAGTCCAAAGTTCGTCGTGATCGTATGGGGCATATCGAGTTAGCTAGTCCAGTAGCTCATATTTGGTATTTAAAATCCCTGCCATCTCGGATGGGATTATTATTAGATATGACCCTGCGTGATATTGAACGCGTGTTATATTTTGAAGCCTTTGTTGTGGTTGAGCCAGGTATGACTACCTTGGAAAAAGGTCAAATTTTAACCGACGAACAATACTTAGATACCATTGAAGAATTTGGTGATGAATTTGAGGCTAAAATGGGTGCAGAAGCCGTATTGCACCTATTGAAAAAGGTCAATCTAAAAGAAGAAGCTTTGAGAATTCGGGAAGATATGGATGGGACCGAATCTGAAACTAAATTGAAGAAATTCTCTAAACGTTTGAAATTAATCGAAGCCTTTTTAGAGTCCCACAATAAACCTGAGTGGATGATTATGACCGTATTACCGGTCTTACCACCAGACCTTCGTCCTTTAGTTCCATTAGAAGGTGGGCGTTTTGCAACTTCTGATTTGAATGATCTGTATCGTCGAGTGATCAATCGTAATAATCGTTTGAAACGTTTACTCGATTTGAATGCTCCTGATATTATCGTTCGTAACGAAAAGAGAATGTTACAGGAGTCGGTCGATGCCTTAATGGACAATGGTCGTCGAGGTCGAGCGATTACGGGTTCGAATAAGCGCCCATTAAAATCTTTGGCTGATATGATTAAGGGTAAACAAGGTCGTTTCCGTCAAAACTTATTGGGTAAACGTGTTGATTATTCTGGCCGTTCGGTAATTGTGGTTGGACCTACTCTTAGATTGCACCAATGTGGGCTACCGAAGAAAATGGGATTGGAATTGTTCAAACCTTTTATCTTTAGTAAATTGGAACTAAAAGGTTTCGCTACCACGATTAAGGCAGCTAAAAAACTAGTCGAACGTGAAGGGCCTGAAGTTTGGGATATACTTGAAGAAGTTATTCGCGAACATCCCATTATGTTAAACCGTGCTCCTACCCTACACCGTCTAGGTATTCAAGCTTTTGAACCGGTTTTGATTGAGGGTAAAGCCATTCAATTGCATCCCTTAGTCTGTACTGCATTTAATGCGGACTTTGATGGTGACCAGATGGCGGTTCACATCCCATTATCGTTAGAAGCTCAAATCGAAGCTCGTGCCTTGATGATGGCAAGTAATAATATTCTATCGCCAGCTAATGGCGAACCGATTATTGTGCCTTCTCAGGATGTGGTGCTAGGCCTTTACTATATGACTCGTGATAAGATCAATAGTTTAGGTGAAGGTAGTGTATATGCAGATTACAAAGAAGCTGAACGAGCCTATGCTACAGGCAATGCCGCTTTACATGCCAAAGTAAAAGTTAGAATTAAAGAATACAAGCAAGAAGAAGATGGTAGCAAGACACTACAACATAGGGTGGTTGATACCACGGTAGGTCGCTCTTTACTTTCGCGTATTCTTCCTAAAGGTTTATCCTTTGATATTATGAATAAGGCATTGACCAAGAAAGAAATTTCAGGTCTTATAAATGCCTGCTATCGTGAGGTAGGCTTAAAAGAAACAGTCGTATTTGCTGATCAGCTTATGTATACCGGTTTTGCATTTGCAACCCACTCTGGGGCTTCTTTTGGGGTAAACGATATGGTTATCCCAGAGGAAAAATATGAAATTATCGGTAAGGCTGAGGCAGAAGTTATCGAGATTCAAAAACAATATGAATCTGGTTTAGTTACTCAGGGTGAACGCTACAATAAAGTTATCGATATTTGGTCGCATACTAATGAAAAAGTAGCCAAAGCGATGATGGATATTCTTGAAAAAGATGAAGTAGAAGATGCAGACGGCAATATTGTTAAACAAACCTCATTTAACTCGGTATTTATGATGGCTGACTCTGGTGCTCGTGGTAGTGCTGCTCAGATTCGTCAATTAGCCGGTATGCGTGGTTTGATGGCAAAACCCGATGGCTCGATTATTGAAACGCCCATTACGGCAAACTTCCGCGAAGGCTTGAACGTAATGCAGTACTTTATTTCAACTCATGGTGCTCGTAAAGGTTTGGCGGATACGGCATTAAAAACTGCCAACTCGGGATACTTAACACGTCGCTTGGTCGATGTAGCACAGGATTTAGTGGTAATTTCTAAAGATTGTGGCACCCCGAGGGGCTTACCCATGCAATCGCTTATCGAAGGTGGTGATGTTGTTGAACCACTAAGAGAGCGTGTTCTGGGTCGAGTTGTAGCGCAAGATGTATTTAAAGCCGATAGTGATGAAGTGGTTATCGCTAAAGGAACCATGTTAGACGAGGCTTGGTGTGATCGTTTAGACGAACTCGGGGTCGACTTAATCGTTGTTCGTTCTGCAATTACTTGTGAGACTCGTTATGGAATTTGTTCTCAATGTTATGGTCGTGACTTGGCACGCGGTCATAAGGTAAATAGCGGAGAATCGGTTGGCGTTATTGCTGCTCAATCGATTGGTGAGCCAGGTACTCAGTTAACCATGCGTACCTTCCATATTGGTGGTGCTGCTTCTCGTGCTGCTTCTGTAAATAATATCCAGATTAAATCGACTGGTAAAGTCCGTTTACATAATATGAAAACGGTACAGCAAATGGAAAGTGGTAATCATGTTGCAGTATCTCGTTCCGGTGAGGTTACGGTGCTCGATTCGGCTGGTCGTGAACGGGAAAGATACCGTGTCCCATATGGTGCGGTTATGACCGCAGCTGATGGGGATGCGGTTAATTCAGGTGACATCATTGCAAACTGGGATCCTCATACTCACCCAGTTATCACTGAGGTGGAAGGTTATATCCGTTTCACTGACTTTGTTGAAGGTGTCACGGTTAATAAAGAAACAGATGCGATTACCGGTTTGAGTTCTTTGGTTGTTACCGATCCGATGCAAAGGGTGGGTAATGCTAAGGATATGCGTCCAGTGGTTAAACTACTTGATGCCCAGGGTAATGATTTAAATATTGCAGGTACCGATATTCCAGCACATTATTTTTTGCCCGCAGGAGCTATTGTAAATCACTCCGATGGTGACTTGGTACAAATTGGTGATGCTGTCGCTCGTATCCCACAAGAATCATCCAAGACCAAGGATATTACCGGTGGTCTTCCTCGGGTTGCTGATTTATTCGAAGCAAGAAAACCGAAAGAATCTTCAATTTTGGCTGAAATTTCGGGTGTGATTAGCTTTGGTAAAGAAACCAAAGGTAAACAACGTTTGGTGATTACTCCTCAAGACGGTCCCGTCTACGAAGAGTTGGTTCCAAAATGGAGGCATATTAACGTCTTCGAAGGGGAATCTGTGGAAAAAGGTGAGGTCATTTCTGATGGAGCCTCAAATCCACATGATATTTTACGACTGAAAGGTGTTCAGGAACTAACCGTTTATATCACTAATGAAGTCCAAGAAGTTTATCGTTTACAGGGTGTAAAAATTAACGATAAGCACATTGAAGTGATTGTTCGTCAAATGCTAAAACGCGTAGAAATACTCGATGCTGGAGATACTAAGTTTATTCGTGGTGAGCAAGTGGAATATGCTGCAATCCTGGATGAAAATGATCGAGTAACAGACGAAGGTAAAATACCTGCTACTTATGAACGTCAGCTATTAGGTATAACTAAAGCGTCGTTAGCAACCGACTCATTTATTTCAGCAGCTTCCTTCCAGGAAACAACCAGAGTATTAACTGAAGCATCGGTGAGTGGAAAAATTGACGAATTAAGAGGCTTGAAAGAGAATGTTATTGTTGGTCGTTTAATTCCAGCTGGTACGGGTATGCAATACCACAAGGAAAGACGGAGTAGACGTGCTGATGACCTTTTTGAAAGCATCAATCAAAATATGGAAATCACCGAAGAAGTAAACAATAACGAAGTTAGCGAGTCTCGCGAAATAAGTGAATAAATAAAACACTTGACAAATTAGAGGTAAGTCTATATATTGCCTCGTTCCCATTGCAGGCCATTGGAAACAATGGCCTGTTCTTTATAAAGCGTTTGGAGTAGAAAATATATGGCAACGACCAACCAGTTGGTACGTAAACCACGTAAAAGAAAAGTTCAAAAAAGTAACGTTCCCGCGTTAGACGCCTGTCCTCAAAGACGTGGTGTTTGCACGAGAGTGTATACTACAACCCCTAAAAAGCCTAACTCAGCATTACGTAAAGTTGCTCGTGTTAGATTGACTAGTGGTTTCGAAGTAACTACCTATATTGGTGGTGAAGGTCACAACCTGCAAGAACATAGCGTAATTTTAATCCGTGGTGGTCGTGTTAAAGATCTTCCTGGTGTTCGCTATCATACCGTGCGTGGCACATTAGATACCGCAGGTGTTGATGATCGTCGTCAAGGTCGTTCTAAATATGGAACCAAAAGACCTAAATCATAACGTATTAGATTTTAGAAGCGCATATGACTATGGGATGTTAGTTGCCTAAACTCGAATGAGAATGACAACTTATTGTTTGAATAACAAATGCTCACAGATATAAGTATTCTAGGATAAACCAACTTAATATATCGGGATAAAAGGAAAGTTAAATGTCCAGAAGAAGAGTCGCAGCTAAACGTGAAATTTTGCCAGATCCAAAATATCATGATAAAGAATTAGCTAAATTTATAAACATTATTATGCTCCACGGCAAAAAATCAGTGGCCGAAAAGATTGTATACGGCGCACTAGATATTGTTGCTGAAAAAACTAATGCTGGCGCTTTAGAAACTTTTGAAAAAGCATTAGGAAATATCCGTCCGGTAGTGGAAGTTAAATCACGACGCGTCGGTGGTGCCACTTATCAGGTACCTGTAGAAGTCAGAGCAAGTCGTCAAACTACACTAGCTATGCGCTGGTTAGTTGATGCCTCCAGAAAACGCGGTGAAAAATCAATGGGACGCCGTTTAGCTGGTGAATTGCTTGATGCCTTTGAAAACAAAGGTTCTGCTGTTAAGAAGCGTGAAGAAACACATCGTATGGCTGAAGCGAATAAAGCTTTTGCACATTATAGATGGTAAGCCTGTAAAGGTATTATTCACACGATTGAATACCCTGAATATAAATTGCTTATTCAGGGTGTTTTCCAGCTAGACTGGATTTGAAAAAATATATTTTTCATTAAAATTTAAAACCGGCTGGTTTTAGTTCTTAATGAAGAATCGCTCTTTAATTTGATTACGTCGAACACTGAGGTTATACAAGTGGCACGCAAAACACCGATTAATCGTTATCGTAATGTTGGGATTATGGCTCATATAGATGCCGGAAAAACCACCACCACCGAACGAATCCTCTACTACACAGGTGTTTCTCACAAAATCGGAGAAGTGCACGACGGCGCTGCTACCATGGATTGGATGGAGCAAGAACAAGAACGCGGAATTACCATTACGTCAGCCGCAACGACCTGTTTCTGGAAAGGAATGGATCAACAATTTGACGAACATCGCATTAATATCATCGATACCCCAGGACACGTAGATTTCACCATTGAAGTAGAACGCTCATTACGCGTCTTAGATGGAGCCGTAGCTGTATTTTGTGCTGTTGGCGGTGTCGAACCGCAATCAGAAACCGTCTGGCGACAAGCCAATAAATACAATGTTCCCCGCATGGCCTTTGTGAACAAAATGGACCGTGCTGGTGCAAATTTTTTACGTGTTGTTGAACAATTAAAAGAGCGTTTAGGTGCTAACCCAGTGCCATTACAATTGCCCATCGGTGCCGAAGAAAACCTCGAAGGTGTGGTCGACTTAATACGCATGAAGGCATATTACTGGGAAAAAGAAAACATGGGAATGAACTATGTTGAAAAAGATATCCCAGCAGAAATACAAGATGATGCAGAACATTGGCGGGAATTGTTGATCGAGGCGGCAGCTGAAGCCAATGACGAATTAATGGAAAAGTACCTTGAAGAAGGTGAACTTTCCGAATCAGAAATACGTGAAGGTATACGCCAACGCACCTTAACCGTAGAAATTATTCCTGTTACCTGTGGATCGGCATTTAAAAATATTGGTGTCCAGGCTATGTTGGATGCGGTAATTGAATTTATGCCATCCCCTACAGATGTCCCCGCTATCACAGGTATTTTAGATGATGCCAACGAAACTGAAGCGGAACGTCATTCATCTGACGAAGAACCTTTTGCTGCATTGGCCTTTAAAATTGCCACTGATCCTTTTGTCGGTACGCTCACATTTTTCCGTGTATACTCCGGTATCCTAAAATCGGGTGACTCGGTATACAATGCAGTTCGAGGGAAAAAAGAAAGAATTGGACGCATACTGCAAATGCACTCTAATTCAAGAGAAGAAATTAAAGAAGTTCGAGCCGGAGATATTGCTGCTGCGGTCGGACTTAAAGATGTCACTACCGGAGATACGCTTTGTGATAATGCCAATATTATCACCCTGGAACGAATGGAATTCCCAGAACCTGTAATTTCCGTCGCTGTTGAGCCAAGAACCAAAGCGGACCAAGAAAAAATGGGTATTGCTTTGGCTAAATTAGCGCAAGAAGACCCTTCTTTCCGCGTGCATACTGATGAAGAATCCGGACAAACGATTATTTCGGGTATGGGGGAATTACACCTAGATATTATTGTTGATCGTATGAAACGCGAATTTAGCGTAGAAGCAAATGTTGGTGCACCACAAGTTGCTTATCGTGAAACCATTCGGAAAACTGTCGAAGTCGAAGGGAAGTTTGTCCGTCAATCCGGTGGGCGTGGCCAATATGGACATGTCTGGTTAAAAATCGAGCCACAAGAAGGTTATGAGTTTGTTAATGAAATTGTTGGCGGAGTCGTACCTAAAGAATATATCGGTGCTGTCGATAAAGGGATCCAAGATCAATTAACCAGTGGTGTGTTAGCTGGATTCCCGTTGGTAGATGTAAAGGCCACCCTATATGATGGTTCCTATCATGACGTAGATTCCAACGAAATGGCTTTTAAAATCGCCGGTTCAATGGCTATGCGTAAAGGGGCCTTAGAAGCAGATCCGGTACTTCTTGAACCGGTAATGAATGTAGAGGTAGTTACTCCGGAAGACTATATGGGTGATGTTATGGGCGATTTAAACCGTCGCCGAGGTATAGTCGGTGGTATGGAAGACAGTCCTGCCGGGAAAATTATTCGTGCCGAAGTTCCATTATCAGAGATGTTTGGCTATGCCACTGATTTACGTTCTGCTACTCAGGGGAGAGCAAGCTACTCGATGGAATTTGGTAAATATGCCGAAGCGGCAGCTAGTATTGCTGACGCAATAATCAAAAAGAATTCTTAATTTAAAATATTTGGGTATTGAGATATGTCTAAAGAAAAATTTGAACGTACGAAACCGCATGTCAATGTTGGAACAATTGGCCACGTTGACCATGGTAAAACCACTTTAACCGCAGCCCTTACAAAATGTATGGCGGAAAAGCATGGTGGAGACACTAAAGCTTTTGATCAGATTGACTCTGCGCCAGAAGAAAGAGCACGTGGTATCACGATTGCAACCGCTCACGTAGAATACGAATCCGACATTCGTCACTATGCGCACGTTGATTGCCCAGGACACGCGGATTACGTTAAAAACATGATTACGGGTGCGGCTCAGATGGACGGTGCTATCTTAGTCTGTAGTGCAGCAGACGGTCCGATGCCACAAACGCGTGAGCACATCTTATTGTCGCGTCAGGTTGGTGTACCTTATATCTTAGTCTACATGAACAAAGCGGACATGGTTGACGACGAAGAATTATTAGAATTAGTTGAAATGGAAATTCGTGAATTATTAGATATGTACGAATTCCCAGGTGACGATACGCCCATCATTATAGGTTCAGCCTTAAAAGCTTTAGAAGGTGAAGACAGTGAAATCGGTACTCAGTCTATCGATCGTTTAGTTGCAGCGATGGATGATTACATTCCTGAGCCAGAGCGAGCGATTGATGGTGATTTCATTATGCCCGTGGAAGATGTTTTCTCTATCTCTGGTCGTGGAACGGTTGTAACCGGACGTATCGAACGGGGTGTTGTTAAAGTCGGTGAAGAAATCGAAATCGTTGGTATTAAAGATACCACGACCACTACTTGTACTGGTGTTGAAATGTTTCGCAAGCTACTTGACCAAGGTCAGGCTGGTGATAACGTGGGTGTATTATTACGTGGTATTAAGCGTGAAGAAGTTGAGCGTGGTCAAGTATTGGCTAAGCCAGGTAGTATTACTCCTCATACCATCTTCGAATCAGAAGTGTATGTGTTAAGTAAAGACGAAGGTGGACGTCATACACCATTCTTCAAAGGTTACCGTCCTCAGTTCTACTTCAGAACGACAGACGTAACGGGTGCGTGTGAATTACCAGAAGGCGTTGAAATGGTAATGCCTGGTGACAATGTTCAGATGGTTGTTACTTTGATAGCACCGATTGCAATGGAAGAAGGTTTACGCTTTGCGATTCGCGAAGGCGGTCGTACCGTTGGCGCCGGCGTTGTTGCAAAAATTATTGAATAATATCGTTTAAAAGCCTAATTTAGCTCGGCTGGATTAGGCTTGAACATTTTTGGCAATATTGTTGATTAATGACAATTGTCTGTAAAATTTAAAAGTAAGGTAAAAAATTATGGCTACAGAAGATCAAACTATTAGAATCCGTCTAAAGGCTTTTGATCATCGCTTAATTGATTTAAGCACCAAAGAAATTGTTGAAACCGCTAAGCGTACCGGTGCATTGGTTAAGGGGCCAATTCCTTTACCTACACGCAAGGAACGTTTCGATATCCTAACGTCACCACACGTGAATAAAGATGCACGTGATCAGTACGAGTTACGTACTTACAAGCGTTTGATGGATATTGTTAAGCCTACAGACAAAACGGTTGATGCCCTGATGAAGCTAGATTTGGCTGCTGGTGTTGATGTTCAAATTAAATTGCAATAACCGAAGCCTATGATATCTTCCGGTTAATTGTATAGGTGGTATCAAAAGTTGTTGCAGTAAATACTAAATTGAACTAAAATACGCCTCTCGAAAAATAGAGCTTAAAAACGGACTGCTGTAGGCAGTCCGTTTTGTTTATCTGTCATTAGTCAACCGAAATTAATGACATCATGCTAAGTATTTTGGGTAACAAGGTACTGCAGAGGAAATTAAAAAATGAGTATTGGTATAGTAGGCCGTAAAGTCGGGATGACCCGAATTTTTACTGAGCAGGGTGATTCGATCCCAGTAACAGTAATTGAATGTGAGCCTAATCGTGTTTCACAAGTTAAAACTATCGATTCCGATGGTTATAGCGCTGTGCAAATCACTGTAGGTGATAAAAAAGCATCCAAGGTAACTAAAGCCATGGCAGGGCATTTTGCCAAGGCCGGTGTTACCGCAGGTAGAACCGTTAAAGAGTTTCGTCTTGAAGAAAATGAAGGCTCAGATCTAGCTGTTGGCGCTGAAATAAATGTATCTTTGTTCACTGAAGGACAAAAGGTAGACGTTTCTGGAACTTCTATTGGTAAAGGTTTCCAGGGCGGTATCAAGCGTCATAACTTCCATCGTCAAGATATGACCCATGGTAACTCGATATCACATCGTTCCAATGGTTCCATTGGTCAAAACCAAACCCCTGGTCGTGTTTTCAAAGGTAAGAAAATGTCAGGGCATATGGGGGCAGTTAAAAGAACTGTTCAAAGCATCGATGTTGTTAGAGTTGACGCTGAAAACAATCTGTTATTAGTTAAGGGCGGTATTCCTGGTGCTAAAGGTAGTGATGTTGTCGTATCTTCTGCTGTTAAAGTGAATTAGAGGTAAAAGAAATGGAACTGAATATGATTACAGCTTCAGGGAATGCTTCTAAAAAAACAGTAGAAGTCGCTGAAGAAATTTTTGCACGTGATTACAACGAAAGCTTGATTCATCAAGTTGTGACAGCCTATATGGCGGGTGCTAGATCCGGAACTAAAGGACAAAAGAACCGTTCTGCAGTAGCCGGTGGTGGTATAAAACCTTGGAGACAAAAAGGTACTGGTCGTGCTCGTGCCGGTACCATGAGTAGCCCTATCTGGCGTAGTGGTGGTACAACCTTTGCTGCGACTAACCGAGATTTCTCTCAAAAAGTCAATCGCAAAATGTATCGTGCTGCTTTAAAATCAATCGTTTCTGAGTTAGTTCGAACAGAAAGGTTGATAGTGGTTGCAGATTTGGCTTTGGAAGCTCCTAAAACTAAAGAATTGGCTTCTAAGTTAAAGCAGATGGAACTTGACAATGCTTTAATCGTTACTGGTGAGTTTGACGAAAACTTATATTTATCATCTCGAAACCTGATCAATATAAATTACGCCGAAGCTGGTAAGCTAAATCCGGTATCGTTAATTGCAAATGAAAAGGTGTTAATCACCGCTGATGCAGTTAAGAAGTTAGAAGAGGCACTAACAAAATGAATCAGGAAAAAATCTATACCACAATAATTGCTCCGCATGTATCTGAAAAAAGTGCTATTAACGCACAAAACAACAATCAGTACGTGTTTAAAGTTGCCAAGGCTGCTACCAAACCGCAAATAAGACAGGCGGTCGAAGCACTTTTCGAAGTAAAAGTGGCTAATGTGCAAACTAGCATCGCTAAGGGTAAGGAAAAGCGTTTCGGTCGTTATATCGGTAAAAGAAAAGACTGGAAAAAAGCATATGTCACCTTGGCCGAAGGTTCATCAATTGACATGATGTCAGCAGAGTAGGAGCGGAGGATTTAAGATGGCATTACAAAAAACCAAACCAACCTCAGCGGGTCGTCGTTTCGTCGTTAAAGTAAAACGTGACGAGCTGCATAAAGGTAATGGATATGCTCCACTTTTAGCGACTAAGTCAAAAAATGGTGGACGTAATTCAAACGGAAGAATCACTACTCGACATCGTGGTGGTGGTCATAAACAACATTATCGAATTGTTGACTTTAAACGCAATAAAGATGGAATACCTGCGACAGTAGAACGTATCGAATACGATCCTAATCGCAGTGCAAATATCGCTTTATTGTTATATGCAGATGGTGAGCGTCGCTATATTATTGCCGCAGAAGGCATGAAAGCGGGTGATCCTATTGTTTCAGGCTCTGAATCTCCAATTAAACCAGGCAATACGCTACAGTTAAGAGATATGCCAGTTGGTACAACAGTTCATTGTATCGAAATGAAGCCGAAGAAAGGCGCACAAATTGCGCGTAGCGCGGGAGCTTCCGCTCAGCTAGTTGCTAGAGAAGGTTCATATGCAACGCTTCGCCTACGTTCTGGTGAAATGCGTAAGATTCACGTTGACTGTAAAGCAACTATCGGAGTGGTAAGCAACTCAGAACATAGTTTACGTAAGCTTGGTAAAGCTGGTGCAAAACGTTGGATGGGTATTAGGCCGACTGTACGTGGTGTTGCGATGAACCCGGTAGACCATCCACATGGTGGTGGTGAAGGACGTACCTCTGGTGGTCGTCATCCGGTTTCACCTTGGGGTACTCCTACCAAAGGGTACAAAACTCGTAGCAACAAACGGACTGATAAGTTTATCGTTCGTCGTCGCAATAAGAAATAATAGGAAGGAGTAACACAGTGCCTCGTTCAATTAAAAAAGGTCCATTTATCGACCAGCATTTGCAAAAAAAGGTCGAGAAGGCAGTTGAAGCTAATGATCGTAGACCCATCAAAACTTGGTCTCGTCGCTCAATGATCCTTCCTGACATGGTAGGTTTAACTATTGCGATTCACAATGGTAAGCAACATGTACCCGTACTAATCAACGAAAACATGATTGGTCATAAATTAGGTGAAATGGTTCCAACCAGAACATTTCGTGGTCATATTGCCGACAAGAAAGCTAAGAGGTAATAGATATGAAAGTTTCAGCTAAATTAACTAATTCGGCCATATCGGCTCAAAAAATGCGTTTGGTTGCCGACCAAATCAGAAATAAGCCGGTAGATAAAGCCTTAGAAATACTAGCCTTTAGTCCTAAAAAAGCTGCTGCAATAATCAAAAAAGTACTGGAGTCTGCAATTGCTAATGCAGAAAACAATGAAGGTGCTGATATTGATGAATTAAATGTGGCAACAATATACGTTGATGAGGGTCCAACACAAAAACGTATGAGAGCACGTGCCAAAGGACGTGGAAATCGTATTCTTAAGAGATCCAGTCACGTCACCGTGATTGTTAGTGACAACTAATTTGTGAGTAGAGATTAAAATTATGGGACAGAAAGTACATCCAACGGGCATTCGCCTTGGTATTGTAAAAGACTGGACTTCTAACTGGTATGCCGGATCAGATCAGTATGCAAACTTTTTAAATGAAGATATTCGAGTTAGAGAATATTTGCAGAAAAAGTTAGCACATGCATCTGTTAGTCGTATCCAAATCGAAAGACCAGCAAGAAATGCAAGAATAACAATTCACACGGCAAGACCGGGAATTGTTATTGGTAAAAAAGGCGAAGATATTGAAAAATTGAAAGCCGAAATCTCCGCTATCATGGGGATCCCCGTCCATGTAAACGTTGAAGAAGTTCGTAAGCCTGAACTTGATGCGATCCTAGTTGCACAAAATGTAGCACAGCAATTAGAGAAACGTATTATGTTCCGTCGTGCGATGAAACGCTCCGTTACCAATGCGATGAGACTTGGTGCGGAAGGTATTAAAATCAATGTTTCAGGTCGTTTAAACGGTGCAGAAATTGCACGTGGTGAATGGTATCGTGAAGGTCGAGTACCTTTACATACTCTTCGTGCTGATATCGATTATGGTACAGCTCGTGCTAATACCACCTATGGTGTAATTGGCGTAAAAGTTTGGATCTTCAAAGGTGAGATCTTAGACAATGCGGCATACATGGAAGGTAGAACTAGCGCGAAACAAACTGCAACCAATAAATAGAGGCGGGATAAGATATGCTTCAACCAAAAAGAACAAAATTCCGTAAGCAGATGAAAGGCCGTAATCGTGGTCTTGCTCTGAACGGTAACAAGGTAAGCTTTGGCGAATTTGGCCTTAAGGCTGCCGACAGAGGAAGAATTACGGCTCGCCAAATCGAAGCCGCACGTCGTGCTATGACTCGTCATATTAAGCGTGGTGGTAAAATCTGGATTCGTATTTTCCCAGATAAGCCGATTTCTAAAAAACCATTAGAAGTTAGACAAGGTAAAGGTAAAGGTAGTGTCGAATATTGGGTTGCTCAAATACAACCCGGTAAAATGCTTTACGAAATGGAAGGCGTTTCTGAAGAAATTGCAAGAGAAGCTTTCGCACTTGCAGCTGCTAAATTACCTATCAAAACAACTTTTGTTACACGTACGGTGATGTGATGAGTGATGAAAACAAAATTAACGTAAAAGATTTACGTGAAAAAAACGTAGATGAGTTACAAACAGTATTGTATGACCTACGTAAAGAACAATTTGGTTTAAATATGAGTCGCGGTTCCGGTCAGGAAGTTAAAGCTCATTTACATCAACAGGTAAGGCGTGACATTGCTCGCGTTAAAACTGTTCTTAACGAAAAGAAATAGGTCACCGATATGAGTAATGCAGAAACAAAACGTACTGTTACTGGTACTGTTATCAGCGATAAGATGGACAAGACCGTAACCGTACTGATCGAAAGAAAAATTAAGCATCCATTATATGGAAAATATGTTAAGCGCTCTACCAAACTTCACGTTCATGATGAGAACAACGAGTGCCAAGAGGGAGACTTTGTTTCAGTAAGTGAGTGTCGTCCTTACTCAAAAACTAAGTCCTGGAACTTGGTAGAAGTTATTAAAAAAGCTAATTAATAAAAACCCAAATTGACATAGTAAAAAAGTAGCATTAAGCAAAGATTGTGTTATAATGTGCCGCTCTTTTAGCTAGGTTTATTTGCAATTGTTGGAGATTTACAATGATACAAATGCAAACGGTACTTGATGTGGCAGATAATAGCGGCGCTCGTAAGGTACAGTGTATTAAAGTGCTCGGTGGATCACATCGAAGATACGCGGCGATCGGTGATATCATCAAGGTCAGTATAAAAGAAGCTATCCCTCGCGGGAAAGTAAAAAAAGGCGACGTCTATAATGCCGTTGTGGTAAGAACAAGCAAAGGGGTTAGACGCCCTGATGGGTCGCTAATCCGATTTGACGGTAATGCAGCGGTTCTCTTAAATGCTTCGGAACAACCAATCGGTACACGTATATTTGGGCCTGTGACACGTGAGCTTCGTGGTGAGAAATTTATGAAAATCATCTCACTTGCACCAGAGGTTTTGTAATAGGTCTGTTTGATAAGGCTCAGGAAAATTAACGAGATATAATTTAGTATTAGTCTCGTTAAAAAGTTTTTAAGGTATACGTAATGAAAAAACTTCAAAAAGGTGATGAAATTGTTGTAATCACCGGAAAAGACAAAGGTAAAAGAGGTCAAATAGACCAAGTTTTACCAAACAACAAAGTTTTGATATCTAATGTGAATCTTGCTAAAAAGCACGTGAAGCCGAATCCTAATGCTGGAGAAAATGGTGGAATCGTAGAAAAAGCGATGCCTATCCAAATCTCTAATGTAGCGATTCTTAATCCGGCTACAGATAAAGCAGATAGAGTTGGATTCAAATTTTTAGAAGACGGCAAGAAAGTTCGTTATTTTAAATCAAATAACGAAGTGCTTGCTTAAAAAGTCGGTCTAAAAACGACAAGCATCGGGCCCAAGGTAAGTAACTATCGTCAGAGCAGCTTAAGCAGTATGTGTCGATGGGGTACTTGGAAGTATTTAAGTGTAACTGGTGATAGAGTTAATTGCTATGGCAAATTTAAAGTCATTATACAAAGAAGAAGTAGTACCAGCTCTAGTTAAAGAGTTTGGCTATAAAAGTAATATGGAAGTGCCGAAGATCACAAAGATCTCCCTAAATATGGGAGTCGGTGAAGCTATTGGTGATAAAAAAGTAATCGAGCATGCTGTTGGTGATATGACAAAGATATCTGGACAGAAGCCTGTTGTTACTTTAGCTAGAAAATCAATCGCTGCGTTTAAGATTAGAGATAACTACCCTATCGGTTGTAAAGTTACTCTACGTCAGGAACGTATGTACGAGTTTTTAGAGCGTTTAATCAATATCGCTATTCCTCGGATTCGTGATTTTCGTGGGTTAAACCCAAAATCATTTGATGGTCGTGGCAATTATAGTATGGGTGTTAAGGAACAAATCATCTTTCCAGAGATCGACTATGATAAAGTCGATACTTTGAGAGGTTTGGATATCACTATCACCACTACTGCAAAAACTGACGAAGAAGCACGCTCTTTATTAAAAGCGTTTAACTTTCCATTAAAAGAACTTAAGGCATAAAGTTATGGCTAAAATATCAATGAAACAGCGCGAGCTAAAGCGCGAAAGATTAGTAACTAAATATGCGGCAGTTCGTGCGTCGTTAAAAGCCATAATAAAAAATCCCGAGTCAAGCATCGAAGAAAAAATCGAAGCTCAAAACAAATTGCAATCATTGCCAAGAGATTCGTCTCCAGTAAGACAACGTAAGCGTTGCCGTATTACCGGTAGGCCTCATGGGGTATTTAGAAAGTTTGGCTTGTCTAGAAACATGATTAGAGAGCACACCATGTTAGGTGATATCCCTGGTTTAAGAAAAGGCAGCTGGTAAGCTATCAAAAGATAGTGAAAGCTACAGACGTCTAGTTGGAAAGAGTGGAGAAAAACAATGAGTATGAGTGATCCAATTGCTGATATGTTGACCCGGATTAGAAACGCATTGATGGCTGAAAAAAAATCAGTTAGTATGCCTGGTTCAAAAGTAAAGTCAGCAATCGCAAAAGTATTAGTGGACGAAGGTTATATCGCATCTTCAGAGCTAGTGCAGCAAGAAAATGGTAAAAGTTCCTTGGAAATCGAACTTAAATACTATGGTGGTAAGCCTGTTATCGAACAGATTCAACGTGCTAGTAAGCCAGGGTTGCGTTTATATAAAGGCGCTAATAACATCCCAACTGTATGGGATGGCTTAGGTGTGGCTATCGTGTCTACATCTAAAGGGATTATGTCCGACAAAGCAGCAAAAGAAATTAAACAAGGTGGCGAAGTATTGTGCTACGTAGCCTAATTGGGCGCGTTTCCGTATCCAATCTTACGGCGCAAGAATTATGTCAATTAAGGTAAAAAAATGTCAAGAGTTCTAAAAGAAATATCAATAGCCAAAGGGGTAGAAGTGTCCTTGGCTAATGAAATAATTACGGTTAAAGGAGCCAAGGGAAGCATGGAGTTTCCCCTGCACGGTTCTTTAAATATGGTTGCAGAAAACGATACTGTTAGATTCGAACCTAAAAATGCTGAGGAAAAAAATGTCGTTGCATTGACAGGTACGGCTAAAGCCATCGTTTCTAATATGATAAAAGGCGTTAGTGAAGGTTTTGAAAAGAAAATGGCTCTCGTCGGTGTCGGTTATCGTACTTCTGTACAAGGTAATAAAGTTACCCTGAATCTTGGCTTTTCACATCCTGTTGAACATGTGCTTCCTGAAGGGATCACTGCTGAAGCGCCTAGTCAAACTGAACTTGTTATTCGTGGAATTGACAAGCAAAAAGTCGGTCAGGTAGCTGCTGATATCAGAGCTTATCGTCCACCAGAGCCCTATAAAGGTAAGGGTGTTCGCTACGCTGATGAACAAATAGTACGTAAAGAAGCGAAGAAAAAATAAACCGTAACGGTTAACGATAGGACAACTCTGATGGATAAAAAATCAAGCAGACTACGCAGAGCAAAAAAAGCTCGAGCGAAGATTAAAGAATTAGGCGTAAATAGATTAAGTGTACATAAAACTGCTAAGCATATTTATGCACAAATTATTTCTGACGCAGATAGTAAAGTACTTGTTGCTGTTAATACCTTGCAAAACGATGTGAAGAGCGAAATCTCTTATACGGGTAATATCGATGCAGCTAAAACAGTTGGTAAAATAGTTGCTGAAAAAGCAAAAGATGCAGGTATTACAAATGTGGCATTTGATAGAAGTGGTTTCAAATTTCACGGTCGTATTAAATCATTAGCAGATGCTGCTCGTGAAAACGGATTAGAATTCTAAGGTACTGGACATGGCTGGAAAAAACGTAGCTAAAGAAAACAACGAAGAACTAATTGAAAAATTGGTTAATGTTAATCGGGTAGCAAAGGTAGTTAAAGGTGGTCGTGTATTCGGTTTCGCCGCACTAACCGTTGTCGGTGATGGTAAAGGAAAAGTTGGATATGGCAGAGGAAAAGCCAGAGAAGTTCCTGCGGCCATCCAAAAAGCAATGGAAAATGCCAAGCAAAATATGCGCAAGGTTAATCTAACTGAAGGCACGGTTCAGTATTCTGCTAATACCCAAGTTGGTGCCGCCAAAGTTTTTATTAAACCAGCTCCTGATGGTACTGGAGTTATCGCCGGTGGTGCAATGCGTGCAGTCTTTGAAGCTGCAGGAATGCGCAATGTTTTCGCTAAGTGTATCGGTACTAATAATCCTACTAACGTAGTTCGTGCAACTATCGAAGGGCTAACCAATATGAGATCGCCTGAAGAAGTTGCTGCTAAACGTGGAAAGTCAGTTGAAGAGGTTACAGCAGGTTAATAATCGCTGTTATTAAATGATATGGCTACAAAAACAATTAAAGTAACTCAGATCAAAAGTACCAATAAACGTTTGCAAGCACATAAAGATTGTATTCGTGGTTTAGGTCTGAGAAGAATTAATCATACAGTAGAAGTAATCGATACCCCGGAAAACCGCGGTATGATTAACAGGGTGTCTTACTTATTAAGTGTCGAGGACTAATCAAATGTATTTAAATACGATTAAACCTGCTAAAGGTGCTAAAAAAGATGCCAAACGCGTAGGTCGCGGAATTGGCTCAGGTTTTGGTAAAACTTGTGGTCGAGGTCACAAAGGACAAAAGTCTAGAACCGGCGGGACTATAATGGCAGGTTTTGAGGGCGGTCAAATGCCTTTACAGAAAAGATTGCCTAAAGTTGGTTTCAGTTCTCGGGTAGGAAAGCTTACTGATGAAGTTCGTTTACATGAATTAAACCAGTTCGAAGATATTGTTGATTTGCAAACGCTTAAAAACGCTAACTTAGTCAACAAAAATATTCAACGGGTTAAAATATTCGTATCTGGTGAACTCAATAAAGCAATCACCGTGAAAGGTCTTAATGTAACTGCAGGGGCAAAAAAAGCCATCGAAGCTGCAGGCGGAAAGGTAGAATAATACGTGTCATCTACAGCAAGCGCATTAGCAAGCTCCCTAGGAGGCGGTAAGTTAACTGAGTTAAAAAACCGCCTCCTTTTTGTTATAGGGGCTTTATTAGTCTTTAGGATAGGTACCTACGTGCCGGTGCCAGGAATTAATCCTGCGGCCGTTGCGGCACTCTTTGATCAGCAAAGAGATACTATTCTAGGAATGTTCAATATGTTTTCCGGAGGAGCATTAGAAAGACTATCGGTCTTTGCTCTTGGAATTATGCCTTACATTTCTGCATCGATTATTATGCAGTTAATGACAAAGGTCATACCCACTCTGGAACAACTGAGCAAAGAAGGCCAGGCTGGGAAGCGAAAAATAACTCAATATACTCGTATGGGTACTTTGGTATTAGCTACCTTCCAAGCACTCGGTGTTGCAATTGCGCTCGAATCACAAATGGCACCCGGCGGAATGGCCGTGGTTGTTGATCCCGGCATGATATTTAGGATAACTACCGTTGTTTCTCTGGTTACCGGGACTTTGTTTCTGATGTGGTTAGGTGAACAGATTACCGAACGTGGCATCGGTAATGGTATTTCCTTAATTATTTTTGCGGGTATCGTTGCTGGTTTGCCGACAGCTATCGGTGGTTTGACTGAACTCGTCAGCGAAGGTTCATTAAGCTCCGGTTTGTTGTTAGTACTGGTGTTTATCGTGATAGCAGTTACTGCCTTTGTGGTTTTTGTCGAAAGAGCACAAAGACGTATTACGGTAAACTATGCAAGGCGTCAACAAGGTCGTAAAATGTATGCGGCTCAATCGACGCATCTGCCTTTGAAAGTAAATATGGCTGGTGTTATCCCACCCATCTTTGCTTCAAGTATTATCTTATTCCCGGCTACTATTGGGAATCTAGTTGGTAATGCTCCGGGGCTAGAGTGGATGCAAGATATAGCAGCTGCTATTTCTCCAGGGCAACCCTTATATATTTTGTTTTATGCTTTAGGTATATTTTTCTTCTGTTTCTTTTATACGGCGATTATGTTCAATCCCAAAGAAACTGCTGATAACCTAAAGAAATCAGGTGCTTTTATTCCGGGTATTAGACCGGGTGAAAATACCTCAAGGTTTATTGATGCCATTATGAGTCGGTTAACCCTGATAGGTGCGATTTATATTACCGGTGTCTGTTTATTACCTGAATTTTTAATATTGAATTGGGAAGTACCATTCTATTTTGGTGGGACCTCCTTATTGATTATTGTTGTAGTAACAATGGATTTCATGGCTCAAATTCAAACGTTCATTATGTCTCATCAATACGAAGGGTTAATGAAGAAAGCGAATTTGCGTAATAGTGGTAAGAAGTAAGAGGAAGATTATGAAAGTTCGTGCTTCAGTTAAAAAGATGTGTCGTAATTGCAAAGTCATTAAAAGAAAAGGCACAGTACGTGTTATTTGTAAAGATGGCCGTCATAAGCAACGTCAAGGTTAATATTAATTAATTATTAATATTGACAGTGATTAATTTAAAACGTATAATTTTGCGCTTTTCGTTAAAGCAGATTTAAGAAATGGGAGTGGCTAGATGGCCCGTATTGCTGGTGTAAATGTTCCTGATAGAAAACATGCTGTGATAGCATTGACCTCTATCTATGGTGTTGGTAGAACCACAGCTAAAAAGATTTGTTCAACTGTAGGTGTCGCTGAATCAACTAAGATTATTGATTTGAATGAAGAACAGTTGGATAAAATCAGAAATGAGATTGCGAGTCTAACTACCGAAGGCGACCTTCGTCGTGAGGTCTCTATGAACATCAAGCGTTTGATGGATATGGGCTGCTATCGTGGTTTAAGACATCGCCGAGGTCTTCCATTAAGAGGCCAACGCACAAAAACCAATGCTAGAACCCGTAAGGGACCAAGAAAAGCGATACGTAAGTAAAACTATACGCTTTTAAGCTATATTATTACTGCCCAAAAGTAACATAGACAGAAAATATTAATAGGATAATCCGGATGGCTAAACCAAGTCGTACACGTAAAAAAGTCAAACGTACAGTTGTTGACGGCGTAGCGCATATACATGCGTCTTTTAATAATACCATTGTCACTATAAGTGATCGTCAAGGAAATGTATTGTCTTGGGCTACAGCTGGTGGCTCCGGTTTTAGAGGTTCAAGAAAAAGTACTCCTTTCGCTGCTCAGGTAGCCGCTGAAAGAGCTGGCAAAGTAGCTCAAGAATTCGGTATGAAAAATTTGGACGTGAATGTTAAAGGACCTGGTCCAGGACGTGAATCCGCGGTTAGATCGTTAAATGCACTTGGATTCAAAATTAGTAGTATTGCAGATGTAACACCCATTCCTCATAATGGCTGTCGTCCATCTAAAAAACGTAGAGTATAAATCAGGGTTGCTTGTTTGAGTTCGCTGGCCTATTACTAGCGAGTTTAGGACAAAACCTTCGGGTCACAAGCAATCAAAATAAAGTTAAGTAATAAGGTTATCGGAGCTTACAAATGGCTAGATATTTAGGCCCTTCGTGCAAATTGTCACGTCGTGAAAGAACAGATTTAGGTTTAAAAAGTGGTCTAAGAGCCATTGAAAGTAAATGTAATATTGAACAGCCACCAGGTGTACATGGTGCAGGTCGTGGTCGCTTAAGTGACTACGGGTTACAGTTACGCGAAAAGCAGAAAGTTAAAAGAATGTACGGTGTATTAGAAAAACAATTCCGTAACTACTATAAAAAAGCTGCTTCTCAAAAAGGCGCAACCGGTGAAAACTTACTTAAATTATTAGAGTGCAGACTCGATAATGTAGTTTATAGAATGGGTTTTGGTTCTACCCGTGCGGAAGCTAGACAATTAGTAAGCCATAAGGCCATTCAAGTTAATGGTCAAACAGTAAACGTGGCTTCATTCATCTGTGCTGCCGGTGATAATGTCGCAATTCGTGAAAAAGCAAAGAAACAACAGCGTATTAAAGATGCGTTAGAGTTAAACAAACAAAGAGAATCTAGCGAATGGGTTAGTGTTGATGAAAAATCTTTAGAAGGTGTTTTCAAAGCAGTCCCAGAACGCACAGATTTACCATCAGAAATTCAAGAAAATCTGATTGTAGAATTGTATTCTAAGTAAAATTCATATTTTTAACGTTTCACTAAGGTATAAATATGCAAGGTGCCATATCCGATTTTTTAAGACCAAATTTAGTTGATGTTGAAATCTATAATGATAAACATGCTAAGGTCGTACTTGAGCCAATGGAAAGAGGGTTTGGACACACTCTGGGCAACTCCTTAAGACGTCTATTATTATCGTCTATGACGGGAGCTGCGATCACCGAAGTTGAAATTGATGGCGTATTGCACGAATATTCAACGATCGAGGGTGTTCAAGAAGATGTTCTTAACATTTTGCTAAACCTCAAAGGTGTTGCTTTAAAAGTAAATACAAGAGATACCGTTCATCTGACTCTGAGAAAAGACACAATAGGACCCGTGACAGCGGGTGATATCACTTTAACTCAAGATGTTGAAGTGGTTGATCCTGACTATGTTATCTGTCACCTTTCTGCAAATACTGAAATTAACATGCGTTTAACGGTAACCCAAGGAATTGGTTATCAGCCCGTTAACACACGTTATGATGCCGAAGAAAGTGACCAATCGATCGGTCGCTTGAAGTTAGACGCTAGTTATAGCCCGGTTGTCAAAGTCTCATATGCAGTGGAAAATGCGCGTGTCGAACAACGTACTAACCTAGATAAATTAGTCATCGATTTGGAAACTAATGGAACGATCGACCCAGAAGAAGCAATCAAACATGCGGCGACTATTTTGTCTGACCAACTGGCTTCTTTTGTTAACCTAAATGTTAGAGAGCCTGAAGCGCAAGAAGATAAGGGACCGGAAATTGATCCTATCTTGTTACGCCCGATTGATGACTTAGAGTTAACCGTACGTTCTGCAAACTGTCTGAAAGCTGAACAAATTTATTTCATTGGTGACTTAATTCAAAGAACCGAAGTTGAATTATTGAAAACACCAAATCTGGGTAAAAAGTCATTGACTGAAATAAAAGATGTATTAGCGTCGAAAGGTCTGAGTTTAGGTATTAAACTAGAAAATTGGCCACCATCGATTTTAGGAAGCAGCTCTTAAGCCGCTTTTATTAACAGAGCGATTGTAGCTAATCGATTATAGTTATTAAAATATTATAGAATTAGGAAAGTAAAATGCGTCATCGTAAAAGTGGTCGTCAACTCAATAGAAATAGCAGCCATAGAAAGGCAATGTTCAAAAACATGGCTAGTTCGCTATTCAAGCACGAGCTAATTAAAACAACTGTACCTAAAGCGAAAGAGTTACGCCGTGTTGTTGAGCCTTTAATCACTAGAGCAAAGGTTGACTCAGTAGCTAATCGTCGTGTTATTTTCTCAAGAATTCGTGATAACGAAGCAACAGCTAAGTTGTTCACAGAAATCGGACCAAGATATGCGGACAGACCAGGAGGTTATATCCGAATCTTAAAGTGTGGTTTCAGAAAAGGTGACAACGCGCCAATGGCTTATGTTGAGTTGGTTGATCGCCCAATCATTGAAACAGAAGAAGATGATGATATTGAAGAAACTGAAGAATAAGTTATATTCAATATCTAAGGTAATAAAAGGCTGGTTTTAACCAGCCTTTTTTTTTGCATATTATTTTTATAAACGCAATAACAATTTGGTTATAGCGTAGTTTAGTAAAAGTATTTTATGTGAAATATGGAGCCAAGAAATGTCCTGTAAAAGAGGCCTCAATTTTAGTCAGTTCTTTTGGTGTCGCACAGGCAACGATATTACCTCCTTTCTCTCCACCTTCCGGGCCGATATCGATTAACCAATCCGCAGTCTTAATAACATCTAAGTTATGTTCAATAATGACTATGGTATTACCGTGGTCCCTTAAACGGAATAAAACGCCCAAGAGCTGTTTAATATCGTGAAAATGTAGTCCAGTCGTGGGTTCATCCAGAATATATAAGGTTTTACCGGTATCGCGTTTGGATAACTCTTTTGCTAATTTGACTCGTTGCGCTTCACCACCAGAAAGTGTCGTGGCACTTTGCCCAAGTTTAATATAAGAAAGACCAACATCTAATAAGGTTTCGATCTTACGCCTTAAAGAAGGAACCGGTTTATAAAATTCAAAGGCCTCTTCAACAGTCATGTCTAAAACTTGATAGATATTCTTGCCTTTGTAATGAATTTCCAGCGTCTCACGATTATACCGTTTACCTTTACACACATCACAGGCAACGTAAATATCCGGTAAAAAGTGCATTTCGACTTTAATTACACCATCACCTTGGCAGGCCTCACAACGACCACCCTTAACATTAAAGCTAAATCGGCCGGGATTATAACCACGCGAGCGAGCTTCGTTAGTTGCAGCAAACAATTCCCGGATGGCAGTAAATAAGCCCGTATAAGTGGCAGGATTGGAGCGAGGAGTACGGCCAATTGGGCTTTGATCAATATCGATAACTTTATCAAGCTGTTCAAGCCCGCTAATTTCCTTAAACGGTGCGGGAGAAGTGGTCGCTCTATTTAGTACGCCGGCTGCATATTGATAAAGCGTATCATTAATTAGGGTTGATTTTCCGGAGCCCGATACGCCAGTGACTACAGTCATTAACCCGAGCGGAATATCTATAGAAACATTCTTTAAATTATTGCCACATGCCTCTGAAATACTTAATACCCTTTTAGGATCATAAGAAAAGGTTTCAGATGGTATTTCAATTTGTTGATTGCCGCTTAGAAATTGTCCGGTAACTGAGTTTTGGTTAGTTAAAATATCATTAATATCACCCTGGGCAATAATCTCACCTCCATGAACACCAGCACCCGGACCAATATCAATGATGTGATCGGCACAGCGTACGGCATCTTCATCATGTTCAACTACAATCACTGTATTCCCTAAATCACGCAAATACATTAGGGTATCCAATAGGCGTTGATTATCACGCTGATGTAGACCAATTGAGGGCTCATCTAAAATATACATAACCCCCACTAAACCAGCGCCAATTTGGCTGGCTAATCGAATACGTTGTGCTTCACCACCCGATAGAGTGTCGGCGCTACGCTCGATAGTTAGATAATCCAGACCCACATTCACTAAAAACTTAAGCCGTTGATTAATTTCATTTACAATTTTTTTGGCGATTTCGCCTTTTTTGCCCATCAATTCCAAATTTTGAAAGAAGTTTAAGGCCATGCCAATAGGCATTAAATTGATATCTGGTAGACTTTTATTTTTAACAAATACATGTCGAGCTGCTTGATTAAGGCGGCTACCGCTGCAATCTGGACATGGACGTTTGGTTAAATATTTAGCTAAATCCTCTCGCACAGCAGAGGATTCGGTATCGGCATAGCGCCGTTTCATATTTGGAATGACACCTTCAAACGGCATGGTTCGGACACTTTTTCGTCCCTTGTCATTGATATGTGTGAAAGGCAACTCTTCGCCTTTACTTCCATATAGGATAATTTCCTGGAGGTTTTTATCTAGCTCGTTAAAAGGTTTTTCGACATCAAATTCGTAAAATTCTGCGAGTGATGTTAGCATTTGAAAATAATAAGCATTGCGCCTATCCCAGCCGCGAATTGCGCCGGAAGTTAAGGGAAGGTCAGGTGCAATAACTACCCGTTGAGGATCAAAAAATTGGTGGATCCCCAAGCCATCACATTCGGGACAAGCACCGGCAGGATTATTAAAAGAAAATAACCTCGGTTCCAATTCTGTAATACTATAACCGCATTCGGGACAGGCAAACTTTGCTGAGAAAGAAATATCCAGGTTGTCACTATCAATCCAAGCAATGCGAGCTTTCCCTTCAGCAAGTTCTAGAGCTGTCTCAAAAGAATCTGCCAGCCGTTGTTTAATATCATCTCTAACCTTAAAGCGATCGACAATAACCTCAATGGTATGTTTTTTGTATTTTTCTAATTCTGGGACTTCGTCAATATCAAAAACTTGGTTGTCGACACGAACTCGCACAAATCCTTGTGCTCGAAGTTCGTTAAAAACACCTAAATGTTCACCCTTTCGATTCTCTATTACTGGTGCTAAAAGCATTAATTTGGCACCCTCTTCCAACTCTAAGGTGCGATCCACCATTTGACTTACAGTTTGAGCGTCTAAGCCAATGTGGTGCGTTGGACATTGGGGGGTTCCAGCACGGGCATAGAGTAAACGTAAATAGTCGTAAATTTCGGTAATCGTTCCTACGGTTGAACGAGGATTATGTGAGGTTGATTTTTGTTCGATTGAAATGGCTGGGGATAGTCCTTCGATATGGTCAATATCGGGTTTTTCCATCATAGATAAGAATTGGCGAGCATAACTGGACAAGGACTCTACATAACGTCGTTGACCTTCAGCATAAATGGTATCAAAGGCAAGTGATGATTTACCGGAACCGGATAAACCGGTGATCACAATTAATTTATCGCGGGGGATCTCTACATCAATATTTTTTAAATTATGAGTTCGAGCGCCTTGGATTACAATTTTGTCCATTAGTTATTTCAGTCTGCGTAGTAAAACTGATAATATACGGCTTTTGACTGCGCAGAGCAAAATTATTTTATGCGAAAAAATAATAAACAAAACCCACACGATCAGCTCAATAGTTTAGAAAAACGTGCGGCATTTTCTTTATCTGGTATCTACTCATTACGGATGCTGGGCTTGTTTATGATTTTCCCGGTTTTTTCCCTTTATGCTCAAGAGCTTGAAGGAAATACTGAATTATTGACCGGTATAGCTATCGGTATTTACGGTTTAACTCAAGCAATATTTCAAATCCCCTACGGTTTGCTTTCAGATCGATTGGGCCGCAAACCATTGATGATATTGGGAATGCTTATTTTTGCTATTGGAAGCCTTATTGCTGGAATGGCGGATAATATTTATACGGTAATTATTGGGCGTGCTATACAGGGAAGTGGTGCCATAGCCGCCGTCGTTATGGCTTTGGCTGCTGACCTGACTCGGGAACAACATCGGCTTAAAATTATGGCCTTTATTGGCATGAGCATTGGTATGTCCTTTGCTGTGGCCATGGTAGCCGGAAGTTTACTGAACGAATTAATTGGTGTTGATGGGATTTTCTATTTAATTGCTTTTTTGGCCCTACTGGGTATACCGATTATTATTTACCTGGTGCCGAAGGTAGAAAAACAAAAGCGCCATCGTGATGCGGAAACTGTTCCATCGCAAATCACCGCAATGCTAGCGGATCAGCAGCTAGTACGTCTGGATATTGGTATCTATATATTGCATATGGTACTCACCGCAAACTTTATTGTTTTGCCAATGGTATTGGTTAATGAGCAATGGGCAAATTTACCTTCTGGTGATCACTGGATGATTTACTTACCGGTGTTTGTTTTATCCATTGGTTTAATGGTTCCCTTTATCATTCAGGCTGAAAGTAAGCGACGTATGAAACCTGTATTTATTGGAGCCATATTGGTCCTTGCCTTATCAGAGCTCGGGTTTTGGAACTTTTATGAATCCATCTATGGGGTAAGTCTGTTCTTATTAATCTTTTTTACCGCATTTAACTTATTAGAAGCATCCTTACCATCATTGGTTGCAAAAATAGCCCCAGCAGAAAATAAAGGCACTGCTATGGGTGTTTATAGTACCAGTCAGTTTCTAGGTGCCTTTAGTGGTGGTATCGTTGGCGGACAATTGTTAGGTGTGTATGGTGTCGAAGGGGTATTTCTCTTTTCGTCATTTGCACTATTGGTTTGGTTTATGGTCGCCTTTAGTATGAAAAACCCACGTTATTTAAGTAATTATGTAGTCAGTGTTGAAAACGCGAATGAACAAAATAAAATCCAGATTACTAAACAACTAACTGAAGTGTCCGGTGTGGCCGAGGCTATCGTTATGGTCGAAGAAGGTGAAGCCTTTTTAAAGGTAGAATTACATGCGTTAGAATATGACAAACTACATACCATATCAGAGCAATATTCCAATTAAAAAATAAATTTCAATTTCATTATCAATAGCTTTAATAAGAGCCAAGTGTAAGCTTTGAATGAGTTGAGTAAAATTTATTAGCGCTATAGATTATTAACCATAGAAAGCGTTAAAATATAAGCAATGTGAAAGAATGCGATGCTGAGCCTTCGCTTTTTTTAAAGTAAAGTAATTTAAATTCTTTGGGGAATTGAATGGCGGGAATTAATAAAGTAATTTTGGTTGGCCGATTAGGACAAGATCCGGAAGTTCGTTACACTCCTGATGGTAAACCTATCGCTAACATTACCTTGGCTACATCGGAATCATGGAAAGATAAAAATACCGGCCAACGTCAGGAAAAGACCGAATGGCATCGGGTTGTTTTTTTTGGGGGCGTTGCTGGAGTTGTCGGTGAATATGTGAGAAAAGGTTCTCAAATCTATATTGAAGGAAAACTACAAACCCGAAAATGGCAAGATCAAAGTGGTCAAGACCGTTATACCACAGAAGTGGTCGTAGATGGGTTTAGTGGGGTAATGCAAATGCTGGATACCCGTGCAAGTAGTGGTGATACGGCCTTTAACCAAGGCGGCGGTAATCAGCAATACCAAAAACCATCACAACAAGCACAGCAACAGGCCCCGCAGCAAAATTATAATCAGGCACCTCAACAAAACTTTAACCAGGGACAGCCTCAACAGCAGCAACAAGCCTCATCACCTGCGGCAGCACCGTTTGATGATATGGATGATGATATTCCGTTTTAACCTGCGCATTTTCAAAAAATACCCTAAAGCAAACGGGTTAGGTATTGGCCAAGTAGAGCGCTAGCTTAAAAAAAAAGTTTACAGAGAGACATACTCTCGGTAAACTTTTTTTTTGCCTGTATTTAACTTGGCTATAACAAAACATATGGATAAATTAGAAAAACAATAATGTTTGAACAAACCTTTAAAAATATCGATGATGTCCTCTGGAAAGAGGCAGGCTGTACCACCGAGTTGGATTACACTGAGCAGACCTCATGGATGCTGTTTCTCAAGTATCTGGATGACTTGGAGCAGGAAAAGGCCATGCAGGCCGAACTTAAAGGCAAGCCCTATGAGTACATCATTGATGAGCAACACCGCTGGTCCAGCTGGGCGGCCCCTAAAACCGCTGAAGGTGAGTTTGACCATAACAATGCCATGACGGGTGATGACCTGATCGCCTATGTGAATGGTGAGTTATTCACTTATCTGCATGGCTATAAGCAACGCGCATCCGGTACGGACACCATTGAATACAAGATTGGCGAGATCTTTGGTGAAATAAAAAACAAATTCACCAGTGGCTACTCACTGCGAGATGCGCTTGAGTATATTGATGCGCTCAGTTTTAACTCACAGAAAGAAAAACACGAGCTATCCCATATCTACGAGGTCAAGATCAAGAACATGGGTAACGCGGGGCGTAATGGCGGTGAGTATTACACTCCGCGTCCACTTATTCGCGCCATGATACAGGTGGTTAATCCACAGATTGGTGAGCGCATCTATGATGGTGCATGCGGTTCGGCGGGCTTTCTGTGTGAGTCCTATGACTATCTGCGTTATGACAAAGACGGTAATGGGGCAAAGCTCACTACCAGCCAGTTGAAGACGCTGCAAACCAAAACCTTTTACGGCAAGGAAAAGAAAAGCCTCGCCTATGTTATTGCCATTATGAACCTGATCCTGCATGGCATTGAAGCGCCCAATATCATTCATATCAATACGCTTGCCGAGCACTCCGATGATATTCAGGAAAAGGACCGCTATGATGTCATCCTTGCCAATCCACCCTTTGGCGGTAAAGAACGCAAGGAAGTCCAGCAGAACTTCACCATCAAAACCGGCGAGACCGCCTTCCTGTTTTTGCAGCACTTTATTAAAAACCTCAAAGCCGGTGGTCGTGCGGCGGTGGTGATTAAAAACACCTTTCTATCCAATTCCGATAACGCATCCAAGGCATTGCGCCGGGAACTACTGGAAAGCTGTAATCTGCACACCATTCTCGATTGCCCCGGCGGCACCTTCCTTGGTGCCGGAGTGAAAACCGTGGTACTGTTTTTTGAAAAAGGCGCACCGACCCGCAAGATCTGGTACTACCATCTCGACCCCGGTCGCAGCCTGGGAAAGACCAATCCGCTTAATGACAATGATCTGAAAGAATTTGTTGAACTACAAGGCAGCTTTGCCGATTCTGAAAAATCATGGGCAGTAAGCATTAACGATATTGACCAGGAAAGCTTTGATTTGGCGGTAAAGAATCCAAATAAGGTAGATGAAGAACCCCTGCGCGATCCGGAAGTAATTATTAATGAGATCGAAACACTGGATGCCGAGAGTGTAGAGATTCTTGAAGGGATTCGGGGGATGTTATGAACAGAAATTGGGTAGACGAGAAGTTATCTAATTTGATTAATATAACTCACGGTTATGCTTTTAAAAGTAAAGATTTTGCGGTAAGTAGTAACAGCGATAAACCAATTGTACTTACTCCTGGTAATTATACGGAAAAAGGAGAATTATGCTTTTCAGAAAAAAATACAAAACGTTTGTCAGGTGATGTTCCTAAGGAATATTTGTTTGATATTGGTGATCTAACGGTTGTTATGACAGATCTTTCATCGAAGATGAAAATATTAGGAAAGCCAGCTTTTATTAGACAGTCGAATATATTGCACAATCAGCGAATTGGCCGAGTAATATTTAAAGATAAAAATATATATCCGCAGTTTCTATATTATTACTTATTTAGTCCTAAAGTGTTTGAAAAAATTAAAGAAACCTCTACTGGAACCATGGTGCGACACACAGCACCTAAAAGAATTCTTGCGTTAACAATATCACTTCCACCCATTAAAGAACAAAAGCGCATCGTCGCCATTCTCGATGAAGCCTTCGCCGGAATTGATACAACTATTGCCAATACCGAAAAAAACCTCGCCAGTGCCCGTGAGTTGTTTCTAAGCAAAAAGAGTCATCTATTTCAAATGATTGAAAAGACGGCTCAATTAAAACCTTTGCCTATCGTATGTGAAGAGATATTTGCCGGGGGTGATGCACCTAAGGATAATTATTCAAAAATCGAAACTGATAAATTCAAAATACCAATTTTTGCGAATGCCGTGAAGGATGCTGGACTCTATGGTTATACAGATTTTGCTAGGGCTTTAAAGCCATCAATAACGGTTGCAGCTAGAGGTAGTGGAACAGGGCATATAGAATTAAGGCGTGATCCTTTTCTTCCAATCGTGAGGCTTATTGTATTAACTCCAAATGAAGAAAAACTAACATTAGAATACTTGATGCATACGATTCAAAACCTAGACATATTGCGCAGTGGTTCTGCAATTCCTCAGCTCACTGTGCCAATGATAAAAGAATATTCAATACCCGTTCCAGCCATCATAGAGCAAAATCAAATTGTAGAAAAATTAGAAGAACTATCTGGGAAAATTGTCAATCTTGAATCAATTTATAGACAAAAACTTATTTCACTTTCTGAACTCAAACAATCCCTTCTCCAAAAAGCCTTCGCCGGTGAATTAACGGCAGAGGATAACAAACTTATGAATAAGGCCGTGGCATGAACGAAGCAGAAACCCGTGCTGAATTGATTGACCCCGCTTTAAAAGAAGCCGGCTGGGGGGTAATGGAAGCCAGCCGGGTACGGCGCGAGGTCATTACTTTGGGTCGTTTGCAAGGTGCGGGTAAGCGCGGTAAACAGGATATTGCCGATTATGTATTGTTCTATAAAGGCCAAAAGCTCGGTGTTATTGAGGCGAAAAAGAAAAGCCTGTCAGACACCGAAGGTTTAGCCCAAGCCAAACGCTATGCAGAACGGTTGCAAACACGGTTTACCTATTCCACCAATGGTGTCGGTATCTATCAGGTGGATATGCAGACGGGCAAGGAAGGCCATGTCGAACGTTACCCGACGCCGGATGAATTATGGACCATGACCTTTGGCGCTGACAGGTCCGGGCAAAGCGACTGGCGTGATCGTTTTGGGGAAGTGCCGTTTGAAGACAAGGGTGGGTTTTGGCAGCCACGTTTTTACCAGCACAATGCTATCAATAAAACCTTAGAAGCTATTGCCGATGGTAAAGAACGGATTCTACTCACGTTGGCAACGGGTACGGGTAAAACCGCCATCGCCTTTCAGATCGCCTGGAAGCTGTTTCATAGCCGCTGGAATCTATCCGGAGAGCCTAAGCGGCGTCCGCGTATCCTATTCCTGGCGGATCGAAATATTTTGGCAAATCAGGCGTACAATAGTTTTTCGGCCTTCCCGGAAGATGCCCTGGTCAGAATCTCGCCGGATGAGATTCGTAAAAAAGGCAGAGTCCCGAAAAACGGCAGTATCTTCTTTACCATCTTTCAGACCTTTATGACGGGAAGTGATGCCGATGGTAGTCCTGTCCCTAATTTTGGTGAGTATCCTGAGGACTTCTTTGACTTTATTATTATCGATGAATGTCATCGCGGTGGGGCCAATGATGAAAGTAACTGGCGCGGCATCCTGGAATATTTCTCGCCAGCCGTTCAACTTGGCTTAACGGCCACGCCGTTGCGCAAACACAATGCCGACACCTACCGTTACTTCGGTGAGCCGGTTTATATCTATTCCCTTAAAGAAGGCATTAACGATGGTTTCCTGACCCCGTTTAAGGTAAAGCAGATAGCCACCACGCTGGATGATTATATTTACACGTCGGATGATCAAATTATTGAGGGTGAGATTGAAGAAGGTAAAATCTATGCGGAAAAAGATTTTAACCGCAGCATCGAAATAGAAGAACGTGAACGATACCGCGTCAATCTCTTTATGCAGCAGATCAACCAGAAGGAAAAGACGTTGGTGTTCTGCGCCACCCAGGGCCATGCCTTGATGGTGAGGGATATTATCAACCAGGTTAAGATCAACACCGAGCCGAATTATTGTGTGCGTGTTACCGCAGATGATGGATCAGAGGGTGAACGATTCCTTAAGGTGTTCCAGGATAACGAGAAAACCATTCCGACCATCCTGACTACCTCGCAAAAACTCTCAACCGGCGTCGATGCCAGGAATATTCGTAATATCGTGTTGATGCGTCCCATTAACTCAATGATTGAATTTAAACAGATCGTGGGCCGTGGCACACGATTATTTGATGGTAAAGACTATTTCACCATTTACGACTTTGTTGAAGCCTACAAACACTTTAACGATGAGGAATGGGATGGTGAGCCACTAGAGCCGGAACCATGCACTCATTGTGGAAAGCTACCCTGTGAATGTATTAAAAATCCACCGACACCCTGTAAAGTTTGCGGCAACTTGCCTTGTACCTGTGAGAAACCAGGACCAGAGCCCTGTCCCCAGTGTGGTGAATATCCCTGTGAATGTGAGAAACGGCCCAAAGTTAAAGTGAAGTTAAGTGACGGTAAGGCTAGAAGCATTAAGGACATTATCGTGACCACATTCTGGGGGCCGGATGGCAAGCCCATGTCGGCGGCACAGTTTGTCGAATATCTCTATGGCCAGGTCCCTGAACTATTCAAAAATGAAGATGAGTTGAGAGAAACCTGGAGTCGGCCGGATACACGCCAAAAGCTATTAGAACAACTGGAAGAAAAAGGCTTTGGTAAAACCCAATTTGATGAAATGAAAGCCGTTGTTGATGCGAAGGACAGTGATGTTTATGACGTACTGGCATTTGTTGCATTTGCCTTTCCGACAACAACTCGAATTGAACGTGTTAAAGCTCATAAAGGGAAAATATTTTCTCACTATGATTACCAGCAGCAAGAGTTTATAGATTTTGTTCTAGAGCAATACATCAAGGAGGGTGTTGACGAATTGGCGGCAGATAAACTCACGGATTTATTGGAACTGAAATACCATAATGTGAAGGACGCCGTTGCCGAGTTAGGGGCTCCTGCAAATATCAGAGAGGTATTCGTAGGATTTCAGAAGTATCTTTATCAAGAGAGCATGGATGGGGAGGCGTAACCATACCCTCTCGTCGAGATGATTTACGGTTCAATCGAATTAGAAAGGCCGGCAAACATATCTATTTGAAAGAATATGAAAATGCTCGGATTGTTGGCGAAGAATCGTATGCGAGATACATCAAGTGTAAGTTGGTTCATAATGAGCTTTATTCACTGGTCTTAAAACACTCACTAAAATTGTATAATAACCAGCTAATATTAACAGCAGGCTATAATATGAATTTTCTCAACGGCATTACCATTCTTTTGATTTACCAGCTAATCGGTGAAATTAGTGTACTTATGCTAAAAATTCCCGTGCCTGGTCCGGTTGTAGGAATGCTATTATTATTTGTTAGTCTATTACTAAAAGATTCGTTTGCGGATTCTCTTGAGTCTGCATCTTCCGCATTGTTAAGCCATTTATCCCTGCTCTTTGTGCCTGCTGGTGTCGGGATTATGATTCATTATGAACGGATTGTAGCAGAATGGCAGTCAATTAGTGTCGCCTTGATATTAAGTACTCTATTGACGATGGCCATCACCGCTATTCTTATGTTGCTTACTCAACGTCTTTTTGTTCGAGGGGAAAAGCATAATGATTGAACCTAATTTGACTCATATTTGGGTCTATCTTTCGGCATCGCCCTTATTTGGTTTAAGCATGACTTTAGTAGCCTATGGTATTGCTCATCGTATTTATTGTTTTAGCCATTCGAATCCTCTTTTTAATCCCGTGATTACCTCAGTTGCGATCGTGATAGGGATTCTTTCAATTACTGATATTTCTTATCAAGACTATTTTGATGGAGGTCAGTTTATCCATTTTTTACTAGGGCCTGCTACTGTCGCATTGGCAATACCTTTATATCGACAATTTTCAAAATTAAAAAAACTCTGGTTACCAATTTGCATTTCGATATTCTCTGGAGTCATTATTGGTGCATTAAGTTCGGTAAGTATCGCTTGGTTGCTGGGAGCCAGCTTAAAGACTCAATTATCTTTAGCACCTAAATCGGTGACAGCACCAGTGGCCATGGGAATTTCCGAGACTATCGGAGGCTTGCCATCGTTGACCGCAGTATTAGTGGTGACTACAGGAATTGTTGGGGCAGTTTTTGGTACTAAATTGTTAGATTGGTTAGGGATAAAAGATGATAGTATTCGCGGTGTTGCGATGGGTGTGACTGCGCATGGTATTGGTACAGCCCGAGCCTTTCAAGTGAGTCCTGAAATGGGTGCATTTTCTGGTCTGGCAATGGCTATTTCTGCATTTGCTACCGCGGTCATACTGCCTTCACTATTGGAAGTTGCTGGATTTATAGTGTAAATAATTGCGACAATTAAACCTCCAGAGAATGGTATTTTATACTGCTATTGTTTTTTAATTTACAAAAAACTCATATATTCCTTCCTTTTTATTAAAAAAATACTAATATCATGACAAATATATATAAGTAAATTTGTCATGATTATTTCTTTTTTCTTCCATCTTTTATATTCTAAGTTGATGATTATTAAAAATAAAAAAAATAGTTAAAATTTAAAATAATGACACTTTTTATTGACCTATATCATGAGATCAATTGATTATTGGAAAACCCCCTTTATTTATGTGGTCAAAAGACTAAGATGTAATTTGAAGGGAATGCTAAAAATATGAAAATAGGGAGGGGCTGATAACAATAGGTTTGTTTTTTTAGCCGGAACACAATAAGTAAAATAATAGAGGAACTTCATCATGAGGATAAAAAAAAATTTACTTTTTTTAAGTTTGTTCAGTTTGTTTCTAGTTAATTCAATAGTGTCGGCCGATGAATATAAAATAGGGGTATTGGCTAAAAACGGTGCGGCCAAAGCAATGAAACAATGGGGGGCTACTGCTGATTACTTAAACGGAGCCATTAGCGGAGATTCTTTCAAAATAATTCCGCTGGGCTTTGAAGAGGTCTTTCCTGCCATTGAAGGAAAATCGATTGATTTCTTTCTTATTAACTCATCCATGTTTATCACTGCTAAGGTCAAGTATGGTTCTTCAGCCATTGCCACTATGATTAATTCTCGTCAAGGACAGGCGCTAAAGTCTTTTGGGGGAGTGATTTTTACCTATATTGATCGGGATGATATTAATAGTTTAGCTGATCTTAAAGGCAAAAACTTTATGGCAGTTAAAAAATCATCATTTGGTGGCTGGCAAATGGCTTATAAAGAATTTTTGGATACTGGAATTGATCCCAAAAAAGAAATAGGCAATTTAACCTTTGGTGGCAAACACGATAATGTTGTTTTAGCGATCCAAAATGGTGAAGTTGATGCTGGTACTGTGCGAACTGATACACTTGAACGAATGGCAGCATCTGGAGATATTGATATGTCAGAATTTAAGATTTTATCAAAAAAAGAAAATGCTGATTTTCCTTTTGTAGTGAGTACGGCTTTATATCCTGAATGGCCATTTGCAAAGGTATCCAATGTTTCTGATGACGTTGCAAATAAGGTGTTAGCAGCACTTGTCAAAATGGATTCTAAAAGCAAAGCAGCCAAAAATGCAAAAATTATCGGTTGGACCAATCCTTTAGATTATAGTGAAGTCGAAGCCTTGCAGAAATTGCTTAAAGTGGGGGCTTACCGACAATAATTAAGTGGATTGAAGTGTTTGCTTATCTACATGTTCGCAAAGTAGCTAAGACAAGATGATACATACCTAAAGCACCTGAAAATATATGATTCAAAGTTCCGATGGCTAATCAGGGCGAGTGAATAGCGTATGAATTTGGCGCGTGTAATGTATATGCAATTGCTTAGGTGATATCAAAATATACAACTCAATTTTCAAAAAATATAATTATAAAAAAATACGATATAGAGAGGATCCGTTAATGAATAAGCATTCTTTTTTCTCCTATTTAAGTGGTAAGTTAGTCAAAATAATGCTGGTAGCACTAATCTTTGGTATCGCCTTATTGCTAATCCTCTCAATTGTAGTGACCAAATCGGGAATTACGGATATGGAGGCAGATTTGGCAGCTACTCTTAGTGATAGCCAATCCAAAATCAAAAATTCTTTAAATGATAACCTTCGCCAGATTACGGTTTCTGTTGAGCAAGCTAAAGTCAATTCAAGCCAAGCCTTATCGGAATATTTAACGGGGCGCCTCGAAACTCAATTAGGTGGTACAGAGAAAATCCTGCGTGATTCCATGTTAAAACGTGGCGAAGTGCTGGCTGATACCTTATCAAAAGTATCCATCGAACCGATTTTAGGGCGAAAATTTGCTGCTCTTATGTCTTTTGTGAAAGTGGCGAATAATAATCCTAATGTTGTTTATGCTTTCTATTTAAGACCTAATGGCAAGCCTTATACTCGCTATGTAAATCGGAAAAATCCCTTGGTTAAAGAACTCTTAGCCAAAGGTCAAGGACGTTCTCCTTTGGATAAATTGATAGATGCAGCTAGTAAGGATGGTAATATCATTCAGGCTACTCGAGATATTCAATTTGAAGGCAAAAAAATTGCTTCAATTAAAGTTGCCATGACCTTGGCGGAGGTGAATAAAGAAATAGATACCATGCGAGCAGAATTTCAAAGCTTAATTAGTGATTCGAATGCTAAAATTAATCAAGTTTTAGATTCTGAGGCTGACAATATGACCTCTTTTATGAAAAATAGTTTTGCTAGTATTAATGAACAAAATAGTGTAGCTGCAGAACAGGCGGTATCATTTGTTGATCAATCTGCAAGTGATATGATGTTGAAACAATCAACGACTATGATTTTTGTTGGATTATTAATATTGATTTTATTAGCTGCATTTTTTATTTTCAAAATTATTAAGCCCATAAATGAATTACATATTGCGATGAATGAAATAGCCGAGGGTGATGGTGACTTGAGCAATCGGCTACCTGAAGGACCGGAAGACGAAGTTAGTCTACTGGCGGTGGCATTTAATAAGTTTGTGGTCAAAATTGAAGGAATTGTAACGCAATTGTCGAATGCCACGACTAACCTCAATGAGATGGTGACCTATCTAACGGATGCCGCCAAACACACCAGCAATGGGATGAGCAAACAACAGGAAGAAACTGCCAAAATTGAAGCTTCTATAAATGATTTGACGTCGATTATGCATCAAGTCGCGAGAAATACCAATGAGGCTGCGGATGAAGCCCACGGTGCAGATGCTTTAGCAGCAGAAGGGAAGGTTGTAGTCGCTCATACGGTGGCCGAAATTGATAAACTAGCCAATGCGGTAGAAAATGCTGGTACTGTAGTTGCCAGAGTTGACGAAGATAGCAAACGAATTAGTACCATTCTGGATGTTATCCGGGGAATTGCTGAACAAACTAACTTATTAGCCTTAAATGCGGCTATTGAAGCGGCTCGTGCTGGCGAACAAGGACGTGGTTTTGCCGTCGTTGCTGATGAGGTACGTACTCTAGCTCAACGTAGTCAAGAATCTACCCAGGAAATTCAGGAAATGATCGATAGCTTGCAAACGGGAGTCAAAGAAACCGTTACCATGATGTCAGAAAGTCAGGAAAGAGCTCATGAGGGTGTAGAAGAAGCAAATAAAACGGGAGAGGTTTTAAGTACTATAAAGCAATCCATTGATTCCATTAGTACCATGAATGCCCAAATTGCCCAGGCGTCCAAGGAACAACAGCTACTAACGGATACTGTTAACACCGGGATTTCTAATATTAGTAGTGTGGCCAAACAAACCTCTCAGGATGCGATAAAAACTTCCAATACAGTCCATCAATTGGCTGATATGGTGAATGAGTTGGTTGGTTTAGTAAGACAATTTCATGTAACGGGTAATGATGTTCATGATTGGGAAAATGCCAAATTACATCACAAGGGGTGGAAAGATCGTTTATCTCAGTTTTTAGATGGTTATGGTTCCATGAGTGAACAAGAGGCAGTGAGTCATCATGATTGTAAATTCGGAAAATGGTACTACGCTATTGGAAAAGAACGTTTTGCGCATATTCCAGAAGTTAAACAGATTGAACAGCCACATAAAGAAATGCATGAGGCTATAAAAAATGTCTTAAAATTAAAAGCTAATGATGATATAGAGGGAGCCAAAAAGCAGTTACATAAAGTAGAGCAAATCTCTTCAAGTATTGTCCAGCTGATTGAAAGTGTTGAACGGCAGGTTTAGGAAGGAGAGATGAAGGTTGCCAGTGAGAAAATCTCACTGGCATCAATATTATTTTTTCTGATGAGCCGCTAAATTCCCTTTTTCATCCTGTTGGATTTGAATAAAGTCTAATAAAATATGTGCACTCTCAGTTAAATAGGCCTTTTGCTCGTCGGAAGTTTTTTCGTGATCACTTTTGGCGCTATCCGATTCTTCTTTGTCTTTATGAGCCTTTTCCATTTCATCCACTGAAGTAAAAGGAGTTTTGCCTTTAGCAACTCGACGACGATTTTCAATTTCCAATTGTTTTTGTTTGGATTGTTTGTATTCCTCTTCACGTTTTTTAAGATTTAAAGAAACTAAGGTCTTATTTTTTAGCTCTTGGACTCGATTTAAACTCTCTTTTAAGAATACAAAGTCAGGATCTTTGGCAATGCGTGATTCATGTTTTTTCACCAAGTTTGGTAGGTATTTCTTAATGGGTAAATATTCCTTATATTCCGCTCGGCTAATTTTGTCCCAGGCTAAGGCTTCGGGAAGGGAACTTTCGCCAATCTCTTCTTTATCATAAATCGAAGGAAAGTCGATATCGGGAATAACGCCTCGGTTTTGAGTGCTATCCCCTGAAATTCGATAAAACTTAGCATGAGTTAGTTTTAATTGTCCATGGTTTAACGGTTGTAAAGCCTGAACAGTCCCTTTGCCAAAGGTTTGGCCACCTAACACAATACCGCGGTTATAATCTTGAATGGCTCCAGCAAAAATTTCGGAAGCAGAGGCGCTGAGACGATTCACTAAAACTGTCAATGGGCCATCATAAACAACTGTATCACTTTCATCGGCTAAGGAGGCAATTTGATTGGAAGAATCTTTGATCTGTACGGTTGGCCCAGATTTAATAAATAAGCCCAACAAAGTATTAACTTCCTGTAATGAACCGCCACCATTCTCTCTTAAATCAATGACCAAGCCATCAATATTCTCTTTTTTTAATTCTTCAATAAGCCGTTTAACATCCCGAGTGGTACTTCGATAGTCGGCCTGATTACTTTGTGCTCCTTTAAAATCAATATAAAACGTTGGTAAGTCGATGACTCCAATTTTATATTCTTTTCCATCGGAATTGATTTTAATGATTTCTTTGTGCGCCGATTGTTCTTCTAATTTTACCGTATTTCGAACGATGCTAATGACTTTAGTTTGATGTTCATTTTCAGCGGAATGAGGAACGATTTCAAGTCTAACAGTCGTCCCCTTTTTTCCACGAATGAGTTGAACCACGTCATCTAAGCGCCAGCCAATTACATCTACAATATCACCTTTCATTCCTTGAGCAACGCCTACGATACGATCGCCTGCTTTTAATTGTCCGGCTTTATCTGCTGGACCGGCGGTAATTAGGCGTTTGACTTTGGTATAGCCATCTTCCTCTTGCAACATGGCACCAATGCCTTCCAAGGAAAGACTCATTTGAATATCGAAATTTTCTGAAACTCGGGGTGAAAAATATTGAGTATGAGGATCGAAGCTTTCAGCTAATGCGTTCATAAATATTCGAAAAGCATCTTCACTTTTAGTTTGGTTTAAGCGGTTCAGTTGATTGGTATAACGTTTAAGCAATACCTTTTTGATTTCAGCACTATCTTTACCGGTTAACTTCATGCTCAAGACACTATTTTTAACCTGCTTTCTCCATAGTGTTTTTAAAGCCTCAGAATTTTTTTCCCATTCTGCTTTTTCGCGATCGGTTTCTAATACTTCGTCAGTCGTAAAATCTAAACTGTCCAGGTCATTTTCCAAGGTGTTTACAATATAGGTCAGTCTTTCAGCCAGTCGTTGCTGATAACGATTAAACATTTGATAGGCGGGTTCTAGCTGACCACGACGAAAAGCATTGTCTAAGTAATGACGGTAGGCTTCAAACTCTTTAATATCTTCTTGACTAAATAGGCTGCGGTTAAAATCCAAGGTTTTTAAATAACTATTATAAACTTGGTTAGACAAGCTATCATCCAAGTTTATATCAAGATAATGTTGATATTGTAAGCGTTTAGCAATAATAAAACTTAATTTAGGGTGTATTTCTTCTGGACTGACAGGCTTTATATAGTCTTTGGCCTCATAAATCTTGGCATGACTATTAAATGATAAAATTGCAATTAGAAAGGCAAGCAATATAGAGGAAGAAAGGCTAAAACGAGAAATTGAAATAAGTTTTTTCATTAAAATATCTACCTAGAGGTGACAATAGTGCGTGATCATATACATAATTAATATAGTGTTGTTTGCTATTTAATTCAATCTATTCATCGGATTATACAGTTAAATGCTATTACTTGAGAAACATATATACTATTTTGACCATCAATTTGATGGTATAGTCAAAATTTTATAATAGAGAACTGTTGAATGCTGGACTACATCTTTTTCCACTTAACACCTTACCAGGCTTTTATGGAATTTTTACAGGACCTGGACATAAAGTTTCATCAGTCGAATGAATATCAAGAATCGACTGAAGAACAGGGGTTAATGATTATTATTGATCAAGAATTAGAAGATGACCTACTAGAAAAAGTAGAAGACTATTATGATCAAATGATGGATTTAAATGGTCAATTGGTGTCTGCTCATGATGAAGATGAAATTTCTAATGCAGGAATAGCAGTTAATTTAAACGACGGTCATATGGTGATGGCCCGTCTGGAGCCCAGTTTAGTTTACAAAGTCTCTAGCGTTTTATCTCAGGATGAATTGATGACTTTAGTCAATGCGGTTGTGGATGCGGTTGAAAATCCTGATGATAGGCCGCTATGTAAAGTAGATGAATAAAAAAGTAGTATAAGATTATGGGGCGATATCGAGCACCAACTAAACCATCCTCTTTCTATATCACTCCAGAAGGCAAGCGAAGACTTCAGGATGAATTATCTTTTTTGTGGCGAGATAAACGTCCTAAGGTGACTCGTTCAGTAACAGAAGCCGCTGCACAAGGGGATCGTAGTGAAAATGCCGAATATATTTACGGTAAAAAACAACTTCGGGAAATTGATGCCCGAGTTCGTTTTTTGCGTAAACGTTTAGAACAATTAATAGTTGTTGACCGAATTCCCGACGACCAAGAAACCATTTATTTCGGCGCTAAAATTACTTTAGAAGATGAAGATGGAAATGAGCAAACCTATCAGATTGTAGGCGCAGATGAATTTGATTTAAAACGCAATCGAATCAGTGTTGATGCTCCTTTAGCAAGGGCATTATTGGGTAAGCGCATTGGTGATGATATAACCTTTAAAGGTCCTAAAGGACATAGCGAATATTATGTATTGGATGTGAAATATGGCTAGAATAAAAATTGAACTTTTAATACTATTATTGGTTGTCGGATTGGCATCTTGTGCCACTCCTGTTTATGATTACAATTGGATTGATGAAAGTAATAGTGCTGCTAATACGCTATACACAGGACTTAGTGAAGCACAACGGAAAGCCAGACCAAAAATTTTAGTCGTTTCATTTGTCAATATTGATGATTTAAGTAATACCTCGACCTTTGGCCGAATGCAATCCGAAATTATTTCCACCCAATTGTCTCAATATGGCTTGGATCTGGTGGAAGTCAAATTAAGAAGTAATATTTATATTAAAGAGAAAACCGGAGAGTTTTATCTTTCTCGGGATATCCGAAAACTTAGTCATAAATACCAAGCCGATCTCATCTTAGCGGGAACCTATGCCATAGCCCTGGATAAGGTTTATATTAGTGCTAAACTCATGTCGCCAGAAGATAATAGTGTTTGGTCGGCGGTTTCTTATTCGTTAAATAAGGGACCGAATATGCTGAAATTGTTAAATACCCTATGATATGATCCGGACATGAAGAATGGATTCGTTATATTTAGTATAATTCTGCTTGTTTACTCGATACCAGGATATGCTCAGAAACTGGATGGTCTTGTACAGAATACCAACAGTCAAGATCAAGAAAAAACAGAACGGCATGGAATTCAATATCAGGTTAATATTCAAATTATTTCTGAACAGCTAAACTCTCGGTTAAATACGCCTGCTCAGAAACCGCAGCTGTTAGAAGTTAAAAAACAACCCTCCGATAATACAGGCCAAACACAAGATACAAAGGCATTAGAAACGCTTTTATTGAATGTCTCTGAATCTCACCGATTAATCACTAAAGCACCGGCTAGTCAGTTAATTTTACGCCGCCGTGCCCAGGCAGATATTAAACTACTTAACCAAGCCCTGCGTTCTAGAGGCTATTATGCGGCCAAAATCGATTATCACATTGATACCAGTCAGTCGATCAGTCAGTTAAATTTTATCGTTAAATTAGCTAAGCGTTATCAGATTAATAAGGTGGAGATGAGCACCACTGAACAATTTAGTAATAGCATTAAATTTCCTTCCGTCGAACAATTGCAACTGGTATCGGGTAGTGCAGCTGACGCCCGGAATATTATTCTGGCTCAAGACAAATTAATTCTGTCAATTAAACAGCAGGCTTATGCATATGCACAAATTATCGATAAAAAATTTATCGTTGATCATGAAAAAAACAGCATGGATATATCCTTTGTAATCCAACCAGGTCCTAAAGTCTTTCTTCAGCAGGCTGAATTTACGGGTGTGGAGTCCATTGATCTTCCTTTTTTGGAAAGTTTATTGCCATGGAAAAATGATACTCCTTATCACCCTGAATTATTGGAAAAAGCGGCTCAGAATTTTATTGACACGGAGCTATTTTCTACTGTTAAGGTTGAATTACCTGGGGAGAATGACCCAAGTCGTCAAAAAGCATTGTCTAAACAACTGCAAAAAGGTGAATTTAAAACCAATACGCAAGTTACTTTAAAAGAAAGAAAACATCGGACCATTAAAAGTCGAATTGCATTTGAGACTGATACTGGCATCGCCTTGAGTGCGGGATGGACACATCGAAACTTATTTGGCGCGGGAGAAAAACTCACCGTTGAAGGTGCATGGAGTGGGGTTGGACCTTTGCTTGAAACGCGCTATCGAAAACCATATTTTTTTCGGAGCGGCCAGGTATTTGTCGCCGAATTGGGCTTAAAAAATGAGGATACCGATGCTTATAAAAGTAGCTCATTTAATATTAGCGCCGGAGTAGAACGAAACCTAAACACGGGTATGGACATCACTCTAGGCTTAGGATTTAGATATAGTGATATTACTAATAAATCGCTGAGTGATGGCAATGAAAGGAATACCAGTGAAAATTTTTCCTTAGTGTACATGCCCATAAAGTTTCGTTGGGATACCAGTAATGATCTTTTTGATCCCGATAAGGGCGGTAAGCTTTTAATCCAAGGCGCACCTTTTTTTGATATCCACAGTGACTTACGGTTTGGTAAATTATTGGGACGTTTTATCAACTACTATAAAGTGATGGAGTACCCTCGTCTCGTGTTAGCTAGTCGCCTAGCCATAGGGGGAATTATGGGAGCGAATGCATTTGAAATACCAGCAGATGAACGCTTTTATGCAGGTGGTGGTGGTTCAATTCGGGGCTATGGCTTTCAACTTGCCAGTCCATTAGATAAAAATGGTGATCCGCTGGGCGGTAATACCTTATTAGAATTTGCAGTAGAAACGCGTCTGGGGTTTGGCAATAATATGGGTGGTGTGATATTTCTTGATGGTGGTGCAGCTTATGAGAAAACCTTATTTGATCAATCCAATGATATGCGCTATGGGGCTGGTTTAGGTTTTCGTTATAGTAGTCCTATTGGTCCATTGCGTGCTGATATAGCGGTTCCTATTGACCCACGGGATGATATCGATGATCCGTTTCAATTATATTTAAGTATTGGACATGCCTTTTAATGGCTAAAAAAATTCTTCAGTATTTGTTGTCTGGCTTTTTAGGGTTTGTTTTCTTACTTGCCATGCTTTTTATTTCATTGCAAGTGGAACTTAGTCGCTCTTTATGGGTGGAACTGGCTAAGAATCAAGTTCAATCTATGGGTATGCAATTGGAACTGGATGGAATTGAAGGAATTTTTCCCATAGATTTTAACTTTAAACAATTGCAAATAAAGGATGAAGATGGGATTTGGCTTCAATTACAAGGCGTTCAATTCAATTGGTCGCCCATGGCCTTGTTTTCTGGTGAGATAAAAATTAAGGACTTTACGGTAGATGCACTTAACCTTTCTCGGCTTCCGTCCCAGTTTAACGCTCAAAATTCTTCCTCAAACAATTCTACGCAAGAATCGGAACCCTCTTTTATTAAGGCCATAAAATTAGAGCGGTTAGAATTTAAAACCATTCATTTAGGGGCTGAATTATTGGATTTAGCCCAACATAAGCAAGATTTGCGATTCGCTGTTTTTGCCCAAGGCGAACTAAATCCTAAATTTAATCTTGCCAAGCTAGTCCTCAAAGTCCCCCAATTGCAATGGCAAAATGGTAAAAATTCATATAAGTTCAATTCAACAGTTAATTCAGTGAATCTTGAAATAGACTTTAATCCGCTTAAAAAGCATTTAAAGTTATTCTCTCAAATCAATATCAACCAGGATTTTATTGCGCCATTTATGGCCGCAGATAGTATTGAGCCAGGAAATATTAAGCTGAATCTTGATGGTGACGCACCTTTATTAGATTGGCATGGAAATTTGGCATTTGAAGCAAGTCAATTGACTGCACTTGAAGCGCAATTGAGCATAATGCAACAAAACTCCCAGGCTTATGCGTTACAGGTCGATAGCCAAATAAAAATAAAGCCTGAATTGTTATTACAATACGGGCTTTCTAAAAAATTATCCGACATAGCACTCATTACGCAAATTGATTATGCTAATAATCGCTTAATGATCAATAAACTAAGTATAGATTCCTTCCTTGCCAAGATAACTAATCGGGGTGAAGTTGATTTATCGGAAGAGTCAATCCAACTGAGTTCGACAATACAGGTTCCAGAACTTGCTAAAGTGCCTTTGCTATTAACCTCCAAAACGCTTCATGACACAGAAACCGAAAAAAACAAAAGCCTCGCTGACTTAGCTGGAAATGCGTTATTAGAAATTGATGCCAAAGGGAAATTGAATAAGCCTCAAATTGCCTTTAAGTTATTCACCGAAAAAATATTTCTCGATGGACTATCGATTCCAAAATCCACTGCCATAGGAAACCTAACTCTTGATACAAACAGTAAAGAAGCAAAAATATCCATCCAGGCAGAAGGTAATATTGAAGAACTTCATTTGGCTGCTGCTAAGCATATCCCGGCACAGCATATTCATTGGCAATTAGCTGCCCAACAAAATCAATTCCCTCTGGTCCAATTAGAACATTTTAAAATCGATAGTGAAATTTTTAGGATTGCTTTAAATGGTCATATCGATACCCAGGCATTGCAGGGAAAGATGCATCTGGATAGTAGTTTTAAAGATTTATCGGTTTTGACGGGAAATGAAGCCATCAAAGGTCGTAAGCATATGACGGCTGATATGTTGATCCACCCTAATGCACAACATATTGAATTTGATTTAAATGGCCATTTGGAACAATTCCAAGGACTAGACGCAGCCGAAATCTTATTCGGTGCACGACCACAATGGCAGGCTAAGCTGGCAATAAAAGAGCAAAATCAACTCACACTTGAGGAATTTCAACTCGATGGCCAGCAATTGCAATTAAATGCACAAGCACAAATTGCTCTGGATTCGGGAGCGGTTTCAGCAGTTGTGAATAGCAGCATTTCCTCTTTGAACGAATTGGGACAATCATTGGATAAAGTGATGCAAGGGCAACTTGATTCTCACCTGTCATTATCTGGAAATATGGACAATCCGCAGATAAAATTATTGTTATCTGGTGAGCAACTGGTTTTTGAGCAGCTTGCTTTGGAAAATCTAAATTTGGTTTCTGAGGTACAGGACATCAATCAAAATCCGCAGGGCAAAGTTCAAATTAGTCTCGGTCCCAAACAACACCAAATACAATTGAATTCATCTTTTCAATTGTTAGGACAAGCTTTAAATTTATCAGATATTCAGTTTGTAGCTCCTCAATCTTCCATAACCGGCCAACTAAAATATGATTTAGATAAGGCTATCGCAATCGGTGATTTACGTGGCCAATTACAACAGCTGGCAGCCTTGCAATTCTGGCATCAACAAGAACAGCTTGATGGTCCGGTTGATTTTGAATTATCACTTAAAGGTGAGGACGACCAGGATCTGGATTTTAAGGTACATTCCGATTGGTTAAATTTTTCTGAAACACAACTTAAACAACTGGAGCTGACTGCACACTTGCACTCGTTAAATCAGCAGCAATCAATTCAAAGTTCCCTCAATATTAAAGAAGTACATCAAGGAGTGAATAATCTCGGTAAATTGAGTCTAGATATTCAGGGTCAGCCAGAAAAATTGGATATTGGGTTACAAGTTAAAAATTCAGTACAAGATCTTTATCTCAATTTAAAGGCACAAGTACTACAAAATAAAAATCAATTGTTGGTTTTAATGAACCAATTAGATGGAAAAGCCCTTAAGCAATCCTTCCGTTTGGAGGAAAAAGCGCAATTTTCATTGACTGACAAGCATATTAAGTTATCGCCAGTTAGCTTAAATTATGGCCAAGCCAATATGCTTATGCAAGGATCAGCACTCTTGGGCGAAGAACAAAATCAGCCGAGTATTATTGACATACGGCTTGATGTGACACAATTCTCTTTAGATACTTTAAATCTCCTTGGGTCAGATTTGACGGGACAAGCTGATGCCCATATATTGTTAAGAGGAACGTTGCAGCAACCCATTGTTGATAGCCAAATTCAGTTAGAAAAATTTGGTCTACAAGGTAAAGATTTTCCTTTTTTAGATATGCAGTTAGAAGCAGGCTTAAAGCAACAAAAACTAAATGCTAATCTTAGTATTGGTGGTTTGTCCAAACAAGCAATTAAGGCAAGTGCCTATGCTCCATTGAAATTATCCCTACAACCTTTTGAATTTGATTTTAACGAGCAATCTCCCATTAAAGCAGATCTCCAAGCCAATATGAATTTAAACCATTTAGTTAATTGGTTAAATTTGGATCAACAACTCGTTGAAGGGCAATTAAATACAGATCTAAACGTGCAGGGAAGTTTGTTAAAGCCAAGTCTTAATGGCTCTATTGTTCTCCAAAATGGGAAATATGAAAATGCTGAAATGGGGACCATAATCAATAATATTGTTTTAAATACACGAGTTAAAAATAATCAATTGTTGATTGAATCATTAACCGCCGATGATGGCGATAAAGGAAAAATAACTGCCCAAGGACAGCTCGATTTGTTAGCCAATCAAGCCATACCATTCCAATTCTCATTGAACCTGGATAAAACACGTTTATTACGTCAAGATAATCTGAGCATTCAGTTAAGTGGTGATATTGCTTTTCAAGGTGATAAACAAACCGGACAATTGGCTGGAAATATTAAAGTAGAACAAGGAGAGTTTTATTTACCGGAGGGGAGTTCGGCTGATATACCAGAGTTGCAAGTAACTGAACTTAATCAACAACAAGCAGGGGAATCAATAATACCACAATCATCGAATAATGGTTATCCCGTTGATCTCAATTTAGGGATTAATATTCCTGCTAAGTTTTATGTTCGTGGGCGAGGGTTGGAATCTGAATGGAAAGGCGATTTAAAAGTATCTGGTAACTCGATTGAACCGTTATTATTGGGCTTTTTAGAAGTTGAGCGAGGATATTTTAATTTTCTGAGTCATCGCTTTAATTTTCGAGAAGGAAAAATTGATTTTTTAGGCACCGTTCCTCCCAAACCACGTTTGAATTTTGATATGTCTGCACGAGGTAAAGAAGTATTGGCAATAATTAAGCTAAGCGGTAGTACTGATAAGCTCAATTTAAGATTGGAAAGTGAACCGATGCTCCCGCAAGATGAGATATTAGCTCGACTATTATTTGATAAGGAGTTAAGTGATATTTCCGGTTTTCAAGCCTTGCAATTAGCAAGTGCTGTTCGAACTTTGACCACGGGAGGAACGGGTTTAATGGATGAAACTCGTAATTCTCTTGGAATTGATACCTTGGACTTTAATGGTGATGAAGTCAGCGGTAACTCCGTAAAAGCAGGTAAATATATTCGTGAAGATGTATTTGTGGAGGTTGAAAGCGGTATGAGTTCCGGGAGCTCTAAAGTCCGGGTAGAAATGAACTTAAATCCTCATATTTCAGTTGATTCTACTGTGGATCAAGAATCAAATACGGGATTTGGGCTTAACTGGAAATTAGACTATTAATATACGTGTCTAGTGTAAATTATTAATAAATAAAATAATATTTCGATTAAATTAATTAAACGGTTTGTTTTTCGATTATAAAGATTAATTTGCTACTTTAAGTTGCAAAACTCAATTGAATTTCCTATGTTTTAATTATCCTAGAAAAATTTTTAGCCATCTATTTGACACCTGTTGGGAGGTTAGTGGGTTGCTTAATTTTGAATAGTGAAAAAATCTCACAAAAAAGTCTTCTGAAATTTCTAGGGGTATAGCGTTTATAGTTAAAATAGTTATATGGATTAATGGAAATGAAACAGTTTCTTCCCAGTATTCTTGTCATTGATGATGATCAGTTTTTCAGAGAGCTTCTGGTTGATTATTTAGCAGGAGTGGGGCATCAAATATTTCAGGCCGAAGACGGTCAAGATGGACTGGTCAAGTTTCGAAACAATAGTCCTAATATCGTTCTGCTCGATTTACGTATGCCAAAATTTGACGGATTGCAGGTTCTTCAAGCCTTGGTTAAAAATTCTCCCAATAGTCCCGTCATCATTATCTCTGCCGAAGGAACGATGGAAGATGTCATTAAAGCATTGCAACTTGGCGCATGGGATTATTTAATCAAACCGATTCGTGATTTTAACCTGCTCAGTCATAGCATTGAAAAAGTCCATGAACGAGCCTGTTTGATTCAACAAAATGAAGATAATAAAAAACAGCTTGAAACTTTAAATCATCAACTTGAAATAAAGGTGGAAGAGCGCACCGAACAGCTAAAAACAGCAATGAATGGCCTTGATTTTGCTAATCAATCGCTTAAACAACAAAATATTGAAACCATACGGATGTTATCCCGAATAATAGAGTTACGTCCCGGTTTAAATAAAGGTCATTCAAAATTTGTCGCTGAAAAATCAACCCTAGTTGCTAAGGAGATGGGGCTTGAGGAAAGTGATGTGCAAAATATAACTATTGCTGGGTTATTACTTCAAATTGGCAAAATGAGCATTGCTGATAAAATTCTGAGTAAACCTTTTTATACCCTGCAAACGCATGAGCGTAAAGAATTTATCCAGCATCCCTTAAAAGGAGAGAAATTATTAAAAGGAATGGCACACTTAAAAGAGGCCGCTTTTCTCATTCGTTGCCAGTATGAAAAGTTTGATGGCACGGGAGTTCCAGACGGATTAAGAGGTGAAGAAATTCCACTTGGAGCAAGGATATTAGCGGTTATACAAGACTTTTATAATTATATGAATGGGATTACCACAGGGAAAAAAATGGTGATGTCGGATGTCGTTAAACAGCTAATGCGTTTTAACGGTAAAGCCTACGATCCTGAGATCCTTAAATTATTTGTACTCGTGGTAACAGGAAGGCCTTATCAACCCAGGAAACTGATCGTAGATACAGAATGGTTTAAGCTACAAGAGGGGATGCATATTGCCAAGGTTAAGTATAAAGATATTACTTACATAAAAAACGTAGTTGCTACGGCAGAGATTTTGGAGCAGATAAAAAAACTTCGCTACAAAATGGGGGCTGGTCTGATTATTAAAGTTCAGGTTCGGTGATCCTAAGTTAATCAGTTAAAAGTAGTTCGCTGATCGATCATTATTTTAAACCGTATTAAGCAAAAAAGTAGACTCATTGCAGATATGCTCATGAATGATAAATTACGTATTCTCTTACTCGAACACAATCCGGCAGCTGCAGAATTAAGTGAATCACAATTAAAAAAAGCAGGCCTGATATTTGAGTTAAACCGGGTCGAAACAGAGCCACAATTTATTTGTAGTTTGGATGAATTTCAACCGGATCTTGTCTTAGCAGCTTATAATCTTCCTAATTTTGATGGTTTAAAAGCCCTTTATCTGGTGCGTTTACAATTTGAGGATTTACCCTTTATTTTTGTAACCGATGCGATGGGAGAAGAACAGGCAGTTGATAGTTTAATCAATGGTGCAAATGATTATATTCTTAAAGAAAACCTTACTCGTCTTGGGCCAGCAGTTTTACGTGCTATAGAAGAAAGTCGTCAGAAAAAAAAGTTGAAACTAGCAGAACAAGAACGTCGGAAATCAGAGCATCGCTATGTAACGGCATTAAATAATTTGCGCGATGCATTTATTATTGTTGATGGAGAAGGCTTAATCATTGAGTGGAATCCTGCGGCAGAAACAATGTTTGGATACAGCAGACAAGAAGCTATCGGGGCTGATTTACATGAGTTGTTAGCACCGGAATTATTTAAACAGCAAGCTTATGCTGGACTGGAACAATTCCGCATTAATGGTACTGGAAATGCCATAGGTAAAACTTTGGAATTTATTGCGATGCATAAAAATGGGGAACATTTTCCCATTGAACTCTCATTGAGTGCTATGCAAGTTTCGGAGCAATGGCAGGGGGTTGCTGTGGTTCGAGACATATCCCAACGCAAAAAAACCGATGATGACTTACGTAAAAGTCGTGAACTACTACAAGAAGCGCAAAGCTTAGCTCATATTGGAAGTTGGGAAATGGATCCTAAAACCATGAAAGTATATTGGTCCGATGAGGTTTTTAGGATACTAGATGTACCAATAAAAGATAATACTGATTTAAAATTTTTATCACCGTTTATTCACCCTGATGAGCGCAGCCAATTTTTTGCTTCTTTGCAGAAAACGGCTAAGGGAGAACACCGGCATAGCATGGAATTTCGCCTTCTTTATCCTGATGGGAGTATTCGATGGGTGGAGTCTTATGGATTTCCTATCTTTGAGCGAAATAAAAAAGTCAGTCTGGTTAGAGGTTATATTCAGGATATTCATGCTCGAAAACTCGTGGAATTAGACAATAAAGAGCAAAGCCAACATATTTGGGATTTGCTCCATTCGACTGCCGAGGCAATCTATGGACTTGATTTAGATGGTGTTTGTACCTTTGCCAATAATGCTTGTTTAAAAATGCTCAAATATCAATCGCTTAAAGATATTATCGGGCGAAAGATGTTGGAGTTGACGCATTCTGGCGTAGCTGAAAAAAGTAGCTCCGCAGAAAAAGAATCTCCAATCTATAAAACTTTGCATTTAGGTGAAAAAGTTCATATTGATAGTGAAGTAATTTGGCGTGCGGATAGCAGTAGTTTGATTGTTGAATATTGGTCCCATCCCATTTATCGCGATGGAGTAATTAAAGGTGCCGTTATTACATTTATCGATATAACCGAGCGAGTACATAATAAAGAATGCTTGATCAAAAGCGAACGTAATCTTAGTCATGCTCAAAAAATTGCCCATTTGGGAAGTTGGGAATTGAGTTTGTTAGAAGAACGACTGGAATGCTCAGAAGAAGTTTATCGAATTTATGAAATCGACCCTAAAAGTTTTATTGGATCATATCGACGTTTTCTCGAAAAGGTGCATCCCGATGATCAAAACCTGGTCATTCGATCCTATTTGAATGCTATCGAAAATAAGACTTTATATGATATTGAACATCGTTTACTTATGCAAGATGGGCGAATTAAATTTGTTAGTGAAAGAGGGGAATGTTGTCTGGATCAAAAAGGTCGTGTTAAGAGTATATTAGGCACAGTACTGGATATTACCGATCGTAAGCAAATAGAAAATGATTTACGAAATAGTAGGGCGCAATTTTCTTCAGTTATTCAGGATCTGCCCGCCTTAGTCTGTCGTTGTAAATTAGATGGCAGTATTCTATTTGTCAATCAGGCTTATTGTGACTATTTTGGCCAAGGCTATGATGAGTTAGTTGGGAAAAATATGTTTGAATTAGTACCGGAAGATGAGCGAGAACAGGTCCGGAATAATTTATTAACCATTAATGCTGAAAACCCAATGTTGATCCAAGAACACCAAGTTTACGCTGCAGATGGAAGTATCGCCTACCAGCGTTGGAGCAATCGAGCCATATGTAACGATGAGGGCGAAGTCATTTGTATTCAGGCTTATGGGGAAGATATTACGGAGAGAAAGCAGCATGAATTAATGACTTGGATGCAGGCACGTCGGACAGAAGCTTTATTGAATCTACCTCCAACAGCTGAAAAAATGGAAGAATCTGAATTTATGCAATACGGCCAAGAGTTGGCTGAAAAATTGACCAATAGTCATACTTCTTTTATTCATTTTGTGACTGATAATGATCAGGAAATTGAATTACAGAATTGGTCAGATACTAGTGTAGATGGCCATTCTCAGAATGAACATAAGCAACATTATCTCATTCAAGAGGCTACCATTTGGGCAGATTCCTTAAGACAACGAAAAGCGTTAATATTTAATGACTATAAAAGTTTTCGCCAAGAAAAAGGTCTAACTGAAGGAAATACCCAACTTTTACGTTTAATCACGGTACCGGTTATTGAAAATAATAAAGTAGTGATGCTCACTGGCGTTGGTAATAAGGAAAGCCATTATAGTGATATGGATATTGAAACGGTTCAGCTTATATCTAATGAAGTATGGCGGATTGTGCAGCGTCAACGTAGTGACCAAGAACTACGAAAACTAGCACAGGCAGTAGAACAAAGTCCCGACAGTATTGTTATAACCAATCGAGATGCTGAAATTGAATATGTTAATACTGCATTTATAACAAAAAGTGGCTATCAGGCCGATGAGGTTATTGGCAAGAATCCCCGTATACTTAAATCAGGCCAAACCCCGGATAAGGTTTATCAAAAATTATGGCAGAATTTATCGCAAGGAAAAATCTGGAGGGGGGAATTTATTAACCAAACTAAAGCTGGAAAACAATATGTCGAATTTGCCATTGTTGCCCCCATTCGCCAGTCAGATGGAAGCATTAGCCATTATTTAGCCATAAAAGAGGATATTACTGAAAAAAAACGTTTGGGAGAAGAGCTGGATCAATACCGCTATCATCTTGAAAATTTGGTGGAAGAACGAACCCAACAATTGAAATTGGAAAGAGAAAAAGCAGAAAGAGCCAGTCAGGCAAAGAGTATTTTTTTAGCCAATATGAGTCATGAAATTCGTACTCCAATGAACGCTATCATTGGTCTTTCCCACCTGTTAAGGCATACGAATCTCAGTGATAAACAATTACTTAAACTTAAAAAGATTAATGATTCGGCCAATCATTTGCTTTCGATTATTAATAATATTCTTGATTTGTCAAAAATTGAGGCGGGAAAAGTTACTTTAGAACAATCCAACTTTCATATTGATTCTATTTTTGATCATATCTGTTCCCTAATGCGTGAACAAGCCAAAGAAAAAGGGATCGCCTTTAATATTGATCATAGCAATCTTCCCGAATGGTTAAATGGTGATCCCACTCGCTTAAAACAAGCTTTATTAAATTATGTGGGCAATGCGGTTAAATATACCGAGCAGGGAAAAATTACCATACGCGCGAATGTCGTGGAAGAACATGAACAACAATTGCTAATTCGTTTCGAGGTAGAAGACTCGGGCATTGGTATTAAGGCAAAAAACCTGTCCGGTTTATTTGATGCGTTTGAGCAGGAGGATGTCTCAACGACGCGAAAATATGGTGGAACGGGATTAGGTTTAGCAATTACTCAGAATTTGGCCAAACTAATGGGGGGCGAAGTGGGAGTGAAGACTGAACCTGGGAAGGGAAGTACCTTCTGGTTCACTGCTAAATTAGCCAAAGGAGAAGCAATTCAATCCGACCTTTCGTCAGAGGTGAACAAAATGGCGGAAACTAAATTGAAAACAGATCATCGAGGAGCACGTATTTTACTTGCGGAAGACAATGAAATTAATCGTGAAGTGGCAATTGATATTCTTAGTGGGACAGGTTTACAAATTGATACGGTGGAAAATGGACGAGAAGCCGTTAATAAAGTTCGTGATTTAACTTATGATTTGATTTTAATGGATATGCAAATGCCTGAAATGGATGGTATTGAAGCAACAAAATTGATCCTGCGTTTAAAGGGAAAAGAAAATATTCCCATTTTAGCCATGACAGCCAATGTGTTTGAAGAGGATCGCCGAGCCTGCTTAAATGCTGGAATGGTGGATTTTGTTCCTAAACCGGTTAATCCCGATAGCCTATTTGCTACGATTATTAAATGGCTACCCAAGAAAGTGACCGATAATCAAGATCATACTTTAGTTAAAAATAGTATAAATGATGGTCGTTCTAATCTAGGACTTGAACAATTGAGACATATAAATGGTTTAGATGTGGATATCGGAGTCGAAAACTTAAATGGCGATGTCTCTGGCTATATTGCCTTGTTACGAAAATTTGAGAGGAAACAAAAGGACAGTGCTGACCAATTAAATCGGTTATTTGAAGAACAAGATTACGAGCAGATTCAATTGATGATACATAGTCTCAAAGGTGTTGCGGGTACCCTAGGATTCACTCAGCTTGAAAAAATTTGTCGTGAATTTGAACAATCCGTACGAGATGGTCTGGGGATTTCTGCAGATGAAATCGAGCTGCTGGAAACGTCTATCGCTCAGATGAGGAATCAATTACATCAGGGATTGTTAAAAATTCCTTCTGCTGGAGCTGATTTAATTCAACCAGACCATCAAAAAGCCCGAAAAATACTCTATGGCATTAACGAATTAGTGGCTAGAGATGATTTTGCTGCCAATGATCTGTTTGCTAAATATCGTTCACTATTACATTTGTCCTATGCTGTTCAGGGTAGTTCTGGTCTGGATGCTTTGGAGAATGCTTTGAGTGAATTTGATTATCCTCAAGCGATGAAAATCCTTGCTGATTTGGGGGTTGAATCAGAAATTTCTCCCCAAATCAATCCATCCTACGATATTAAGGCAATTGATATGGATGTCTTATATCGACTTTTTGGTAATCGTCCAGATAAACATTTGGCCATTTTAGAAAAATTTATCGTCCAGGCGGATACTGATATTAAAGAAATTTTAACGGCCTGTGAAGACAAAAATACCGAACAGGTTGCATTTGTGGCTCATAAACTGAAATCTTCTTCTCGCACTATCGGGGCAAATACGCTGGCCGACTTATGTAAAATACTGGAAAAAGCAGGAAAAGGTAATGATTGGCCGGGAGTTGAAACGCGCTATCATGAATTATTGCCTGAATTAAATTCTGTTATTACCTTTGTCGATAATTTATAAACCACTGATTTTTTCTGCTTCGTCCCAGTCTACATCACAACATAGTACTTGCAATTTACCTTCTTGATGAAAACTTATGGATAATGTTAGGCAAACATTAGCGTCGGCAATGGATAAATAGGGGCCACTTAATTGGATTTTAGCAAAATTCTCGACCGCTTGACGAAAGTAAGAACGTCGCGCCCAAATGGCATCTTCGGCATCTTGAAGTGGTTTCATTCTGGGATCATGGGGTTTATCGAATTGGGGGGAAATTAATGTGGGCCCAATTTGTTTTCCATAGCTGTCTAAAAGATAACAGCGTTTAACAAGAGGACTATGTAACAGGGCTAAACAAGCAATATTCGGCTCGATTCTTTTTTTAATGAGTTTAAGGGTTTTTTGAAAGAGTTCAATTTGACTCTTTAAACGATGATGGTAGTTATTTGATTCCCCTTCATTTAAAAGTCTGATTTTATGGCATAAATCAGGCATCAATTTAGCAATGTTGTGTTTGTCTTTAAGCGTCTTTGAGGGTTTTCCAAAATAAAACCCTTGAATAAAATCTACTCCGGAATCCATGGCAATTAAGGCTTGTTGTTCGGTTTCTACCCCTTCAATTAGGGATAAACTTCCGGATTCATGAATTAGCTTAATCAAATTGGGAAGAATACGTCTTATTTTGATGTCTATTTCTGCTTGGACAATAATGGAGCGATCTAATTTAACGATTTCAGGAGATAGACGCCAGATACGATCAAAATTCGAATGACCGGCCCCAAAGTCATCGATCGCCACTAAGCAGCCTAGGTCTTTATAAAACTTGACAGCCTCTATCAACATAAATTCGTCGTCAATACTACTTTCTAAAATTTCTACCACGGTGCGATGTGCGGGAATATTATAACGTAACAATAGTTCTTTAAAAAAAGGACCGTATTGACAACCTTTAACGGTCATTAATGGATCAACATTTAAAAATAACCAGTTGTTACTATTGCTTTGTGCGGAAAAATTACGCACATGCAGATTGCGGCTTAGACGATCTAATAAAATAGTTTCACGCTCATTTTCTGGCATATCGAAAACGATTAAGGGAGATACCGGTTCGCCGTTAGCTTTTCTAGCTCGGAGCAAGGCTTCATAACCTACGGCTCGTTTGTGGGCTAGACTAAAAATGGGTTGAAAATGGCTCTGTAAGGATAGATCCTTGTAATGGCCAACCACACTGCCTTGCTCCGAATTGGTTGCAAATTCGATTTGATCCAGTGAAAAATGCTCTCTGATAGGAGCATAGGCAGATTGTTCTTTCAGTTCGTGAATTAAATACATAAATTTTATAAAGCAATATATATACCATTAGGCTTTATGTATTTAAGTCATTGAATTAAGTTGTTTCCAAGCTAAGTGAGAATTAGATAGATGCACTAATTTAGGGATTATTTTTGTAAACTTTGTTACATAATAGATCGATTGAGAAATAAGTGAATATTTTCGAGGAAATAAAAAGAAGAAAGCCCCAAACCCGAGGGTTTGAGGCAATCTAGGGGTGTTATGAACCTAGCAAAGGGTTGTCTAGGTTAAAAAGCGAATTAAGCGGCCTTTTTAACAGTCGCTTTAGTGTTAGCTTCGATGCTATCAGTAACGATTTTGGCAACTTCTTCGTTGTAAGCTTTAACTTCAGAAACGGCTTCTTTGCTATCGTTTAATGCTTTAGTAAAAGAGCTTTTTGCTAATTCATTTTGTTCTTTAACAAAAACATTTAGACCTTCGGCATCTTTGATTTGAGCCATTGCTTTTAAGCGAGTATCCGTTAATTCGACTAAGCTGTTCATCGCTTGTGTTTGAGTGTCAACTGCTTTTTTGAATACCGCAAGGTTTAAAGAAACCAATTTTTCAACGGGAGCAGTAAATGTTTCTGCAGTAAAAGTATTAAACATAATAGGTGCCTCTTGATAAATTTAAATAAGTTGCGTACATCATAACGAAACAAATGATGCAGTGCAACAAAAAAATTAAATTTTTGTTAAAAGAGTATTTTTTTATAGCAAGAGATAAGTTATTCTGGTTTTAAGGTTGTTAAACCAAAGATTTTCCAGCTTTGCATACCACCTCGATAATAGAGTAATTTGTCTTCGGGATAGCCATATTTTAACAGCGCCCGGATCGCTGCCGGCGATTGCCCGCACCAAGGACCATTGCACCATAAGACTAAGGTTTTTGCTTCTGAAAAGTCCCATTGTTCATCATTATTGACACCACCAAATTGTTCTAGAGTCTCTTCGATGGTTAATTCATTGGCTCCAAAACGTGTATCAAGCAGGGTAAAAGGAACATTAATTGAGCCTGGAATCGTCCCTTTTTCAAACCAGTCGGGCGTACGGGCATCAATAATTAGGCCTGAACCGTCTTTTAGGCTCTGTCCCATAAATGAAATAACTTCTACTTCACCTACGGTGCGAACTCCTTCTGCCACATTCATGGGTTGAGCGCAAAAGGGAGGGCAAGCTCGAGAGGTTTTAGCGTAAGCTGGATCAATTGTGGCTTCAGTATTTTGATCCCTTTGGATCGTGATTAGCTTGCCATTATGGTTGACCTTGACGGAATCAATTTCTTTCGTAATATTTACTTTTAATGCGTGGGCTTGACCCATAAACAATAAAGAGAATAGACATAGAGCAATTTTTAATTGGGGATGGTTTTTATTCATTTAGTTCATTCCTTTGGCTAAGTTAATCAGATGACTATATTATACTTGAGTATATTGGTCAATTATGCAGTAGACTTAAAAATCGGGAATGGAGTTTAACACCTGGTTGGCGACGCTATCAGATAACAATAATTGCAATTGTCCGCCTTTATGATTTTGGGTTGACTCCATGCGGGAATAAATCATAATGGCATTATCGTTGCTGTTGATTAGGTGTTCAAGATTGGTCTGGCAATATTGTGGTAGGGAAATGGAAAGCTCCAAACATAACGTATCAGCCATAGCACTAATGCAAGAAGAAATAATAATGTTGGCAATTTCCATGATTGCCTCGTTTTGGTATTTTTGTATATCTTGTGATTCCGAAGATTGGTTGGGGCTGATTAATCCCTCTAACAGAGCCTGACTGTCTTCCGGATATAACAATAGTGCGGCGGAACCATTAATTTTGCCACCAATATTTTGATATATACAGGACACTTCTTTGCAAGGTAGTGAAAGTTTAGATTTAATTTCTTCAGAATTGACCCATTCGATTTTTGGTACATCCATGTGTACTTCTTCATTTAATAAGTTGGCCAATTGGTGGGTCGCCCGACTAATGCCAATATTGGCCAATTCGGTTACGGCATCCATTTGTAGGGCATTGAGGCTCAAAACTAAAGATCCTCAAAGACCCGACTTATTTTGGCACGATTAATTGGTTTTTCTAACACACGATAAAAACCTGCGCTGTTGGCTGAATCCAGAACGGCCTGCTGTACATTGGCTGTTAATAAAATAAATACTGGGTTCAAGCCTTGTTCGCGTATACTGAAGGCGATCTCAACACCATTTTGATCGGGCATATTATAATCCATGATTACGATATTCGGTTTATATTTCAGGGCCTGATTGATTGCTGTTTTCCTATCCTCGGCTTCGTGTAATTCATACTTATCGGGCTCTGGGAGATGGGCTCGAAATAATAAGCGTGATGTTGCCGAATCATCTACTACCAAAATTATAGTTTTTTGATTAGGGGTAATAGTGGCATCATATTTTTTAGTGTAGTCGGAATTACAACTAACTTCCATTTTCCTTTCTAAATCATGTAATAGAGTGGACAAAGCGGTGCTTGGTCGAGCCTTATAGTGTAGCGTTTCAGCATTTAAAAGATGACATTCTTTTTTCAATTCGATAATGACGTTAACTAACATTAAATGACATGGATCATCTATGAGTTGCTCACGTTTATTACGCAAGAAGCGAGCATAAGCGGCCAAAGTACGGGCATCATATTCTAACCATTCAATACCCATTGTTCTCGCCGCTCCGACTAAACTATCCATTTCTTGATGGACTGCATCATAATTACAAGTAGCCGGACCGGCTTGTAGTTCCTGCATTGCTTTTTTTAAGCGTCCCAATAATTCTTGGTGAAAAATTTTAAATAATGTTGCCGGAGGCAGTAGTGCTTCAGTTGGAACCATGGTAATTATTGCCTTGAAAGTTGATTTAGGTGATTGGCAATATCTGCCAATGGTATAATATCATCCACACAATCTAGTGCCAGGGCCGCAGCTGGCATACCGTAAACGATACAGGTTTCTTCATTTTGGATGAAGGTATGGGCTCCGCTATGATGGAGTTTTTTCAAGCCTTCTGCACCATCACTCCCCATGCCTGTTAATATGCCGGCGATGGTGGTATTACCACAATGTTGATTAAGGCTTTCAAGTAAGGCTGTTCCCGCCGGTCGAAAACGGTGGATTGGTGGAGATTTATCTAATTTAGTTATAAGCTTTCCTGCTACTCTATCGACTTTTAAGTGGTAATCATCTGGGGCTAGGTAGATAGTGCCTGAATTTATTGGCTGATTGTTTTCGGCAAGTTTAATTTCCAATAAGGTATGGCCGCGTAACCAGCTGACTAGGCCGCCAATAAATCCGGGTGAAATATGTTGCACAATTAATATGGGGAGCGGATATGAAAAAGGTAAAGAGCCAATGATTTCTGCCAGTGCTTGAGGTCCTCCTGTTGAGGAGACCAGGGCGACTATTTCGTGTTTGGTATTGCGTTTTTTTATTCGAGGTTGAAAAATTTCTTTACTGGCTTTAGGGCGGGTACGGCGAACCAGTTTAACCTCTGCCATCGCACGAATGGTTTGTACCAAGTCTTCGCGTACTTTATCAAAATCAGGGTGTTGCAATCCTCGGGGTTTTTCGATAACGGCTAAAGCACCTTCTTCTAGGGCGTGGAAGGTAATTCGTAATTCTTCATTGTCGACGCTGGAGCTAATTACCACAATCGGTGTTGGTATGGTTGACATAATCATCCGGGTGGCTTCAAATCCATCCATTACCGGCATACGAATATCCATGGTAATTAAGTCAGGTTTAAGTTCGTTAACCATTCGTACAGCTTCATGTCCATTGCATGCACGACCTACCACCTGAAAATCAGGTTCGGCATCAAAAATTGCCTGGAGGATAACGGCGACCACTTCTGAATCTTCGGTTATTAAAATTCGAATCATATGAGTTCTTATATTAATTGGGCAACGGTATTGAGTAATTCGGTACTTTCAAATTCACTTTTTACAATATAAGCATCTGCCTTGACTTCTAAACCTCGACGCCGATCGGCTTCACTGGCCAAGGAAGTTACAATAATTACGGGTAACTCAGTTAATCCAAGTTTCGTTCGTACCTGATGAGTCAATTCAAATCCATTCATTCCAGGCATTTCGACGTCACTAATGAGTAAATCAAAACGCTCTGTTTGGAGTTTCTCATAGGCCTCTTCCGCATTGATCACTGCTTGAACATTATAACCCTGACGTTCAAGAATACTAACTTCAAGGGTACGTGTGGTAATTGAATCATCTACCACTAAAATTTTAGTTGCGCCTTTGTCCAATGGTTTATTATGGGCCGCAGGGATAGGGATTGCTGAGCTTCTTTGACCTAATAAACTATAGGCATCTAAGACCAATACCACTTCGCCATTGTTGCCCATGGTGCCACCTGAAACATTCTCTAAGTTATCTAATGGTGGGCTTAGGGATTTTATGACCATTTCCTGTTCACCAATAATATGATTGACAATTAGTCCCATTTGGCGCCAACTACTGTGGATAATAATCGCTTGATAGTATTCTTCGGTGGGTTCTTTCAATTCAGGTAAATGTAAGAATTTTGCCAGGTTTTGTATGGTAACAGGCTTACCGTCAACTATTACGGCCTGTTTGGATTCTAAATTAATAATATCGGCAGGAGCAATATCCATAATTCGCTTAATGTATTGTGCAGGAATGGCAAACGTTTGATCGGCACATCGTACAAAAAGACCATGCTCACTGGCCATGGTTAGAGGGATAGTGAGTAAAAAGGTGGTTCCCTTATGCTCTGAGGATAACACCGAAACTCGGCCATTGAGCATTTGCAAATTGCTCCGTACTACATCCAGACCGACTCCCCGCCCTGATACATCACTGACTTGTTGGCGAGATGAAAATCCAGGACGAAAAATAAAGTCGATTAATTCCTTTTCCGGCATTTCCTCTAATTCTTCGCTACTGGCTAATTCCAATTGTTTAGCTTTATTACGAATTGCATTCAGATTAATCCCGTTGCCGTCATCTTTGATACTCAGTTTTACACTATTGCCTTCACGTGCCAGACTAAGGGTAATTTGTCCTATTTCACTTTTTCCAGCCTGAACTCGTTTAACCGGTGATTCTATACCATGGTCGACGGCGTTACGAAGTAGGTGAATCAACGGATCTCGGACTTTTTCTAAAACTGCCCGATCCATTTCTAGTTGGGCACCTTCGAGAATGAATTCGACTTGTTTTTGTTCTGATTGGGCGATGTCACGGACGATTCGTTCTAAGGGTTTTAAGATGGTATCGGCGGATATTAAACGTAATTCGTGAACATCATCGCGTAAGCTTGCTGCCAAAGGTTTAAATAATGCATGTGTGGCACTGATGCTTGTGTCCATAGCTTGACACAATTCTTCTAATTCTAAGACTAAATCAGCTCCTTCAGCAAAGGCGCGACGGTTGGTACCCATATCCTTGCTGCGAGAAAAGGTACTTTGTTCCATCATTTGAGCCCAATAACGACGTAAGCGACGGCTTAAATCTGCAATTTTATGACCGCTTTGCTGGTGTTCTTCGAGTCTTAACCGGGCTACTTGTAATTCACTGGCCAAAGCTGCAATTTTATCTAAACGCTGCACCGGTAAACGAATACTGTCAGCACTGGCAGTAACTCCTGAAGTAGGGGCTTGTAGCTTGCTGTTAGTGGTTGGCTTTGAGGCTGGAGTGGATAATTTTTCAGGTGTTGGAGCAATTATTGCTCCATCAGTGGCCATCTGTAATTGCTCTACTAAGTGGGTATATTCGGGGCCGGGTTGATTGCCTAGACCTTCAATGTCTAGGAGTTCCCGTAACATGTCTAAGCCCGTTAAACAAAGACTGACTAAACCACTTTGTAGACTCGTTTCACCACGTTTTAAGGTGGCAAATAGACTTTCCAGGCTATGCGATAAATCAGCTATTTTTTCAAGGCCAATGCCTCGTGATGCACCTTTTATATTATGGGCGGCACGAAACATTTCGTCTAATATTTGTTCTTGTTGTTCGGCTTCAAGCCCTTTTTCCAGCTGCAATAGACCCTCGCTAATGGTTTGCAAACGTTCTTCGAGCTGAATCCGAAAGGTTTCCAGCAGTTGCTGCATTAATAAAGGATCGATATCAATGGGCATGTTTTATTCCTCAGAGCTGGTATTGATTGACGATGTCATCTAAATGTTTCACCAAATCGCTTAGCTCTTCGGCAGCTCCTCGAGATTGTTCGGCGGCCCCCACAAATTGATCGGTAACCGTGTGGATTTCTCTAACCGCGGTTCGAATTTGTTCAATACCAACAACTTCTTGATTGACGGCAACCATAATTTGGCGGCTCGCCAAACTGGTATCTCCGACGGCAGATTCCAGATTCCGTACCACCCCGCCAGTACGTTGGATCTGTAATAAGCCTTGTTCAACGCCTTTACTTCCTTCCTCTGTCGCCATAACTGCGCGATCCGTTGCATGACGGATTTCTTCTAGAATATTCTGCACATGTATGGTCGATTGTTGAGAACGTTCTGCCAGTTGTTTCACCTCGCTGGCAACCACTCCAAAACCAATTCCAGCTTCCCCGGCATTACTGGCTTCAATAGAAGCATTTAAAGACAGCAAACGTAATTGACGGGCAATATCATGTACTGAGGAGGTTATATCTCCAATCCGCTGAATCCATTCGTTTAAGGCTAAAATTGTATGCGCGATGGCATCCATTTTAGCCTGTACAATTTTCATATCGGCAATACTTTGCTCAATGGCTTGCCGTCCATTATCACCCTCATGGCGAGCATTTTCGGCGATATCTCCTAAAGCTTTAGCCTTGGTTAAGGTTTGTTCAGAGGTAACCCGCAATTGCTCCAAAGTAGCCATGGTTTCACTGACAGAAGCGGCTTGTTGGTTGGCTCCCGTGGATTGATGATTAATACTACTATGGAGTTCAAATACCATGGTTTTAATCGTGGTACTACTGCCACGCACTTTTAAGGTTAGAGCCGTCAAGCCTTGTACCATTTGGTTAAGGCTGGTGCTTAATTCAGTTAAGGTCGGATCATCTTCATCCAGTCGTGGCCGTAAATCACCCGAAGCAATTCGTTTAGCAAACAGTTGTAACTCTTCGGTTCGTTTGGCCAGCTCTTGATTATATTCTTGCTCAGCGATTAACCGTTGTTTAAGGTTGATTTCTTGTTTGGCCAGTTGTTCTCTTAGCTGATTCAGACCGCCTGAAAGTTGGCCCAATTCATCTCTAGTTTGGGGAGGCAGGCTGGCATTAAAATTTCCTGCAGCAATGCCTTGCATGGCATTTAATAACCAGCGTAGGACACTATTAACGTTTTTATCAACCAATAATATTAAAATTAATGATGGAATAATAGGGATTAGCGTCAGAGCTAAAATAAAATATAAATGTTGACGTGCTTGAATAATTAAATCGGTGATCTCAGCATCAATTTGTTGCATAAATAATAGTTCAATTTTACGCAATTGATCGATGCGACAGGTACTGACATTAAACCATTGATTCACCAAATTCGTATTTGCATGTTTACGCTTATTATTTAAATCGGTACGCATATTTTCTAATTGTTTAACGCATTCTAACTTACCGATATTGTCAATCAGAGGTTGTACGGCTTCAGGGGAATCCTTGGCTGCGATTTGCAATAATATTTGTTGTTCAATAATTAAATCATTAATCAGTTTATCATAGGCTTGAAAATCATTCGGTGATGAAAATAAACGACTGCCTCTAACCCGTTCTTGACCGGCATATTCTTTCGCTTTGGATAGGCTGCGATAACCATTTAGATAGCGTGCAATGGTTGTATCGCTGGCTTGAGTCGCCAAATCATCTAAGGCGTGAAACAATTCCTGAGTAAAAAGGCTATAATCTTTGACTGCCTGAGAAGCATTGATTTCTTGTAAATCACTTTGATTGCGTAATTGTTGAAGTTCGTAGAAACGTTCACTAATTTTAATCAAAGCCGTCAGGTTCAGTTTACCGAGTTTTTGACTGATCGCAGTATTGAAGTTTTTCCAAGCCAGATCCGTTGCCTGTCGTTGCTGAATTAGCTCTTGATGAAATAATTGGCCTTTGTTTTGTAAAAAACCACCACTGCGCCCCCGTTCCAATTGTAATTCATGGATTAGGCCAGTAACTACATTGGTGAGTTTACCGGCTTGGGCAAGGTTTTGGAATTGACTTTGCTTTTGCCACTCAGTATTTACCATATAGGCTGACAAAATCAGCAAACAGAGCATGGGTAAAATAAGAATAAGAGCTAGCTTACTGCGTAACTTGAGATTTTCCACCCAAATCATGTGTTATTCCCCTTGCTCTGATTTTTTCTCGTTTTCAGCAATTTTTTGGATGGCTGTTAAATGAGCAATTATTTTCTCAGATAAGGTGCGTACATTTGCAATGACTTGCTCTTTATCGATATCAATTCCTTTATTGGTTCTCACGACCACTTGTTTAATCAAGGCATGTAATTGTTGGTGATCTTCACCTAGTTTGCGCATTTGTGGGATATGGCCATATAAGGATAAACCCTTGGTATCATACCATTTACCTAATTCACATTGGTGATGCGAAATGGCTTCGCGTTCTGTTAAGGATTCCTGTCCTGCTAAAAATCCTTCTAAACGAATGACCCAGGTGCGATGAACGGCTCGCGCTAATTCAAAATCGAAATGGGGCGTTTCTACTTTAAAATGTCCGACCATGTCCTGCAATTGTGCTGCATTATCGGTAAATTGTTCGGCGGCATCATCGGTTTGTTGGGTTGCGCTGACAAATTGCGCCGTGATGGTATTGATTTCTCGCATGGCACTTCGAATTTGTTCAATACCTGCGGTTTCTTGTCGTATTGCAGCCACGATTTGTTGACTGGATAAGGATACATCGTTAATAACTTTGTTTAAACCTTGTAATACGGAACCGGCTTGTTCGGTTAACGCTGCTCCTTTATCGGCACCTGCATTTCCGGCTGAAACCGACTGTACGGCGCGACTTGAAGCTCCTTTGACCTCGTTTAAAATAGATTTTACCTGCGCCGCGGCCTGACGAGATTGTTCGGCCAACTCTTTCACTTCTTCTGCGACGACGGTAAATCCCCGTCCGGATTCACCGGCTTTGGCAGACTCGATGGATGCGTTTAAAGCCAGCATACGTGATTGTTGAGCCAAATCGTCAACCGTATTGGTGATTTCTTCAATTTGCTTTAAGCGTTCATTGAGTTCGGTGATGTGTATGGATATATCTTCCATATTGCCATGGATATCATGCATGGCCGATATTGCTGTTTCTACCGCAACCAAACCATCCTTACCTTCAGATTTAGCAAGCTTGGTGACTTCGTACAATGAGGTCGCTTTATCGAGATTTTGTTGAGCGGTTGCATTAATTTCTTCTAAAGTGGTGGTGGTTTCATTAACCGCTGAGGCCTGCTGAGAGGCTCCGGACGATTGCGCTGCAACGGCTGATTTTACTTCACGGGCTGCATCTAGCATGGCATTACTGGATATAGTGACGCCGCTGGTCATGGTTGCCAAACCTTCTACCATATGATTAAGTGCATCGCCAAGATGAGATAATTCGTCATTGCCTTCTATTTTAAGGCGTTCACTTAAATTACCGGTGGCAACTTTTCCGACCAAATCAAAATATTGACTAATGCGTTGCTCTTGTTCTTCTTTAGATAAATTGACACTTTTTAACTCTTTGACAAGTCCGTCGATGTAGGTATCAATTGCAAGTTGGGTGTCTAAAGAGAGTACTTTACCTAATGCTTGCACGGCTTGCATTGCTTTATTAGGACGCCACCACCAATGTTTTAAAATAACCGGAACTAGTAATTGCATATAGGTTGCATAACTGCCTAAATACCAACGTGGAGTAAGACCAATGCGTTGATGGACAATACCAATACGTAAACGACGTTCGAAATATTCACTGCCATAGTTACCACTAAATAATTCCATAACATAGGAACGTTGCGAAACCTTTAATTTTTCGATACTACTACCGGCATTAGAAATAATTTTTTTGAGTTCAGGATAAGGGCGGATATTGCTATAAAAAGTATCAACGATGCTGTCCACATGAGGTTCGATTGCGGGCGCCAATTGCCTTAATAGGATTTCATCCCTGGCTGAAAGTCCGATAAATTCTCTTCTTTCTTGTTGTTCCTGGTCGTCTATTCCCATTGTCTCGCTTAACGAGAGGGTGAGGTCATCAGCTTGCTGGGCTTCTTCAGTCATTGGTTATCCTAAGTTCCTACAAAAAATATGATAATTGGATGTTTATTTTTATCTTGGTTAACGGCGAGATTCCCATTCTAGAGAATTGGAACCAATAATATTCTGGAAAATTTCGGAATCGCGGCCGGTATAACTTTGCTCAGGCAATTTAAGTTGATCGGGATCGGTTTCAAGAATATTAATAAAAACTTCAATAATATTCGGATCCCAAAAGCCATTTTTGGTTTCGGTACGAAGAATGCCAACCACCTTATCCAATGGCATGGATTTTTTATAAGGACGTTCACTGGTCAGCGCATCGTAGACATCTACAATTTGGAACACTCTTGCTAGGTAAGGAATTTCTTCGCCTGCCAATCCAGAAGGATAACCGCTTCCATTCCACTTTTCATGGTGATAGCGGATAATTTCCACCGTACTGCGCATGGTTCTCAGAGCACTACATAAATAGGCACCGATTGTCGGATGTTGTCGCATGACAGCCCATTCAGTCTCATCCAGTTTACCGGGTTTTAGTAAAATACTATCCGGGATTGCAACCTTGCCTATATCATGCAGTAAACCTCCTCTTCGCAAGGCTTCCAAGTCGTCATAATTTAATCCTAAAGCTTTACCCAAAACAACTGCGGTATGTGATAGGCGGTCGCAATGATCGGCTGTTGTGCGGTCTTTGGCTTCTACCACTCGAGCGAGAGCGAATAACATTGATTCGGCATCGTCCAAGCGATCAGTTAGGCGTTTTTTCTCAACCGCAGCTCTTACTCTAGCCTGTAGTTCTACGGCATTAAAGGGTTTGGTGACATAATCCGTAGCGCCTACTTCCATTCCATAGGCGATATCATCAGGGCTACCCAAAGAGGTTAACATAATGATGGGGACCAGATGCAAATCTTCTTGCTCTCGAATTTTTTTACAGGTATCAAAGCCATCCAAACCAGGCATTAAGACATCCATGAGGATAACGTCTAGGCTCAGACTATTGACTAGTTCCAATGCTTGTTCACCTGAATCAGCCTCAAAAATCTGACATTTTAAGGGGGCTAGGACGGCTCGAACCAGCCCTCTATTGGTGGCCATATCATCGACAACCAAAATTCGGGCAGATGCCATGGCCAGAGTCTCATTAGGGGCATTTTCAGGGGTCATATTCTTTTCTCCAACTTGAGGCGATCAGCGCTTAATAATGTGCTGAGATCTAAAATAGCAATTTTTCCATCAAATATTCCGTGAATAGAGCCAGTCGGGGTTTCCTGAGAAATATCCAACGAGGGACTCAGTTCTTCATTACGGTAATGATAATTTCCATGGACCTTGTTAACCAATAAAGCGAGATTCATGTTATTGGCAGTTACTACCACTAACCAATATCCCTGATTGCGATGTTGTTCAGGTAAATCAGGTGTTTCGAGTATTTCAGCCAGATTTAAAACGGCAATTAATCCACCTCGATATGGGATAGTACCAACTATGCTTTTAGGAGTATTAGGGATGGGAGTAATGGGGCGAGGACGTAATATTTCGTCTAGGTAACCATATGGGATCCCATAATTTTCGTTTTTACCTAGCAATATATGTAAAAACATCTCATCTTCGGTTTGTTTTTCAGCTCGTTGTTTTTGAGCCAGGTGGATGGCCCGTCGACGAAGGATTTTTTGTTCGTATAACTGCTCAGGCATTCGAGCTTCCGGACTAAGTGATGGGGGAAGCTGGGTTGCTTGTGTTCCATTTTCCGGTTTGCTTATCGAGGACATTGTTTATTTGCCTCCTTGGTACATACGTAATTCATTACGTAAAATAGTGGCCATACGTTCATGATTCATTCCGGCAGCATCGTGTAAACTACGTTGAGGATCGGCATTTTCAGCAATTTCCAAAGCATTGTGCATTGACTTTAAACCACTTTCCCGCTTGCCCTGTAAAAGGTGTAATAAGCCCATATGATAGTGAGCTTCGACAAATTCTCGGTCCAGGTAAAGAGTCCGTCGCAAAGCCTCTTCGGCTTTTTCTAGTCGTCTGGATTCCATATATACTAAGGCTTGAATAAAATAGGTATGCTTATCTTCGGGATCATGACGAATACTCACATTACAGGCGTATAGTGCAGCTTTGCTTCGCCCCAGGTTGGCTAAAGCTTTGGCTCGAAATTGCCAAATGATAGCGTTATCATCTCCCATATCGATGCGTGCGTCGATACTCGCTAAGGCTTCATCCCAAACTTCTCTGGTTAGCATTTGGATGATCTTTTTATAGGTTTTTATGGCGATGGGAATGGGGGTTAGTGTATCAATAATTTCATTATTGGTATTTGCTACGAAGGTTTCTGTAATCTTTGTTTGATTATTTTGAGAGTTGTTTGTTCTTTCTGTTTTATCTGCGGTATTAATATTCTGACCATAATCATTTGAGAAAATTGTCTTGTTATGTTCTGATTCTGCAGAGAGGGGAGGACTGACTATAGGTCGTATGAAATATGAGGTATTATCGCTAATATGCTGTTCAAAGCCACAGCTATTGGTACCGTCAATTAGATCCGATGCGCCTTGTAATAAATAACCACCGGGAGATAGACTCTGATAGAGCTTATTCATTACCGTAGTAGCAGTTGTCTGGTCAAAATAAATAAATACATTGCGACATAAAATAAGATCCAGCGCATTGGTCTCACTGAGGATTGAGGGAAAATTATCGCCGTATAAATTTAAATAGGAAAACTTGGTTAAACGTTGCAAGTGCGGTTTGATTAGCCATTGATTATTATCAGCAATGAAATAACGATCGCGTAAAGTATTATTGGTTGAGCGCAAAGACCATTCTGAGTAGGAACCCTTGAGAGCACTGGCCAGGGCTAAAACATTGATGTCCGTGCCTAATAAATGTAAATTCCAATTTTCCAGGTCGGGTAAGAGCTGTTCCAGCAACATCAGAACACTATAAAGTTCTTGTCCTTCAGAGCAACCGGCACTCCAAATTCGCAAATATAAGCGTCCTTGGTCACGGCGCTCTTGGATTAAATTGGGTAACATGACATTGCTCAAATAATCCATTTGGGCTCTATCACGAAAGAAATAACTTTCACCAATAGTAATGCCGGCAATCAGGTGTTCTTGAATGGCCGAATTTAAAGAGCTGTTTTGTAACACTCGAATATATTCTTCGCAACTGGAATAATTAAATTGTTCACAAGCTTGCGCAATGGTTTGACGGAAGTTACTCAGTTGATGATCAAGAATTCGGATACCGGTCAATTCCCGAACGAGACTGATTAGGTTTTCCTCACATTCGGGAAGAATAAAGTTCGGATTAAATATCTCAGCCTTATTCATCATTATCTAATCCACTCTGGTGCTCGGATGATAAGTCAATTTGACATAAAGATAATAATTTTTCACCTAATTCGAGAGAAATATCCAGCTCACTGAGATCAATGTCAATAATCCGCTGAGTATCGAGTAATAAGGCTGTACCGTCCGGCATTGTCACACTGGCTTTGACTGGAGGTTTACCGCCCTGAAAGAGCTTTTCACCACGGAGTTGTTCGGGTTTAACTTCTTTCACACCCTCGATATTATCAATGATCAAGGCGGCTTTATGGTTGCCGTGACTAATTAAAACCAAGGGGGTTTGAATCGAATATTTATCTTTATGGGCTAAACCAATACGCAAGGCTAAATCGATGACGGGGATTGCTTCGCCGTAGAGATTCATAATACCAATAAAATACTCAGGCGCTTGGGGGATGGTTTGAATTTCCATCAATAACATAAGTCGTTCGACTTCATTTAAGGGCAGACAAAAGCGATGTGCCTGACTGGAAACATACAGCATATGATGAGTCATACCGTTGGAAAAAATGTCGGCAGAATGACTTAAATGATTCTCCGGAGTCGTATTATGCAAAATAGGACCTCAAGTAAAAAAAATACTTAAATGACGCGCAAAAAATTAAATCACTTGAATTCAAAATAAAAAAACCTGAATATATGGACTTGCCAAAATTTACAAATGCTTACGAGTCCTAAATTCACTTTTTTGTGGGGACTAAGTCATATATTTTTTATACGAAAATTATCTAACAATATAAAAATATAATTTTTGGCATTATTTTATAATTATTATTCTAAATGACATTGTTTTATATCAAAGCTTGTTAAAAGCCATGTATGACTCAATGTGAAATCTATTTATAGATGATTTTGAGGGTGATTGCAAATACATTTTTAACTGTTTAATTAACTTAAAACAGGCCAATTTTTTAATACTTAATAGGAACTCTCTAAATTATGATTTCCACTACTCATTTGACAATTGATAAAGCTGCTTTAATTCAACTAATTGAAAGCATCTTGCCGCGTGATTTTATCCTTGATAGTCGTGAAGAACTCCGACCCTATGAGTGTGACGGTCTATCGGCTTACCGAGAAACGCCGTTATTGGTGGTACTGCCTGAAACCATTGAGCAGGTTCAGGCAATTTTAAAATTGTGTGCTGAAAATCACGTACCTGTGGTGAGCCGTGGTGCAGGAACCAGTTTGTCTGGTGGTGCTCTACCGAGCAAAGATGGTGTGTTACTCAGTTTGGCCAAATTAAATAAAATTCTTAATATCGACCAGGAAAATCTTCAGGCGACGGTACAGCCGGGAGTTCGAAATCTTGCGATTAGTGAGGCAGTGAGTCAGTTTGGACTTTATTATGCTCCCGATCCTTCCTCTCAAATTGCCTGCTCCATTGGTGGTAATGTAGCTGAAAATGCCGGGGGAGTGCATTGTCTTAAGTATGGTTTGACCATACATAATGTCCTAAAAATAACCATAGTCACGATTGATGGTGAACGAATAGAGATTGGTAATAAAGCCTTAGATAGCTCAGGCTATGATCTACTGGCCTTATTAAATGGTTCAGAAGGTATGTTAGGAGTGGTCGTTGAAATTGTGGTGAAACTTTTGGTTAAACCACCGGCCACAAAAGTTATATTAGCGGCTTTTGATGAAGTAAATCAGGCTGGACATGCCGTTAGTCAGGTGATTTCCGCAGGGATTATTCCAGCTGGTTTAGAAATGATGGATAAATCCGCTATTCGGGCTGCTGAAGATTTTATTCACGCCGGATATCCCGTCGATGCGGCGGCAATTTTATTGTGTGAGGTTGATGGCACTGAAGCAGAAGTCGAAGAACAATTGGCAGATGCGCGGGCAATTTTAATGGCCAATGGTGCAACCGATATTAAGGTTGCCCGGAATGAAATGGAACGACAAAAATTTTGGCAAGGGCGTAAATCAGCCTTTCCTGCCGTGGGACGAATTTCTCCCGATTATTATTGTATGGATGGGACAATTCCACGTTATCGGCTAGCAGATATTCTGGAGCGTATTCATCAATTATCGAAACAATATGAGCTAGCAGTGGTAAATGTATTTCATGCCGGAGATGGTAATTTACATCCTTTGATTTTATATGATGCCAATATTGAGGGCGAATTAGCAAAAACTGAAACTCTGGGTGGAAAAATACTGGAAGCTTGTGTAGAGTTTGGTGGGACCATTACCGGAGAGCATGGAGTAGGAGTTGAAAAATTGGATCAAATGTGTGTGCAATTCAATGCGGCAGAAATTAGTCAATTTCATCAAATAAAAGCAGCTTTTGATCCACAGGGTTTATTAAACCCAGGCAAGGCTATTCCGTTATTGCAGCGTTGTGCTGAATTAGGCGCAATGCATGTTCATCATGGACAGTTGCCACATCCGGACTTGGAACGGTTTTAATTTAATTTATGACAAAACAATATGTAGAGCAAGTTAAAGAAGCCTTCGAGAAAGGTTCACCCTTGCAAATTAGCACGGGGAAAAGTAAAGCGTTTTTGGTTCCTGATACACAAAACGGTGAAATACTGAGTTTAAAAAATTATAGCGGGGTCGTTAATTATCAACCAACCGAACTTACTCTGACCGCTTTAGCTGGAACTCCTCTGAATGAAATTGAACAAATATTGAAACAAGAAGGTCAAATGTTAGCCTTTGAACCTCCTGGGTTTGCTGATACGGCCACTCTAGGAGGAACCATAGCCTGCGGCCTTTCTGGTCCGCGAAGACCCTATACGGGAGCTGCCAGAGATTATGTTTTGGGATGCCGGATTATCAATGGTAAGGGAGAAGAATTGCGGTTTGGTGGCGAGGTCATGAAAAATGTTGCCGGTTATGATCTATCTCGATTAATGGTCGGTGCTTATGGAACCTTAGGAGTATTATTAGAAGTTTCTTTAAAAGTGTTACCCCTACCAAAGAAAGAAAAAAGCTTTACTTTAACTATTTCTTATACGGACGCATTTAAAAAAATTCAACAATGGTTAAGCGAAGGCCAGCCGATTAGTGCGGCTTGTTATCATCAAGATAGCCTTTACATTCGTTTAAGTGGTGCAGAAAAAAGTGTTGATAATGCCAGACAACAAATTCAGCGAAACACTACTCTGAGTGAACTTGAACCTGAGTTTTGGTCATTACTCAAAGAGCAACAATTGCCCTTTTTTAAATCCTCTTCTGCTCTATGGCGCATTTCGTTACCGCCAGCAGCAGAGCCGATTCAATTAAATGGTGAACAATTAATCGACTGGGGTGGTGCTTTACGATGGATGGTTACGGATAATGATGAAACCGAGATACGTATTGAAGCAGAAAAATTGGGCGGTCATGCACAATTATTTCGTCCGGCTACTAATGATAATGCAGAAATTTCTCGTCATCATCCCTTATCACCGGGACTTTTTAAGCTTCATCAAAGAATTAAACAAGCGATGGACCCTAAAGAAATTTTAAATCCGGGATACTTATTTCCTCAGATTTAAATGGATTATTAATGCAGACCCAATTAGATAAAAATTATTTAAAAACCGCTCAGGGTGGATTGGCTGAAAAAATTTTACGATCTTGTGTTCATTGTGGTTTTTGTAATGCCACTTGTCCCACCTACCAATTGAGTGGTAATGAACTGGATGGACCGAGAGGACGTATTTATCTAATTAAACAAATGCTAGAAGGGGAACATGCCGGAGCAAAAACAGCACTTCATTTGGAGCAATGTTTAACTTGTTTAAGCTGTGAGACAACCTGTCCATCCGGAGTTCAATATCATCAATTACTGGAAATTGGTCGTAGCACGATACAACAGCAGGTTAAGTTGCCGTTTAGAAAACGCCTATTAAAACTGTTTTTCCTCAAAGTGGTTGCCTATCCGAATCGATTTCAATATGCCATTAAACTAGGGCAGATTATTCGTCCCATATTACCCTCAAATATCAAAGAAATTTTACCTGAAGTCGGTAAAGCGAATGTTTTTGAATTAGATAAGCCTAGTCATTCACGCCGCATGTTAATCTTGCAAGGCTGTGTACATAAAACACTGGGGCCTGAAATTCATAGCAAAACTATTGCCGTTTTTGAAAAATTAGGTATTTCGATCCAAAGTATCGAGCAAGCAGGTTGTTGTGGCGCCTTAAGTCATCATTTGCAGGCACAACAACAAACTTTGGAAACCATTAAACAGAATATTGACGCCTGGTGGCCAGCAATTGAAGCAGGTGCAGAAGCCATAATTAGTAATGCCAGCGCTTGCAGCCTGATGTTAAAAGACTATGGGCGGCTGTTACAAAATGATGAATATTATGCAAAAAAGGCCCAAAAAATTGCCGAATTGAGCAAAGATATTAGTGAAATTTTAGGCAATGAGGATCTGACTCCTCTTAAAGTGAAAGCAGGGATTAAAAAAATAGCTTATCATCCCCCCTGTACTTTACAACATGGACAAAAGCTTCCTGAGATTGTGGAAACCATTTTAAACGCTAAAAACTTAGAACTTTTACCGATTCGTGACAAACATCTGTGCTGTGGTTCTGCAGGCAGTTATTCCTTGATGCAAACCGAAATATCGGAGCAATTGAGGGCTAATAAATTGATTAATCTGGAAGCCAATCAACCACAATTAATTGCCACGGCAAATATTGGTTGCTTGCATCATTTAAAAGCAAAAGCTCACCTACCGGTATTACATTGGATTGAGCTATTTGAATAAATAACGATGGGTAAACAATTTCTTAAGAGCAGGATTGATAATTTTATTATCTGCCCTGATTATAGACTAACTTCATTTTTCAAAGTATTGGATCAATAAAAGGATAACAATATGATTACTAGTTTTAATCCCACAGCCCGTACTTTAATGGGCCCCGGTCCTTCAGACGTACATCCTCGCATTTTATCGGCCTTGGCCAGACCTACTATTGGCCATTTGGATCCTGAGTTTATCGCCATGATGGATGAGATGAAAAGCTTATTACAAACTGCCTTTCAGACTCAAAATGAACTAACCATTCCAGTGTCTGCACCCGGTTCAGCCGGTATGGAAACTTGTTTTGTTAATCTTGTGGAAGCTGGCGATACGGTGATTGTCTGTCAAAATGGTGTTTTTGGCGGCCGTATGAAAGAAAATGTGGAACGAATTGGTGCCAGGCCAGTTATGGTAGAGGATGAGTGGGGTAAGGCCATTGATTTAAACAAAGTTGAAGATGCTTTAAAACAACATCCTGAAGCTAAGGTTTTAGCTTTTGTTCACGCTGAAACATCGACTGGCGTCTGTTCTGATGCAAAAGCGCTTTGTGAATTGGCCCGAAAATATGATTGCCTAACTATTGTTGATGCGGTTACTTCGCTAGGTGGTTCAGAATTGCGGGTTGATGATTGGGGCATTGATGCCATTTATTCGGGAACCCAAAAGTGTCTATCGTGTACTCCAGGGATTTCTCCCGTGAGTTTTAGCGAAAAGGCGGTTGCAGCGATTAAAGCCCGTGAAAGCAAAGTACAAAGTTGGTTTTTAGATCTCAATTTAGTTATGGGTTATTGGGGAACCAATGCAAAACGTGCTTATCATCATACTGCCCCAGTAAATGCCTTATATGCCTTACATGAAGCTTTAGTTCTGCTTCAAAATGAAGGTGTGGAAAATGCTTGGCAACGCCATTTTAACAACCACCTTGCCTTAAGAGCGGGATTGGAAAAAATGGGAATTAATTTTATTGTCGATGAGGCAAGCCGTCTACCACAGCTAAATGCCGTTACCATTCCAGAAGGCGTTGATGAGGCAATGGTCCGCAGTCGATTATTAAATGAATTCAATTTAGAAATTGGTGCGGGTCTTGGAAGTTTAGCCGGTAAAGTTTGGCGGATTGGTCTAATGGGTTATAGTAGTCGTGCTGAAAATGTTTTCTTATGTCTAAGCGCCCTAGAAGCAGTTTTGGATAGCATGGGAGCCGATATTAATACCGGCGTAGCGTTATCCGCAGCACAAAGCCAACTGTCTAAATAAAAAAACTAAACTAAAAACGCCGTAGCTAAAATTCCTATGACTACGGCGTTTCAGCAAAAACAGAAATTTCCAACGCTCTTTTTTACGTTCCCTTTTCACTTTTTCCTTTCCTCTTTCAATTGTTCTTTTGTTGCTTGAATGTTGTGCTTTAATTTCCTATCTTTTAGGTATAGTTAAGTGGATGGATCATATATGGACAATCGAGTTGGGGGATTCGACGAAGACTTAGACCTACAGTCAAATAATAGCAATATTACTCACACGGTTTTACGTTATTCGCTAGTTGTAGTGTTTATGTGGGCTGGGGTAATGGGAATTTCTTTAGCCTGGAATATCTCCAATGAGCATAATCAAAGTTATGAATTAGCCTTGCAAGCAGCACGGGCAAATTTTAATAAGGATCAAGCTTTTCGGTTATGGGGGACTAAACATGGCGGTGTCTATGTACCTCCCACCAATGAAACTCCTCCCAATCCTTATTTATCTCACATTTCCAATCGGGATATAAAAACTTCCGACGGTAATGAGCTGACCCTGATGAATCCAGCTTATATGGTACGGCAGATGATGGATGATTATTCTGATCTCTATGGAATCACAGGACGTATTGTCGGGCTAGTAGCCTTAAACCCTAACAATATTGCTGATGAATGGGAAGCTAAAGCCATAAAAGCATTTGCTGCCGGAGAAACTGACGAAGTTATTGAACAGAGTTATTTAAATGGGGTTCCTCATTTAAGGTTAATTCGTCCCATGATAATGGAAGAAGGCTGTCTTAAGTGCCATGCTCATTTGGGATTTAAGGTGGGTGATGTTAGAGGTGGGGTGGGAGTATCTTTACCCATGACACCTTATATTGAGTTGGGTGAAAAAGGTGTTCAAACTATGCTTATATCGCATTTAATCATCTTTCTACTCGGTTTAACGGGAATTGCTGCAATTGCTTGGAAAGCTCGGCAATATTTGCTTGAACGACAGCAAGCGAGTCAACAATTACATTTACTCAATGAACAGCTGCAATCCAATGTTGATGAATTAAAACGTTTAGAAAAACTAAAAGATGAGTTTTTAGCCAATACTTCCCATGAATTGCGCACGCCCTTAAATGGAATTATTGGAATTGCCGAGTCTATTTTGGCAGGGTCAACAGGACAAATTAATCAGTCCCAACAAACTAATCTAAATATGCTAGTTGGCTGTGGCAAGCGATTATTTAATTTGGTTAATGATTTGCTCGATTTCTCAAAATTACAACATCATGATATTAAGCTGAAAAACAATATTGTTGATATGAAGGCTATTGTCGAAGTGGTCATTCAATTGTCACGACCTTTAGTTGGAGAGAAGGATCTGGAGCTAAAAACTCGAATGCCAGATCAGGTCCCGGTCATTGAAGGGGATGAAGACCGTATCCAACAGATTTTATTTAATTTGGTAGGCAATGCAATTAAATTTACCGCTAGTGGTTATGTTGAAATTGCTATTGAAATACCTAATGAAAATGAATCTGAATTTTTAAAAATTATTGTTGCCGATACAGGAATTGGGATTGATGACGATAAAATGGATAGAATTTTTGAATCTTTTGAACAAGCTGATGGAGCAATAGCTCGGGAGTATGGGGGGACTGGATTGGGCTTAAGCATTAGTAAAAAATTGGCTGTGTTACAAGGTGGTAGCCTGGAGGCTGAATCTATAAAAGGTGAAGGAACACAATTTATCCTAACATTTCCTATCAATACGGAGCTTCAAGGCGTCGAGTCGATCAATAAAAATGATTTTATTTCTCAAGTAGTTGATGATGATACACATCCTGCGCAGCTATCTGAACCTATGGATAGCTCATCGGTGCTCCTGGCCGAAGATGCGGTAGCAACGATTTTGGCTGTGGATGATGAGCCGGTTAATTTGCAGGTCATTTCAAATCAGTTAAAACTGTATGATTATCGGGTTTTAAAAGCTTTATCAGGTAAAGAGGCTTTGGATATTCTGGAACAGGAGCAGCCTGATTTAATCCTACTGGATTTAATGATGCCGCTCATGTCTGGCTTTGAAGTATGTACGGAAATCCGTAAAAAATATAATCTGGATGCCTTACCGATTGTGTTGTTGACTGCCAAAAATCAGGTGAGTGATTTAGTGCAAGGATTTGAAAGTGGAGCAAATGATTTTTTGACCAAACCATTCTCACAAAATGAATTATTGTGTCGAATAAAAACTCATTTGCAATTGAAAAAGGAAACGGATTTAAAATTGGAGCGTGAAGCAACTATTCGTAAAATGAATGCAAATTTGGAACATCTTATCGATGAACGAACCGTTGAATTAAAACAGACTCTGGATAATTTAAAAAATGCTCAAAAACAGATAATTGAATCAGAAAAAATGGCTTCTTTAGGAAGTTTGGTAGCGGGCGTTGCCCATGAAATCAATACACCTCTGGGTGTTAGTGTATCTGCAGCCTCATTTTTACATGATTCGTCGAATGAAATATCAACTTCTTTAGAGGCCAATGAGATGACTCGCAGCGCCTTGGAAGATTATCTGGATAAATCCATGCAGTTATCTTCAACCATTCTTAAAAACCTTGATCGAGCTGCCAAACAAGTACAGTCATTTAAACAAGTCGCCGTGGATAAATCTAGCCATAAATATCGTGAAATTGTTATTAAAGAATATTTAAGTGAGGTAATTTTAAGTCTTCGCCCTGAATATAAAAAAGTACTTGAAAATATTTCTTTGGAATGCCCTGAAACGACTAAAATTACCACTAACCCGGGCTCATTGGCTCAAATTGTGACGAATTTAGTGGTTAATTCTCTGGTTCATGGTTTTTATAAAGATGAATTCAAAGAAAATGCTGAGATTAGTATAAAAGTTATTGTTCCAGAATCTGTAGATCACGTATTAATCGAATACCATGACAACGGACAAGGCATTCAGGAAAATGTTATCGATAAAATTTTTGAACCGTTTTATACCACACGTCGTGGAGACGGTGGCACTGGATTGGGACTTTCCATTATTTATAATCTGGTAACGCAACAATTGGGTGGGGAAATCAGCTGCAGGAGTGATTATGGCAAAGGCGTTGTTTTCTCTTTTACATTAGAAAATATGGAAGAAGAATCATGACTTCAGATTTATTTTTAAGTGGACACTCGGCCGATCAAAAACTGCCTGGTGATGAAATGCTATTTGCTGACGAAGATATGACCAAAAAAAATAGTCAACAAAACCTCGCCCGACCATGGCGAGTTCTCATTGTTGATGATGAACCAGAAGTTCACCAAATTACCAAATTAATTTTAAATAATAGTGCTTTTGATGAACGACCCATAGAATTTCTTAGTGCATATTCAGGCAAACAGGCCCTGGAAGTTTTGCGGCAAGAATCGGATATTGCGGTGGTTTTATTGGATGTGGTAATGGAAACAAATCATGCTGGTTTGGATACCGTAAAGGCAATTCGAGGAGAATTAAATAATCAACTTGTACGAATTATTTTACGTACTGGTCAGCCAGGAGAAGCTCCAGATAGCGAAGTGATTATGGATTATGATATTAATGATTATAAAGAAAAATCGGAGTTAACCTATAATAAATTATTCACTTCGGTAGTCGCTTCTTTACGGACTTATCAGCAGCTATGTACGATTGAAAAATGTCGTTCGGGATTACAAAAAATCATTGAGGCGACGGCACAGTATTGTAAATTAAAAAGTAAACGGGATTTTGCTACCGAACTACTACATCAGATTAATGATTTACTTAATTTAAGTGACAACTCTCTTTATTTGTTAGGTGAACAAAAAAATGAACAATCCAATTCTTGTAACTATAACATTTTGGCTGGAAGGGGAAGATTTTCTTCCTTAACCACCGAGTCATTGGCGGCTGAAAACAGTCCTTTAAATGATGAATTGAATGGATTAATTCAAGGAACATTTAATAGTCAGGCCCCGCAATCATCAGAAAATTATACTGGCTTTCATTTTATTTCACCGGCTATCGGGGAACACGTCATTATTATTCAAAAAGAAGCCCACTTCGTTCCAGAAGATCTCAAACTGCTTGAAGTTTTTATAAATAATACGCTGTCTGCGTTTAATAATTTAATGGATCATGCCAAGGATTCAGCTCACTAATACTATTCAATAGTTGGCCTATTAAATAAAGATGGACATATGTAAATCAAAATATTACGTACGTGCCGATATGATTGACGATATCGGCCTTACAGTAGATGGCAACTACGTTTTCTAGGTTTATCGTAGTGGATTTGGTACGATCCCTAGTTTATTAGGTTTGATACCGATTTTTTTGAAATAATTCCTTTGGCTTGTAATGCATCTCTAACAATTTTCTGTCGATATTTTAAATCATCCCGATTTTTAATTTGGATATTATTGGCAAATAACCAAACCTTACCTTGAGATACAATATAACCGATGTACCAACCATGCTGATCTTTAACCCGTGCAGCCCACCCTGTTTTGGCTCTTAAAGTATATTCGGGTGTTTGTTCGGCAATCATAATCTTTTTAAGAATGGCAAAACTGCGTGCTGAAAAAGGCATTTTTTCATGGTAAAGCTGCCTCAAAAACTCAATTTGTTGTTGTGTCGAAATGGCTAAATCACCATCTAACCAAAAAGTCTCTAGATTGGGGCCGGTTTGTTTATTGGCATATTTGACTCGGTTAAAATACTCGAGATATTTTTCATTGCCTATTTGTGAGGCAAAATCTTGATAACACCAAACGCATGACACAGCATAGGCTGTTTTTAAGGTTTGATCACTATTCCACTTTTTCCAGCCTTTGTTTTTGCCATCCCATTTGATCACCTGATTTTCGTCCTTAATAACACCTTCTTCCAGGGCAATTAAGGTATTGAGAATTTTAAAAGTAGAGGCGGGTAGCATGGGTTGCTGGGCACGCTTTTGATTGTAAATATAGGCTGTTTCACCATCTAAGGAATTTATAATAAGAGTGCCATGAATTTTATATTGGGAAAATATATCCGCAATCTCTTTGTCATCAGCAAATATGATATTGAAAGAAAGGAGGTTTAGACTAAAAAAAAGGCAAATTTTTTTTACGAACAGCATTTTATTTCAAATTGCGTTGTTAGCAGAGGTTTATATATTATGCAAGAAAAAACACCCAAGGTAAAATAAGAATAGAATTTCGTTTCAAATTATTTATCATTATTGTTTGTCGATGAGATTTTAAATGGGGTTTTAATTGACTCCGACTCGGATAAAGCCATTCTCATTCCATTTTTTCAGGTGGAAATCTTTATAATTTCTTGACAAGCATCAAAAATCTTCTTAAATTGTTTTTAACTGAAGGAAAATTTTTAGAGATAAATTATTAATCTAATAAGGACCTAATCGATATATTTTAAATTTTTTTTATATAAGGATAATAAACATGAAAACTCAAATTAATTCTGTCAATCAGTCGAAGTTAGTTACTATTTTTTTTAGTCTTCTTATTATGTTAGGGTCGGGTTCTTTGTCGTATGCCGTATCTACGGTTAATTTTACCGATGGTGTCTTGCATTTACCACGTGTCAATGCCGATGGTGCGCACTATGATAATGTCTATATGTCGCTTGATTTTAATAATAGTACTTTCCAAGTCATCTCATTTGAGGAACATGCTAATGTCGAAATGGATATTATTTTAACCGGCGGGCAGGAAGTTCCAGCAGTATCTACCAATGGGGCCGGATTTGCTTATATGGAAGTAAACACCATGACAGGATTAATTAGTGGAATTATTACTTTAAGGAATCTAGAAGGTGTTAGTGCCGCTCATATTCATAGTGGTGCCATTGGAGAAACCGGTCAAATTGTGACCACTTTTGATTATAATGAAACTACCGGACAATTTAGTTTGCCGACTGGTTCTCGTCTATCTGCAGATGATTTAACAGCTTTAAAAGAAGGTAATTTATATATTAATGTGCATACCTTAGCGGTACCATCTGGTGAAGTACGGGGCCAGCTTGATTTAGAAAGCTATATGGAAATTCATGGTAAATAAATTAAGCGTTTAAAATCTGGATAAGAGCATAAGCTACTTATCCAGATAATCATTATTTTTGAAACGTTTTGAACCCTAAAAAAATGCCTAGCCAATACCAAAACTCTCTGAAAATCGGTTAATTATTTTTTGGAGCATGGAAAGGCGTTTTTAAAGGCTTCGATTACAACCAGTGCCGCAGGCTTATTTAAATCTGTCGTTTGTTTTGAGGCATATTGAGTATAAATCTTAGCGTATTGTTTAGCATTTTGACCTTTTGGCAAACAAATTTTTTGTCCATTTTTAGATTTAAACAGTTGATCATGTAATCTAACCGATTCTTCAACACCACTAATAAAACCGAAACAATATTTTCTATTTAGTCGACCAGTGATTGTCAAATAACTAGATGAGCAAGAGTACATCAAATCCTCAGCGGTCAATTTTTGTGGAAAAATAATATCTTGATCCGTTGGCTGATCGGCAAATGATGTGCTAGCAAAAGCGATTAGTACTACGGTTAATAGCAGAGTTTTCACAATATCCCTCAATGATTATCCGAATCAATTAAAGTATCTAATAAATTTATTACCTGACATTGAATTGAGTCTAGCACTCTCAATTGCTTATTGTCTATTTACTTTTCAAAAAATTATTTTACAAGAACTTATAAGGGCAAAAATAAGTCAGTATATTATTTAAGCCTGCCGACAATTTAATGATGATACATTCTGAGTTATTTTTTCGGTTGTTTAGATATAGATCAAGTTAAGTGATATTTTAGTTTTTATCCTCATCATATGAGAATTTACAATGACCTTAGGCGATGGTCTAGTTTAGGTGTCCATAATTAAATTTGATATTTGCAAATAGTGTATAAAAAATCAAGTTGAAATATGATTAAATAGGGAAGTTTGCATTTATGAGTTTTTCTATTTAAATAAGTCAATATTAAACTTGACCCCTTCTTCTTTCTCTTTCTGGTCACTCTCTTTTTTTAATACTAATTTTTCTAGGTTTATAGTATATGTTAAACTAGTCGTTTGTTAGAAGATAAAAACTCTGGAGGGACCGGTGTCAAAAGCTCAATTTCTAAAAGTAAGGGCTGAAATTGATGAGTTTTCTGGCGGAAGTTTATCAGGATGGTTTGTAACTAAGGATCTGGAAAATTCTGAAAATAAGTTTACCCTACTGGTTGATGATGAGTTTGCCATTCCAGGAAAAGCAACCAACTATAGACCCGATCTAGATGCATTGGGTGTACTGAATGGGCTAGCTGGTTTTAGAGTTCCTCTTTATATTACTCTTTTAGATGATAAAAAACACAGCATAAAAATTATAGATTCTGATGGCAAAATATTAGCTAGAAAGAAAATTAAGTTAAGCAAAACGGTAAATATGCTCTATTTGGAAAATTCTATTCTTTCTATTCAAAAAAAGAGTTTTTGTTCCCCTTCAAAAAATTTAGTTTATATTGCTTGTTACGCCAAAAAAAAAGACATACCCAAATTTATTTTAAAACTTGTTTACCAGCTCAAGAAAGCCAATTACACGGTAATTTTTATCTTGGCAGTCGATAAAAAGCTAGAAAAAGATTATATTAATATCGATTCTATAGATGCGGATATTGCCATTAAAAGAAAAAATATCGGATATGATTTTGGTTCATGGTCATCTGCTATTTTACTCACTCGTAATTTGTTATTTCAGGCAGAAAACGTTTTGTTTATTAATGATTCAATAATCGGTCCTTTTTTTAATTTGTCAAATATCGTAGCGTCATTTGAAAATAGCAAAGGGGATATCTGGGGAGTATGTGATTCGTTCGATCATCGTCATCATCTACAGAGTTATTTTTTTGGATTCCATAAAGCAATTTTGTGTTCACCGCATTTAGATTCGTTTTTTTTACATGAAAATCCGGCTGCTTCGGATCGAAATGAAGCCGTTGAGAATTATGAACTTTCTTTATTAGAGTATTTTAGAAAAAACAATTTCAACTATGAAACGCATTTAGGATATGCTGAATTGTTGGCAAATTTTCATAAAAACGCTTCAAAAATGCTTAGTCAATTCAAAGTTGATAAAGTGAATGACTCATTTTATCGTGACAAAAACTCTGATCTATCGATGACTGTCCAACCGGTCTCGTATTTAGTCAATACTTTATCTGAAATTGAAAATAGTACACCCTTGAATCCGTCACATTATTTTAGCCATGAGATTCTAGAGGCTGGGTTTCCCTTTATTAAAAAGGAGCTTTTGTTTAAAAATCCGGTTAATAATTACTTAATAGCCTATAATCAAGGGATTAACTTGGATTCTGATACCAACTGTTTAATAGAAGATGTTTTTATTATAGAAGATGCGGTTAAATATCCTTCTCTTATCAACATTAAGCAAAAAAGTTAATGAATAAATTATCCGACCTATTGGCTTTAGAAGAAATTGACTACTCAAATAGACTAATTTTTCTAAGAGAGCTTATAAACGCTTCATCACTTGGGCTTGAAATCGGTCCTGGCAACTCACCCATTTTTCCCCGGAGACTTGGATACCATATAAAAATAGTCGATGTTTTAGATAAATTATCGTTAAAACAAAAATTTGAAGTACTGAATGCTGATATTAGTCAAATAGAAAAAGTTGACTTTATATGGAAAGGCGAACCTCTAGATGAGTTAATTGGGGATACATCAAAGTTTCAATACATCATGGCATCTCATGTACTAGAGCATATTCCAAACCCCATTGCATTTTTTTATCAGTGTGAAAAAATGCTCGCTGATGAGGGCGTGTTGATATTGGCTATTCCGGATAAAAGAAAGTGTTTTGATTTTTTTCGTCCACTTTCAACGACCGGACAGTTTATCCAAGCCTATATGGAAAATGCTAAAAAACATGCCTTGCAAGCAGTCTATGACTTCCATGCTGCTTATGTTACCTCTTTAGAACGAAACTCCTGGTTTTCAGATAGCCAAGTATTTGCTAATCTCAAACTAACCAATAAAGAAACATTGGCCTATCACGCATGTCAGGAATCATTTGGCAACGATAAATATTTTGACGTGCATGGTTGGGTTTTTTCGCCTTCGTCGTTTCTTTTAATATATAAAGAATTACATGCTCTAAATTTGCTAACACTCCAATTACAAACTTTTTCTTTGTCCAATGGTCATGAGTTTTATGCTGTTTTTAAAAAGAGGGGTAAGGACCAAGATCTCTTAGCTGATATAGACCGATTAACACTATATAAATGTATGCTATCCGAATTATATGAGGCAATGTGAAATGATCCACATTGCCCCAGTTTTTACCATTTTTAGTAACAATACTTTTCCATTTTCCAACTTGTTGTATCATATTTTCCAAAAGAAGAATTCTATTCTTGCTATATTCAATGATTATCTAAACCAATAAAATATCTTTTCATTTTATGGGACAGATTAAATAACCCTATTTATGTTTACATTTTAGTAGGGTGGGCATGGCTCTATCTGCCCACGTTTTTGGCCTACGCTCTTTTGCCAAGCACCCAATGCGTGGGCATAAAAAAATGCCCACCCTACATGAGCAAATGCAAAGCGGAAATGGTCGGTCCCAATTTTATTACCTGACAATGAAATTGAGTCTAGCACTCTCAATCACTTATTGTCTATTTACTTTACAAAAAAAACAGTATAGTACTAGGAGTGATTTGGCAGGAATTTATAAGTATTTTTGTTTAAATAAGTCAATATTTAACTTGACCCCTTTTTAACTAAGTCAACTGATTTTTTAGGTTAAATATTATTAGACCATACTCTGAATTTTTTCTTTACACACTTGTTGAGTCAAATCGAGCAATTTTTTAACACTATTGGCTAATAGTTCCAAGTCTTCTTTATCAATTTTAAATTTTGGGTCGTAACGAGCCCCGATATAGGCATAATCAAGCAGATTAAATCGGTGATTGTCATTATCCGTTTTACGTGGAAATATATCAGCAAATGCTTTATTTTCATCAGCAACAGCATTGCCCAATAAGGATAAATAATGTTCATGCGGCGCATAGTTGGTAAAGACCAATAATATAGTTTTGTACGCAGATTCTGTTGCTTGGTTGAGTGAAAATGCGGCTTTAGTGTACTTGGCTTTGCTTAAGTAAAATTCATAGCCTTCATAAAAATCTACAGCACTATTAAAACAGGAATCATAATGTTCCTGTGCAAGGCGTTTACGTTCATTAGGTAATAAATCGCGTTTTTCTGCCAAAGTAAATCGTTCTGAGTTATAAAGAAAGCAGCCTTCCTCTACAATTTCAGTATAAAAATAGTGGGCTTGCGCAAGGTTTATATTTATTTCCTGGATATCATGGACAATCAGTCTTGGAACGGCGCTGAATGGTTGAGAGTGGAATTGGTCATTAATCTTTTTCCATAACGAACTATTTTCAGCCGTTTCTCTATTACTGCTAATAACCAAAATATCATAATCTGAAGCGTGTCCGGATTTTTGTTTTGGCAATAGGTCTTTTTCTTCTTTGTATTCTCCACGAGCATAGGAGCCAAATAAAATTATCATGGCTATATCATGTGTATGTTGACGGATGATAGAAGCAAGCTGATCTAGTTCGTTCCTTTTATTCTCCGGTAAATGTTCGATACTTGTTTTCATTGCATTGATGTTACTACAGTTTTATTGACTGGAAAACTGCTTTTTGCTTATATCAGTACTTAGTGAATTTTATATTGCTTACGTGCTCGCTCAAAATACTCACACATAATTTTGGCTCCTTTAAGTGCGCGCGTAGTGTGACGAACCAGTAAGTCTGGCTGGATACTATATAATTGTTTTTGTTTAACAGCTGGAATACTCTGCCAGTTTTGCCAACGTTTTAACCAGTTTCGACCATGTTCTGCCATACCGGTGGATAAAATTACCTGTGGTTTTTTTTCCAGTACGCTTTCGATATTGGGAGTAATGGTTAAATCTCCGTGATCTTTAAAAATATTTTCTCCACCACATAACTCCACTAAATGGGATATTAAGTGATTACCCCCGATACTCATCACGGGTTTATTCCAGATTTGGGCAAATACGGAGACTTTGGGTTTGTTTTGATAGGTTTGCTGGAGTTGTTTGAGTTGCTTTAAAAAAATTTGACTCTGTTGTTGTGAATAACCTGTATTTCCCGTTAGTTTGCCAATATTTTCAATAGTTATTGAAATATCCTGTAGTTTTTTGGGTTCACTAATATAAACCTTAAAACCTAATTTTTTCAATTGTTGCACTTGTGATTCGGGATTTCCTGAATGCCAGGCAAAGATCAAATCGGGAGCTAAGGCTACTATCCGTTCTATATCTAAAGAATTGTAACTACCAACTCGAGGAATTAATTTTGCTGCGGGAGGATAATTGCTATAAGAAACCACTCCTAGGATCTGTTCTCCCGCACCTGCAGCAAAAAGTAGCTCGGTTAAGCTAGGAGATAAGCTGATCACTTGTTTGGCGGGTTGTTCTAAAATGATTGCATTGGTGGTATCGTCAATTACTTTTATCGGAGCAGCATAGATTGTCGGAACAATACAAACTAGCAAAAGAACAATAAGCCTGGTTTTAGTGTTGGGGGACAAAAATAGTTTCTCCATCGATAGTAAATTTTTTTATCGGGTACTGGTACATTTGACTTAAATTTTCGCTATTCAGAACGTCATCGCTGGTGCCGGCCTGCCATTTACCATCACCAAATAATAATAAGGCTTTATTACAATATTTAATGGCTAAATTCGGATCATGGACGACCATAATTCCAGTTTTTTGTTGGTTGTGAAAATGTTTTTGTAATAAATCTAAAAAAAGAATTTGGGTAGAAAGATCCAAATGATTGGTCGGTTCATCGAGTAAAAAAATATCCGGAGATTGGGATAAAAGCATGGCTAAATGCAGACGGCGTTTTTCACCGCCGGAAAGGGTTTTTACTTGGCGATCTTTAAGATCGACTAAATTGGTTTTAATTAGGGCCTGCTCGGCTATTTTACGGTCTTCATCTGATTCCCATTGCCAAGAGGATAAATAAGGATAACGTCCCATTAAAACGGCTTCCATCACGGTACAGGGGAAAAAATATTCATAATCCTGCTGCATTAGGCCAATTGCCTTGGCAAGTGACTTTTTGGGTACCTCTTGAATTGTTTTTTTATTCAATTGAATACAACCCTGAGGACTGGGATATAAATTACATAGGCTATGTAATAGGGTGGTTTTACCCACCCCATTATTACCTAGAATTGCCCAAAACTCGCCAGCCAAAACATTTAACTGGAGATCTTGGCATATATTTTTCTCTCCAATGTGTAAATCAAGCTGTTGTATTGACAAAAACATAAAAAGCTAATCCTAGAAAATGTTAGATTTTGTATTAATAAAATTAGAAAATAAAAAGCTTTGACAATGACATTTATTGATAATCAACTAATTGATTTTCCATTTTCCACTTTCCATTTCTCTTATCCACTTCGACGCAGTAGGTATAAAAACAACGGAACTCCGATTAATGCAGTAATAATTCCGACGGGCAATTGTTGAGGTGCTAAAATAGTACGCGCCAAAGTATCGGCTAAAACTAATAAACTACCACCCGCAAGAACACTAGCAGGGATCAATATTCGATGTTCGCTTCCCACAATTAAGCGTAATAAATGAGGAATAACTAGTCCCACAAAACCAACGCTACCGGCCAATGTTACGGCACCTGCGGTTAATAATGAAGCCAGAAAAAATAACACTAAACGTAATTGCGAAGTATTAATCCCCAAGGCTCCTGCATGTAAATCACCCCAGGTCATTATATTCAGGCTATTAGCCAAAGGTAGCGCAATGATAAAACCTATGCCTAAAAAAACATAAGCCGGTAGGAGGGGGCGGTCATAACTTAAATCACCCATTAACCAAAATAACATACTATGGACTTTTTCTGGTGGTGCAATAATCAATAAAAAGCTGATTAGAGCGCCCCATCCGGCAGCCATAACGATTCCGGTTAGTAATAACCGTGCCATGGTCCAACTGCCGGAACTATGGGAAAAATAAAACACTAAAAAGATGGAAACCAGGGCCCCAGCAAAGGCAATTAGATTTAAAAATCCGCCTTCCAAACCAATCAATAAGCCTAATAAGGCCATTGTCGCGGCTCCACCGGAAACCCCCAAAACATAGGGATCGGCTAAGGGATTTCGCAATAAAACCTGCATTAATAATCCAGCTAGTGATAACATGGCACCGCAAGCAAATGCAGCTAGGGCACGGGGTAGACGTAATTCAAAAATTAATGTGGAGTGAATGGAGTTTTGTTCACTCCAAAAACTTTGCCAAATATTGTTCCAGCTAATTGTCGTGCTGCCAATAGAGACAGCAAATACAAAACTCAACAACGTTAAGACTAACAAAAAAATTAGAAAAGAATAACGTTGTTGAATTAGGCTAAACATTACATTTTATAGTGGATAGAAGCAAAAGCGGTGCGACCCGGGGCCAAATATTTACCACTTAAAGCATAGCGGGCATTAAGTGCATATTCTTTATCGAACAAATTATCAATTTTTGCCTTAATGGTCCAATTTTTATTAATTTCATAAGCGGTACGAAGATTAATCATCCCATACCCACTTAATTTGTATTTTTCCTTAGTATCAATATAGCGTTCAGACGCCGCCTGTATTGACGCACCATAGGAAAGTTTGCCCTGACTACTGTCAATATCTAAATTAAATAATTGATCACTACGATCTGGCAAACGGTGTCCCGTATCATCATTTTTGGCATCTAATAGAGAATAGTTAGCTCGTATATCCCAATTCAATACACGGGTAGAATAGGTGAGTTCCAAGCCTTGGATATGGGCTTTGGAAATATTTTTCATCGTCCCGTCATAATTATTCGTTGCTTGGTTTAGTTCGCTAATATATTCGATTAAATCATCGACCTTAGTCTTGAAATAACGCACCGACCATTGGTGTTGATCCATGCTTCCATCCAATCCGAAATCAAAATTTGTGGCTTCTTCTGGTTTTAAATTAGGATTACCAGAATATGAGGACGTTGGTTGGCCAGGACTATAGGCGGGATAATTTTCCAATGGATAATAGAGATCATTAAAACTTGGAGCTTTAAAGGCTGTGCCCAAAGAGCTGGTGAGTCGTAGATTATCATTTAAGGGATAACCAAAAGCGATGTTCCAGGTATTGTTTTTACCATAGGCCTGATTATCATCGTGGCGAACCGAAGCTGAGGTATCGAAACTATCACCGAGATATTGGTATTGCGCAAAAACGGCTCGATTCCAGCGTGAGGTTTCATCAAAGTCGGTGCTGCTTTCCACCGAGTCTTTACTATAATCGGCTCCGACGACCAATAAGCTTTCGGTGGAAAGTGCTATATCATTTTTCCAGCTTAAGGAATAACGTTTAGTATCAAATTGAGAACGTTTTTGACTGTCTAAAAAATTATTCGATTTGCTATCACTGCGATTGACTTGTAATAACATATCCCAGCTTTCGTTAATGGAAGCATTAAGATGAGTACTTAAAACTTGTTCAACAAAGTCTGTGTTATTCACATAACTGCCATCATATTCGGAATTTCCTTCGCTTCGCAATACCAGACCACCTAAGGTAAGTTTGTCATCGATTTGATGGCTGGCATTGAGTGAAAAAGAGCTTTTGTCATGACCATCGCGATCATCATCTGCATTGTTGGCAACATAATTATAACCATTGGTTTTAAAGTGACCAGCGCTTAAGCTGTATTGAGTACTATCATTGCTGCCACTGATCCCAGCATTGAATTCACGAGTTTGTTCCGAACCATAACCGACATCCGCAAAAACTTGCTGCTGTGCTTTTCCTTTGCGAGTAAAAATTTGAATGACCCCTCCGATAGCATCAGCACCATATAAACTAGAACGTGGGCCCCGTACAATTTCAATCCGTTCGATTTGCGATAAGGGCAAATATTGCAATGCCATATTACCAGAAGTTGCCGAACCAACGGGTACACCATCGATTAAGGTTAAAACATGGTCAGAATTAGTGCCACGTAGATGGATACTGGCATTACTACCATGACCACCTGAAGTCGAAAAATCTAAACTGGGGGTAGTGGATAGAACTTCCACTAAAGAAGTGGCTTGAGTTTTTTCAATCTCTTCTCGGCCTATAATGGTCACCGGAGCCATAGTTTCATCCACTGTATTGGCAGTACGTGTCGCAGTGACAACAATCGTGAGCTGATCAAGTTGTTCTTTAGAATGATTTTCTTCGGCTAATGCCGAATAAGAATAAAATGGTACGGGTAATATTGCGGCAGCAACGGCTGCGCGCAGAAAAGATTTCTGGGACATGGTCATTCCTTTAACACCCCACCGGTGTTGTTAAAAAGATTAAAGTGAGTTTTTCATCATGTCGGTCTCCGGGCTAATGAAGGATTTCTAGACTCAGCGCCTTCCCATATCCAATGATACAGTGGCCTATGCTGGCTATACTTCAATTACCGTTGCGGGGGCAGCATTGGGTTCTCACCAATTTCCCAGTTCCAATGAGGAACATACATGCGAGGACGGATTGTAACAGAAAATGAAATAGAGTTGTAATAAACCTAGAAAAATAAGCTGCCATCTACTGCGGGTCCCTTAAGCACTAAATCTTAAGGATTTTCTGGAATATTTTGAAATCACCAGTAGGGTGACTACAAGTAAAACCAAAATAATCCATAAAATACTTAATCTTCAGCACTTAAGTGAACCTCGCTACGAAGGCAGCTCATTTTTCTAGGATAAAGGATTGACATCCAATGTCGTGGGAATTTACTTGCCTTAATTAGGGGGGAATAATATTAATCAAATAATTTTTTCAATAAGCCGGGGGAACGTTTTTTCTTTTTATTGATTTCGGCGGTCAAGGAGGTTAAAAGTTTCAAAACATCTTCATAAGTTTCGACTTTTAGAAGCTTCTTTTTATAATCTTTATGTTTTAATAATATGGCAATTGCAGCTTTGCTATTATTATAGTTATCCATTATTTGATTAAGCTTTTCGGTATTTGGCGCCTTGTCAATTTCATTTTTAATACTGATAAGGAATTTATCATTGACCACGCTTTTCATTTCATGAAAATAGCGCATAACATCAGAGCGAAGTTCTTTAATGGCATCAAAGTTTTCCCGTATCCGTTCGATTTGCCAAATAGTTGCTGCATCACCAACACCTTCTTCTAGAAAATCTAAAAACTCTTCGTTCATCCAGCCATCTTTACGGCGTTTGGGAATATCATCTTTAAGTTCTAGATAAAGATCGGTAAATTCACCGCAATAACGATTGGCAGCGGTAAGAATTCGCCAACAATTATCATCGTCTAAAATAGGGGTAATCGGCTGATCATTTTTATCTTTCTGAGGTTCAAAAAGATCGCGAACGAAGGAATTTTCTTTGGATATCTCTTTTAAAAATTGGCTGGTTTCTTTACGAACTGCATCAATAGCAATATGCTTTTCCTTAAAACTGTATTGCTCTAATTGTTCAATTAAACCTTCTTTTAGCGGAACGTTGGGGTTAAGGCGAGGGAACTTGATTCCAATATCGAATAAAATCCCCATCGATTCTCGGGCATAGGCTACACTAATTGCGTCGGTTTTTAGGCGCTGTAAAATTCGGTTAACAACACTTTTCGCACCTTGCTCGATGCGATTAGGTTTAATATTATTATTATCTACCTGCTGTTTTTGCATACAATTGGTAACCTACCCTCTGGTATCCCCGACCCTGGTTTTATATTTGTTATAGTATCCAAATGATTTATACCCAAACTCGCTGGATGAACCCTGTCTTTCCAGCGAGTTTGGGTATATGGGGAAGTATAGAAATATTTATCTCATATTACAATTGCTATGCAATGTATTTACGATAAATGTGAGCCGTCTACTTTTTGGGTGCATAAATGTCGGTACAAGTTCCCTCGGCAACCTCAGTAGCAAAATTAAGGGTTTCAGATAAAGTGGGATGTGGATGAATGGTTAATGCCACATCTTCCATTTCTGCTCCCATCTCAATTGCTAATGCCGCTTCGGCAATCAGTTCGCCAGCATTTTTACCTAAAATCCCTGTACCTAACATACGATGGGTGTTTTTATCATACAAAACTTTAGTCATACCAATATCAGCACCGACGGATAAGGCACGACCACTGGCTGCCCATGGGAATACTCCTTTTTCATATTCGACGCCATCGGCTTTTAATTGCGCTTCTGTCGCACCACACCAAGCTACTTCCGGATCCGTATAGGCAACGGATGGAATGGTACGTGCATCAAAGAAACGCTTATGTCCTTCAATCACTTCAGCAGCAATTTTGGCTTCATGGGTGGCTTTATGAGCTAACATGGGTTGCCCAACAACATCACCAATGGCAAAAATATGATCAACGTTGGTACGTTGTTGTTTATCAACTGGAACAAATCCATATTCATTGACGACTACACCAGCTTTATCAGCATCAATAAGTTTGCCATTTGGAGAGCGACCAATAGCCACTAAAACATTGTCAAAGGTATCCGATTCAGGAGCCTTTTTGCCTTCAAAACTACACACTAAACCCTCATCACTGGGAGTGATAGCAGTCACTTTGGTATCTAGGTAAATATTTTCATAACGTTTTTTCAGGCTACGTTCAAAAGGACGCAGCAGATCACGATCGGCTCCGGGAATTAAACCAGAACTAAGCTCCACCACCGTAACCTGGGCACCTAAGGCATGGTAAACAGTAGCCATTTCTAAACCAATAATACCACCACCAACCACTAATAGTCGTTTAGGGATATTAGTCACTTCCAAAGCATCGGTTGAATCCCAAACACGGCTATCTTCCCAAGGGATAAATGGGAGCCTGGTGACTCTGGAACCTGCTGCAATGATACAGTGTTGAAAAGCGACGGTTTGTTTATTGCCGTCTAATGCTTCAACTTCAATACTATGGGACGAAGTGAATTTTCCATAACCTTGAACAATGGTCACTTTACGTTGTTTGGCTAATTGTTTTAAACCTCCGGTTAGCTTGCCCACGACTTTATTTTTATGTGCACGCAATTTATCCGTATCGATTTTAGGCGGGTTAAACTCTACACCCAATTCTGCAAATTCATTGGCTTCGCTCACTACTTCGGCCACATGTAATAGGGCTTTAGATGGAATACAACCCACATTTAAACAGACACCACCTAAAGTATCATGTTTTTCAATCAACACGACCTTTTTGCCTAAATCAGCCGCTCTGAAGGCTGCAGTATAACCACCAGGCCCAGAGCCTAAGACAACCACTTCAGCTTCCATATCAGCCTGACCATCAAAACTGGCTGCTTTAGGTGCTTCTGATGTTGGTGTTTTACTCGTTTCATCACTGTTGTCTGTTTGGTCAGATTTTGGTTCTGGACTGGTTTCTGTTTGGCTTTCACTGACATCCATTTCCAGTATGGCACTGCCTTCAGAAACCAGATCGCCGACTTTAATACTAATGGATTTTACCACTCCACTATGAGGGGCTGGGATTTCCATACTGGCTTTATCTGATTCCACAGAAATGAGTGAATCTTCTTGATTGACTTCATCACCGACCGCGACCAAAACTTCAATCACTTCTACGTCCTGAAAATCTCCAATATCGGGGACATTTATCGTAATAATACTCATAGTAAAGGTCTCCTAAATTAAAAGATGACGGACATCTGACAATATGGTGCTAAGGTGATTGGTAAAGGCTGCACCATCGGCACCATCAATTACTCGATGGTCATACGAAAGTGCTAAGGGACAAATCAAACGAGGTTCAAAACTGGAGCCATTCCAGGTTGGCTGCATCTTGGCTCGTGAAACACCTAATATAGCAACTTCTGGGGCATTAACAATCGGAGTAAATTTAGTTCCTCCAATGCCACCTAAACTGGAGATGGTAAAGCAACCGCCTTGCATTTCTGACGGTGTCAGTTTTTTAGCACGAGCTTTTTGAGACACTTCGCCTAACTCGACAGCTAAATCTCCCAAGCTCTTTTGGTCCACATTGCGGATTACCGGGACAACTAAACCATCAGGAGTGGCAACTGCAACACCAATATGAAAGTATTTTTTCTGAATTAGAGTTTCGCCACTGGGATCTAGAGAAGTATTAAAACGTGGGAATTGTTTTAAGCTTGCCACTACTGCTTTTAATAAAAAGGCTAATAGCGTGAGCTTGATACCTTGATCGGCATATTGTTTATTAGATGATTTTCGAAAATCTTCCAATTCGGTAATATCTGCCTCATCAAATTGAGTCACGTGAGGAATATTGACCCAATTACGGTGAAGGAACTTACCGGTTAGAATATTAATTTTAGACAGCTTGGTGGTTTCTATATCACCCCATTGGCTAAAATCAATTTCTGGCATGGGTTCGACACCCAATCCTTTTGAAGTAGCACTTGCAATAGGAGCCGGTGCCGACAGAGCTTGTTTAACAAAGTCTTGGACATCCGGTTTTAAAATTCGGGCATTACGACCACTACCACTAACCTTGCTTAAATCAACCCCTAACTCACGAGCAAACTTGCGCACTGTCGGTGAGGCATGTGCCTTAACAAAGCTTACCGGATCAATTTTCGCCGTGGGCGACTCTTTTGCCGGAACAGCCGGTTCTGGTGCCGCTGGTGGTGCAGCTGTTTCTGCTTTGGTTGGTTCTGGGGTAGCAGGTTCAGCCTTGGCTTCTAACGCCGCACGTTCTGCGGCGATTTCTTCTTTGGCTTGATCAATGGCCGCATTTTCAGTTGGCTCTAACATTAAAACAATTGAACCTTCACTGACTTTGTCACCGATGGCGACTAGCATTTCTTTAACGACGCCGCTATGACTACAGGGGATCTCCATGGTCGCCTTATCGGACTCAACCGTAATCAATGAGTCTTCGGCATTGACCATATCACCCGGTGCGACCAAAAGTTCGATAACTTCGACATCGGCGAAATCACCAATGTCAGGTACTTGTATTTCAACCACATTATTCATGGTTTATACTCCACTATTATTCTTTGTTTAGCCTTTGGCTGGGTCTATTTTGTCTTGATCGATTCCATATTTTTCAATGGCTTCTTGAACCTTGCCTGCCGGAAATTGTCCTTCGTCTGCCAATGATTTTAAGGCTGAAACAACGATATACTCAGCATTAACCTCAAAGTATTTACGCAGTTGAGCACGAGTATCGGAACGGCCAAATCCGTCGGTTCCAAGCACATCATAACGGCCAGGTATCCACTTACGAATCTGATCGGAATAGCCTTTAATATAATCGGTAGCAGAAAGAACTGGGCCACGGTGATTTTTCAGACATTTTTCAATATAGGAAACCTTCGCTTCTTTAAGCGGATGCATCCGATTCCAGCGGTCAATTTCTAAAGCTTCGCGACGCAATTCATTGTAGGAAGTAACACTCCAAATATCGGCATCAATCGACCAGTCTTTGTCCAGAATTTCGGCTGCAGCAATAACTTCTCTTAAAATGGTTCCAGAACCAAGTAGTTGCACTTTCTTACGGCGTTTCCCACCACCTTGGAGTAGGTACATACCTTTTAAGATGCCTTCTTCGGCGTCTTTAGGCATGGCTGGTTGTTGGTAATTTTCATTCATTACGGTGATGTAATAGAAAACATTCTCTTGCTCTTTATACATGCGGCGCATACCATCATGAATAATCACAGCCAATTCGTAGGCAAAAGTGGGGTCGTAAGAAATACAATTGGGAATGGTGCCTGCCATAATATGAGAATGGCCGTCCTGATGTTGTAAACCTTCACCGGCTAGGGTAGTCCGACCAGCTGTACCGCCTAATAAGAAACCACGGGCTTGCATATCACCAGCCATCCAGGCCAAATCACCAATACGTTGGAAACCAAACATGGAATAATAAATATAAAAGGGCACCATATTGACGCCGTGGGCACTATAGGCAGTAGCAGCGGCAATCCATGAAGACATGGCTCCGGCTTCATTAATGCCTTCTTCCATAATTTGACCCGTTTTGTCCTCTTTATAGAACATAACCTGATCTTTGTCCTGTGGAGTGTAGAGTTGTCCCACGGAAGAATAAATACCCAGCTGGCGGAACATGCCTTCCATACCAAAAGTACGAGCTTCATCCGGAACAATCGGTACCACGTATTTGCCCATTTTCTTGTCCCGAGACAATAGGGTCAATAAACGCACAAAGGCCATTGTCGTCGACATCTCTCTATCGCCAGAACCTTTTAATATCGGTTCGAATATCTCCAGTTCGGGAACTTCCAAAGGTGCTGCAACCCCTTGTCTAACAGGCATAGAGCCGCCAAGTTCAGCACGGCGATCCATCAAATATTTGTATTCCTCACTGTCTTTACCAGGATGATAATATTCGGCGCGAGCAGCTTGATCGTCGCTAATGGGAATATTGAAACGATTCTTATAGGCAATCATTTCTTTTTCGTCGAGTTTTTTCTGCGAATGGGTACGCATCTGACCTTCACCAGCGGCTCCCATGCCATAACCTTTAACCGTGTGAGCCAATATGACGACCGGTTGATCGGTAGTATTAGCGGCTTCGTGATAGGCGGCATAGATCTTATGTGGATCATGTCCACCACGATTTAAGCGCCAAATGTCATCGTCAGACATATTGGCCACCATGGCTTTTAATTCTGGATATTTACCAAAGAAATGTTCTCTGACATAAGCACCATCTTTAGATTTGTAGTTTTGGAAATCACCATCGACACATTCCATCATGCGACGTTTTAATAAGCCATCTTTGTCTTTGGCCAACAGCGGATCCCAATAACTTCCCCAGACGACTTTAATGACTTTCCAGCCCACGCCACGGAAGATAGATTCTAATTCTTGAATGATTTTGCCATTACCCCGTACCGGTCCATCCAAGCGTTGTAAATTACAATTAATCACCCAGATAAGGTTGTCGAGTTTTTCTCTTGCAGCTAAGGAAATCGCACCAAGAGTTTCAGGTTCATCCGTTTCACCATCACCTATAAATGACCAGACTTTACGATTACGGGTATCGGATAAGCCGCGGTCATGCAGGTATTTCATAAAACGAGCCTGATAAATCGACTGTAATGGCCCCAAACCCATTGATACTGTAGGGAACTGCCAAAAGTCCGGCATTAACCAAGGATGAGGATAAGAAGATAAGCCTTTACCATCAACTTCTTGACGGAAGTTATCCAATTGTTCATTGCTGAGACGGCCTTCTAAATAGGCCCGAGCATACATACCGGGAGCTGAATGGCCTTGGAACAAGACTAAATCACCGCCGTGCTCATGCGATGCAGCGTGGAAAAAATGGTTAAGACCAATATCATATAAGGTGGCTGCCGAAGCAAAGCTGGCAATATGGCCACCGAGTTCAGAAGCTTTACGATTGGCTTTAACAACCATGGCTGCTGCGTTCCAACGAACCAATGAACGGATGCGATTTTCTAAACCAATATCTCCAGGAATGGGAACTTCTAAATGAGTGGGGATGGTGTTGACATAGGCGGTATTGGACGAATGGGGTAAATGCACCCCAGACCGACGTACCATATCAATCATTTTATCAATTAAAAAATGGGCGCGTTCGGCACCTTCGACTTCTAAAACGCTATCAAGAGCATCCAGCCATTCCTGGGTTTCTTGTTGGTCTAGGTCGTATTCTTGTTTCTGAATGGACATCAGTGACTCTCCAAGTGTGTTGTCAAAATATTGGTGACTATATTAATTGGTTTTTTTTGAAAAAAGCAAGTTTAATTTACATGGTAAAAATAATAAGTAGCAAATACAATTATTTAAGTGTGTTAAATGATTTTATATTGATTTTTTGTATATCTTTTATTAGATTTTTTAACTATTTCCGGTTAGCCCAAAAGAGTGGAAAAATAAGTTTTTTCGTTTATTGAATAATAAGTAATAAAAACAATAAGTTATATTGTTAAAATAAATTTAAGTGTTGATTTAGTATTAAGTTAGAGTATAGATAGGAAATGAATTATTTACAATTTGAGTTAAAAATATTAAAAATTATAAGGGATTAGACTGATATTGAATTTATAAAATGGATTCAAGTGAGTTTGGTTTTGAATAGCTTTAATCATCCTAAAAAAGTCCCTATTGCTGGCAATAGGGACAAGGATTGCAGAGGTTTATTATTATAATTATATTGGTTTAGGGATATTCCCCAAAATTGTGGTTAAAATGTTAAATGATGAATAAAATAATTTATGCCGCTTTTGTGGCAGGATTGGCATGACGTTCATATAAAAAGCGCAATACTTCACTACGTAGGTGGTTATAATGAGGATCATCTGCCAAGGCAATGCGATTACGGGGCTTGTCTAAATCAATATGCAAAATTTCCCCAATGGTTGCCGCCGGGCCGTTAGTCATCATCACAATCCGATCCGACAATAAAACGGCTTCATCAACATCGTGGGTAATCATAATCACCGTATTACCTAATTCATTTTGAATTTCCATTAAAGAATCTTGTAGGTGAGCCCGAGTTAATGCATCCAAAGCTCCAAAGGGTTCATCCATTAATAAAACTTTAGGCTGCATGGCTAAAGCTCGGGCAATTCCTACGCGCTGCTTCATCCCACCGGAAATCTCAGAGGGAAGTTTCCCTAGCGCATGGGACATATGCACAAGGGATAAATTATGTTCAATCCATTCATGCATTTCGGCAGAGCTTTTTTGTCTTTTAAAGACTTGTTTGACGGCTAATTCCACATTTTGATATACGCTTAGCCAGGGGAGTAGTGAATGGTTCTGAAAAACAACTGCCCGTTCCGGGCCAGGCTCATTCACTTCTTTATCGTCTAAGATCACTCCTCCAGTAGTGGCTTGATGTAAACCAGCAACAATATTTAATACGGTGGACTTTCCGCAACCAGAGTGACCGATTAAAGACACAAATTCGCCTTTTTTAATCGATAGGTTAACATCATCTAAGGCGCGAAAAGGACCGTTGTCAGTAGGAAAATCAATGGTTACTTTAGTCAGTAATAAGTGTTCATTTGGCATGATTATAATTCCTTTAATAAAATGTAACTATTTTGAGCTAAGTGTTTATCGAAGTGTTGCGTTTTTATCCCAACTGACACTTTTTTGTAGCATTAGCATGACTCGGTCTAGAATATATCCGATAATCCCAATGACAATGACGGCAACCATAATGCGTCCTAGCGAGTTAGAACTCCCGTTTTGAAATTCATCCCAAACAAATTTTCCTAAACCTGGATTTTGAGCCAGCATTTCGGCAGCAATCAAAACCATCCAACCGATGCCTAAAGACAATCTTAAACCACCAAAAATCATAGGAATAGCGGAGGGAAGAACGATTCGACGAATTTTAGTAAACCAGCCCAGGCGTAAGACTTTGCTGACATTTAATAAGTCGGCACTGATATTGGAAACGCCGATAGTGGTATTGATAATCGTTGGCCAGATACAACATAAAGTAACCGTCAGTGCAGAAATAATAAAAGCTTTCGGCATAAACTCACTATTGGTGGTTACGATGGCACTAATAATTATCGTGACAATGGGTAACCAGGCCAGTGGTGAAACCGGTTTAAATACTTGGATCAGAGGATTAATCGCCGCATAAATATCCTTGCTTAGACCACAGACGATACCGATGGGAATGGCTAAAATCGAGGCAATTAAAAAGCCTACCATAACTGTGACTAAACTGGTCTTGATTTGATCAAAAAAAGTTGGGCTGCCGGTATAGGGTCTAATTTTGACCTTGGCATCAGGATTTTTCGCGAGTTTTTTCGCATTACGTTTTTCTTGTCGCTCAATAAAAGCCACCGCTTTTAAACGTTCGGCTTTATGTTCGTCAACTAGACCAAGGAACTGGCTCCAGACCTGAGTAGGACCGGGTACGGTTCCCAATGAGGTGTGAATTTGTGCGGCCAATATATGCCAAGCCGCTAAAAAGGCCAGGACACCGACAATGGGAATGATGAAATTCCGAAACATTAGTACTAATTGTTTACCTGCCTGTTCACCTCGAAGTAACTTAATAAAGGGAACAAACCAGCCGAAGCCGAATCTCTCAAATCTATCATAAACTAAAGTGGTCATAATATTGTACTCTGCAATTTGTCGTTCATTTTAAAAAAGGACTTGGGCCATATGCCAAGTAAAAAAATGTAGTGCTCGAAAATATCTGAATTAAAATTCCTTCTCGTTACTGGAGGAGCTAACATGTCAGTATTGAGCTATACCCAATCCATCTGAAACCTGCATTTTCATGTAGCTTGGGTATATGTAACGAGAAGGAAAACCTTTGTGTTGCTTAAAGTTTATTGCCTCCTTTACCTTGTAAACCGATATCAAAGCTTTTTAGGTAATCATTAGGCTTTTTCCCGTCATAGGTTACGCCGTCGATAAAATCAGTTTGGGGTGCTCTATAACCGTCTTCTTTATTAAAATCTGGAAATTCAGAAGCTTTTATATGACCTTCAGCAATTAACTCTTTGGCTGCAGTGGCATAGATGTCAGGACGATAGACTTTTTTGGCAATATCCATATACCAACTATCTGGTTTTTCATCGGCGATTTGTCCCCAGCGTCTCATTTGCGTTAAATACCAGATCGCATCGCTATAATAGGGATAGGTGGCAAAATAACGAAAGAAGACATTAAAGTCAGGTACCTCACGTTTATCGCCTTGCTCGTACTCGAAGGTTCCGGTCATGCTATTAGCAATAACGTCATAGTCGGCGCCGACATAATTGCTTTGGGATAAGATTTTTACTGCAGCTGGGCGGTTCTTATTGTTGGCATCATCCAACCATTTAGCAGCACGAATCATGGCTTTTACGACACGAATATGGGTATTAGGGTATTTATCTGCCCAGGCTTTACTGACACCAAAGACTTTTTCAGGGTTATCTTTCCAAATTTCGTAGTCAGTAATCACTGGAACTCCGATTTTTTTAAATACCGCCTGTTGATTCCAAGGCTCACCCACGCAGTATCCATAGATGGTTCCGGCTTCCATGGTAGAAGGCATTTGTGGAGGAGGTGTAACTGATAATAGGACATCGGCTTGAATCGTTCCTGAGGTATCACCTTTTTGAGGAGCATAAAATCCGGGGTTTAAACCACCTGCAGCTAACCAATAACGCAATTCATAATTATGAGTAGAGACTGGAAATACCATTCCCATTTTGAATGGCTTACCATCATCTTTGTATTTCTCTACCACTGGTTTTAAGGAATCAGCCTTAATTGGATGAACTGGTTTACCATCTTTATGAGGAACATGAGTCTTCATTTGATTCCAGATATCATTGGACACGGTAATCGCATTACCATTTAAGTCCATACTGAATGCAGTAATAATATGAGCCTGGGTTCCAAAACCGATGGTTGCTCCCAATGGTTGACCGGCTAACATGTGTGCTCCGTCTAATTGGCCGCCAATCACGCCATCCAGTAACACTTTCCAGTTGGCTTGAGCCTCTAGACTTACGTACAAGCCTTCATCTTCAAAGTAACCATTTTCTTTAGCAATTGCTAAAGGAGCCATATCAGTTAATTTAATAAATCCAAATTTCAAATCTTCTTTTTCGGGATCGCCAATTTCAGCCATTGCTGAGTTAGTGAGTAAAGCACCACCTAATGCAAATACGGTACTGAGTGCCAGAATAGATTTTTTAAAAGTCTTTACTTTGGTACGTATATTCATCTATTTTTTCCTTTCTAGGTTCAAAATTCCAAAAAAAAAGCGCCCATAAGCTTCAGCATTATGCCGAAGTTTATAGACGCCTTTGTCCTTAAATTTGTGGTTAAACTCTTAACCGCCGTTGGCTAAGAATGTTAATCTCTTATCCTGGTTATTCATTTTTTGTGCCAGCTATTGATTTTATTTAATATGCTTGCATTTATAAAAATAAAAAAACATCAATATAACAATATTTTAAACGCCTTTTATAATTTGAAAGATAGGCTTGAATTAAGCTTGGATTGTGTCTGTTCTAATAATAATGGAGAGTTATTTAAGGAATGATTAATTGCTGTTTTGGTGCAGTATGGATTTTGGCTAACAAAAATGGGGCAAGTAAAAAAGTGGGTTGGGTCAGGCCATTAATTCGTAGATTTCAATGATATTTAATGAAACTTTCGCCATGGAGCTATTTTTATTCATGGCCATTTTTCGGATCAATTGGTAGGCTTCATCTTCATGAATTGCTTTTTCTTTCATAATAATTCCTTTGGCCTTATCAATGATTTTTCGCTCGTCTAAACGTTGTTTGGTTTGCTTTAATTCGCTTTGTAGTTGATTAATAACTGTAAATCGACTGATGGCAATTTCAATGATAGGACGGATACGGTTGGCCTTAAAACCATCGACAATGTAAGCGCTTACTCCCGATTTTATCGCATTATTAATGGCTTGTTGATTTTCATCGGGTGTAAATACAATGATGGGGAGAGGGTTTGTTTCGATTAATAATGCAATTTGCTCCATTAATTCGATGCGAACTTTGTCCACACTGGCAATGATTAAATCCGATCGGCCTTGATTCGTTTGAGCTAAAAAATTCTTATCTGCCTGGACGACTTCATTGATCAAATAGCCTGCGTCCAAAATTGCCTGTTCGAATTCTATATCTCTGTCTTGAATTGAGTCGACGATCAGTAATATGCTAGTAATAGGTGTCATGTAAAACTATTTTATTTAAAAGGTTATTGATAAAATTATTCAAAAATAATCTACTATGCAAAATCAAGTCCAGATTAAATTTGAATATAATCGCGACTCAATTTAATTTAGAAAATTGTAAAAAGCGTGTATATTTGTGTTAGCTTTGAAAACTTTGATTATCAGGTTGCTTTAGTCCGAAATAATCCCCAAAATAGCGACGATCAATGCCAATAATACCTGGACCCGAAAGTTGCCGCTGGAAAAGTTCAGTGGGAAATTTTTACCGAAATAACTGAATTATATAAAAATAATCGTAAAAAGTGACTATAAATATGCATATGATGAAAAATCCTCAATTTTCTTTATTAACCAACAGTAAACCGAATTATGGGCTAACGGAATTGCCTCCCTTGAGTATGGACGAAAAATATATCAAGGTGGATTTTAGGCGTTATTTTAGTCATACCCTGGGCCGAGATAATAATTGTAAATCGGTTCACTATCCTTATAAGGCGCTAGCAATCATTGTTCGTGACCGTTTAATGGAACGTTGGAAAAATACTCAAGAAGCCTATGATTCTAGTGATTGCCGACGGACTTATTATTTATCCTTAGAATTTTTAATGGGACGTGCTTTAAGTAATAGTATGCTCAATCTCGGCTTGACTGATGCCGTTGAAAAAGCGCTTTATGATATGGGATTGGATCTAGAAGAACTTATTGATGCCGAACCCGATGCCGGTTTGGGAAATGGTGGTTTAGGACGTTTGGCGGCCTGTTTTTTAGACAGTTGCGCAACCCTGCAATTGCCCGTAAAAGGTTATGGTCTGCGTTATGAATATGGCATGTTTCGACAACGAATCGTGAACGGTGAACAGGTTGAAGATCCTGATCACTGGCTACGTGATGGCAATCCCTGGGAAATGGAGCGTCCCGAATATACCCAGCGTATTCACTTTGGTGGGCACACTGAGTATTATTCTGATTTTGATGGTGAAATGCGGGTGCGTTGGATTGAAACCAATGATGTTTTAGCCGTGCCTTATGATTTACCCGTGCCGGGTTATAAAAATGGCACAGTCAATACGTTACGGCTTTGGAAAGCATCAGCAACAGATGAATTTGATCTCAGTGAATTTAACGCAGGCAGTTATACTGAAGCAGTGGAATCAAAAAATTCTGCTGAGCATATCACTATGGTTCTATATCCCAACGATAGTAGCGAAAATGGTAAAGAATTGCGTTTGCGTCAGCAGTATTTCTTAGCTTCTGCTAGTCTACAAGATGTTATCAGGGATTGGATGAGTCGACATGGCGATGATTTTTTCCAATTTTCGGCAAAAAACTGCTTTCAACTCAATGATACCCACCCTTCGGTTTCGGTAGCAGAATTGATGCGTTTGTTAATCGATGTACATCAGTTTTCCTGGGATGACGCCTGGACTATCACCACGAAAACGATGGCTTACACCAACCATACTTTATTACCCGAAGCGTTAGAAAAATGGCCGGTAGCATTGTTTGAGCGTTTATTACCTCGCTTATTAGAAATTATCTACGAAATTAATGCCCGTTTTTTATCCGATGTCGCTTTTCGTTATCCGGGGGATACGGAGCGATTGCGTCGTATGTCCATAATTGAAGAAGGTGATTATCCGCAAGTTCGTATGGCTTATTTGGCATTGGTGGGGAGTTTTTCGGTTAATGGGGTGGCAGCCTTACACACGGAGCTATTGAAACAAGGTTTGTTTTACGATTTTTATCAGCTTTGGCCAGAAAAATTTAATAATAAAACCAATGGGGTAACACCGAGACGTTGGTTGGCTGTATGTAATCCTGATTTAAAACAACTCATTGATAAAACCATTGGCAAAGGTTGGATTGATGATTTACCTAAATTAAGTAAATTAGAAAAATCCATTACCAGCAAAAAGTTCCGAAATAAATGGCATGAAATTAAACAGTTAAATAAAAAACGTCTGGCACAATTGGTCGAACAAGAATGTAATGTGGTATTTAATCCTGATTCTATGTTTGATGTTCAGGTAAAACGAATTCATGAATACAAGCGCCAATTATTGAATATTTTGCATGTGATTCATCTATATAATCGTATCAAAGCGGGAGATACGGAAAACTGGACCAATCGATGTGTTTTAATTGGTGGTAAAGCAGCACCAGGCTATGTCATGGCAAAATTGATCATTAAACTCATCAATAACGTAGCAGAAGTGGTTAATAACGATCCCGAAGTAGGGGATAAATTGAAGGTGGCTTTTTTCCCTAACTACAGAGTTTCGGCCATGATGACTATTTGTCCAGGGACCGATTTATCCGAGCAAATCTCAACTGCAGGCAAGGAAGCATCAGGTACGGGAAATATGAAGTTTATGATGAATGGTGCGCTAACAATTGGTACCTTAGATGGCGCTAATATTGAGATTCGGGACGAGGTAGGTGAAGAGAATTTCTTTTTATTTGGCTTAACGGCCGAAGAAGTAGAGCAAAGTCGTGCTAGCTACGATCCTAGCCATATCATTAGGAATGATAGTGGCCTCGAAAAAGTCATTTCATTAATTGAATGTGGTTATTTTAGTAGTTTTGAAAAAGGGATATTCAACCCTATTGTCGATTCCATTCGAAGTTCCTATGATCCCTGGATGACTGCCGCAGATTTTCGAAGTTATGTAGAAGCACAAGAACGGGTGGCGCAAGCTTACCAAGATAAAAACAACTGGATAAAAATGAGTATTTTGAATACGGCATTGAGTGGATTTTTCTCCACAGACCGGACAATGGAAGAATATAACCGCGATATCTGGAAAATTGAAAAAGTACCTGCTATACCTGTTAAGTAGTATGTAACTATTCAGTGTGTTTAAATTTTGTCCCTTCATTCATTGAATTTCGGTTCAAAATGAAGGAGCGAAGTAAAATTTTTTGACAAAATAAGTACCCTGGATAGTTATTATAGTAATTACTTTTACAGGAATTAGTGTCGTGTCCAGCATAGTCAAAAAAGTTAAGTCCAAACTCAAAAAAGGATTAACCCTGCAATCCGCTCTGGAAAGAGTAGGAATCAGTTATTATCGTTGGCGAGTCATTTGTGCTAATGAAGGTGTAAATGTAGCGCTGACCAGAGGAAAGAAAGCGACAGTTTACACTTTAGAACGTGTCAAACAAGTTAAAAAACGGATAAAAAAAGGTGAGTTTTTAAAGGATATCTGTGCCGATATGGGTATGGATTCAAAGAACTTGGCACGTTTTTGTCGCAATAATGGTATTAAATTATTTTCTAAAAAAGCGCTAAAACGAAATTACGAGCGGCGTAGCAAAAACCGGCTTAGTGATAAGCGCAGAAGTGGTCGAAGTAGTGAAAAGGTGATGAAAATTGAAGCCATGATCAAAAAAGGCATCAAAGATTCAGCTATCGCTTCGGAAATTGGTGTTACTCGGCAATATGCTAATCTTATTCGGAAGAAAATGAATGAGAGGCTGTTAAATACCAATGAAAATATGGCCATGTAAACTAGCAGTGATTTAAGAAAAAAGACGGAACTTGAATGCAAGCAAACTTTTAACCCAGCAATTCTTGATGAGTTGTTAAAAATAAGTGTGCTTTTTTAATAGGGCAACCTTGTCTGAATTTGTAACTCTTTTGGTAAAAATATTAAACCTTGGTTTGAATTTTAAATTTCTAGTCCATGTCACATTTCCTTAATCTTGGCCACCTATACTGGTTTAAATGAAAGCGTTAAGGAATAAAAATGAATACAGGAACCAGTGAAGCCGAGCATAAAACATTTTTAGCGGCGGAAATAAAATACTTGCAAGAGCGGCTTAAAGAAATGGGCTATAATGGCGATTGTGCCTATGAACGTTCGATCACGCGTTTATACGTTGAGACGATCAAAAAACATCAGAACTATCTTGGTTTAAACTAAAAAAATTTAGTTGGCCTAAGATTTCTTATTTTAGGATAGCATAAAAAAAGCCACTTAGATAAAGTGGCTTTTTTTATTAAGGAAATATATGTTGGTTTTTTAGGTTTATAAATTGCTTGCAACAAAATCCCAATTAACCAAATTCCAGAATGCTCCTACATAACTAGGACGAGCATTGCGGTAGTCGATATAATAGGCATGTTCCCAAACATCACAGGTCATTAGTGGGGTAACACCATCGGTTAAAGGACATCCTGCATTGGAGGTTTTAACGATATCTAAATCGCCGTTGGCATTTTTCACTAACCAAGTCCAACCGGAGCCAAAGTTAGTCACACAACCGGCAGTAAAATCTTCTTTAAATTTATCAAAAGACCCCCATTTGGCATTGATTGCATCAGCTAAAGCGCCACTAGGTGCGCCACCGCCATTGGGACTTAAACAGTTCCAGTAGAAGGTATGATTCCAAACCTGAGCTGCATTATTAAAAATTCCACCGTCAGATTTTTTGATAATATCTTCTAATGACATATCGGCAAATTCGCTGTCTGCAATTAGATTATTTAGGTTGACCACATAAGTGTTATGGTGTTTACCATAGTGATAATCCAAAGTTTCTTCAGAAATATGTGGTGCAAGTGCATTTTTCTCATACGGTAACGCAGGTAATTCGAAAGCCATTTTTATTAACTCCATTCAATATTTGTGAAAAAATTAATTAACGGTTGAAATAATAACCTAGTAATTTAGTAAAGTAAATAAAACTCGATAAAGTTTGTGCTTATATCATTTTATTTTAGTATGGTTTTAAATAGCCTACTTGTAAATATTTTGCAACAATTGCCGGTTAAATTCAGCAAAAACCGGTAAGCCCCATTTTTTCTCAAAAAATAGCTAAACACTAAAAATTTTCCGTTCTTATCCAACTGTGACCACCTTTCTTATAAAATCCCTGTAAATTGCGTGCAGGGGTCGAGCTAC
>Ga0209692_10000213_pt1 | contig 183140 bp, 159 predicted proteins | sample tdDd472_FD_187129 | JGI IMG/M metagenome (GOLD analysis project Ga0209692, IMG submission 187129) | Marine sediment microbial communities from the Atlantic coast under amendment with organic carbon and nitrate - tdDd47.2 (SPAdes)... | ecosystem: Environmental > Aquatic > Marine > Coastal >... | reverse complement strand
TAACCTCCAAGCTTTTTGTGAGAAAAAATTTAAAATCTTTTTTAACACCCTCTGCTTGTCTATGCTCGCCCGATTCCTTCCCTAAACGTTAACCTAAAACCTTTCGATCCTAAACAACTTTCAAGCCCTCAGCAGACTAAAACATCCTCTCATCATTTCAACTTATTCCCTCGCTCTTCCCGAAAGGGATCGCAAAGATAGAGACCTTTTTGTTTTCACAAAGCAAAGTCAATAAAGTTTTTTATTTATTTTTTCACTTCATGATTCCATTGACAATAAATCTAACTAACTCAAAATAAGCTAGTTAACCCCAATTATTAATGGATTTAAAACCAGTCTTTCAATCTCTATTCCCCTTTCCTTCCGAACGGGAGCGCAAAGATAGAAAAGATCTTTACCCCACCTAATATTTGCGAAAAATAAATCGGAGTATTTTTCATGTAATTGCTCTGGGAATTTCTATCCACATGATTACCAATGAATTGCTCTAAGTTTATCCATAAAACCGTCACTGGATAAAGTTGAAAGGAGTAATCAATTACCTGGATGAGTCAGATCAAAAGCAAAACCAGTCCCATATCAAAGATTTGATTTCTACAATAATTACTGAACCCTCATCTTCTAAGAAACAATGGTGCTAAATGCCACTACTTTTTACGCTTGTAAACAGGAACGGTGCTACAAGGCTCACCATACATCATGCTAGAAACCAGTGGTGTGAGCTTTTTCGCCAACTGAAAGTAGGCATAATCACGATTTTCAATATCTCCACATCCCTTGATGACAATTTTCGCATCCTGAAGGTTTTCCTCTAAAAGCTTTTCAATTGCCTGGTCAATTAAGGCCTTTTCCAGCTCTCCAGAATCACCAAAAGCAATAATGTTGGCATACGGAGTAAGTCTGGAAACAACAAGCATATACGCCCAGGATGGAATAATGGCATCTTCAGAACAGAAAACACCCACATTCTTTCCTGAGAATTGCTCCCAGTCCTGATTCTTGATAAACTCCCGGAAGTCCTTTTCACGCAGCATCAAACCCTGAAATAGTCCTTCTTTTAAATCAAAATATACACGCTCGGATTGATCCAAATAATCTTCCAGATCAATGGAAGTCAATGGACTCTTAGCTACTCTGTTTACTATCTCACTCATCACACTTTGAACTTTTGAGAAGGCACATTAGTTCGAAACTCTTTCAAATAATCTGGCTCGAAGTACGCAAGGTCTTCAAACTCTTCATTCTGAAACTTCTCAAACGCCAACTTGCCCATAGCAGCAGCACAGGGATGTATGTCATCGACAAACCTAATAGAGGACTCGCTAAACATCTCCTTAAGTTTATCGGCACCATTCCCAAAGAAGAACATTTGAGAACTCTCAAATTCCTTGAATGAGTCCTCTTCTACAATCAGGGGCTGTGTTTCCCAGAGAACATCTCCTCCGGCGACAACTGCTTTCGTGTACACCTCCATTCTCCTGGCATCAATCATCGGGAACAAAACAGCCTCATCTGGAACCACTCCCCGCACCTGCTCTACCATCGTATCAAGTGAATCAATGGCTATCAGAGGGAGATTCAATGAAAAGGCCAACCCTTTTGCCGTAGCGGTGCCAATACGCAGGCCAGTATACGATCCAGGCCCGGCTGACAGGGCTATAGCCTTGAGGTGCCGTAGCTCCATCTCACAATTCTCTGCGAGCTGTCTGATAATAACTGGTAGCAGATTGGAATGAGACTTTTGTAAATGATATGACTGTTGCCCGATTAACTCACCATTGTTGTGAATGGCAACCGAGCATACTTTTGTGGATGTATCCAGACTTAGTATGGTATCCAAGGCTAATTAGCTTTAAGGATTTGCTGATAGCGTGCAGGATCATTCAAAACTTTGACCGCCGCCTGAATCTCTTCATCAACATCAAAAGTAGATTCAATCATACCTCGCTGGTAATAGTAACGTCCTGCAATATCCTGTTCCAGTACCACTTTGATCTCATCTTTGAAAGTAATCAGATCCTGGTCCTTATTATGAAGTGTCTCTTCTTTGAGCTCCATAATTTGCTTTTCGATATCCTTGTAATATTTCTCTTGCTTGGCAGCAGCAATTAATCTCTCAATGTCTCGCTCGACCTGGGTTGTATAAGACAAGTCTTTATCTTTCAGCCAATCCTTGAAATCATTGTACTCAGCATCTGTCAATGAAAAATCTTTTGCATCAGCAATTGAAGGATGACTGTAATAATAAATAGTACCATAATCAAAAATCAGATCCTTGGTCAACAGACTATATGCAATTGGAGCATATTCCTCTTCCTCTACTTCTATATCCGGATCAACACCTCCTCCATCATAGACTTTGCGTCCTGCCTGGGTTTTAAACTCCGTTCTTAGAGAATCCGGAAGTTTGCCTACGCTACCATCAGGATTTCGGTGACTGTAATCAATGGCTTGAATACACCTTCCTGAAGGAATATAGTACTTGGCAGTAGTCACCTTCAACTGAGAATTGAATGCCAATGGTCGTGTTTGCTGAACAAGTCCCTTACCAAAACTTCTCTGACCAACCAAAACTCCACGATCATAATCCTGCATCACTCCTGATACAATTTCAGAAGCAGAAGCACTTCCATTACTGACCAACACTGCCAGAGGAATATTGGTATCTGCTGGCTCATTGAGTGTGTGGTAGGTTTTAGCTGATTCCTTAAGTCTACCTCGGGTAGTAACTACTTCTTTGCCCTTAGGAATAAATACATTCGAAACATTGATTGCTTCCTCAAGAAGCCCACCCGGGTTACCACGTAAATCAAGAATAATTTTCTTGGCACCATCAGCCTTGAGTTCGTTGACGGCCTTTCTCACTTCCTCCCCAGCTTGTGTCGTAAATTCAGTAAGCTTCAGATAACCGATATCCCCCGAAATCATCCCAGAGTAAGGTACATTCTTGATAGTGATTTTCTCACGCTGCAACGTAACATCAAACAAGTCCTTTTCATCATATCGCTTGATGGAAAGTACCAGATCAGACTTGGATTGCCCTTTCAATAGCTTGCTGATTTCGTCTGAACTTTTATCTGCAAGATCAATCCCATTGATCTTCATGATCTGATCCCCTGCTTTGAGTCCCGCCTTGAATGCCGGATAACCTTCATAAGGCAATACTATGGTGCTAATTCCGTGTTTTTTATCCACTATAGCCCCAATACCACCATACTCACCTGTAGTGATCGTCCTATAATCTTCAATATCGTCTTCTGGGATGTAATTGGTGTAGGGATCCAAAGTTGCCAGCATAGAAACTATCCCCGTTCTCATGAGTTTATTGGGATTGGTTTCATCCACATAGTAGGCATTGACCTCCCGAAACATTGTGGCAAATATTTCCAGATTCTTTACGATTTCGAATGCCCGGTCCTGGATAACACTTTGTTTGAAGGCAAACAAGCCTGCACTTAAAACAACAATGACCAAAGCGGCCGTCCATCTTCTTTTCATGCTAAATAGTAATTTATTGTTTTGGCGATTTTGATTCCTTCTTTTTATCGCCAGTTTTTGTTTGCTGGTTTTGTAAACGAAGTAGTAAAACTTTTAGTTTTTCCTCAATTCGTTCATAAGGTAAAATGGTTTTGTCCAAATAGACAAATGCAATGTGATAAAAAGGAGGATTGTTAGAGATAAGGTGCTTATTGAGACGATAAGCTTCTCTCATTCTGCGCTTGAGCAGGTTCCTGTCCACGGCACGTTTGAAGTGTCTCTTGGAAACAGAAAACAATGCCTGATGGCAATCTGCATCGGATTGAGGATTGTGCCGGTACTTGACCAGCAGCGGATACAAATAAAAAGAGGAACCGCGTTTGAACAGCTCCTCAATACTTTTCTTACCTGTAAGTTTTTCCTTCTTGGGAAAACGAAAGGTTTGGCCCAAATGCTCCATAGGCCTCAGGGTTTCTTATTTTTTGTGAGTCTGATCAGAAACAGTCAGTCTCTTTCTTCCTTTTGCTCTGCGTCTTGCCAATACAGCACGACCACTAGCTGATTCCATTCTCTCACGGAACCCGTGCTTGTTCTTTCTTTTTCTTACAGAAGGTTGAAATGTTCTTTTCATGATCTATACTTTTAAAACGATTCCGCTTATCCACAGAATCTCTCGATTTCTCAAATGGAGGGCAAAGATAAATAAAGATTAAGTTTTACCAAATTAATTCTAACTATCACTTAAACTTTTTAATCCCTCAAAATCAGCTCCTTATCCCAGAACTTCATTTTTGATTTCCTGAAGTCTGTGGAAAGTTAGTCTTGGGCCATATTTAGCCACTACTTCTGAGGCTGCTTTACTTGCTAATTTCCCAGCAGAAGCGTAATTATGTCCATTAGTAATGGCATATAAAAACACGCCTGAAAACATATCGCCAGCTCCATTGGAATCCACCGCCTTCACAGTATATGGCTCAATGTCAATAAAAGTGTCACCATCGTAAATCATGGCACCATTTTTTCCCTGTGTGATCACAAACCTCTTAGCTGCTTTTTTCAATTCTTCTCGCGCTTCCTCCACCGTATCTTTTCCAGTGTAAAGCATCGCTTCCTCCTCATTGCAGAACAAAAGATCTACCGAAGCTCCAACTACCTCGGTCATTTGATCGCGGAAGTACTTAACCATACTTGGATCAGAAAAGGTAAGGCTCACTTTCACTCCATTTTCCTCAGCCAGCTTTTTGGCCTGCTTCATCGCTTCCAAACCAGTTGGAGAAGTGACCAAATAACCTTCTATAAAAAGGTATTCACTATTGGTAAGCGCACTCTCATCAATCTCATTGACAGAAAAATCAGAAGTGATACCGAGATAAGTATTCATCGTTCGTTCGGCATCCGGTGACACCATCACCAGACATTTACCGGTAATACCATCAGGAAGTGCTCCTTTATCAAGATTGGTATCCAGACCATTGTCATGAAGGTCATTCAGAAAAACCTGGCCATCATCATCATTGGCAACCTTACAGCTATAATAACCATTTCCGCCAAGCTTACTCACCGCTACAATGGTATTGGCTGCAGATCCACCACCTTGTTTTTCTTTGATATGGCCCTTTACCGCATCTATCAACTCAGACTGACGCTCAGCATCCACCAAAGTCATCAGGGATTTTTCTACTTTGTGCTCTGCCAAAAAAGCATCATCAACATCTATTTCATAATCAACCAGTGCGTTGCCAATGGCATACACATCATACTTTTTCTTACTCATTTTCCAACTTATTGAATCTATCGGGATAATCTGTAATCAATCCATCTACTCCCCAATCCATCAATCTTTTCATATCTGCCGGATCATTTACCGTCCAGGGAATTACGTCTATACCTGAACTGTGGAGCTGCTGAATGGACTCCCGCGAAAGTAATGTAAAATCACAACTATAGATGTCTGGCTGAAAGCCTAGTGAATCAAGATTTTGCTGAATCGTAAGATCATTCTCAATCAATAAAGCCAGTCTAATCTCCGGATAAATATGGTGAAAATACTGTAGCACCCTGAAATCGAAAGACTGAATAGTTACCAGATTCAAGTCTACCGAGGATAAGATAGTCTGATAAGCTAAATCACTAAACACCGAAGGAACCGGATGAAAAAGGTTATCACCCTGCGGAAGACTCTTGATTTCAATGTTGTACTTCAAAGGCTTAATCCCCTTCAGTTTTTCATATTGCTTCACAGTGTCAAGCACCTCAGTAAACAGGGGTTTTGAAACGGACATTTTGACTTGATCAGGAAATCTTGGATGCGGTTTTGAGCCACAATCAAACAGCCTTACCTCATTGTAAGTCATCTTGTGAATATTATACATTAGCTGGCTGTCTTCGCTGATTTGATGTCCGAGGCTATCCAAGCAAATTTCTGCTGACATATAGGGCTCATGAGAAACCACCAACTGATTGTCTTTGGTTACCGCCAGATCCATTTCCAGTGTATTCACACCCAGATCAATCGCATGAATGAAAGCCGGAATGGTGTTTTCCGGATACAATCCACGGCAACCACGATGGCCCTGAAGATCAAAAGGTTTTGTGTCCTTATTAGAACAAGACATTAGGATTATAGCTAAAAGGAGATGCTGAAAATATTTCATAAGGAATACGTATATTTACATAAAGTACGTGCAAGATGAAATCAAAACTTACACTGAGTGTCGAGAAACATGTCATAGACAAAGCTAAAAGGTATTCTAAAAAAACGGGAAAGTCCATTTCCGAATTATTCGAAGAGGTTTTTAGCAATGACACTCCACAAAGGCCCAAAACGGATCTTGAAATCGCCGCGAGAGAATTTTTGGAGTTAGTTGCTAAGCGCAAAACGTCAAAAGACCTGGGAGACGATAAAACTTTAATCAAAGAGCATGTTCGAAGAAAGTATTCCTGAAGTCTTTTTGGACACCGATGTTGCCTTTGATATTATCTCAGGACGTGCTCCACACGCAGAGATTTCCATGCCTCTCCTTCATTGGGTTGAAAAAGGGGAAATCAGATTAATCATTTCTGAATTTAGTATTGCCAATCTCATTTATTTATCGAATGATATTTACAAACTTGACCGATCCAATGATTTATTGACCGCATTTATCAAATCATGCAAAGTGATTCACACTTCAAAAAAATCAATTCTTTCTGCCATGGCTTCAACTTTTAAGGATAAAGAAGATGCTGTACAATATCATTCTGCTATTGCTAACCAATGTGATTATTTCACAACCAGAAATCTGAAAGATTACGTTAAGCACACTACCTCATTGGAGGTCCATGCTCCCAGCGAATTAATCGAAATTCTTAGGACAAAAATTTAATCCTTGTAAATACATAATCCAATGTTTCCTCATTGATGACCATGCGATAATAACCACTATCTCCAAGAGGTTCAGGACTATAGCCTGTTTTTTGAAGGTACTTCTGATTGATATTACCATCAAACCAATGAACAAGACGAATGACCCCATTTTCAATTTCCAGGCAGGTCATCCCTCGTTTGCCAATGACACACCCGGAATTGAACAGGCACGGGATATGAAAAATAGTATTGTAGACATAATTCTGATAATTGGTATCGCGTGCCTGCTTGTAGTATTTCTTCAGGTCTTTTTTGTTGGTCTTGATGGCTTCCTTTACTTCTTTGGTTTGGGAAGACTTATCAGAGGCGTAATCTCTGCACAGCTGCTCAATCTTATATTTCAGGCGCTCAACCTTGTGCAACGATTCAAAAAGCGGCCGATGCGTATGACCAATTACAGAGACAATTTTGCGAAATGCTGAATAGTGATAAGCCCGCTTTTCAATATTGTATTGCTTTTTACTGCTGTGTGCCACAGAGTAATTTTTGATACCCAGAGGGTTTGCGAAATACTTCAAAGTAAATCCTATGAGCACATTAGCTTTCTGATACTTTTTGCTCGCCTGATGTCCGTGAAAGAAAAACAAATGATTCTTCTTATGCTTGAGTTTAAATGCTTCCAGCAACTCATAGTTATAAGGTAGCTCTTTCAGTAAACTCAACTCGAGATCATGATTCCCAATCGTCTTTAACAATCTGGTGTCACGATTAAATGCATCAAATAGCTCATAAATATCTGACCACCGGTCAATGATCTTTTTGAGTTTGAAACGTTGCATTTCCTCCACATCACCATTGAGGATCAAACCAAAATTATCTGCCAGATAATAGTCCTTCAGGGCAGATTTAAAAAGTTCTGCATTGGCCTTGAAGTCATCCGTAGAACCGCCATCACCCATATGGAGATCACTAAAAACGACATACTTATCCCGTCGCTTCAGCTCAAATGTTGGGGCCTCCTCAAACAGCTTGTCCAGATTCTGATAAACTATCTTATTGTCAATTTTCACGGGGATAAATTAATGAATAGACAAATAAAAGGTATTCATTGTGCTAAAGGATTACTGTTTTCTTAAGGAATTGTTAGGAACTGATAATTGTCAGTAGAAATAGTATGAAGTAAATTACCCAAAACCTTGATCCATGAAAAACAACCTTTTACTTCTGACTTTTATAGCTACAACCTTGATAAGTTGTAATTCTTCAAATGACAAGGAAGAGTGGACTTCACTCTTCAATGGTAAAGACTTGTCTCAATGGGATACTTATCTCGGCCCAAAAATGACAGAAGGCGATAGTGGGAATACGGTAAGAAGTGAGCAATTTCTCGGACTGAACAATGACACTGCTGGTGTTTTCTCATTGGCAGAACTGGACGGAGAAAAAGTGTTAAGGGTTTCAGGAGAAATCTGGGGTGGAATCTCCACCAAAAAGGAATACAGCAATTACCACCTACAGCTGAAATTTAAATGGGGTGAAAAAAAGTGGTTTCCAAGAGGTAAGGATTCGGACAAGCGAGACAGTGGCTTGCTTTATCATGGTGTAGGAAAACACGGCGCAGATTATGGCTATTGGATGCGTTCTCAGGAGTTTCAGATTCAGGAAGGTGACTGTGGCGATTACTGGGGAGTAGCAGGAGCACTGGAAGATGTACCCTCCAGCATGAACCCTGACAGCACTTTCAGCTATGATCCCAAAGGAGAATTGAGAGAATTTAGCTCTAGCAGCCCTTATGGCAGAAACTGCAAGAAATTCCCAGATGCAGAGAAGCCAACCGGAGAGTGGAATACATTAGATCTTTACTGCTTTGGTGACTCCAGCGTCCATGTAGTAAATGGTGTCGTTACCATGCAGCTTTTCAATTCACGTCAGCAAGACGAAACAGTCACTCCATTAAAGAAAGGCAAAATCCAAATTCAATCAGAAAGTGCTGAGGTATTTTACAAGGATATCAAGATTCAAAGTATTGGGTCATTTCCGAAATTGGATTGATTTACCCCATCAAAACCGCCTGCCATGGCTGCAACTTGAACACATTTCCTTCCTGCATAATCTTTTGTTGATTCCCTATTAGCATCTGAAGGTTTCCACTCCCCTCAACCTTGAAGGATTGCTGTTCATCACTAAAATTGAGCAGAACAAGATAGCGTTCCTCCTCAAGTGTCCTCCAGTATGCAAATACCTTTTCATGCTCAAGCTCTATAATATCAAAATCGGCGTAAATCAGGGCAGGATATGCCTTACGAAACCGAACCATCTTCCTGTAGAAATTAAGGATTGAATTCGGATCATTTTCCTGGCTGGCAACATTGATGTCAGTGTAATTCGGGTTGACTTTGATCCAGGGGTTTGAGGAGGTGAAACCTGCATTCAAAGTGCTGTTCCACTGTACGGGTGTTCGTGCATTGTCACGACCTTGCTCATGGATTGCTTTCATCAATTGATCCAGGTCCTTTCCTTGCTCCTTCCACTCCTGGTATACATTGAAGGTCTCCACGTCATCATAATCTTCTATACTATCAAAAGCAACATTGGTCATCCCAATTTCATCTCCCTGATAGATATAAGGTGTGCCTCGCATAGAAAGCAACATCAAAGCCAACAACTTCGCTGCATCCGTCCGATATTCTTTATCATTGGCAAACCGGGATACGATACGTGGAAAATCATGATTACCGAGAAAAATACTATTCCAGCCATCTTGATTCATTCTCTGATCCCAATTAGAGAATATCTTCTTAAACTCCACCAGACTGTATGGTTTAGGGGTAAATTTTCCCTCCTCACCCCAATCGATAAACATGTGATCAAAATGGAAAATCATGTTCAGTTCCTTCTCCTTTGCTGATACATATTTGATTCCATTTTCCAGATCAATGCCTGGACCTTCGCCTACAGTCATGCAGTCATATTTGCTCAGGACCTCATGGTTCATCTCCTTCAAATAATCATGCACTTTTGGACCATTGGCATAGAGCTTCTTGATCGTTTGATCAAAATCAGAATACGGGGAGTCTTCATAATTGCGTTTGGAAATAAGGGAAATCACGTCCATCCGAAAGCCATCTATTCCTTTGTCCAACCAAAATTTCATCAGTTGATACACCTCTTGTCTTACTGTTGGATTTTCCCAGTTGAGGTCAGGTTGTTTTTTGGTGAAAAAGTGAAGGAAATATTCATCTGTTTGCTCATCATAAACCCAGGCATTTCCTCCGAAAAAGGATTTCCAGTTATTGGGAGGCCCACCATTTTTTCCGGGCTTCCAGATATAATAGTCACGTTTAGGATTGTCTTTAGAAGATCTGGATGCTTTAAACCAGGCATGCTCGTCCGAAGTATGATTCACCACCAGATCCATGAGCAGTTTCATTCCACGATCATGGGTTTCCTCTAATAGCTTATCAAAATCCGCCATCGTACCAAACTCATCCATGATATCGTAGTAGTCACTGATATCATAACCATTGTCATCATTGGGAGATTTGTACACCGGGCAAAGCCAGATTACATCTACGCCAAGACTTTTGATATGATCTAGTTTCTCAATGATTCCGGGAAGGTCTCCAATACCATCGCCATTGCTATCATTAAAACTTCGCGGGTATATCTGATACACCACTGCTTCTTTCCACCAGTTTTTTTGCATCAATTATTCTGAGAAATCCATAAAAATTCGTGTGGCCCAAAGGTGTATTTATAACCTGAAAAATCAAGAAGTTTTCCGGTCACCAAATCTTTAACGCCCCTTTTCATATCAAATCCCATGTGGAACATCATGTCCATTCCAAGATCAGTTTCGTTATCATTCAGATTGCAAACCACGAATACTTTGCTATTCTCACGCTGCCTGGTGTAGGCTAGCAAATGCTGGTTGTGGCAATCAACTAAATAGGTGTTATTCAGGTCTGCAAACTCCGTAATGGTTTTTCGCAGGGCAATCAGATGCTGTAACCCCGCAAAAATTCTTTGTTCAATAGTTCCTTTTTCTGCTCTTTTCTTAGCCTTCTCCCAATCCATCTTTGGGCGGTGCATCCAGCGATTGTCATGTGCTTTTCCGTCTACCTGCTCGAAACTGTAGTCATTGAGCATTCCCAGCTCGTCACCGGAATAAAGCAACGGTATTCCACCATAAGAAATAATCACACTGTGCAGCATGATGATTCGTCGAATAGCCAAATCGATCGCATTAGTATCGTTTTCAATAGTGGCTCGCTCCAGACCTGCCAGCGACGCAAGACTACCGGAAATACGCGCATCGCCTCTGGTTTTGTCTTCCATAAACTTCCTGCCACGTGCAAAAGACCAGTCGATCTGCCCTGTAAGAAAGTTGATCAAAAACTGGCGATGTGGCCAGGGGGAATAGCCAGCCCATTCCGCTTGCTGGTCTTCATAACCCAAACCAATATCATCGTGGCACCGCACATAGTTGAGCCAGGTGGTTCCGTATGGTTTAGAAGGTACACTTTGCAATGCTTTAGTCAGCAACCTGTTGTTTTTGGTTGCTACTGTATCCCATAGCAAAGTCATCAATGTAGCATTGTAAGCAATATCATTTTCATTGCTAATTGTCTCTGACTGACCAAAGTATTTGATGATTTCATTGGGAGCTACAATCGCTTCAGCTAAAAACAATACCCCCGGAGCAGTTACCCGGGCACAGCTTTTCAGTGTTTTGACCAGCATATGAGCTTCATCCAGATTTTGGCTGGTGGTTCCGATCTTTTTCCACATAAATGCCAGTGCATCCAAACGTAAAATATCAATTCCCTGATTGGCCAGAAATAAGATAATGTCCAACATTTCAATGAAAACCTCAGGATTGGAATAATTCAGGTCCCATTGATAATCATGAAATACGGTCATTACCCATTTATTCATCTCCTCGATATAAGTGAAATTTCCAGGAGAGGTTTCCGGAAAAACCTGTGGTAACGACTGCTCAAACTGATCCGGCACAGTGCGGTCATCATAACAATAGTAATACTGCTGATATTTGGTTTCACCGGAGCGTGCTTTTTGTGCCCACTCATGCTCATTGGAGGTATGATTGAGTACCAGATCCATCATCAGGAACATATCCTTGTCGTGAAGATCTTTTGCCAGGCTCGCTATGTCATCCATTGTTCCTATAACCGGATTGATGGAACGATAGTCAGAAACGGCATAGCCACCATCGTTATTCTTTTCCGGACATTTCAGCAAAGGCATCAAATGAACAAGGTTAATTCCTAACTCTTCCAAATATGTCAACTTCTCATCTAATCCCTTCAAATCTCCTGAAAAGAGACTGGTATAAAGCATCATTCCCACTAGCTTCTCACTCAAGAACCAATGTGGGTCTGCCTCTCTTTTCTGGTCCGTTTTCCTCAGACGATCGGAACGTTTGAGATAATTATCAATCAGCACATTGACCAGATGCTCCAGATGTTCCCAAAGGTCATTTCTGTAAGGATAGAGGGTATGGAAATAGTTGAAAATATCATTAAAATTAGCAGCCAGACGCATCAGAAACTGATCGTCCAGTTGCTCCTTCTTGCCACTTCGCAATAGGATATCGCTGAGTAACTGTTGAGATCTCGGATTATACACTTCTTTTATACTATCAATTAACCTAAATCAAATAAACTTACTGGCCGCATTGAAGCCTCTTTCCAGCCAACTTTGTTCCTTCTGCTTGCGCTCAGCTGACCACTCAAACGTTTTCGACAAATAATCAAAAACCGGGTCAATGAGTTTTGGAATACTGTTGATATGGAAATAAAGACGACCGGTGCGGCGTTCGAAGAAATCCAGCATAGAATGAACCGATTCATGCTCCACTGTAAACTCTAGTTCTGATAAAGCCAGACGCACTTCAGGGTCTGACTCATCGCGTTCATTGAACAAATTCAAAATATCCTCCGTCTGTTTGCCATAGTTGCTTACCAGGTACACTCCATAATATTCATCCAGACCTAGTGCCGCTATTCTTCTTTCAACTTCTTGCTGATATTCACTGACATTTTGGCCATCCTTAAACACTCCTCCTGTAAGAATGATGCGCTCAGTCATGCAAGGCTTGATGTCACGACCATGCTCTGATGTCAATTTTTTGGCCAGGCGATCTACGATCCGTTCAGCCATTTTTCTGTAACCAGTCAGCTTGCCTCCGGCAATAGAAAGCAGACCAGTCTCTGACTCAAAAATTTCGTCTTTTCTGGAAAGCTGTGAAGCAGATTTGCCTTCCTCTTCAATCAAAGGACGCAATCCCGCCCAGCTGGATTCCACGTCATCAATGGTCAAGTTAACATCCGGGAAAATGTGTTTCACTCCATTGAGTAAATACTCTACATCCACTTTTTCGGTACGTACGTTGTTGATATCACCATGATAGTCAGTGTCTGTTGTCCCTATGTAAGTGATCCGGTTTCTTGGAATCGCAAAAATCATCCGGCCATCCGGCACATCGAAATACACTGATTGCTCAACGGGAAACTTCTCATGTGGCACCACAATATGGACTCCCTTTGTAGGATGTAAATGTTTGCCTTCCAATGACTTATTTTTCGCACGGATTTCATCCACCCAGGGACCTGCTGCACTAATAGCATAATTACAAGTAGTGGAGTAACTATCCCCAGTAAGATTATCCCGCCAATCTATTCCTGCGATTTTCCCATCGGTATAAATAAAATCTGTAGCCTCTGCATAGTTGATCACATCCGCTCCCATCAGTACTGCAGTTTTCAGAATCTCAACGGTCAGCCTTGCATCGTCAGTCCTATATTCTGCATAGATCCCGCCACCTTCCAGCAGCTCTTCTCCTAACAAAGGTTCCTTTTCTAAAGTCTCTTCTTTGGATAGCATTTTACGCTGATCCACTTTTTCTACTCCTGCCAACACATCATAAACCATCAGGCCAAATGAAGTCAGGATTTTTCCATAAGTGCCATCTTTGATCAGAGGAAGCAGCATCTTTTCTGATTTGACAAGGTGTGGCGCCAAATGATGAACCACTGCTCTCTCCTGTCCAACTTCCCTCACAAGCGCTACTTCAAACTGCTTGAGATAGCGTAAACCTCCATGAATCAGCTTTGTGGACTTGCTGCTTGTACCTGAAGCAAAATCATTTTTCTCCACCAAAGCACATTTTATTCCTCGCGAAGCGGCATCAAGAGCAATACCTGCTCCGGTCACCCCACCTCCGATGATGATCAAATCATAGTGTGTTGTACTCAGTCTGCCTATCAGCTCCTTTCTGTCTTTTGAATTGAATGCGTTCATTCCTCTTTTCCCCAGTTAAATGTTCTTTTCACAGCTTTTTGCCAGCCTTTGTACAATTTTTTCCGTTCTGCATCATCAATCTGTGGTGCAAAACTTCTTTCCGTTCTTCTTACTTTCTTGATTTCATCGAGTGTCCAGATACCAGCGGTCAGACCAGCCAAGTAAGCAGCTCCGAGCGCAGTAGATTCTGTGATAGCCGGACGATCAACTTCTACTCCCAAAATATCAGCCTGAAACTGCATTAGGTAATCATTGGCAGTAGCACCACCATCCACCATCAGATTGTGGATTTGAATACCAGCATCCTGCTCCATTGCGACCATCACATCCTTGGTCTGATAAGCAATGGATTCCAATGCTGCTTTAATGATATGATTTTTATCTGTATCTCGGGTCAACCCGAAAATCGCTCCCCGGGAATACTGATCCCAATAAGGAGCCCCTAATCCGGCAAATGCAGGTACCAGATAAACATCATGGGTTTTCACTTTGTTGGCAAAATATTCTGAATCGGATGCATGATCAATAACTCTTAGTCCGTCTCTTAACCATTGGATAGCCGCGCCAGCTATGAAAACACTTCCTTCCAATGCATAAGTTAGTTCGCCGGTCGTGCTACAAGCCATGGTGGTGAGCAGTCCATTTTTAGAAACCTCACACTTGCTCCCAGTATTCATCAGCATGAAACAACCCGTACCATAAGTATTCTTTGCTTCACCCGGCTCAAAACACGCCTGACCAAAAAGTGCAGACTGCTGATCGCCGGCTATTCCCATGATTGGAATAGAAGCACCTTTGAACTCAAAACTTCCAAAATGATAAGCCGACGGATGGGCATCAGGCAACATCGACTTTGGAACGTTCAATATTTCCAGCAACTCGTCATCCCAGTCATTCTCTACGATATTGTAGAGCATCGTACGAGAAGCATTCGTATAGTCTGTTGCATGAACCTGACCTTTAGTCAATTTCCAAACCAACCAGCTGTCTACAGTTCCAAAACAAAGATTTCCTTTCTCTGCCTCCTTGCGGGCATTTTCAACATTCTTCAAAATCCAGTTGATCTTTGTTCCTGAAAAATAAGAGTCAATGACTAGTCCTGTTTTGCTACGGACCTTTTCTTCATACCCTTTGGATTTCAATTCATCACAAAACGCAGAAGTACGCTTATCCTGCCAGACGATAGCATTATAAACCGGCTCGCCGGTTTTCTTATCCCAAACCACCGTGGTTTCACGTTGATTGGTGATACCAATAGCTTTTATCTCTTTTGGAGAAATGGAAAGGTCATTGACCAGAGACCTGAACACCTCAAACTGAGTAGCCCAGATTTCCTCCGGATCGTGCTCCACCCATCCTGATTTCGGAAAATATTGAGTAAACTCCTTTTGTTTTACGCCAAGGATTTCTCCCTTTTCATTGAAAAGGATTGCTCGGGAACTTGTGGTTCCCTGATCAAGTGCAACTATATATGACATGTCTTATTCACTTTTCTTTTACCAAAATGAACCAACCACAATCGCTGTGATCAGCAATAAAATAATGGCCAGTATGCGGTAGTTCTTATACCATGGCAAGCCAGCCAGTTCCTTCGTTTCAGCTTTAAACAAACCAACATTCCAGGTCAAACTCGCCACCACTTCCTGTTTGGGTGGTGGAGTGAGCAAACTCACCATCACATGCACCAGCATACACGCCAGCATCAGCAATGGTGCTTTGTGCAGAAAATGGATTCCGTTAATGATAGGGCTCCAATTGTAAATACTACTTAGAATGAATCCTAAAGAAAAAATCAAGCCCGCAAGTAATGCCGCGAAAGCTCCATTTCCATTGGCTCTTTTCCAAAACAAACCCACCAAAAAAACTGCTACAATTGGGGGAGCAATGAAACCAAGAACCAATTGGAGATATTCCCATAGCGAATCAGATATCTGTTCAATATATTGGGTCCAGAATGCTGCCAGAAGTACCAATACCACTGTAGCTATCTGTCCAACTCTTACCAGCTGCTTACTGGTTAGGTTAGGGTTGATCTTAGTGACAAAATCCATGGTGATTAATGTGGACGCTGAGTTAAGTGTAGCAGAAATGCTACTGGACATAGCTGCCAGCAATCCGGCAATAACCAATCCTAAAATTCCCGTGGGGAGCAGCTGATAAATCAACACCGGATAAGTCATATTAGGACAATCTGCCAGATTGGAACAAACCTCATCTTGTCCAAACGCATTGGTAATGTGATAATTCAATCCGCTGATATCAAGATCAGCGAACAGTACAATGGCCATCACTCCAGGCAAAATCATAAAAAAGATTACCGGCACTTTCATGAGTCCTGCAAATAATGCTCCCCATCGGCCATGATTCAGGTCTTTTGCACTGAGTACGCGCTGCACCATAAACTGATTGTTGGCCCAGAAGTAAAAGCCCAATAGAGGCACTCCAAAAATAAGCCCGGTAATGGGCATGTATGGATCGTCCACTGGTCCAGCCATATCAAAGACATCATTTGCAGGCTTACTTAAATACCCTGTAGCATGCAGTGAATCCAAACCTGCCATGAGGCCAGACCAACCGCCTACTTCGACCATGCAGAAATAAGTAAGAATAATAGACCCAAGTATCAACAAAACAGCCTGGATCACTTCAGTGTGTACAACAGAAGACAAACCTCCCGGAATGGTGTAAGCCGCAGCAGCCAGAGCCAGCCCGACAATGATAAATGTTGACGACATCTCAGGAAAGAGAATCTTGAGAATCAGATTTCCTGCATACAACCCGGAAGCTGTATCAATAATGACATTGCCAATGATGGTGATGAATGAAAAATAATAACGGGAACGACTATCGTATCTACGCTCCAGAAATTCCGGCATGGTATATACTTTCGAACGGAGATAGAATGGCAGAAAAAAGATGGAGAAAAATACCAGCACTACTGCCGCCATCCATTCATAATTATACACAGCCGTATTGGTCTGATACGCATCTGAAGATAAGCCTATTAAGGTATTGCTACCAATGTTAGCCGCAAACAGAGAAACACCCACAACAGGCCATGTCATATTCCGGCCGGCGAGGAAATAATCTTCAGAAGATTGCTGCTTTCCTTTGGAGATCCCATACCAGATAATTCCGAGTATGTAGACCACAATGATAGCGATATCTATAAAGCTCAGCGATACGTTGTCCATTCAGATCTTGGATAAGGTTCAATTGCTTCAAACCCTATAATAACAAGAATAATGATATTTTTACCTACTTTGAGGTTCCTGTTTTGCGAAAGTGAAAATGAAAACGATTGAATTTTAAAATGTCTAAAATTCTTTTCGCACTACCACTAAGAACATGGCAGAATAGTCTCAGAAAATGAAGTAATCAATTACTATCTGAAATTAAAGAAGTATAACAATTGACAATAAGTAGCATGCAGAAAACAAGACTTTCTTTTTGGCAAATCTGGAACATGAATGTAGGTTTTTTTGGAATCCAGTTCAGCTTCGGATTACAACAAACAGCCATCAATCCGATCTTTTCATTTCTGGGTGCTGACCATGCCGATCTTCCCCTCCTCAATCTTGCCGGCCCTATCACCGGGCTTGTGATTCAACCGATCATTGGCGCCATTTCTGATAAGACCTGGATTCCTGGCTGGGGACGGAGAAAGCCATTCTTCATGATTGGGGCCATCATTGCCAGCCTGTGCTTGTTTGTTTTCCCCTATAGCTCTGAGTTGTGGTTTGCCGTGGGTTTGCTGTGGATTTTAGATGTTGGGAACAATACTGCTATGGAACCATACCGCGCTTTTATCGGAGACAAACTTCCCGACAATCAGCTTACGTTTGGCTACCAAATGCAAAGCCTTTTTGTGGGAGCAGGAATTACGCTCGCCAATTTCTCCATCTTCTTATTTCAGGATTGGTTTCATGCTCCGGAAGCTTCAAGCGCCCTGTGCGCTACAGGAACAGAATCAGTCAGCTCTATTCCTACCTGGGTTTACTATTCCTTTTTCCTTGGAGCTGTAGCATCTATTGGTACCGTCCTCTGGTCGGTCACTAAAACACCCGAAACACCACCATCAGAGGATGAATTAGCTGAGATGAAAGCCAATAGAGGATCATTCCTCGACCGGGTGAAAGAACCTTTTACCGAAATCATCGGAGCTATTGGCGATATGCCCAAACTGCTCAAAACCCTTTCAGTAGTCTATTTATTCCAATGGTATGCGCTGTTCATCTACTGGCAATTCATTACACCAATGCTAAGACGTAGCCTCTATCATATCAGCAATGAGGATATGACCAAGTTTGAGCGTATCAAGGAAATGTGTGCCGCTGGAACTGCAGTAAGTCCATCTGATTTAGCTTTTGCAGAAAACATCCAAAACCTTTCCGAACAGGCGCTTGCCCAGACAGGACTGATGAATGGAACGTACAATTTCGTGACGATGATTGTTGCGCTGGCCCTTGTACCTTTTGCGGCCAGGTTTGGCAATAAGTTGGTATATGTTTCCAGTCTTTTTCTCACAGGACTGGCCATGCTGGTGATGCCTGCTATCAATAATGAGTGGCTTTTATTGGCACCGATGATCTTGTTTGGAATTGGCTGGGCGACTATGATGGGTGTGCCTTATTCCATGGTTTCAAAAGTAATACCTCAGGAACGACGAGGAGTCTACATGGGTATTGTCAATATGATGATTGTGATCCCAATGTTCATTCAAACTGTGTCTTTCGGACCAATCATTAAGTATCTATTGGATGACAACCCCGTTAATGCGATTCTCTTCGCTGGAGTGTCATTTATCATTGCAGGAGTGCTGGCGATGAGGCTGAATACTTCGGAGGGGTAATAATTCTACCGACGGGTCATATGATAGGAAACAGCATCTGGATGTGCATCCTGTATCACTAAAGTATCATCAAAAATGCCTTTAACATAATAACTATACGGTTCATTTATTTTGTCGAAGAAACTCATGATGTATGTGTCATTTGGGTAGTATTTTGCACCTTTATGCCAGGAAATTGTTGTATCAGTCCAAATATCTCCTTCAAGATTTTGTATAATCCTATCCCCATCTTGAAAGTGAAATTCCCAGTATGCACTATCATAATAATTGATAGAATTACTTGCAAAACCTCCTTTACCATAAATTAATTTCCAGGTACCTTCTATGCTAGCCTTTATCACTGGAAGAGATTTATCAGAGAGGTCACCTGTAGTGGGCCCAGTATCATCCATTTTGCACGCGGCTATCAAAACAATTAATAACATGAACCTTAAATAGATTCTACTTCTCATAATTGTTTCTTTCTTGGTTTTATAAATGATTTTTATTCAGGTATTTGCAAATAGCTTCTGCTACGGTTTGGTCTTTTTATATGTAAAAAAATCCTTTTCATCTCGGGTGAAAAGTCCGCTTAGAGTAGTCACCCAGACTTTGCCATTGAAAGAATTGACAGAAGTGATACCATTGCCTTCTAAGCCGGTGTTATCAAGCTCTCTGCTTTTAAGGGTTTGCATATTGAAGGTAAAAAGATGGCTGCCTGTGTTATAACACAGTGAATCATCGACATAAAAAAATTCCGTATCAAAGTCAAAGTCACCAGTATTTCCTAATAGATTCCAATCTTCCCCTGAAAGATCAGATTGATATATTTTTCCACCATATAATGTTGCCGCTATTAGATGATCCTGATATCTGAATATATTATGCACATTATAGATATCTCCGCTTTCAGAAACCGCTTTCACCTTATCTCCGGTAGGCGTGATTTTCCATAAACCATTATCTATTTGAACAAAAAAGTTTTCACCAAAAGCAAACATTCCCCGAACCCATTGCGTCGCCTCAACATCAAAGGTTATTGTGGTCAATTGGTAATCAATAGCTCGACAAGAATTCATGGACGGATATGAAGCTGGCTTTATGTTCATATCGATGAGACAAAAAACCAATTGCCCCGGAACATCATTTTTCCGAACAGGGACCAGCAATTGGTCATTGTCATTAAAAACCCCTACTGGCCCAGTATAATTAGAAGTTTCTATCACATCATTTTCTGAATAATGTATTGAATCAACTATTGCCAGATCTAGTATCTCTTGAATTCTATTATCTTGGCCTCTATAGCACTTCCAGTAATTATTTGAATTGATGAATAGCTGTGGCCTCCCATTATTTGGCCCCAAAGAGATCACCAAATGATCTGACATGGCAGGTTTAGCCGACAAACTGTATGGGTTAGTTACTGCAAATCCAGTCAAAGGCTGAGTAGAAGATGTATCAACTATATATATTGAGTTAATTCCAACGATGGTCAGTGAGTCTCCACTAAGGTGACTATTCAATAAAATTTTTTCTTCTCCTGTTAAGCTTGTATTGCTTTCCCAAGCTTTGATTGAAACGGAATCTTCCTGGTGACAAGCCAAAAGGATCATCATCGGTAAGAGGTAACGCAATTTTCTCACTTGCATAGCTTCTCAAGGTTTATTGCTGATTTGAATCTGTTTTTTTGTATGTAAAAAAATCCTTTTCATCTCGGGTGAAAAGTCCACTTAGAGTAGTCACCCAAACCTTACCGTTGAACTGATTAACAGAGGTGATTGCATTGCCTTCAAGACCTGTGTTATCGAGTTCTTTGATTGTTTCATTATCAAGGTTGAGTGTATAGAGCTGACTATATGCGTAAAAGCATAAAGTATCTCCTACCTGAAAAAAATCCATTTCATCAAAATAGGGGTGGAAGTTGGAGCCTACTTTGTTCCAGACTTCTCCTGAAAGATCAGATTGATAAATATTGCCCTCATAGTCGGTAAAAGCTAAAAAATGATCCTTGTATCTGATCATTTTTCTCACAACATCATGGGAATTACCCCCGCTAAAAAAGGCCTTTACCTTATCGCTATTTGGTTTAATTTTCCAAAAACCATCGTCAATGGATACAAAAAAATTCTCATCAAAGGAAAACAATCCACGAACGTATTGAAATTGGTCAACATCAAAATATATAGGCTTCAGATCATAGGTTAAAGTACTCTGAAAAGCTTCAACTGTATCAGTAAACTTGATCTTCTCTGTATTGGTCATTTGGATGTTAGTCAAGGACATGACCAAACCTGCAGCTACATCATTTTTATGAACCGGAACCAATAACTGATTCTGATTATTAAACACCCCTATTGGATGAGTATAATATTCAGGTTCAATCATATCATCTGCTGAAAAGTGAATGGAATCAACAGTGGCTAGATCTAAATTGACATGCAATAATTCTAATGAGGGATACCAATTTGTATTGATGTAAAGTTCTGACGAGTGCTCTCCTTTATAAACTTCAAAATGATCGGACATTGCAGGTCTGTAATCCAAGGCGGAAAATCCATCTACTGCAATATTCACAAGTGGCTCCATGGAAGAAGAAGTATCGAAAGTTGATATTGCCTTGACTCCCGCTATAGTAAGACAGTCTCCGCTAATATGACCATTAAGCAAAATTTTGCCTTCTCTGAAAAAATATGGATTGCTTTTCCAGGCCTGGATGGAATCCGTCTTTGTAGATTGGTTGTTGATACCAGCTTCTTCCTTGTGACAAGCCAAAAGGATCATTATCGGTAAGAGATACAGCAATTTTCGCACTTCCATAGCATATACTTTATGTGAAATCTGATTTTAGACAAGCTTGCTAATAGTGAGCTGCAAAAGTTGTGGTGAAACCTGAGGCCTATTGTGTGGAATGCTTTAATAAAGTTAGGAACAATTTTTACAACAACACAAAACGGAATGTAAAATTTTGAAAAATAAAAAGCTCTGTCAGAAATACCAACAGAGCTTCACCATGTATTAATTTAAATTCTAATAAACAGCATTCCCATCCATCAACCCAAGAACCACACCATTGGTCCAGCCAAAGCCATCTTGCGTTGGGTATTCACCTCCTCCAGCGAGTAAAGTAGTATCAGCTACATTGTACTTCTCCATCATCTTTCCAGTGTTCTCATAGACTTTACGGCTTACATGCAGCCAGCGTCTGGCCACATCATCAGCCAAAGTTTTTTGACCATAATGCTCCAGCCCTTTGATACCAATCCATTGTAGTGGCGCCCAGCCATTAGGATAATCCCACTGCTGACCAGACTGAATAGAAGTAGTCACAAAACCACCAGGCAAAAGAAGTTTTTCAGTCATGGTTTTGGCATGCTTTCTTGCCTGCTCGTTTGTAGCTATTTTGAAGTAGAGCGGATAAGCTCCCGCCATGGTCACCTGATTGGACGACTCATTGTCTGTCCATACATAATCAGTAAAAGCCTGAAGCTCTTCATTCCAGAAAATTTGACGGATCAAGTCAAACCTTGTTCTTGCTTTCTTTTCATAAAGGCTTGCATTCTCTTCATCTCCACTCAGCTGATAAAGATTGGCGAGCATCACTTCCATATTGTACATCAGGCAGTTCAAATCTACAGGTAGGATCTCCGTGGTTCGAATAGATCCGAAATCATTTTTATCTTCAAACCAACGCGTACTATAGTCCCATCCTGATTCTGCTCCAGCTCGCAGATCTTTGTAAAGTTTGACCTTCTTTTCTTCTGAAAGTCCCTCAGCCATTTCATAGTCTTCTTTGTAAGACTCGGGGCGTGGGAAATCCATTTTGTCATAATACCTGTTCAGGATGACACCACTGTCCAACATCACCACGTGATTGATAGCCGAATTGGATAATGAAACCTGATCAGCCCCATCCATCCAAAAGTTATATTCTTTTTGAAGTGATGGAAGGTATTTCAAGCCCTTTTCTGGTGTTGTCAGCTTAGAAAATAAATTGACCATTGCCGCAAAAAAAGGAGGCTGACTTCTTCCCAAATAATAAGTCCTGTTTCCATTAGGAATAAACCCGACAGAGTCAATCAGGTATGCAAAATTATCGATCATCAACTCGACCAGATCTTCTCTCCCGGATACACCAAGACCAATCATGGTAAAATAACTGTCCCAATAATAAACTTCCCGAAATCTTCCACCAGGAACGACGTACTTACCTGGCATGGGAATCAAACTAGAAGTCTCCGAGGTGTCAGCGGCAGATCTTGTGAGGTCATCCCAGAGATTATTGAGGTGATCACTAAAAAACTCTATCTCTCCTTTTGGTTTTTTTGCAGGTGCCTTTGGTTCTTTAAAGTTCGAAGTAACAAAAGCTTTGAGATCAAATCCCTTTTCGTTCTTCAGCTGATCATATTCCGCAGCAATCTCATAAGGATTCTTTACCGGAGTACAATCTGCAAAGGTTTTAGAGTCAGGATAAACTCCAGCGAGTTCTACATCATGATAAAGTGGGCCGAGAGCTTCCCAGGGCTGGTAATAACCCGTTACTTCAGGAAATTCCTGCTTTTTTTCTTCAGGGGTACATGAAAAAAATAGCAGCACCAAAAGGGCTGCTATTTTCATATTTTTTATTACTGACATAGGCTTAGTATTACTTTGTCACTTGTGTATCATACTTACTTGTCTCAAGATTCTTCACCACATATTTCCCCACTCTTTCACCCTGGTCCACACCATTTTTAATGGCCATCATATAGTGAATACCTCCATAAAGGCGACTAATTGCTGCTTCTTCACTGGCTTCAAGAAAGGAATCAAACTTCCTCAGTGTGAGGCCATACTCCAACTCTGTGCTATCCGAAAAAGCAAAATTATCTCCATAAAAATCTGTCAAGGTAATAGCAGCAGCTCTAGAAATCACACTGTGTCCACTGGTATATTCCGGGAACGGAGGTGTTTGCAAAAGTGGTACCCATTCTTCATCCATGTATTGATTAATCAAGGTCTCAGGACGAATGACGATACTTCTCCATTTCTCATCCCAGCAACTGATAAATGCGTCGAACAAAGCAATAGAAGTTCTGGTATAAGCATCAACCGTTTCTTCGAAGCTACTGTGTGCCTTTCTTGTTGCAAGGTCGACTATGCCAATCCAGTGACCACCAGGAGTGATTTTCTTGGTAGCAAACATTGCATGACCTCTGTGATGTGACACATATGGGTTACAGTCCCAGAACTTAGCAATCTCAGTTTGCTCCTCATCCAGACCAACTCCCACATCATAAACTTGCTTGAGCTGCTTATAGAATTCACTATTCTCATCCAGGGTAAGTTCTAACGGAGGTACTGGTGGAAACTGACTTGCAGAATCAAGGATCAGCGTTCTGATTTTTTCCCAATGAGGTTCAATACCCTCCATATAATCGGGAGGTGTAGGCTTCCATGAAAATTGAGCACTTTGCACCGTGTATTTTGGATATGTTCTGGTCTGCTTGTACATGTCTTTATCAGCCCATGCCAATACATGACTGGCCATCATTTCTCCATAAGCCAAAGATTTTTCCTTCACATCAGATGGCAATCCTTTTTCATCCAGTTCCTGGTAGAGGTTTTCCCTAAACTCATCAATTTTCTCTTCAGAAAAAATCAGTGTTTTACCCACTGTAAGAAAAGCATGAATACTTGCCAGATGCGCATTGATACCAGAGCCAGGAGCTTCAGGGGATGTGAAATCCGTCACCTGACCTTCGAGTGATCTCATAGAATCAGGGTGAGCCAAAGCCAACACTTCATAAGCTGCAATGCTCGGATAAGCATATACCCTACTGGCAACCGGAGGTGAGAATATATCATACACAATTACATCTGTCAGCTGCTTCATAGATTTCCTGAAAGTTTCAGGGTTGTTCAGCACCTTTTTGTACTCGGTATTTTCTTTACATCCTACAAGAGCCATTGCCACCAATGTGGACAATAAAAAAATCTTCTTCATATGCTTTATCGATGTTCTTTTAAAAACACAAATTTAATAAACATCAAAGTGTGCCTTAGTGCTCTATCAACAATCTTACTGTTTGACTAACATTTCTGTTGGATACCTGCACAAAATACTGGCCGCTCTTAAGATGAGAAAGGTCAACAGGGGTATTAACATGATCAATCAGTGTAGAAGACATCACTCTTCCTGTCATATCAAATACCATGATGTTAAATGGTCCCTGATCCGCACCTGAAAGCTGAAACTGACCTGATGTTGGATTAGGAAAAAGTCTAATCTTACTTAGGTCCTGTTTCTTTACTGACAATACCGGTGGTGCTGGTGGGTTTACCTTTACATAGACATTTCCATCATCAGTAATTACCCCGCCAGGAAATTCTCCTGGAGTTCCTGAAGCCTGCACACTACCGTCAGCATTTCTAAAAACTATCGAAACCCAATAAATCGAATCCGTATCATTTAATTTATAAAAATCCCTGATAGATGGAGACATCTTCAACTCCCACTTGGAGGTACTCCCTACCTGGGTCATTTCGCCAACACCGTCATCATCCCCCCAATTACCAACTACATAAGATCCAAATGTTGGGCTATCAGTATCTTTTACAACTGCCGCAGAATGCGCATATACCTTATCTGCTCCCAGAAGCTTTCGGTCTCCTATCCTGGAGTCAAAAATCAATGACACAGCATCAGTAGAATAGAAATTAGAAGGGTTAAAATATGCAATTGGCAAACCTGACTGAACATCTACGAAGATTGTCTGGTTTCGGAAGCCCTTACCAAGGTTACCACTCTTGTCATGGAAATACATTCCAATCTTGATCACATAAGCATCTTGTCCGACGCTGTAATAATCTCTTGGAGTAATAGTAATGGACCAAACATTGTCTTTGCCATCTACTTTGGTCATTTTGGCTGACTCATCATCCACCACGTTGCTTAGAGTGGTTCCTGCAGGGTCATCAACTATCAGGCCTGAATACATATAAACATCAGAGGCTCCAACCAACCCGCTGGTACCATCAGTAGTTGCCTTACTGGCATCAAAAACGATGGTAATCTCATCATCAAGACCAAATGGACTTGGGGTGATGCTCACCGGATCTGTGAAAACCTCAACTACTCCAGGGAAACCTTCTGATATTTTCTTGTCTGTATAAAGATGAAATTCTCCTGGCTGCAAGGTGGCTGAAGCACTCGCAGATGACACGTCAACACTCTCCCCGCTGAAGTAATCGTACCATGTTCCGGTATGGCTAAATGTGTATGAAATATCACCTGATTTCACATCAAAGTTACCAACCAAAGCAACATCCATATCTGCATGGTCAATCACAATGCTTTTGAGCACACCAGTCATATCTGTTGTTGCAGTTCCATAGTTAAAGACGTCACTATAAGAAACTCTCATTTCATTGATTGCTGCATACGCCTGATATAAATATTGTCGATACTGATCTTTGTAATAACCAAGGTTACCATCACCCCATGGAATAGGCTTGTTTCCAACCCTTCCATTGTAATTAATGCTGATATCATAGCCCAATTCACCAAACTGCCAGATCATTTTAGGGCCAGTCTGCACCATTAGGAATGCAGCACCCATCTTAGCACGCTCAAGAGCAGCCTGCAAATTTCTGACATCATAACCTTCACCTGAGTTGCCACTGTTTAGCATTGCATACATCTGTCTTTCTTCATCGTGGCTTTCCATATAGGCTACATGGGTAATCGAGCTAGCGCTAGAAATATCACTTTTGTTTCCTTTCAATGCCCCTTCAAAATCACCATGAGAATTTCGCCACATCAGCATTCCAAGATTACCCAATACGTCTTCCTCTTCTTTAACTGCAAAATGCTCCAGGATCACATAAGTCTCAGGGTTGTTGTTCTCTATGACTTTATTCATCCGGCTCAGGTTACTAATCCTATCAGGATCATACTGCCCCCATTTCCCTACATCATCTCCTGAATAAGTTTGGGTAAATCCTTTGGACAGGTCAAATCGATATCCATCAAAATGATATTCATTGACCCAGTACTGATTGACAGTATCAACAAAAGCGCGGGTATATTTTGAGTCATGATTGAAATCATAACCCACACTATAAGGATGAGGCGCTTGCTGGTTAAACCACGGACTGTTAGCGGCAGGCTCATTGGCTGTAGCATCCCAGTATAGTTTTACTAATGGGCACTGACCAAATGCGTGGTTGAGTACCATATCCAGAATAACCGCGAACCCTTGTGCATGGGCAGTTTCAATAAAATGCTTCAGATCATCTTTGGTGCCATAATATTTATCCGGTGCGAAATAATAGACAGGATTATACCCCCAACTTTCATTTCCTTCAAACTCCATAATCGGCATCAACTCTATTGCATTGATGCCAAGTCTCTTCAAGTAGCTCAGTGTATCGGTCAGGTCTTTGTAGCTGTGAGTTCCCAGAAAATCTCTTACAAGTAATTCATAAACCACAAGATCATGTTTATCTGGTCTTGACCAGGAGGCTTCAGTATCAGCCCATTGATATTGCTGCTGACCTGTCTGAAGGATGGTCGCCATCTGGTAATCCGTCTTGTCATAAGGAACCGGGTTTGGATAAACATCTTTTGGAATATATTGATCATTCCAGGGATCAGCCACCTTGTCCGCATAAGGATCACCTATTCTGATACTTCCATCAACCCAATATTGGAATACATATTCCTTTCCTTCAGTCAATCCATCCAACTGATACCAGAAATACTCTCCATCGGTGGTTTGATTCATTAAATAATTGTCTGAAGGAGTCCAGTCATTAAAGTCACCCACCACATAGGCAAACTGCTTGCCTGGTGCCTGAAGTACAAGCGTAACTGATCCGGTATTATTTGGATCGTAATTAATCCCTTTTTTTACACCAGCGGGAAGATCTACCTGAGGTGTAGCGCCTCTTAACAATACATTGACATCTTCAGAAATACTGAGGCTTTCTTCCTGAATAGTTGCATCAATCTTAATGGATAATGAAGTTGACGCAGTAGGTGTATATGCGTAAGAAATGGAGGTCCCGCTGGATACTGAAGCTACTTGATTATAGCCATTTCCTTCATCCAAAGAAATTGTCATAGCAGTCACTTCTGAGGAAGCCTCCGCTTCTATATTCAGTGATTTTCCTTGTTCTACATAGACATCACTTTGCGTTGGGTTTTTGATCGTTAAGTAGTGACCTACAGCGAGGTTTACAAAAATGTCCTGGTTAGAGGCAATCGTTCCCCAATCGTATTCCCCAGGTGCATCTGTTCCTTTTTTGGAACCATCGGCATTTCTAAAAACCATGGATAGCCTAAAGATGGTCTCAGAACTCGGCACACTATAATACTGACGTGCTGTTGGTTCCAAAGTGATTTGCCATTTGTTGGCCTCACCTGTAACCTGGGTCATTTCCCCCACTCCATCATCCTGTCCCCAGTTTCCTACCACATGCTGCCAATCCATACCATCAGGAGCATCCGTAATTACACCACTATGCATGTAAACTTTTGTTGCTCCGGCAAGTTCTCCATTACCTGCAGAGGCGTCAAACGTTACTACAATCTTATCTTCACCTGTTGCATCAGGTGGAGATATACTTACTATCTGTGCGGTAGATAAAAATACCACACAGGTAAAAACAACTGCTAAAATACTTCTCATACTATTTTTTTTAAAGCAGCGTAAAGTATCCTATTTATGCTCAATTCTCCAAAAAGTGTACAGAGTAAATACGTAGTAACTAAAATGAAAACGATTGCATCAAAAATTGATAAAAAAAGACGTGACTATTCAGATTATTTTTGGCATAATTACATTATTTTCAAATGTTTTAAGTTTGTAAAAAGGGATTTAAGAGCCCATTATTGTAAGTATTAAATGATAAAGAAGTATGAAGAAAGTATTATCTAACTTAATCGTACCGGTGGTCATGTTTGTGGCCGTATTGTCCTGTCAGGATCCTAATAATCTACTGGGTGATCTGCCTACCACAAGCGTTCCTCCGGTTATTGACAAGGTTACTCCTGATTCCAGGGTAAAAATTGGTACGGAATTCGACATCACTGTTGAGCTCACTGATGGAGAGAAGTCACCATTGGCAAGCGTAAGCGGTACGTTGTACTACGTGAAAAAAGGTGGTGGAAGTATTGACACAGTAATGTTGTCAGAACTGGCATCTCAAACTGTATCCGGAACATCGGATTCTACAGGATGGGCAGGATCATCTTTCAAGGCAGCAACTTTGGACACTGGAGATTATGTGATCCACATCGAAGCCCTTGACAATGCAAACAACTTAACTACTGGTGATTTTGGATTCAGCATGTTTGACCTTCCTTTCGCTGCTAACTATTCTGAAATGTATGTTGGTGGTAATTTCAATGGATGGCAACCAGCCACAAGCGATGCTGCAGACGTTACAGCCTGGAAGAAAGTTGGTGAAATGACCCTTACTGGCCCACACACATGGACACTGGACAGTGCACAACTTGACGGTGGAGCCTTCAAATTCAAAAACACCTATGACTGGACTGATATAGATTGGGGAGATGATGCCGACTGTTCAGGAACAGTAGTAGTAACGACAGGTGGCGGACCAAATATTGATTGTGGTTACACTGGTCTTTCCAAAATTACCTTCAATGATGAAACATTAAACTACACAATTGTTCCTTTAGTATCATATGGTCAGGTGCTTACTGACTTGTACTTGGTTGGGGATTTTAATGAATTCCAGGGTAATGATAACTACCACTTCTCCCTTGAAGCAGATAACGAATGGGTAATTGATGAAGCGTACCTGAAAGGTGGAGATTACTTCAGGTTTTCTGAAGGTGCCGATCTAAGTGGAAAAATATACGGCGCTGGCACTGTTGACACAATAGCAGTACCTAATGGTGGTAATATTAAAGTACCGGATGCTGCTAAGACAGGTTATTACAAAGTGACTTTCAACGATAAGACATTGGTTTACTCAATGACCTTCGTAAGAGGTGATTTTGGTCTCTACATCATTGGAGATGCTACTCTTGCCGGATGGGATAATACCAAAGCTTATGGTATGGAGACTATTGGGGACAAAAAATACAGAACTTATCAGTACCTGACTACAGCTAACTTCCAGTTCCTACCTCTACAGGGATCATGGTCAGGCCAAATAGGTAAAGGTGATACTGACGGCACTTTGGGTGTTGGTTCTGGAAACAACCTATCTGTTGCAACTGAAGGCTTCTACAGAATAGATGTAGACCTAAATGCCATGACTTATACTATCACTGAGTCAAATTGGGGTATTATTGGAAGTGCCACTCCGACTGCATGGGATAGTGATACTAACATGACTCTTGTAAATGCAGCTGTTGGAGGTTTCTCATGGACAATTAACATGACTCTCGTTGATGGTGAGATCAAATTCCGTGAAAATGATGACTGGGGTATCAACTACGGTGGTGGTGGTGCTGATGGTGAACTTGTCTTCAACTCATCTAGCAATATCGCTGTATCGGCAGGAACTTATGATATCACTATCACATTGGATTCTGAAAACGGATATACTTACGAAATTAAGTAAGAAGTAAAATTCTAATTATATAGCAGAAAGCCCGGCCATTTGGTCGGGCTTTTTTGTTGTTACACCTTGAAAATACCCTTTTTTATGGATTAAAATACCAAAAATCGGGTATTTCATTTCTGTGATGGTCGCGGTACCTTTACTTTATCAATCAAACATTTACAACCATGCTTACATCTATTATAGGCCTCGTTTTAATTATCAGTTATGTAGTTCTGGAAAAGACCTGGTTTGCCAATCAAACCAAATAACCTTAATATATCATAGATATTAAAGTGGTTGCTGTCGCGCTTTATCACTGAGAATCATTCACCGTCGAGTCTCAACAGCAGCCATTTTAACAAAATGAAAAAGGCCAGTTTCCTTCGAAAACTGGCCTTTTTATTGTTGCTATATGCTCCAATCTATTCCTCATCCATAAATGGATACCGATAGTTGGTTGGGGGCACAAAAGTTTCTTTAATTGTTCTTGCACTCACCCATCTCAGCAGGTTCATTCCTGAACCAGCTTTGTCGTTAGTTCCTGATCCACGAGCTCCACCAAATGGTTGCTGACCAACCACCGCTCCTGTTGGCTTATCATTGATGTAAAAGTTACCTGCTGCATTTCTCAGCTTTCTGGTTGCCAACTCTACAGCATATCTGTCTTTAGCGAAAACAGCTCCAGTAAGCGCATAAGGAGACGTTTGATCTACGAGTGTCAATGTCTCTTCATACTTTTCAGCATCATAAACATATACGGTCAACACCGGACCAAAAATCTCTTCTTCCATAGTCAAAGAATGAGGATCCTGTGTTAAGACGACTGTAGGCTCAATAAAGTAACCCACTGAGTCATCATAATTGCCACCGAAAATGACCTCAGTCTTCTCATCGGCTTTAGCCTTTTCTATATATCCGGCTATCTTGTCAAAAGCTTTTTTGTCAATAACAGCATTCACAAAGTTGGAGAAGTCCTCTGGACTACCCATAGTAATTTCTTCCAAATCAGCTGCCATCAGTTCCTTAACTTCATCCCACATGTTATTGGGGATATAAGCTCTTGATGCAGCACTACATTTCTGCCCCTGAAACTCAAATGCTCCTCTGATCATCCCTGTAGCTACTTCCTTTGGGTTGGCAGATTTGTGAGCTACAATAAAGTCCTTGCCTCCAGTCTCACCAACTATTCTAGGATAAGCTTTGTACTTATCGATATTTGCTCCAATGGTTTTCCACAAGTGCTTAAATACTCCAGTGCTACCAGTAAAGTGCAATCCAGCAAAATCAGGGTGGCTGAAAATAATATCTCCAGCTACTGGGCCATCAACATAAATTAAGTTGATCACACCATCCGGAAGTCCAGCTTCCTTCAAAACTTCCATAATTACCTGAGCTGAGTAAATCTGTGTGTAGTTTGGTTTCCAAACTACAGTATTCCCCATCATCGCCGCAGATGTTGGCAGGTTACCAGCGATCGCCGTGAAATTGAATGGAGTAATAGCAAATACAAAACCTTCCAATGGACGATATTCCATTCTGTTCCAGATTCCTGGTGAGGACTCAGGCTGATCCATGTAAATCTCCTGCATGTAAGAGGCATTGAACCTTAAAAAGTCGATCAATTCACATGCTGCATCAATCTCTGCCTGAAATGCGTTTTTTGATTGCGCGAGCACAGTAGCTGCATTGATCTTAGCTCTGTACGGCCCTGCTATCAGGTCAGCGGCTTTTAAGAAAATGCTTGCTCTGTGTTCCCAGGAAGTATTCTCCCATGCCTCCTTAGCGTTCAGTGCTGCTTCTATTGCCATTTGTACGTGAGAAGCATCACCTTCATGAAAGTAGCCCAGCGTGTGCTTATGCTCATAAGGAGGGCTCATTCTGAGTTTGTTTCCCGTTCGCACTTCCTGCCCCCCAATGTACATAGGAATGTCACGCTCTTCACCTCTGGCATCCTTGATCACCTGCTTTAAAGCTTCACGTTCGGAAGTCCCCGGCGCATAACTAAGAACCGGTTCGTTAGATGGTTCTGGTATATAATAATTTCCTTTTGGCATAGTATTGTTGTTTATTAAGGTCCCACAAAATTATAAAAATGAACCGCTCAGACTTATAGAATCTTCATTAATTCTGAAAGATGATTGACCTGTAGTTCGCATTCAGATTTCACGGTACCAGTAGGGTTATAAAGAAGTGGTGTGATTCCTGCGTTTGTAGCTCCCAAGATGTCAGTCATTGGATTGTCCCCAATCATCAAAGCATTTTCTCGCTCTGCTGCTACGGTTGTCAATGCAAAATCAAAAATCTCTCTTGCTGGCTTTTTATACCCCGTGGATTCTGAGGTGAATACATGTGAAAAATATTTTCCAAGTCCACAAGCCTTCAACTTTACTGACTGTACATCATCAAACCCATTTGTAATAATGCTCAAGTGATATTTTTTACTCAAATAACCGAGGATAATCTCAGCTCCTTCCATGATCTCTGATTGCCTGGGACATTGATAAAGAAAGTAGTCATTCATCCCCAAATGATCCAATGGCTCTTCACACCCGAGCCCTTCCAGTACCTTTTGAAACCTGGTCAAACGAATATCATCCCGACCGATCAAGCCCTGATTGTATTTTGTCCAAAGTGAATCATTTGTAGTGAAAAAATGGTCAACAAACTCCGAAGAGCTTGCCGAGATGTATTTGGACAGTCCAAACTCATCATACAGGTTTGTTAAGACGAAATTGGCATTCTTGTCATAGTCCCAGAGGGTATGATCCAAATCGAAAAATATATGTGTGAAATTCATTAGCTGCGATATCCTTTTGCTGCAAGTTTATTGATGGCCAACTCTCGATTGGAGTACATGGTATTGTAAATCTCCTGATCCTTCTGAAGTTGCATATCCTTATTTAAAAACTCAAAGATCTGTGCCACCATGTCATACACTTCATCCTTAATCCCATAAAAAACCCATTGATCCTTTTTGATGGCATTGACCAATCCTGAGTTTTTCAAATAGCTAATATGCCTGGATGTTTTGGTCTGGGTATAGTCAAGAATCGATTCCAGATCTGACACTGCCAACTCATCATTTTTGAATAATAAATGGATGATTCTTACTCTTGACTCATCGGCAAAAGACTTAAAAATCTGTGTACCATAATTCAGGCTAAAATTCTTTAATCTCATAATCTGGCATCCTTTAAGACCTTAATATTATTTTCATCCTTTACCTTTGGAGACTTGCAATGTTAAAAAAGTTTAAGAAAAATAGTTTTCACTAAACTTTTAACGTAAAACCAGTATTAATTGCAATAGAAAGATACATAAGGCCTTGTACAAATTCATTACATACACATTTATACTCCTATTAAGCTACACCGCTTTTGCCCAGAAGGACAGTACTGCGCAAAAGAAGGAAAAGCGTATCATCCAATTTACCGGTATAGTGTTTGCTCCAGATAGTAGCTCTGTAATTCCAGGAGCCCATGTATATGTACCCACTGCAGGGCGAGGAACGACCACCAACCCTTATGGTTTTTTCTCTCTACCAGTTTTAGAAGGTGATAGCGTGGTTTTGAGTTCCATTGGTTTCAAAAGACAATACTACATCATTCCGGAGCATCGGGAAAACCAAAGTCTAAAAGTGATCATTACCATGGAAGAAGATGTGACCTTCCTGGATGAAGTAGAAGTGTTCCCTTACCCAACGGAGGCAATGTTTAAAGAAGCAATCCTCTCTATGGAAACTCCCTACCAAAAGCAATACAACAACATGAATGCCTGGCTGCATAGCAACTACATGAGCTCTGCTTATGCTGACTTACCTGCGAGTCCAAATGCCAACCACCAATACTATATGGAACTTCAGCGTCAAGCTGCTTTGAACAGATATAGTGTTCCTCAAAGCAACCTCCTCAACCCATTTGCCTGGGCCAAGTTCATTAAGTCTTTGAAAAAGGATAAGTAATTTTCCGGGCTACAGGTATTTGGCTCTGGGTTTTTAGGCACTTTCGATCTAGATTGTATCTCAAAATTCATGATATCATGGATCAATCCGAAAACCTGTGGTGTATCTTAAAAAATGTCAATTCATCTTCCCTCAATAGATAAAAACCACAGAGAACTCGGTGAACACAGAGAGAAAGTAATCAAAGGTTGCTTCTCTTTTTCTCAAAAATCCTACTGGGAACGCATTGGGTTCAACATACGAGAATATTTCGATTTTAATCGTTTAGCTCTTGTATTAAAAAGGTCAGGCAGGACTCAGAGTCCTCTGAGGTTTTGGCTTGGATAGTCAAGTGTCTTTCAATAATACAATCTCCCCACACAAATCTTGCTTGATCCGATCTCACTCTTATTTCGTTCATCTCACTCTTAGCTAAAATCCAAGACCGACCACCCAAAACCTAATACCAAAAAACCTTCCAGTCAGCTCTGCTGAATTTGCTTTGCCATGTGTATTACCTGCCCCCAGACTCTCAATGTATTTTCATAACATATTTGAGCTATATCATCCTCAGAATAACCCATTTTAAGCAGTTCAAAAATCACATTGGGATACATAGAGACATCCTTTAGTCCTTTAGGCAAACTATCGCCTACACCATCAAAATCTGAACCAAAACCAACATAATCAATGCCTGCTATTTTAACAACATGATCTATATGCTGCGCCACAATCTTCACATCGGCGTACACATCATGGTCCTGTGCATACTGCTTAGCATAGGCCTGATAAGCCGAATCCTTACGAGACAGGCCGGTCTCAGCTCTGTAGTTGGTCATCACAGAGTCCATTGCATCAAACTTTTCACGTGATTCTTTAGACAGAAATGTTGAACCAAAATTGATATGAATAACGCCATCGTTGGCTGCCAGATCCTTGATCATTTGATCACTCATGTTTCGATGAAACCCTGGAGTAAATGCTCTGCAAGATGAGTGACTCGCTATCACCGGAGCCTTGCTGATTTTCAAAACATCATAAAAGGCACTATCTGTAATATGGGAGACATCTACCATGATCCCGTACTTATTCATCTCAGCAATTACCTGCTCACCAAAAGGACTCACGCCATTCCAGGTATAAGTAGTATCATAGGAAGAATCCGCAATCTGATTGTCTTTAGAATGAGTCAAAGTGATATACCGAATACCTCGCTCGAAGAAATACTTCACATTGGCCAGGTCATCTTCCACAGGAGCGCCATTTTCCATCCCCATTGGTAAGGAAATCAACCCTTTTTTGAAATTATTCCATATATCATCTGGGGTTCCTGCCACTGCAAACTTTTCCGGGTAGGTGTTAGCAACATTCACCGTCATATCAATCAGAGAATCAGCAAAATCCTTTGCTCCTCCTTTGTTGTATTTGGAAGGTACATAGATCGACATAAAAGGAGCATCCAGTCCTCCTTCCTTAGATTTAGGATAGTCAAAGTTACCCTCAGTCTCAACAGTCACATCCTCCACTTTCTTCTTCAGCATGAAACCTTTCACCTCCATGCGGTACGGTAAGTCAACATGCCCATCCACAATCGGATACTTATGCGCCAACTCATTAGCAAGTGCCATGAGTTCTTCATCCGTTTTTGGAGATTCCTGTTTCTTTTCAGGTGAGGAGCACGCGAAGATTAAGAATAAGAGACCAATGAGTTTGAAGGACTTTAGCATGTTTTCCGAAATTAGGTTATTGATTCAAGCAAGCTAAAGTAATGAGAGAGGCTTGTAAATAAAAAGAGCAGGTTGAAAGCCTATTAAAAAATCAAACTCTCCTGTAAAAACTAAACCCCATCCGGGATGTCCAGATGGGGTTTAAATACAATATTTATCAATTATTGTGCAGTTTCCTGAACAATAATATCAAGATCAATTTGTCCGTCAGCTCCATCGGTCCCTGTAATGCTTTTCACTAGAATTAGACCCTTTTTACTTCCCCCATCTTTATTAGAATCAGTAGCAAATGCAAGAACCTCACCAGCCACCAATCCACTTTCAATACCTGGATCAGAATCTGCTGCATCCGCAGCATCGAAAGCAGTATCAATATCTGCAAATGTCGCTACCTCTGTGAAAGCCGAAGCATCCAATGAAGTCCTACGGAAAGTAGTATTGTTCAATGTTCCCCACGCTGACTGTCCATAAGCAAAAGGATAACTTTTAGGATCCGATAGAGTTGCACCGGTTTGATTAGTTCCACTACCATAGAAATATCCAAAGTCTATATCAGCTGACAATGGATCAGAGCTTTGCAAAATAGTCTTCATACTATATTTCATTCCAGTATTTGTGCTAAAAAATGTCTCTGATGTTTTTCCGTCTGTTGTTGTTCCAATTGGTGCAGCCAATAGAACGGTTGAATAACTTCTAGCTGCCGGTGAAGTCACACTAATGTCAAGAGTTGCAGTGCCAGTTTGGCTATTATCATCAACAGCCTCGAAATCAAGAGTAATTGTTTTCCCTACGAAAGATGCATCAAAAGCAGTAGTCCAAGAATCTGTCACTGATGTCGTACCAGCATCAACCTTAAGGTCAGTCCTTGAAGCTTCTAGTAGTTGAGAGGATGTTCCACCATCAACAGATGAGCTAACTCTGTAGACATTAAATCCTCCAGCTGCAGTGATTGAAACATCAAACAATATTGTATCACCTACAACAACAGACAAAGGAGCTGTTACAGCTGTACCATTAACCTTGGTCGCAACAGAAATTGTTGGAGCATCAGGCTTTGGCGTCTCAGTATCATTGCTGTTACAACTATACATGAACACTGTAGATGCCAGTGCACTTAAAAGCAGTAGATTTTGAAATAGTCTTTTCATTCTTCTTCAGTTTAATTTTTAATCGGATTAGTTAACTATAATGCAAAGATATCACCAAATTGTTTCATAAATTTCAACATTTCCGTTGAATTAAATTTTCAACTCCAATTGGTGAGTCTTTATAATATTCAATTTTTGAATACGTTTTAGACACATATTCTCGGCAAAACGTTGGATTGAGCTTTTACAATTGATAAATTGATAGGTCTTTTAACATGAGAAGAGATTTTTAGCAATTTATCAACTGTTTTTCTGTAGAATTGAGTTGTTAAACAAACTCAGTGTTGTGATTTTAAAAAAATGTAACACTTTTGTAAGTAGTATAACCGCAATAAACTATAAATTCTGCTATGACCGATCCTATATCATCTAGTTTACTCTCAGCCTGGAATACATACGGGCAATACCTAGCCTATGCAGCCGCTGGTGTTGGTCTGCTTATTTTAATTGGGCATTATCTTAAGCTGGTGACAACAAAAGATTACAAAGCCCGCTACGACTACATCAACATGCATGAAATCAACCTTATGTGGTATGGTTTCTTGTTGATTCTGATCGGAGCTACTCTTTATGTAAACACTTTCAGAGCTGAAACCACATGGTTATGGTTCTTTGTTTGGGTGTTTGTAAGCTTAATGGTAGCCATGATCGTTGGTGTAATTGTTCAAAACGTATTGAAATTCTATTACCCATTCTTCATCGAAAAAAGATTGAAGAAACTCAGATATACTCCAAGGGTATCTCCTGATGGCAGAAAAATGAAACTCTTGAGTGAAGAAGAAGAAGACGTTTATCTGGATGAAGGTATGCAAGCTGAAGAAGATGCATTTTCGATAGATTATGATGTTTGGATAGACGAAATATCAGGCTTCACAAAAATCGAAAAATACAATGGACGCCTGCATGCATTACAGTGTTCAGAGTGTAATTATCAGACTCTGAAAGTAGAGCGCGAGGAGGTTATTCAGGAAGCGTCTACAACTGAAGAAGGTGAATTGATGAAATATTATGTATGTGGCTATTGCGGACATAAAGAGAGAAAATCATTCACCATTGCAAAAATCAAAGAAGAAGAAGAAACAGCTTAATATTCCACAAAAATATCTGAAAGCCCTTCATGTATTCGTGAAGGGCTTTTTTATGGTCTTTACATTTTGATGCAGATGTTCTGAGGCTCTGTAAAAAATCGTAAAGCTTCACTTCCTCCTTCTCGTCCCACACCTGATGACTTCATACCTCCAAAAGGAGTTCTGAGATCACGTAGCATCCAGCAGTTGACCCAAACAATTCCGGACTTGATCTGATGAGCCACACGATGAGCCTTTTTCACATCTTGTGTCCAGATAACAGAGGCCAAACCATACTGTGTGCTATTGGCTTTGGCTATCGCGTCCGCTTCATTTTCAAATGGCACCAAGGTAACTACAGGTCCGAAAACTTCTTCCTGATTGATCGTGCAATATTCATCTAATCCCTCAATCACCGTTGGTTCAAAAAAGTATCCTTCACCAAATTTTAGTTGCTTCCCTCCAGTAAGAATTGTCCCTCCGTCAGTGGCTGCTTCATCAACATATTTCTTCACCTTTTCCAAATGCCCTTTTGAAACAAGAGCTCCCAAATCCGTAGATTCTTCTTGCGGATTGCCGACTTTCAATTCACCTACTCTGCTAATAAATTCATCTCTGAACTTTTCATAAATGCCCTTTTGGACAAAAATTCTGGATCCACAAAGACATATCTCCCCTTGATTGGTAAAAGCACTTCTCACAGAAGTGCTAACAGCCTCTTCAAAGTCACAATCATCAAAAATGACCACAGGGTTTTTACCTCCAAGTTCCAACGAAACTTTTTTGAACTGAGTAGCTGCTGTCTGGCCAATGATTTTTCCCGTAAGAGTTCCTCCTGTGAATGAAATGGCTTTCACATCAGTATGTTCCACCATTTTTTGACCAATCACAGCACCATTTCCGTGGAGTACATTAAACACACCTGCGGGGATTCCTGCTTCATTAGCTAATTCGCATAACAACGAAGCAGTATAGGGTGTGATTTCAGAAGGTTTTCCAATAACACAGTTGCCAGTTGCCAGTGCAGGTGCTACCTTCCAGGTAAAAAGATACAGCGGAAGATTCCATGGAGAAATACAACCCACAACGCCTAGTGGTGCTCTTCGGGTATAATTAACTGCCTCGCCTTCCATGATATGTGCTTCACTGGATTCATTGACAATCGCTGAAGCAAAAAATCGAAAATTGGTGGCTGCCCTCGGGATATCAACACTTTTCGCCAGCTTTACCGGCTTACCATTGTCCATACTTTCTGCAGCAGCCAATTGATCCAGATTTGCCTCTATCAGATCAGCCAACTTGAGTAAAATCCTAGATCGCTCTGCAATAGGCAACCCTGACCATTGAGGAAATGCTTTTTGAGCTGCCAATACTGCCTCTTCCAAATCATCAGAAGTAGAACTGGCTACTTTTCCATACACCTTACCTTCAGACGGATTATACACATCCAGATACTCTCCTGAAGCAGGAGCCTTGAAAGTGCCGTTGATAAAATTATTGATTGTGATCATAAGCTTCCAGTCCGGCCTCCATCTACCGGTATACTCACGCCTGTGATATAAGCTCCCAAATCTGACGCTAAAAATGCGGCTAAAGCACCTAGTTCCTCGGGTTGTCCAAATCGACCGGCCGGAATCGCCGATTTCATTTTATTAGAAACTTCTTCTTCAGTAGCACCAGATTTTGCCGCTGAGTTGGTAATGATTGACGCTAACCGATCCGTTTCTACAGCACCAGGCAAAATATTATTAACCGTAATGCCATCAGCAGCCACCTCATTACTCAAAGTTTTGGCCCATGAAGCCATCGCACCACGTGTAGTATTACTTACCCCAAGCCCATTGATTGGAATTTTTACGCTTGTGGAAATGACATTGATAAACCGACCATATTGCTTAGCTTTCATTGATGGCAAAGCAGCCTGCATAATCTGATGACTCGCAAAAAGGTGCATTTGTAATGCTGCATTAAATTCATCCAAACTAGCTCCTGATACCGGTCCTGGGGCCGGACCTCCGGTATTGTTCACTACTATATCAACAGGGTGATTTCGAAGATGATCACAAAGAGCCAAAATATCCTTCTGGGAAGAAAAATCTGCTCCAAAGGTCGAGTGCCCTGTGCCTGATAGTTTCTCAATATTTTGTTTGAGCTGATTCTCATCACGTGCTACCAGCAAGACTGAAGCGCCACAATCTGCCAATGCTTTTGCAATTGCAAAGCCAATTCCGCGAGATGCACCACAGACTACAGCTTTATGTTGTTTTAGGTTAATGTTCATAAATGATCTAAATAAGGTCGTATATTCTTTTTAACTTTTCCCGTCAAAGTAATGATATGATGTCCACTTAAGCAATTATTCAATTCTGTTGAACAATTACTAAGGAATGGGAATTATTACTTTGAAAATAAACAACCAATTTAAACAACAGGAAAATGCCCATCAAAAGACCTTTCAATCTGCAGGAATGGATCGACAACAATCGAGCTTTGCTGAAGCCACCAGTCGGAAACAAAAATCTGTATGCTGATGCCGGAGATTATATTGTAATGGTCGTCGGTGGCCCAAATGCTCGTAAAGATTACCACTACAACGAAACGGAAGAGCTTTTTTATCAATTAGAAGGTGATATTTTGGTGAAAATCCAGGAAGATGGCAAAGCTGTAGATGTCCCCATCAAAGCCGGAGAGATGTTTCTGCTTCCTGCCAAAGTTCCTCATTCCCCCATCCGTTCAGAAGGTTCGGTTGGGCTTGTCATCGAACGCAAGCGTGAAGATCAGCATCAGGATGGTTTGATGTGGTTTTGTGACAATTGCAATCATAAGCTTCACGATACTTATTTTCATTTAACCAATATTGAGAAGGATTTTTTGCCACGATTTAGAGAGTTTTACGGCTCAGAAGAAAAACGCACATGTGCCAATTGTGGTACTGTGATGGAAACAGACCCAAGATTTGTAGACTGAATGGAGTATCAAAACACCCCGGATTTTGCTCAGGAGCAAGATCAACTTGACCCAATCAAGCACCTCAAGAAAGAATATTATATTCCTTTCCACAATGGCAACCCAACCATATATCTATGTGGCAATTCTCTCGGATTACAGCCTAAAAACACTGCTGACTTCATCAATGAAGAACTGAAAAGCTGGCAGGAATATGGTGTAGAAGGCCATTTCAATGGAGCCAGGCCATGGGCAGACTATCATGAGCTATTCAAAGCGCCACTTTCAAAACTGGTAGGAGCCAAACAGCACGAGGTAGTTTGCATGAATAACCTTACTACTAACCTTCACTTGTTGCTGGCTTCCTTTTACCAACCAAAAGGAAAAAGGGTGAAAGTGCTGATAGAAGGTGGTGCATTTCCATCTGATCACTATGCTGCCGAGTCTCACATGCGAATGAAAGGGATCAATCCCGAGGAACACATGCATGTGATGAAACCAGGAGAAGGCGAAATATTCACTTCAGAGGAAATAATCCAAACAATCCATGAACTGGGCGATGAACTGGCATTGGTTTTTCTTCCGGGAATTCAATATTACACCGGTCAGTTTTTAAATATCAAAACTATCACAGCCGCTGCTCATGAAGTAGGGGCATTTGCCGGATTTGATCTGGCACATGCTGCGGGTAATGTGCCCGTTTCATTACACGATGACGAGGTGGATTTTGCAGCCTGGTGCAGCTATAAATACCTCAATTCCGGTCCAGGAGGCGTATCCGGAGTTTTTATTCATGAAAAGCACTCCAATGATCCGGATTTCCCTCGATTGACCGGATGGTGGGGACATGACAGCAAAACAAGGTTCCAAATGACCAATGAGTTTGTGCCAAATGCCGGTGCAGATGGCTGGATGCTTAGCAATGTCAACATCATTTCTTCGGCTGCTCATCTCGCTGCTTTGGAGGTTTTTGACAAAACCAGCATGGCTACACTCAGAACGAAAAGTCTAAAGCTGACAGGATACCTGGAGTATTTGTTGACTTCTAATCCTGATATCAACTCTCGAATCAAGATCATCACGCCCAAAAACCCAGAAGAACGTGGCTGCCAATTGTCAATCTACCTGGATAGAAATGGAAAAGCCGTATTTGACGATCTTATTGCTGGAGGCGTGATTCTGGATTGGCGTGAACCCAATGTGATTCGTGTGGCTCCTACTCCTATGTACAATAGCTTCACTGACGTGTATGAATTCACTCAATTACTCCACAAGCTCCTCCTCAAACATGGATAAAGACATCAATATTTTAGGTGCCGGCCTGGTTGGTTCGCTGCTCGGGTCAATGCTGGCAAAAAAAGGGTTTGAGGTCAATGTATACGAAATGCGGAATGACCCAAGAAACGATCTCATGGCGGGTGGTCGATCCATCAACCTGGCTTTGAGCGATCGGGGAATCAAAGCGCTACAACTTGCGGGAGCCTACGATAAAATTGCTGCTGAGCTGATACCGATGAATGGCCGGATGATGCACGATCTGGAAGGGAACCTCACCTTTCAGCCATATGGAAAATCCGGACAGTTCATCAATTCGGTTTCCAGATTGGGACTGAACAAGCTCCTAATTTCTCATGCTGAATCACAGGGGGTAAACTTCCATTTTGAACATAAGTGTGCAGATGTAGACCTTGCCAAAACAACAGCTCATTTCGAGAATTCTTCGTCAGCAACATCCTCTGTTTTGATTGGAGCGGATGGAGCCTTCTCTAAGCTACGGATGGCGATGCAGAAAACAGATCGGTTCAATTTTGAGCAGCACTATATCGAGCATGGATATAAAGAACTGACCATACCTGCAAAAGGAGATGATTTTGCCATGGAGCCTAATTATCTGCATATCTGGCCTAGAGGTCACTTTATGTTAATAGCACTGCCTAATCAGGATAAATCATTTACCTGCACATTGTTTCTTCCGTTTGAAGGAGAAGTGTCATTTGAACATCTTAACACCAATGAGGAAGTTTCTGCTTTCTTCGAACAGTATTTTTCAGATGCCTTAAACCTGATTCCTGATCTTACAGATCAGTTTTCATCTAATCCTACAGCTTCTCTGGTAACCATGAAATGTGATCCCTGGGTTCGAAACCGAAGCCTGCTCATGGGTGATGCTGCACATGCTATTGTACCTTTTTACGGCCAGGGAATGAATGCCGGGTTTGAAGATTGTACGCTATTTATGGAAATGGGTGATCAATTCAATTTCGATTGGGATGAACTACTTCCTCATTTCTCTAAAAACAGAAAAAAGGATGCCGATGCTATTGCAGAGCTGGCTTTGAAGAATTTCACAGAAATGCGAGATAAGGTAGCTGACCTACATTTTCTTAGTAAGAAAAAACTGGAAGCCAGACTTCACAAAGCTTACCCTGAGCAATGGTTACCCCTATACAGCATGGTAACTTTCAGTCATATTGGTTATTCTAAAGCCTTGAATATTGGTAAACTACAAGAAAAGGTATTGAGTTATTTGGATGAAGGCTTTGACCCTGAGGCAGAAAATCTTGAACCAATTATTGAGCGATTTAATGCTCTAATGCAAGACGCTGAGAAAGCTGCTCGATAGTCTCCTGCTCAATGGCAGAAATACCATCGGCGGCATTGGCAAACAGGTACATAGACTCCAAAATGAATTCTTTTTCATACTTGCTGCCTGAAATATGGTTTTTAAGGGCATTAAGGAATTTTTTCTGCCACTTCTCGATATTATCCAAAAGGTACCGGAACTCTGTTCTGAAGGACTGTTCCAGCCTTTCCATATCATCATGACTGAGATTGTCTCCATACTCTAGCGTAAGGCCTTTGGCCAACTGCAAAACACCTTCCCATTCTTCCTTGTCCAAAACACCATCACACATGCACACAATCAGTGATGGGTACAAGTTCAAAATGTATGTAAACTGATCAATTGTCAATTCTACATTCCTTACTTTCTTATATTCTTCAAGGAGGAGTTCTACCTGTGTTTTCATCAATTATCGAGTAAAAATCATGGCCGTTACGCTAATATAATTAAAGGAAGTCACTGAGAATAGTTTACATCAAAAGATATGATCATTTTTAGGGTATTCAGTAGAAATTACATCTAATAAACAACAAAATCAAAACGATTAACCGCTATACTGGTTTTGAACATTATGAATCTAAAGATAGGAATAATCGGAGCTGGAATCGGAGGCCTGGCCACTGCGATTCGGTTGGCTGTAAAAGGCCATCAAGTAACTGTTTTTGAAGCTAATAGCTATCCAGGAGGAAAATTATCTGAAATAAAAACCGGAGAATATCGCTTCGATGCAGGGCCTTCACTTTTCACTTTACCGCAGCTCGTTGATGAGCTTTTTACATTGGCCGGAGAAAATTCCAGTGATTCTTTCCAATATGAAAAACTCGCTACTAATTGCCATTATTTCTATCCTGACAACACGCTAATTAGAGCATATTCTAATAAGGACAAGTTCATCAACGAACTCATCTCCAAGACTTCTGAAGACCCAACCAATATCCAAAAAGCTATTGAAAACAGTAAGTTCCTGTATGAGCATCTCAGTGATCTCTTTATCTTCAGCAGCCTTCAGGATCCAAAGACTTTCCTGTCTTCCAAAGCATTGAAAGCTTATACAAAAATCCATAAAATGGGATTTTTTCAAACAATGAATGGCGCCAATCAGGCCATGTTTGATGATCCGAAAACGGCACAACTTTTCAATCGCTATGCTACTTACAATGGTTCATCTCCTTATAAAACACCGGCCACAATGAACATAATCCCACATTTGGAAATGAATATTGGAGCCTATTTTCCAAAAGGAGGAATGCATCATATTACGGTTGCCATATTTGAGCTGGCAAAACGACTTGGAGTAAAGTTTGAATTCAATGCCCCAGTTAGCAGGATTTTGGTTGAACACAAAAAAATAAAAGGACTTCTGGTCAATGATGAGGAAATTCGATTTGATCGTGTGGTTTCTAACATGGACATTGTCAATGCTTACAAGAAGCTAATGCCTGACCTGAAAGCTCCAAACTTTTTACTGAAGCAACCCAAGTCAAGTTCAGCTCTCATTTTTTACTGGGGAATCAAAAAGAGTTTTGGTCAACTAGACCTTCATAACATATTTTTCAGTGGAGATTACAGGGCCGAGTTTGATCACATTTTCAATAAAGGGACCATCTATGATGATCCGACTGTTTATATCAACATTACATCCAAGTATCATCAGGAAGATGCTCCTGGGGGCTGTGAAAACTGGTTTACAATGATCAATGTACCTAACAATCAGGGACAAAACTGGGATAAAATGATTGCTGAGGCCAGAAAAAACATTCTCAATAAAATCTCGAAACAACTGGAAACTGAAATAGAGCCTTTGATAGAAGTAGAAGAACTATTAGAGCCAAGGACCATCGAAAGTCGAACCAGTTCAGCGCTGGGTGCTTTGTATGGCAACAGCTCCAACAATCTATTCGCTGCTTTTCTTCGCCATGCCAATAAGAGTCGTAGGGTAAAAGGGCTCTACTTCTGTGGAGGTAGTGTCCATCCCGGTGGAGGAATTCCGCTGAGTCTTTCTTCTGCCAAACTGATCGACAAATACTTCGAATGATTAAAGGCTCTGGGTAGAATCCTGTTTTTCTGTCAGTGGATAGAGCGTTTGATAATTTTCGTAAATGGAAAAAATATTGGAAACGTAGGTTACTGGCTCTATTCCCCGGCAGTAACCAAACTGGACCACCTCATCATTAAAATATTTGCTATTGGCTTTTTTCAACAAATAGTCACTCACATTTCCTTCCCAGACATTGGGATTGGCCCCGTACTTCTCCGAAAGCCTTATTGCATCCATTACGTGTCCGTGACCTACATTGTATGCAGCTAAAATAAATTTGACTCGCTCCTGGGAATCCTCAACAACATCGGAAAAATAATTTTTCAACCAAAGCAGATGAGCCACGCCGGCTTTAAGATTTTCAGTAGGATCAGTCAGGTCCTGGACTTTCACACCATTCTCCTCGGCAGTAGCAGGCAATAATTGTAGTAACCCAATAGCTCCTGCCCATGATTCCGCGTCAGGGTTAAACTTTGATTCCTTATAGATCTGAGCCGCCAGAAGCCTCCAGTCCCATTTGAGTGTATCGGCATACATTTTAATCAAGGAATCATAAGGCGATAATTTTCCTCCTCCTAAAGAGTAAAACTCACTTCTGGTTCGCATAAGCGATGTTTTTCTGCTCTTAAAATACTTGTTGTAGATGGTGTAATAATCAGCTGTTTTCCGCATTTGAAGAATCCAATTATCAAGTGTGTCCAGTAGCTGGCTAGAAGTCTTTCTCACACCCCAGGCAATTTGAGTAGGAAAACTGATAGCTGTCTTAATATCCAGATTTGGATAATACGTAGAATTGACCAGAGCGATATCCTCTTCAGCAACAGTAAAATGGATTTCGCCTTCTGCTACTTTCCTAATCAATGTTTCTGTCTCTACCTCCGGATCATCCTGGATGATAATAATGTCTCCGCCAATTTCATCAGAGAGGTTCTGCAGTCGATCAAAATAGGAAGAGTGATTCCTTACCACCACTTCTTTTCCAATTAGATCAACGGGATTCCTGATCAACTCCTTTTCGATTTCATGGAGCTTCATGTCCCGCCAGTTATCAGGCTTCCTCTGAATAAGCATCATCCTCACCTGATTATGGTAATGCGTGAATGCAATGCGTTCCTTTCGGTCTTTGGTGATGGTCAGATTATAAGCCAGTATGTCTCCCTCCCCTGCATTGAGCTTTTTAAACCCCTCCTCCAGACTTGGAGTGACATTGATTCTGAGTTCAAGGTTTTGCGATTCTGCAAATGCTTTTACCAGTTCATATTCATAGCCCATGGTAGTGCCCCGGTAAATAAAAAGCCCGGTAGAGCTATTGTCCATGATGGCTGTAATGTATCCTCGTTGCTTGATTTTGTCCAGATCCAATTCCACAATTTGCTCGGGGGGCTCATCGTTTGGATCTCCTTTTTGGCTCTTACTTGATGTGGTGCATCCAACAGCAAGCAGGCCAAAAACCAGATAGAAAAGTGAGGCGATATGTTGTCTTGAAAAGTTCAAAACTGGTGATTCATTAGAAAAGATATCACTAATCACCTACAATAACAATTGATTATCGACGAAGCAACTTTTGCGGAAGATCAACCTTCCAGTACGGTATTGGTTTGAAGGATTTTCTGAGCAGTTTCCACAATCGACTTAGCATCATACCCACACTCTGCATAAAGCTCATTTTGGGTTCCATGCTCAACCACTCGATCTGGGATTCCAAGACGAGTTACTGAAGCACTGTAGCTATGATCTGCCATGAATTCCACTATGGCACTGCCAAATCCTCCCGGCAGACATCCGTCCTCCACAGTGATCACTTTGTCAAAGTTTTTGAATATCTCATGCAAAAGTTCTTCATCCAAAGGCTTGGCAAAACGCATATCATAATGAGCTGCACTAATGCCCTGACTCTGAAGAGCATCACATGCCAATACGGCCTCATTGCCAATAGGGCCAATGGTCAAAATCGCTAATTCTGTACCTTCCTGAAGCTTTCTTCCCTTACCAATCTCCATTAATTGCATTGGTGTGCGCCACTCCGGCATTACACCAGCTCCTCTTGGATACCGAATGGTGAAGGGACCATCTTTGTGCTCACTGGCAGTGTACATCAGATTGCGAAGTTCCGCTTCATTCATTGGAGAAGATACCACCATATTCGGGATGCATCTCATGTATGCAAGATCGTATGCTCCATGGTGTGTCGGGCCATCCGCACCAGCTATTCCTGCTCGGTCCAGACAGAAAACCACTGGGAGCTTCTGAATTGCCACATCATGAATTACCTGATCAAAAGCCCGCTGCATAAACGAACTATAAATATTACAGAAAGGAGTCATTCCCTGCGTAGCTAAACCTGCGGAAAAAGTAACCGCATGTTGCTCTGCAATCCCCACATCAAAGGCACGATCTGGCATAGCCCTCATCATAATATTCAGTGAAGAACCTGAAGGCATCGCCGGAGTGACACCCATGATCTTATCGTTCTTCTCCGCTAGCTCTACAATGGTATTCCCAAAGACATCCTGAAATTTTGGAGGCTTAGGCTCGGTATGAATTACCTTATGAATTTCGCCTGTAATCTTATCAAATTTCCCCGGCGCGTGCCATTTGGTCTGATCCTGCTCAGCAAGCTTAAATCCTTTACCTTTTACCGTGACACAATGCAGAATTTTTGGGCCTGGTATTTTTTTCAGGTCATTCAATACCTGAACTAAATGATTGATGTCATGGCCGTCTACAGGGCCAAAATATCTCAAGTTAAGTGATTCGAAAAGGTTGCTTTGCTTAAGCAAGAATGACTTGACACTGTTTTCTACATTGCCGACAATCTCTCGGGCATTAGGTCCGAACTTGCTGATTTTCCCCAGCACTTTCCAGATATCATCTCTGAATCTATTGTATGCTCCTGAAGTAGTGATATCGGTTAGATAATCTTTGAGCGCTCCCACGTTCGGGTCAATTGACATGCAATTGTCATTGAGGATGATCAAGAGATTCTTATTCGAGTCCCCTGCATGGTTCATCGCCTCAAAAGCCATTCCCCCAGTCATAGCACCATCACCTATCACTGCGATGTGATGCTTGTCTTTTTCACCTTTATAATCAGAAGCAAAGGCCATTCCCACAGCTGCAGAGATTGAGGTTGAACTGTGCCCCACACCAAAAGAGTCGTATACACTTTCAGATCTTTTAGGAAAGCCAGAAAGACCTTTATAAAGTCTATTCGTGTGAAATTTCTTTCTTCTTCCTGTCAGTATTTTATGTCCATAGGCCTGATGCCCAACATCCCAAACCAATTGATCAGAAGGCGTATTAAACACGTAATGAAGCGCCACTGTCAATTCAACCACACCTAAACTGGCCGCAAAATGGCCACCATAAACGGAGACATGATCAACAATATATTCGCGAAGTTCTTCACAAACTTGTGCCAACTGAGTAGCGTCAAGTTTTTTCAGGTCTTGCGGGTTGTCTATTTGAGCTAAAAGCTTTCCAGGTGTAATCTCCATAGGATGAGAATTTAGGGGATGTCTGATCAACGACTGAAGCTTATTTTTGTTTATGCAGATGTCGAATATGACTTAAATATTTCGCAAATGTAAACTTTTTGCCATTTACTTTAATGACCAAAGTCAGTAGCTTTGAGGTTACCGTGAACGAAAACAAAACATCCAATACTTATGAAATCAAGCTTCCCTTGTTTGAGGGACCGTTTGACCTGCTCCTGTTCTTCATAGAGCGGGATGAATTGGATATTTATGACATTCCGATCTCTAAGGTCACCAGTGATTTCCTTGATTACATGCATCAGCTGGAGACAATGAATGTAGAAGTTGCCAGTGAATTTATATTGGTAGCAGCTACACTTATGCGGATCAAAGCTAAAATGTTGCTCCCACGACCGGTCCTGGATGAAGAGGGAAATGAAATTGACCCACGAGAAGAACTGGTAAAACACCTGTTGGAATACAAAAAGTACAAATCTGTCATCGGTGAACTCACACACCTGGAAACTGAAAGGTTGGATCGGGAGCGCAGAGGAAACCTGATGAAAGAAATCCGCAAGCTCTCAGAGAATGTAGATGTGGAAGCTGAAATGCAGGATTTGGATCTGTACAAGCTGATGAAAGTATTCCAGAAAGTACTCAAACGGTATGAGTATGAACAATCAAAGCCGACGCATCAAGTCGTTCAATACCCCTACAACATCTCGGTTCAAAAGGAATACATCATTACTCGCCTTCTCAAAGAACCCAACAGAAGGGTATCCTTTAGCAAGCTGGTGGAGGAAAAGCCTGAAAAAATCCTGGTGATCTACAACTTCCTGGCAATCCTTGAGCTGTTACAGCTTGGACGCGTGACACTTCACATTGGTGAAGGCTTCAATAACTTCTGGATAGAAAAACTGGAAGAACAAGAAGAAAAAATCCCGGACGAGCCGGGATCTTAACATATTTCAAAAAACTAATTTCTTCTGTTCTATTAGAATCTTTCTTGTTGTGAAAAAAAGAAAGAACCTTCAATAGCGGCATTCTCATCTGAGTCAGAACCATGAATAGCATTTGCTTCAATTGATTTAGCAAATAGTTTTCGGATTGTCCCTTCAGCTGCCTCAGCAGGGTTAGTTGCTCCGATCAATTTGCGGAAATCCTCCACTGCATTATCTTTTTCAAGAATCATAGCGATAATTGGTCCTGAAGACATGTATTTCACCAAGTCTCCGTAAAATGGGCGTTCCTTATGCACTGCATAAAAATCTCCAGCTTTCTCAGCAGAAAGTTTGGTAAGCTTCATAGCCTTCACGCCAAAACCTGCTTCTTCAATCATTTTAATGATCGCACCGCTATTTCCTGCTGCAAATGCATCCGGCTTGATCATTGTGAACGTCTTAGTTCCTGCCATTTTTGATGTTATTTTGATTGTCCTGATTAAAAACGGCTGCAAAAATAACACTTAATTGAGGTTCTTACGCCCAAAGTATTACATTTTGTATTTACTCGATTTATTGTGAGTTTTGCGATTCACTTACAGCCAGGTGAGGCAGATTCGTAAATGAAAGAACTCGACGCTTTTAAAGCATTCATTTCTAACCCCAAAAAGATTGTTATCACAACCCATGCAAACCCTGATGCTGATGCATTGGGCTCGTCTTTGGGCTTGTACCACTTTTTGAACAATCGTGGACATGAGGTGACTGTGATTTCACCTACTGAATACCCGGAATTTCTCTACTGGATGGAAGGGAACGATCAGGTATTGGTGGATAACGAAAAAAATCACAATGAATACGTCAGGATCATCAATGAATCGGACCTAATTTGTTGCCTTGATTTCAATGGGTATAAGCGCATCAAAAAACTGGAGACTCCAGTAGAACAATCTCCAGCAAAGAAATTATTGGTAGACCATCATCTCAATCCGGAAATCAATGCTGATTTTGAGCTTTGGGACAAGACTGCCGCTGCAACAGCTGAACTTATTTATGACCTAATCCTGATGCTGGATGGTGCTGACGAGATTAATCTGGCAATTGCTGAGGCTCTTTATGCTGGCATCATGACTGATACAGGTTCATTTAGGCATGGATCAACTTCTGCAAAAATCCACCGAACAGTTGCTGCTCTGATGGATCATGGAGCCGATGTAAACAAGATCAGCCGCCTCATCTACGACACCAATTCGCTCAATAGATTGAGATTTATTGGCTATGCGCTGATGGAAAAACTAGTTGTAAATGCTGATTACAAAGTCGCTTACTTCGTGATCAATGCGGAAGAGCATGAGCGTTTTCATTTGAAAAGTGGTGACACGGAAGGTCTTGTAAACTACGCCTTATCTATCAAAGGCATTGTTGCTGCTGCCATCATCATGGAAAAAAATGGAGAGGTCAAAATGTCATTCAGGTCAATTGGCAACTATGCTGTCAATGATTTTGCAGCCAAGTACTTCAATGGTGGTGGGCACAAAAATGCCGCCGGAGGGCTTTCCGATGTTGGTCTGGATGCCACTGTAGAAAAATTTAAATCGCTGATCCCAGAGATCCAGCAAACACACAAATAATAAAAATACAATGAAAAAAATCTGGTTTATGATATTGCCTTTTCTGGCATTCGCATGTCAAAAAGGTGGGGACCTGGTAACAAGCACAGGAGTAGAAGTAACACAAGTAGTAAAAGGTGAAGGGAGCGCTCCTATCAAAGACTCCATTGTAGTGATCCAGTTGAAGCTTACTTCAGATAATGGAGAAGTACTCACTGAGTCTAGCCCTATGAGGCCTCTTGCCATGATGTATGACCCAACTTTGGAGGCTGGAGACATACAGGAAGTGCTAAAACTTCTACACGTGGGAGACAGTGTGTCTTTCTCTGTTACTGCCAAAAATTTGTTTGAAAAAACTTATCGTCAGGCGATTCCTCCTACCCTGGATAGCACATCAGTGATTAACTGTCAGGTGAAGTTCCAGGATCAGATGAGCAAAGAAGGTTATCAAAAATACATGACTGAATTGCGTCAGCAGGCAATGCTACTGGAAGAAGCTAAAATGGCAGACCAATTGGCAGTTGATGTTGATAGTATTGATGCATATCTGGCTGAAAAAGGCATTGAAGCCATCACCACAGAATCAGGACTTAGATATGTTATCACGGAAGAAGGATCAGGCCCAACAGCGGAGCCTGGGGATAACGTCAAGGTTGTATATGTAGGGAAACTTATGGATGGAACCATATTTGATACCAGCATAAAAGATTTGGCTCAACAAGAAGGACTTTACGATGAAAGAAGGGAGCCTTATGAACCATTGTCATTTCCAATTGGTCGTGGACAAGTTATCAAAGGCTGGGATGAAGGACTTGGATATATCAAAGAAGGCGGTAAAGCTACATTTTATATCCCAAGTTCTCTTGCTTATGGAAGTCGTCAGGCAGGCCCAAAAGTTCCTCCATACAGTATTTTGGTTTTTGACGTTGAATTAACAGAAGTGAACCCAGCGGAATAAGCCAGTTCTGGAAAAAATTTAGTAAAGAGATAATATGAGAAGTCAGTTAATTCTTATTGCCGGTGTTTTGATCACAGTGCTATTTGCTTGCAAAAAAGATGCTATTGTTACAACAATAGATCCAGTCGTTCAAGAGCAAAAAGACTCTGTAATTATTGCTGACTATATCGCTCAAAAAGGATATAAAAATGTAAATACTACCACCCATGGAATCTGGTACACCGTACTGGATTCCGGGAGAGGTGGTACTCCAGTAAAGTCAGGTGACATCCTCACCTTTTATTATGCAGGTAGGTTAACAGATGATTTTTTATTCGCGACGAATGTCGACACCATTGCTATGAACAATGGCACCTATGATAGTGCATATACCTATTCCCCAATTCATTATACATATACACCTGATGCATGGAATTTCCCTGAGCTCTATGCCAATTACTATCAATTTGAAAGCGGATATAGAGAAGGAGCCACCAAGGTCCTCAGTCTAATGACTCCTGGAGGACACTCAAGAATCATTATACCTTCACTTAGGGCCTACTCAACCAATCCACCATACAATGTGGGAATACCGCAAAATGCTGTACTTGTTTTTGATATCTACCTGACTTACAAGCGGTAACGATGGTCATATACTTTGCTACGCACAATGCGAATAAACTTCGGGAAATTGGACAGATGATGCCAGACGGCATTGAACTGAGAGGTTTGGATGATCTCAATCTCCATGAAGAAATCCCTGAAACAGCGGACACTATTGAAGGAAACTCCCTGATGAAAACCCAATATGTCTTTGACAAACATGCTGTTGCCTGTTTTGGGGACGATACCGGACTGGAAGTGGAAGCACTGGGAGGAGAACCAGGAGTATGTTCTGCCAGGTATGCCGGACCTGCAAATGACAGCAAAGCCAATATGGCTTTACTGCTGGAAAAATTAGGCGATACAACCAACAGAACTGCCAGGTTCAAAACGGTGATTACCTACATCAATGAACAGGGAGAAGCCAAACAATTTACTGGAATAGCAGAAGGAAAAATCACGCATGAGTCATCAGGAAAAGAAGGATTTGGTTACGATCCGATTTTCATTCCTGAGGGTGAAAAGCGTACTTTTGCTGAAATGTCGCCTGCCGAAAAGAATGCTGTTTCTCATCGAGCCAAGGCCTTCAAACAATTTATTCAATATCTGAGAGCTCAATAATTCATGCCAAAATCAATGTTAGTAGGAATCACAGGTGGAAGCGGATCTGGTAAAACCTTATTTCTGAAACAGCTAATGAATCGTTTTGAAGAAGGTGAAATCAGCCTTCTTTCTCTTGACAACTACTACAAGCCACGCATAGAGCAACCCAAAGATGAGCAAGGCATTGAAAACTTCGACCTTCCGGAATCACTTGACAGAAATCGCTTTTCTGAAGATCTGAAAAAACTCAAGAACGGAGAGGACATTACAATTCAGGAATACACCTTCAACAACAACAATAAGACTCCATCACTCATCCATATCAAATCCACTCCGATTATTGTGGTAGAAGGTATTTTCACTTTTTACTATCAGGAAATTTTGGATTTGCTTGATTTCAAAATCTTCATAGAAGCCCCTGACTACCTGATGCTAACCAGAAGAATCATGCGGGATGCGGAAGAACGTGGCTATGATCTCAGTGATGTTCTGTACCGATTTCAACATCACGTGACACCTTCTTTCAAAAAGTTTATTGAGCCTCTGAAAAACGATGCGGATCTCATAGTTCCCAACCACAATGGTTTTGAAGTAGCACTCGATGTGGTAGTAACTTACCTGCGTAATAAACTTCTTCAATAAAATTCAATACTTCCGGTAGTAATTAATTGTATTTCAGTAGTTTTGTCGCGCTTTGAAAAAGGGCAAGACTAACATATCGAAGGCAATATATCGAGGCATCGTGCTGCTGGGGCTTAGTGTGGGATTTCTATCCATTACTTTGACAGCTCCATTACTACCGCAGGTGACTGTTGACACTGTGGCCGATCAGCTAAATGGCGATCAGTCAGATGACGAGCAAAAACCTGAGCTTTCTCTTAAGGCCTTCGATGCGATCACCTCATCTGTTCATATCAGCTTCAATCACGATTTTTTGCTGATTGATATTCTTCCTGATCTGGATGACCAGGAAGAAGAAACAACAGGTCATGAGCAAACTGTCTTACCTGGCAGCAAAGTTCTAAAAATACTATTTCGGCGGATTATTTCTCCCAATGCGCCCTAGTCTTTGCCGTGTTCCGCTTGCATTGACTAAGTAAAATCAAAGATCATTTATTACCCTTCGCTAGCCATAATTCAATGGAATAGGCTGCGATAAAAAACCATTTAACATAACAGGCATTATTCAAAGGCTGTCTGGTACCTCGGAATCAAACTTTCGGGATAAAGGCCAATGACTAAGTGCCAAAACCAAATTTTATACCCATGAAAAACAAAGGATTTGTTGTTGTATTAACAATCATCGTTTCCTTGCTGTGTATCTACTATTTGTCATTCACATTTGTAGCACAGTCGATCCAAAAGGAAGCAACAAAAGCTAACACAGACGCTAATGGCAATGTGGATTATGCCGAAAAGCAGCGCTACCTGGACTCTATATGGAATGAGCCAGTATACAACTTGCTTGGTATGGAGTATACCTATCAAGAAGTTAAAGAAACAGAATTGAATCTTGGGCTTGACCTACAAGGTGGTATGCACGTGACTCTGGAGGTATCTCCGGTAGATATCCTTAAAGGTCTGAGTGCAAACAACCAAGACCCTGACTTCCAGGCTGCTCTGAAAACTGCCAAAGAGAATGTTCGTGGTACTCAGCTAAACTATGTGGATGAGTTTTACTCAGCATTCAAGCAGAATGCTCCGGACAAGTCATTAGCATACATTTTTGCCAATACTGCAAACCGTGGCAGAATCAGCCTAAACTCATCAGATAGTGAAGTACTGAAGGTGATCAATGAAGAAGTAGAAGGGGCTATTGATCGTTCTTTCGACATCCTAAGAACTCGTATTGACCGATTTGGAACTTCTCAACCAAACATCCAGAAAATTCAGGGAACAGGAAGAATCCAGATAGAACTACCAGGTGTTGACAACCCTGAGCGAGTTAGAAAACTGTTGCAAGGAGTTGCGAAACTCGAGTTTTGGGAAGTACATGAAATCGCTGATATCATGCCTACTTTGCAATCAATCAATGACAAGCTGGTAAAAGAACAGCAAGCTGAGCTAAAAGCTTCAGATCTTACTGGTGACAACACCAGCACCTCAGAAGAGGGGAATGCAACTGACGACCTTAGCAGCCTCCTCGGTGACGATGAAGGGAATGATAGTGCAGATACATCAGCACTGGCTGAAAACGATTCAGCAACCAGCAACCTGGACTCTGCGCTTAATAACCAGGTTTCACCATTGTTTTCTTTGATCAAGTCTCAATACGGACTGATCTATGACCTGAAGGATACTGCTACTATCAACAGAATTCTTCAGAGAAACGACGTGCAGCAGATCATTCCTGCTAACATGAAGTTCCTTTGGGCTGTGAAGCCAGTTAAAAATGAGACGGTTGGTGCTCCTGAATTGATCGAGCTTCATGCCATCAAAACATCCAGAACAGGTAAAGCTCCATTGACTGGAGAAGTAATCACAGACGCTCGTCAGGACCTGGACCAGCGCTCAAGACCAGCTATTAGTATGCAGATGAGCGCAGCTGGAGCAAAGACCTGGAGAAGGTTGACAGCCAGCAACATTGGTCACAGAATTGCCATCGTACTTGATAACTATGTATACTCTGCGCCAAACGTAGAAGGTGAGATTCCAAATGGAAACTCTTCTATCACCGGAAACTTCACAGTAGATGAAGCTAAAGACCTTGCAAACATCCTGAAAGCTGGTGCGCTTCCAGCTCCCACTACTATTGTCGAAGATGTAGTGATTGGACCAACTCTAGGTAAAGTTGCTCAGCGTGAAGGTATCATTTCAATTGTAGCCGGTTTGGTGATCGTGATCATCTTCATGGTGATCTATTATGCAAAAGGCGGCTTGATTGCCAATGTCGCCTTGTTCTTCAACATCTTCTTTATTCTGGGAATTTTAGCTCAGCTAACAGCATCGCTTACATTGCCGGGCATCGCTGGTATCGTGTTAACCATTGGTATGTCCATTGACGCCAACGTACTGATTTTCGAAAGAATCAAAGAAGAGCTCAGAAATGGAGCTGGGTTGAAAGCTGCTATTGGCAGTGGTTACACAAAAGCTTACAGCTCTATTATAGATGCAAACGTGACCACATTCATCACAGGTTTGTTCCTTTACACACTGGGTCAGGGACCTGTTAAAGGATTTGCTATCACATTGATGATTGGTATTGTCTGCTCATTCTTCAGTGCAGTATTCATCACTAGAGTAATCGTAGAATTCTTTAGCAAAAAAGGAGATCGTTCGAAACTCTCATTTGCCAATGCATTTTCTAAGAATGCCTTAAACAATGTAAACTTCGACTTCCTGAGCAAGCGTAAAATGGCTTATATCTTCAGCTCTACGTTCATTATCATTGGTATCGTAGCGATGTTCATCAAAGGCTTGACTTTAGGTGTAGATTTCAAGGGAGGTAGGTCTTACATTGTATCTTTCAATGAGGCAGTGGTTCCATCTCAACTCAAGAAATCAATCACTCCATTCTTTGACAATGAAGGTACAGAAGTAAAGACTTATGGTGCAAATAATATTCTGAAGATCACCACTTCCTACATGATAGAAGATGAATCTGATGAGGCTGATGTTACTGTGAAAAATGCTTTGATCAAAGGTATTGAGTCAACAGGTTTGACGTCAATCAATGGCGACCCAAATGAGCAGCCAGGTTCATTTGCAATCAGCAGTTCCTCTAAAGTTGGTGCGACCATAGCTGATGATATCAAGAATTCATCCTACGAATCAGCAATTTTCGCCTTGATCAGTATTTTCTTATACATTCTGATCAGGTTCCGCAAATGGCAGTTTGGTTTGGGGGCGATCGTTGCTTTGTTCCACGATACATTGTTTGTGATTTCCGCATTTGCCATTGCATCTTTGTTTGGCATGGCTTACGAAGTGGACCAGGTATTTGTAGCTGCGATACTGACCATCATTGGTTACTCTATTAACGATACGGTGGTTGTATTTGACAGGATCAGGGAAAATCTGGGTATTAAAACCGGAACTGAAATGAAAAAAGTATTCAATGAATCTCTAAATGGTACATTGAGCCGTACTTTGATTACTTCAGTGACAACTTTGATTGTAGTACTGGTACTTTTCATCTTCGGTGGAGCAGCCTTGAAAGGTTTCTCTTTCGCGTTGTTGGTTGGTATCCTGATCGGTACTTACTCTTCTATCTTCATTGCTACACCTATAGTGGTTGATTTGAATGCCAGAAAAGAAGCAAAAGCTGTAAAGGCTTAAGAATAAATATTTCAATATTGAAAAGGGAGGTTTTTTGGCCTCCCTTTTTTTATATCCCAGTGTCATATCGTCACTCATAAGAAGTTCCGCAATTGACAGAGCTCATAAGCATTTAGTATTCAGACAGTTCAATTTGTCTATTTCAGGCAGAACACATAAAATGGTGCACTTGAGTCCAAAAACCAATTAAACACTTCTTTACTCAGCTAAAATGCCTCTAGGTTTTCTACCGTAATAATTGCTAAATTTATCCAAAACTACCAGACAAACATGGAACAAGGCAATACTCCAAAGGCCATATTGTATTTAGCAATGCTCGGGTTCTTTTTCTTTTTTCTTTATAGCCTGGATAATTTTTTCGGACTTCACTACCAGCCTAACGAACATCGGCTTAATCAGAAAAAAACAGCAGCCGAACATGAACCTGCTATTACTAAAGAAGAAGTGAATAAGGGAGATGTTCATTTTGAAGGAGTTGCCGAAGAAGAAACAGACAAGGAAGTGGTTAAAGAAGCGCCAGCAGAGGTATCCCATGAACCTGAGCAAATAGAGGAAGAAGGTGAAACTAAAGATTTCTTCGATCAGCTAATGTCCGGATATAAAGAGGAAGTACTAAGTAAGCTGCCTGCTCACAAAGCAAGAACAGATGTGACCTTGAGATATTATCATCATGCACCTGATGGAAATAGTGCATACGCCTTGGAAAAACTTGGCTTTTACATTCACGAACGTCCTGTAGATGAAGAATATGCAGATTTTCAATCAAATGCTATTTACATTGGAGATAGTGTGAGCACAGAAGATGTTCAGATTGTTGGGTATACGCTGCTACAGCATGGCTTACCAATCAAAGTTATTACCTCATCCAAGTTTGCAGACTCATGGAAGTCGCATTCTATTGAAATTGGTACTGACACTACACTTGTTGACCTACCAACCTTAACATTGGAAAACATCCGAAATTTTAAGCATTGAGATATCAAATATCTTCCAGTGACTAAGCCCATAAAAGGATTGTCCAACGATCAAGAGTACTGATAAAAAAACCAAATCATCATATCAGGCATTAATTCGTGAAAAACTTTAACGCCACCTTTTCACGTATATCATTCCATTACAGAATGTTAAAAAAGGATAATTATTCTTATTGAATACAATAATCCTCCACATTTGTGTCAATGAAGCCGCTTATTACCATACTTCTTGTTTCGGCTGCTTTCACAGCATCTTCCCAGTCCATTTTCAAGGGAGTCTTGATGGATTCAGTCAATAAAAAACCTGTGCAGTTTGCTCACGTTGCCAATTACTCAGGAGAATCAATGGATATTACGGATGTGAATGGAAAGTTTTCTTTACCTGCCAAGGTTGGAGATACTGTTGTCTTCTCAAGTGTAGGTTATCAGCGAATTGGGTGGCAGGTAAAGGAAGAGTGGGTCGGCAATGAAATAACCCTTTATTTACCTCAAGACACTATTCTGCTGAAAGAAATCACTGTTAACAATCTTCCCCCTGAAGTTATATTCAAACAAAGAATCCTTGATCAACAACCTGTAGACAGCTCCTTTTGGTACCATGGCATGGAAAAACCAATAGAAAAAGAAGACCCAACGCTAAATGAAAAAGTGATCAAAAACCCACTCTTTGTAGCCACTCATCCACTTAGTGCGCTCTATTACAACTTCAGTAAGGAAGAAAAAGAGCGCCGAAAATATCATAAAATTGCCCAGTCGGAACTGAAGCGAGACCGTGTCAACCGAAAATTTAACCGTGAATGGGTCAAAGAAGTCACGGAATTGGATGGCGATGAATTAACAAGTTTTATAGCCTTTTGTGATTATTCAATAGAATACCTTGATAAAACGCCCCTATATATCATTAGAGAAGATCTTTTGGCTAAACTTGATACATTCCGAAAAGAACAAAAGGGATAGAAATCTCTTTTAAAATTTTCTCAACTGAAGAAAGTTGTTAACTTTCTGAGTTGAAACGAATCTCAAAAGATTGAAACGACTTATAGCTGTATTCTTTTTAATGCTCTTCCTGATGTATCACATCGGGTATCTGGGCTATTATTGGTACAGCATAGAGCAAATCAATGAGCAATGGTTGGTTCAGGTAGAGGTCACTCCCAACATGAAGCATGTGACCATCCCAATTACACTTCCTTATTGGTCAGACACAGATTACAGACCTGCACACGGAACCATCAATATCGATGGCAAACAATACCGAACCGTATTAGAAAAATATGATAAGGATGCCATTCACCTGATAGTTGCAGAAGATAAAGCTGTAGCCGAACTGAATGCTTCAATTTCTGACTGGTTGAAAGCTATGAATAGCGCCGACTCAGACAGCCCTTTGTCAAACAAAGCGAATTTCTTAAAATCTGTCGCCAAGGATTACCTTGGTTTGGAACAAATAGTGCTTCCTGAAGACTTTTGGAAGCAAGAAGACACTTCATACTACGTTTCTAATGAGGGCATTATCTCACGCCCTAACGATGTGATTACACCCCCACCACAAGTGTAACCATCTAACCTTCATACTACTATCTACTCATTTTTTTAACACTCAAGTTGAGAGTGTAGGTTGCATTGGCTTTGGCTGAATGTTGTTCAATAATTCTTCATACTAAACTGATAAGCTTTTGCCAGAGCCAGTGCAATTCCTATGACGCTTAACCTACTGAATAAGTGACTGTAGCCTTGTGATAGATTATATCTATTGCCGCAAGGAGCTATATATCATTTGTTCTACATCAATCAACTACTCATGAAACTCAATTTTATAAAAATTGCAGGTGTACTATGCCTGCTGACTACTGCAATGTCTCAAGTCAATGCACAAGGATGTGTAGCCATTCGCTCAGGCTGTGGCGCTAATGTAGGAGGAGGAAATCTTCTTCAGAAAGGCCAGTTTATAGTGAGCACCAATATGCGCTACTTCCATTCATTCAGACACTTCCGTGGCAGAACTGAAGAAACATATCGTGTACAAGAAGGCTCTCAGGTGGAAAACAAATCATATTTTAATGATGTAGTAGTCAATTATGGTATTACCAACAGGTTGTCGTTCGTTTTGGACATTCCATATATTCACAATACCAGATCTTCGGAATATGAACACGGTGGAAATCCTAAAGCAGACGACCCTTCCACTCCTGAAAATGAATACTGGGCAGGAGACAGACATACTACCAGAAGCAGTGGTATTGGAGATATCCGGTTAGGGTTTAATTACTGGTTAATTGACCCTGTAAAAGCTACAAAGACTAACTTCTCGATTGGCTTGGGAATGAAACTCAATAACGGAAATTACAGGGTACAGGACAAGTTCTACAACCAGGGACCGAACAAGGATCAGGTCATCACTTCTGGTGTTGATCAATCCATCCAGCTGGGAGATGGTGGTGTTGGCATCACGCTAAATGTACAGGGGTATCACGCACTCACAAATACTATTAGCCTGACAACATCATTATACTATATGTCTAACCTCCGCGAACAATACACATTAGAAGCAAGAGGAAGTACAAGACAGTATTCATCTCCTGACCAATATGCCGCCAGATTGGGGGCGCTGATCATGTTGCCTATTCATGGACTTTACTTGTACGGAGGAGGCCGTCTGGAAGGAGTTCCTTCCAGCGATTTGATTGGTGGTGATAAGGGATTTAGAAGACCTGGCTATGTAATCTCTGCAGAACCTGGCTTAGGATATGCTATAAGAAACCTATCGGTAAACTTGTCGGTGCCAATCGCCACTCAGAGAAACCGAACCAAAAGTTATTCTGACAAACTATCGGGAAGACATGGAGATGCTTCATTTGCCAATTACCTGATCAATTTTGGCATTTCCTATAGAATAGGTAAAAAGCCCTCTGCACCGATTTTTAACAATACACAACCTCTCCCGATTAAGACCAATTAAGCTAAATATCTAAGATTCCATCCTCCTGTTTAGGGGGATGGTTTTCTAAAAAATGAAACTCCAAATGAAAGAAAAATATCTCGCAATTGTCCTTACTCTTTTAACCTTCACTGGGTACACTCAGCATAACAATAAGGATAGCCTGTGGATAATAGAATTACAGCCTGTTTCTGTAGAAGACAGCTACCATAAAGACCAGCTGCCCGATGTATTAGGAACCAAAATATATGCTGGAAAAAAGACCGATCTACTTACCTTAAATGGAGCTAATGCCAACCTGCCTCAAAACCTTGGCAGAATGATCTTTGCCAAAATCCCCGGGATCAACCTCTGGGACATGGATGGCGCAGGTACACAAATGAACATCGGGACAAGGGGAACAGATGCTCACCGAAGCATTGAGATGAACATGCGCCAAAACGGATACAATACCAATTCAGATATTTTCGGATATCCTGAAAATCACTATACCGTACCGATGCAGGCTGTCAAGCAGGTACAATTGGTAAGAGGTGCATCTGCTCTTCAGTTTGGTAGCCAGTTTGGAGGAATGATGAACTACGTGATGAAAACCGGTGATCCGGACAAGGTGTTCAGTCTGGAAAGTGAGCAGACTTATGGTTCCAATAATCTGTTCAACTCCTTTAATGCAATTGGCGGAACCAAAGGGAAGATTAGTTACTATGCATTCTATGATGATCGTCATGGAGATGGTTGGAGGCCAAATTCTGCTTTCCATTACAAGTCCTGGTATGCCAATATAAAATATCAATTCAGCGAAAAAGGAAGCCTTGCCCTGCAATTTTCCAGAATGCATTATGGGCAGCAAATAGCTGGCGGATTGACTGATAAAATGTTCCAGTCAAATGCTCGTCAGTCCAATCGTTCAAGAAATTATTTCAGCCCCACTATCAACATTCCTGCTGCCATTTTCAAGTATAACTTCAACAGCAGAACCAAGCTGGAAGTCACCACAAATGGTATCTGGGGAGATCGTAGTAGTGTTCAGTTTATTAATGTGCCAACTGTGGCAGACACTTTCAATACCAATATTGGAAGTTATAATCCGCGCCAGGTAGACAGGGATTTTTATCTTGGATTTACCACTGAGGCCCGGCTATTACATCATTACAGTATTGGGCAGCTAAGCTCTACTCTATCTGGTGGTGTTCGTTATTTCAATGAGCGAACCAAACGTAGACAAAAAGGGAAAGGTACAACCGGGAGTGACCTCACCTTTGATCTTACAGGTAATTATGGCATAGACCTGAAATTCCACACTGTCAACTATGCTGCCTTTGTAGAAAACCTGTTTCAAATCAGTAAGAAATTCTCCATTACTCCGGGGATGAGGTATGAGGTAATCCAATCGACTTTATCCGGAGTGATTCAAAATGCCTCTGTTCCAGTTTCTTATTCGGGAAACAGGAAATTCCCATTGTTTGGTGTAGGTATTCAATATGCACTTAGTGGAAACAATCAACTATATGGTAATATTTCGCAAGCGTACCGTCCATATCTCTATGCTCAAATCACGCCTGCCAATCAGGTGACACAGATCGATCCGAACATGAAAGACAGTAAAGGTTACAACGCTGATTTTGGCTACAGAGGATCACTTTTCGAGAGGGTTCACGTTGATGTGAACCTATTTTACCTCTATTATGGGAACCGAATTGGCAAACTCAATATGATGGATGCCAACAACAATGCATACCTCCTCACAACGAATATCGGCAATTCAGTAGCCCAGGGAACAGAAATGTATGTGGATGTTACTGCTTTAGGCAAAGCCAATCAGCCATTTGAATTAACTATTTTCAACTCGCTGGCATATACTCATGCCAGGTATGTGAGTGGAAGCATGAGCGAAAGTGGAGTTAACGTTTCTCTCAAAGGCAATCATGTGGAAAACGTACCAGACTGGATCAATCGTTCTGGTGCGGAATTTCGATACAAAAGCTTCAGTTCCACACTTCAAATGAGCTACACCAGCAAAAAATATAATGATGCAAATAACACCATTTCTGATCCAACAGGTGTGACTGGTGTTGTTCCATCATACACACTGGTAGATTGGTCTTTTAAATGGCGATTTATGAAGAACTATCATGTATCAGGTGGTGTTAACAACTTGACCAATAAAAAATATTTTAGCAGAAGGATCACCATGTATCCTGGTCCGGGCATCTTGCCTGGTGTTGGCCGAACCTTCTATGTATCACTCGGCTTCAAATTGTGATCTTAAAAACATTAAAATCATACTTCTTTTTTACTATTACAAGAAACCCTTCTTCCTCTGGAGGAAGGGTTTCTCTTTATATCATTCCAAAAAAATAACCCTGTCCTTACATAGGTAAAAACAGGGTCAATTAGTGTAATTTATATTCTTCCGAAAAACTTTCTCAGCTACCGCAACCTACGCATTCTATCTCCTGATTGATAGGTTTGGTGCCATTGAGTCTCATTTTCAAATTGTGAATCTTGTCTCTGAGCTCCATGTCTGCAAACATGTCCCCTGTCAGCTGAGACTCAAGGGTTTTAATTTCGTTTTCCAGTTCCTGGTGTGTCATTGGTCTGTAGTTTTAGTTTCTATTGATGAAAATAATGATTTTTTCTGGCAGTTCGAAATCCACCTTCTGCACTCCTAATCTTTCATAAGAATAATAGCCTTCTGAAGTGCAAGATTGTTAGGATAAGTGACTTTCTGCCCTTCATCATTTTTGATAATGATGGTAAACATGTTTAAATCAAAAACAATTCCCTCTACAGAATTATCTCCATCTACAATTTTGATGCGATCTCCGATACGATAGGGGAAATTGAAAAACATGATGATAGCTGCAGTAATGTTGCTAAGGATGGACCAGTTGGCAAAAAGGCCGATTCCTGCCACTGTAAAGAACGAAAGGAAGTAAACGGACAAACCTTCAAAGGACAAATCCCATGTAATCCCCAGAAGTAATAAGAAAAAAACGAACACCACAAACTGAAAATACTTTTTGGTATAAACCACTCTGGGAAGCGAAATCTCATGCTTTCGTCCATAGCTTTTAATGATGTTGGCTGACAATCTCGTTACCAGCCAATAAACAATCACCAATGCAACTGTAATTAAAACCTGAATCATCAGGCTGTCGGCATCTTTCAAAAACTCTATTAGATTCATGCCACAATTTTAATCCAGGGAATGGATTTTACGATCATACAATTGGGAAAAACAGCAATGCCAATAAAGCAGACAAGGCACCCAAAAATGAGTACCTTGTTCCATAATCAAAAAAACCAAAGTCATATCTTAGCATGGAATAAGCTCAATATGAAAATCATAGAGCTCTGAAAAATCATGCGAAAGATCAAATATTTCATCATCACCCCAGGGAATAAACCACTTCACCTCAGACACTACTTTGTTTTTTGCAGCATGCTTTAACTGGTTGAATATATTGAGAAGTCCTTTCACAGTGCTTGCATTAACCTTAGTGAGATGTAGATTCACTTTGACATGATCATTAATCAGCAACTGAGACGCCAGCAGGTTGACTGCTTTTACATGATCCTGTGAGCTGAGGTACTTCCCATAATCACTCCTCACCCAAAGAGTATGTGATTTAGAATCAAAATAGACTTTCTCTTTTTCAATTCTCGATACACGCCTATCGTTAGAGGTAGTCTGAGCTATTGTGAAATCGTATGTATTTGAAGTTAAATTAAGATTATTCATGGATATAAATTTTAGTGGTTGAGATGAAGCTGAATTCCAAAAGTATAGGTAGGTCTGAAAGCTCTGACACCTACACCACCATTGAGATAGATTTGCTTAAGAAGCTTAACATGGCCTAATAATGTGGGAGTAATCGTGAAATTCTTAGCATTAGTTAACCCAGTTCGCAGATTTAAATCCAATCCTAAATTTGGATTGTTGATAGTCAAAGGATAATTGATATAGGCGCCTGCAAACTCCTTTTCATAGCTGGTATAAGACCCTAGCTCAGACTTACTTACCGGAGCACTGTACTGATAAAAGCCTCCTACTTCTATTTGTGATTTTGGCAGGTAAACTCCCAACCGAGTTCCAAACTTTGGTGAAATGTGCGTTTTCTCTACATAAGTGTGAGCGGTAAGCACTTGTGCCTGACTGGTTAAAGCCGCAAACAATGCTATAACTATGAGTGTGTTTTGTAAAGCTTTCATGACTTTTGTTTTTTTGATTACAATACAAAGGTCACTCAGGGGGCACTCCTATATTAGAGTGAAAGACTTAATTGAAAAAAGCCGCAAATCCATCAGAACTGTAGTGAGAAATGCTGGGTGAAATGTGCTAAGTAAATTACTTATAGAATTCCTTGAAATGCCTAAATAACCATAACAGCAGAATATCTAAGGTTCATTTTCAAAAAAAAACAGCCTGTTAAAAAGCAGGCTGTTTCATCTTTGGGTTAATATCCGGGTAAGTCTCCCGAAAACGATTGGGGTCTAGTTATAAAACTTAGCTTTAATTCCAAGGTTTGTTACAACCTGGTCATATAGCTCACGTTCAGATTTTCTGGGTTGGTAATTTTTACCCATATAAGAAAAGCAGTCAGCTACAAAGTGCATCTTTTCCTCTTCAGACTTCAGATTCATAGTGTCATGCTCTTCCCATTCTTCCAGAAGCTCCAGTGTGTCATCCTTAGGTACCCCTAAAAATTGACCCACATTCACAATTGCATCTCTCTTAGCTCCCACAGGTTCACTAAGCTTTACCAGCGTGCAAAGGGTCTGCATCGTCTTTTTGTCAATGTTCGTGAATATCATGGCTGTGATTTAGAATTAAAAAACTTCCTAACCGGTCTGCAATAATACAAAATGCAAACGATTGCAAGTAGTTTTTGGGGTAAAATTTTTGCGAATATTCGCTATGATTTTTATCACAATAATTAATCGATGATTTTTGAAACCTTATTCATATCATTATTTATGACATATAACAAGCATTATTCAAAGCTTGGAAATTGGTTTTTCAAACACAGAGGCACATTACCCGTGGTAGTTTTGATAGTTGGGATAATTGTAAAATACTTTGAAGTAGCCAACTATGGTGTTCCTGGTTTTTGGAAATCTGGAATTATCTGGAGCCTTTCTTTAGCTTGCCTGGGAGTTGGGATCAGGGCTTGCACTGTTGGCCAGACTCCAAAGGGTACTTCCGGAAGAAATACCGATCAGCAACTGGCAGAACAGCTCAACACGACAGGGATCTATTCGATGGTAAGAAACCCTCTTTATCTGGGAAACTTTTTTGTCTGGCTCTCCATAGCACTACTTGCTAGTAATTGGATTTTTACACTGGTATTTATATTACTGTTTACAGGTTTTTATCAATCAATTATCAAAACGGAGGAAGCATTTCTTACTAAAAAATATAATGAGAAATATGAAGAATGGAGATCACAAACTCCAATGTTTCTTCCTTCATGGAGAAATTACAAAGCCTATCAACATCCATTCAACTGGCGAAAGGTCATTAGAAAGGAAAAAAACGGAGTTGCAGCTATAGGGCTTTGTTTCTGGCTTTTTACTCTTCCGGAATTATTCGTGCTCGATCAAATGAATCCGGAAAATCATTTTCGTTCACATTTTGTATGGTATGCCGTGGCCTTTTTGTCCGGGTGTTACTATCTAACCATCAAGCTTCTCATCAAATACTCACATTTTCTGGACAATAAATCCACGAAATGATTTTCCATACTTTTGCTTTGTGAAAAGTCAGAACCTCAACCGACATCTTGCCATGCTGGCAGTTGGAATACTTTATGGAGCCAACTACAGCATCATGAAAACTGTCACTCCACAATACCTCAACCCTTTTGGCTTTCTTGTGGCTCGGGTTGGAGTTGCTGTGGTGTGTTTTATGGCTGTAGGTTTTCTTGTTGGAGAAAAAGTCAACTGGCGGGAAGATGGATGGAGGCTGTTCCTAAGTGCGCTTTTTGGTGTTGGGATCAACATGATCTGTTTTTTCAAAGGCCTAAGCCTTACAACAGCAATCAATGGCTCCATCATAATGACTTTAACACCAATCATGGTGTTTATCACGTCGTTAGTTGTCTTGAAAGAAAAACTGATCGGTAGAAAAGTAATTGGGCTAATCCTGGGTTTGGCTGGGGCGTTTCTCATTATTTACAAGCGAGATATTTCCATAAGTCAGGGCAATTGGTTTGGTGATCTTCTCATCTTCATCAATGCACTGAGCTATGGAGCTTACCTGGTGATAGTGAAACCACTTCTAACCAAATACAAACCAATCACCATTGCCAGATGGGCTTTCTTTTTCGGTTTTTTCATCATCCTTCCTTTTGGTTGGAATGAAATTCAGGAAGTGAATTGGGCAGTCATTCCTACTCAGATTTACATCAATATGACTTACGTAATTATCGGCGTAACAGTGATCGTGTATTTTGTAAATATCTGGGCAATGAAAAAAGTGAGTCCTTCCACAGTAGGTGCTTACATTTATGTGCAGCCCGTATTTGCTACGATTATCGCGGCTTTGTTTTTTGATGAAGTGCTCACATTAAAACACCTGATTGCAGCCATAATGGTTTTTAGCGGGGTATGGCTGGTGATTAAGAAAAGGTGATCAAAGACTCTTAAGTACCTTCAAAGTGTCTTCCAATTGATCATCATCAAAATCCAAATGCGTAACAAACCTGACTGCCGAAGGTCCAAAAGCCACAGCAAGCACATTTTGATTGGCCAACTTTCGAAGAAATTCAGCGGGAGTTATGCCTTCTAGTTCAGCAATGACAATATTAGTTTGTACTTCCAGCACTTCTCGCACATAGCTAACATTTTTCATAGCCTCTCCAATAGCTCTTGCCCTGGCGTGATCTTCAGCAAGCCTGTCTACATGATGATCCAAAGCATAAATACATGCTGCAGCGAGATATCCCGCTTGTCGCATTCCTCCACCAAGGGTTTTACGAACACGTTTGGCTTTTTTGATCTGTGCACTGCTGCCAAGAAGCATAGAGCCTACAGGAGCTCCCAGGCCTTTGGAAAAACATATAGAAACCGTATCAAACAAATGGCCATAATCTGAAGGACTTTCTCCAGTCTCCACTAAAGCATTGAAAAAGCGTGCACCATCCATGTGCAGCTTCAGATCATTTGCCTCACAGACTTTCCGTATTTTTTTGATTTCCTCCAATGAGTAAATGCTCCCTCCTCCTTTGTTCATGGTGTTTTCAATCCCCACTAGCCTGCTAATTGGCAGATGAATATCTTCTGGGTTGTTGATGTTCGCAGCAACAGTCTCAGCTGTAATCCTTCCCCTATCTCCTTCCACAAGTTTGGGTGAAAGCATGCTATTGTAAGCCATCCCTCCACCTTCATATAGGTAAATATGTGAATGTTTGTGACAGATCACTTCATCCTGAGGTTCAGTGGAAATTCTAAGCGCAATCTGGTTGGTCATGGTGCCAGAAGGGCAAAGCAACGCAGCTTCCATTCCAAACATGCCAGCTACTTTCTCTTGCAAAGCATTGACCGTTGGGTCATCTCCAAAAACGTCATCCCCGACTTCTGCTGCCATCATGACTTCTAACATTTCCGGGGTTGGTTTGGTTACTGTATCGCTCCTAAGGTCTGCTGGTTTTGTCATGTTTTTCATGCTTCTAAAGTAATTGATGAAAGGCGATTTTTAAAACAAGACTAAAGGGCATTTCTAAAAAGGATTTCCGTTTTCGACCTACCTTTGCCCACCCAAAAAAAATACCCCGGATGATATTACATCTAAAAGAAAACATCACAGAAGAACATTTTCAGACATTGGCCAAATCCAGCGAAGGAGTTGGATATATAAAAGATGGAAAAACGGTATTGATCCTCTCGTCCAAAGTGAAAACTGTTCCAGAATCATTAACATCTTATGTTGATGAGTATTTCGTAACTGATAGCGACATTCAGCTGGCAAGTAAAACTTATACCCCAGAAAAGAGAAGCATCAAAATTGGCTCTGAAACAATAGGTGGATCAACCAATCACACCATGATGATGGCTGGCCCATGTAGTATAGAGTCATGGGAGCAGATCAGTCAGGTTGCCGAGTTTCTAAAACCACTCGGTATCAAAACGCTCCGCGCTGGCTCTTTCAAACCACGGACGTCTCCGTATACTTTTCAAGGTTTGGGTGAAGAAGGATTACGATTACTTGGTAAAGTGCGAGAGCAATACGGCTTCAACATCATTACTGAGGTGAAAGATAGCTCTCACGTACAGTTGGTTATTGATCATGCCGACATTGTACAAATTGGCACCAAGGCTATGTACGATCAGAGTATTCTCAAAGCCTGTAGCATAAGCAACAAACCTGTGCTACTAAAGCGAGGATTCGGCACCACATTACAGGAATTTGTGCAAGCTGCGGAATTTATTCTGAGTGGTGGAAACGAAAATGTCATTCTCTGTGAACGAGGAATCCGGACTTTTGAGAATAAGACTCGTTTTACACTAGATCTGGCAGGTGTTGCTTATCTAAAAGAGTTTACTAATTTGCCAGTTGTGGTTGACCCAAGTCACGCAATGGGATACCGGTATGGGGTACCGGATCTTACGCGCGCTGCTGTCGCCATGGGTGTGGATGGACTACTTATAGAAATGCATCCTGCCCCTGAAAAAGCCAAATCTGACTCAGCACAGCAACTCAATTTTGATGAATTTAAATCTATGTATCAATCCTTACAACCCATCGCAGCGGCCGTGGGCAAAAAAATAGTCTAAATGAATAAACCTAATATCAAGCTTCTGGTACTCGACGTTGACGGCACCATGACCGATGGTGGAATTTACATCATGGAAGATGGTCGTCAGTTCAAAAAATTTAGTGCAAAAGATGGTCTTGGCATCAAGCTGGCCATAAAATCTGGCGTGGAAGTAGGGATCATTAGCCATAGTTTGGTGAGCGAAATGGTGACTTCCAGAGCCAATACTTTAGGTATGGCATACTTTTACGTCGGTCAGAGACCTAAGGAAGAAGTATTGGCAGAATGGATGGAAAAATTGAATATTGCTTACGAAGAAGTGGCTTTTATTGGTGATGATCTCAATGATTTTGAAATCATGCAGAAAGTAGGTTTTGCGGCTTGTCCAGCAGATGCTGTTGATGCCATCAAGAAAATTTCCAATGTGGTTTTAGAAAAAGGTGGTGGAGAAAGCGCAGTACGGGAATTTATCGATCGATTTATTCTTGACTAAACTGCAGAGATCGCGGTGAACACTGAGTTGATTCAAATTCATATATTGCTATTCTCAAAATATCCGAAATGCTCTGATGGCCTCAGTTTTCAACTATTTGTAACTGAGGCTTTATGATTATTGAAGTTTAAAACTTCAATCAATTGCTCGATCCGGGCTGCAAACCTGAACCGGTGATGATTCTATCTGTGGTTAAAATCACTCAAGCTTGTTCACAAACTGAGAGAAATAAAACATCGGCATAGGCCAAAGCTGCTTGGCAAATTTCTTCTTAAAAAAACCAAAATGACCAATTTTATTCAGGTTGAGATCCTTTGGTCGGATAAACTGAAATGAGGTAATAGCGTTTTTGTAATGATGCATCAATGCCTGTGTCGCTGAAGAAGGGGCCAACAGTTTGTCATCGTCTATACTTACAAAATGCATGTGGATTTTTACCGCTTCAAACTTCCTGATTATCTCAGGATTATCTTGTAGCACTCCCCCAGGATGAGTGCCCCACTTACGCCATTCTCTGGCCACTTGCTTACCTAGAGCTACCTTTCCGCCCATGGTCCAGCCAGGAAGATAGCCAAAAAGAAAGGTTGTGACAGGAATAAGAAATTGCCAAAAGATCAGGACGTAGAGCCACCAAAATCCCTTCCAATAACCAAAATAAGCAGATTGTGAGCCAACAAGATATGCAGCCAGTATCCGATCATTTCTTTCAGCTTTAGGAAAAATCTGACCTGCTACACTGTGTCCAAGTAAACATACTTTATCATAATGCTTACCAGCCCAGCGAATTACTGCATTAAGATCCTGCTCCCCCCAATCACTCATAGTTGATGGCTCCTTGCTCTGCATATGCTTTTGCGATTTACCTATTCCACGGTAATCAAATGTAACAACGTCAAAATCCTTGTAATCAGCTGCATATTGTGCAAAACTCTGATAATAATACTGCGGGGCTCCAGCTGCCGGACACATGATAATGATATGTGGAGCAGGCCGATCCTTCGTGTAGAGTGTTGCACTTAACAGGGTTCGATCTTCGGTTTTGATCTGAAACTCTTCAGCCTTCTGCATGATTGGTCATTATACTGATTTACTTAGTGTTGGCAGGTGGTATTCAAACGTTTACAAAGGTATCAAATACTTTAAATTCACAATCCGTTTGGCAATGTGTCCATTTCAAATATTTTTGCAACTCAATTAGAAACAAATCCAAAATGAGCGTTCTAGTCAATAAAAATTCCAAAGTAATCGTACAAGGCTTCACAGGATCAGAAGGAACATTCCATGCTTCCCAAATGATCGAATACGGCACAAACGTCGTTGGTGGAGTAACTCCGGGCAAAGGTGGTCAAACACACCTGGACAAACCTGTTTTCAACACTGTAAAAGAAGCTGTGGATACGACTGGAGCTGACGTTACTATCATATTCGTGCCACCAGCGTTTGCTGCTGATGCGATTATGGAGGCAGCTGATGCAGGTATTAAAGTAATCATCACTATCACAGAAGGTATTCCTGTGAAGGACATGATGAAAGCCAAACCATATGCCAAAGCAAGAGGAGCTAAATTAGTTGGTCCGAACTGCCCTGGAGTAATCACACCAGGAGAAGCAAAAGTGGGTATCATGCCAGGTTTTGTTTTCAAAAAAGGAAATGTTGGTATTGTCTCTAAGTCAGGAACTTTGACTTATGAAGCTGCTGATCAGGTAGTAAAAGCAGGTTTGGGAATCACAACAGCTATCGGTATCGGTGGTGACCCAATCATTGGAACTTCTACTAAAGAAGCTGTACAGATGTTGATGGAAGATCCTGAAACTGAAGGTATCGTAATGATCGGTGAGATCGGTGGTAACTATGAAGCTGAGGCTGCAAGATGGGTTCGTGAAAACGGAAACAAAAAGCCAGTTGTAGGCTTTATTGCTGGCCAGACAGCACCTCCGGGCCGAAGAATGGGTCACGCTGGAGCAATCATCGGTGGAAAAGATGATACTGCTGAGGCTAAGATGAAAATCATGGCTGAAAATGGTGTACATGTAGTAAAATCACCAGCTGATATCGGAGCTGTGATGAAAGAAGCACTCGGTAAGTAATAGGCAGTAACCAATTTACCCGCCCACTACTTGTTCGGGAAATCAATAGGCAAAATAAGAATATTCAAAAGAAGCCATCTCTCCAAAAGGGATGGTTTTTTTGTGTTTAGAAGGTTTTAAGCCTTATTCTAACAATCTTACGACTACTCCTCCAAACATTTTTTTTTGCAAACTAAATTTCCTTTACTACGTTTGCTACCTCAAATCGAAAGTATCGATTTATAAAGAAGCGCTGAGAGACAGGCTCTGAGAAGCGCTAGCAACCCCCACCCTAACGGGAAGGTGCTAATTCCTGACATATAAATTGACAAGTATGAAAAGCACAATTCCAAGTTTAGCTCAAGAGCTAGCTTCGTATGTAGCATACGAGGCGAAATCTACTCATTTCATTTCTGACATTCAGGCTGTTCAGGACTGTTGTATGTGTCTCTGCTAAGACCGCAGATCGTTCGTTGTAGTCTTCGAAGGATCAGCAGGTCCTTTCATGCATTGACAGGATCATAAAAGCACTTTATCCAATTTTTAATCAAACAGTCTCAAAACATTTAAAATATACAGTTATGTCAGATTTACAATTCGAAACTTTACAATTACACGCCGGACAGGAAATAGACCCAACAACAGGTTCAAGAGCGGTTCCTATTTACCAGACCACTTCTTATGCTTTTAAGAACTCTGAGCATGGAGCCAATTTGTTTGCACTAAAGGAATTTGGAAACATTTACACACGCATCATGAACCCGACAACTGATGTGTTCGAAAAGCGTGTGGCAGTATTGGAAGGTGGTGTAGCAGCAGTGGCAGTGAGTTCGGGACAAGCTGCACAGTTCATCGCATTGAATAATATCCTGGAAGCTGGGGAAAACTTCATTTCTACTTCATTCCTTTACGGAGGTACCTATAACCAATTCAAAGTTGCTTTCAAGAGGTTAGGCATAGACGCTCGCTTTGCGGAAAGTGATCAGGCAGAAGCATTTGAAAAACTCATAGATGATAAAACCAAAGCCATCTATCTGGAAACCATTGGGAACCCTGGGTTCAACATCCCGGATTTTGACGCCATTGCGGCAGTAGCTAAGAAACATGATATTCCGCTAGTAGTTGATAATACTTTTGGTGCTGGTGGGTATCTGTTCAGGCCGATTGAGCATGGAGCAGCGATAGTTACCGCTTCTGCTACCAAATGGATCGGTGGCCATGGAACCAGCGTTGGCGGAATCATCATTGACAGTGGAAACTACAACTGGGGAAATGGAAAATTCCCACAGTTTTCTGAGCCATCTGAAGGGTATCATGGACTGGTATTCTCCGATGTTTTTGGAGTTGACAATCCACTTGGGTTACCCAATATCGCATTCGCAATCAGGGCGCGAGTTGAAGGACTAAGAGACTTTGGCCCAGCCTTGAGTCCATTCAATAGTTTTCAACTGATTCAAGGATTGGAAACACTTTCTCTGAGAGTACAGCGTACGGTTGAAAATGCGCTTGAACTGGCCAGATGGCTGGAAAGTCATCCATTAGTGGAAACTGTCAATTATCCAGGCCTGGAGAGTAGCAGTTATCATGAACTGGCAAAAAAATACCTGAAGCGTGGATTTGGCGGTGTACTATCCTTCACCATAAAAGGAGAAAAAGAACTGACTACAAAGTTTGTAGACAATTTGAAACTGGTAAGTCATCTGGCCAATGTTGGTGATGCAAAAACGCTTATCATCCAGCCATCAGCTACCACCCACCAGCAACTAAACAGCGAAGAACAGCTGCATGCAGGTGTATTGCCAAACCTGTTGAGAGTATCAGTAGGTATCGAACATATTGATGATATCAAAGCTGATTTCCGACAGGCGTTTGAAATCATTTTTTCTGAAAGTCAAATTAATGCCTGAGACATATAATCAAATACAGCCAAAATCTGCGATCCTTAAAGTAGCAGAACCGATCATGTTGGAGTGTGGTGACACACTCCACCATGTTCGGATTTCCTATACCACCTATGGTTCGCTCAATGCAGACAAATCCAATGTCGTGTGGGTTTTTCATGCACTTACTGCCAATGGTAATCCTGCGGAATGGTGGCCGGAAATGGTTGGACCAGGAAAAATCTTAAACCCTGATCAACACTTCATCATTTGCGCAAACATACTCGGCTCTTGCTATGGCACCACTGGTCCCAGAAATCACCAGTTCCCTCTGATCACCATCAGAGACATGGTAAAAACGCACAAGTACCTCTACAAACACCTTGAACTGAACAAAATCTATCTGGGAATTGGCGGCTCCATGGGCGGACAGCAGCTTTTGGAATGGGCAGTAGAGGAACCGGAACTGTTTGAAAACATTGTACCACTGGCAACCAATGCTTTTCACTCCCCTTGGGGAATAGCTTTTAACGAAGCTCAGCGCATGGCTCTTCAAAATATCGACAGTGCGCGTGGGCTGGAAGCTGCAAGAGCCATTGCCATGCTTTCTTACAGGCATTACAACACCTATGAAAACACTCAAAAAGATGTAGACCAGAGATGGGATGATTTCAGAGCATCTTCATATCAAAGATATCAGGGTGAGAAGCTCAGGAAAAGGTTTAGTGTAGAAAGCTATTATTACCTGTCCAAGGCCATGGATAGTCACCATGTTGGGCGGCATTTTGTCTCTGCTCAGGCAGCACTCAAAGGCATCAAAGCAAGAGCGTTAGTCATAGGACTTGATACGGATATTCTGTTCCCAGTTAATGAACAAAATTTTATTGCCGATCACATCCCAAATGCAGAATTAGCCATTGTGAAATCCGATTACGGACATGATGGGTTCCTCACAGAAGCAAAACAAATAACAGCATTACTCAAAGACTTTTTACCATGACCCAAAAAATCGGACTTTTCGGATATGGAGTAGTAGCTCGTGGCTTTCACCATGCGCTCAACAATAACCCACACCTCAATGCAATGATTAAAACCATCTGCATAAAGACAGCAAACAAAACCAGATCAATTGATGCCAACCTTTTTACCACGGATGAAAAATTGATCCTGGAAGATCCCGAAATCGACATTGTCATCGAACTGATTGATGACGCAGAAGTGGCTTACCAACTGGTAAAAACTGCACTGCAAAAGGGAAAGTCCGTAATCTCTGCTAATAAAAAAATGATTGCCGAGCACATCAATGAAGTAGCTGAATGGCATCATCAATACGAAGCTACTTTTCTTTACGAAGGAGCAGTTGCAGGTTCTATTCCGATTCTGCAGAACCTCAACCAGTTTTTTGGAAATCAGGAAATTTCGTCTGTAAGAGGTATATTGAATGGCTCGACCAATTACATTCTTACTGAGATGAGAGAAAGTAATCTCAGCTTTGATGAAGCCTTGAAACTTGCTCAAGAAAAGGGATTCGCTGAATCAGATCCTACTTTGGACATTTCCGGATTAGATGCGATGTACAAACTGATCATTCTTGCTTATCATGCATTCGGCATTTGTATTACTGACCACTCCCAGATCAGGTTAGAAAGTATTACCAACATGGAAGATCAGTTCTATGAACTGGCCACTGCACAAGGGCTCAAAATCAAATCAATCGCTACAGCATACAGGAAAAACGGACAGATAAAGCTCAAAGTACAACCGGAGCTGGTCAATTCGGAAGATGAATTGTTTACAGTAGAAAACGAAAACAACGCGATTGTTGTGGATGCTGATCTTTCCGGCAAGCAGCTCTATTATGGCAAAGGAGCTGGCAGTCTGCCTACTGGTGCTGCCGTAATTCACGACCTGGCATTGCTGTTGGATGGATTCAGATACAATAAATCAAAAGGAGGTAATAAGCTGAAGAAATCAGCTTAATCTTCAATATATTCTGCTGGGAGCCGACCGAATCGTTTCTTAAAAACCGTTGAAAAATAGGCTGGCTGCTGAAATCCAACTGCATATGAAAGCTGAGAAGTTCTGCGATAGACTCTTTTTTGGATAAGATCCATGGCACGCTGAAGCCTGATCTCCCGAATAAAACTAGCCGGAGTAAGCCCCGTCATTTGCTTGATATATCTATACAGCTGGCGTTCACTCATTGATGCTACTTCCGCAAGTCTGATTACATTGAAGTTTGGATCTTCAATATTATCATAAACTTCTTGCTCCAGTCTCTTCAAAATTTTCTCCTCATGCGATATTTCCACCTCCTCGCTTTCCTCTTGCTGGGTAGTAACTCTTTCTGAGTAATTATAAATCAGGTTCTGAATTCTAACCAGAAGTTCTTCCGCATAGAAAGGCTTCACCAGATAATCATCAATCCCTGTACGAAGTGTCTTTACCTTTTCATGTTCATCACCAATAGCACTTACGGTAATAAATGGAATGAATTTCCACCTTGGATGCGCTTTCACTTCCCTGGCAAATTTCTGTCCATCCATCCGTGGCATCATGATATCAGAAACTATCAAATCCGGAGTTTCATTTCGGAGTATTTCCAGTGCTTCTAAGCCATCACGTGCTTCAATGATCTCAAAATCTTTCTTCAGAAACCCTGAAATATATTCTCGCATATCAGCATTGTCATCCACTACAAGAATCTTCTTGTCTTTGAGCTTGGATCTATACTCAGCCGGCACTTCAGAATCAAATTCCTCAAAGTTGGTTTTCTCCTTTTCTGCTTCTTCTGCCGGCGGCATGGCATCCTCCAATGGAACTATGTAGGGAAACGATAATTCAAAAACACTTCCCTCACCATATTTGCTGGTCACTGTCAGGTCACCCTGATGCATCTTGGCTATTTCCTTGCATAGCGCCAGCCCAACTCCTGTTCCTCCCTGACGGCCTGAAGAATTAGAAGCCTGATAAAATCTATTAAAAATTTTATCAAGATCTTCTTCAGGAATTCCTTCACCAGTATCCTTGACATACATCCTTACGACATCATCGTGCAGCGAAACTCCAGCTGTGATTTGCCCTCCTTCATGTGTAAACTTCAAGGCATTTGAGACCAGATTGATGATTACATTATTCACCTTTTCCTCATCTACTCTACAGACCAGTGGATTGTCCGTATCAAGATCCAATTCCAATTTAACTTTGGTATTTCGGGCGGCGCTATCAAAGGAAGCTAGTGCATTTAAAACCAGTTCAGTCAGGTTTACATTGCTAAGATTGAGTGGCATTTTCCCTGATTCCATCTTGGAGATATCCAGGATCTCGTCGACAAGTTTTTGAAGCCTGGTCACATTTCGGTCAGCTATGCGCAGGTCATAATAAATATGATCCTTAGGAGGAATAGACTGTAAGGCATGACGAACCGGCCCTTTTATCAAGGTAAGAGGAGTTCTCAATTCATGAGAAATATTAATAAACCACTTCGACTTGGCTTCCTCCATCGCTATGATTTCCTTGTTCTTCTCCTCTATCTGAGCATTTTTCAATCTCAGTTGCTGATTTGCTTTTGTCTTTAGCTTATGACTTCTAATAATAAGGATGACTACCAGTATAATCAGAAGAATGCCCCCAATCAATCCATTTCGGATGTATTCATTTCTCTGAAGAGCACTAGCTGTTTTTTCCAATTCAAGATTCTTCTGGGCCAATTCCTTCTCTTTCCTAAGCGTGCTATACTCCGCCTGCACTTCCTGAAGTTGTCTGGTCATATCCAGGTCATAAAAGGAATCACTCTCGGCCCTGGTTTTTTTCAATAGTTCGTAAGCAGCCCGATATTCTCCCTTCTTATATAAAAACTCATGTTCCAGTTCATCTAAGTTGTACTGCATACCTCCTATGGAGTATTTATCAGCCAGATCCCGAATAAGAGAAATGTACCGGGGAACAGAGTCCAACTCATTTTTCTTAATATGTAGAAAAGCCAGATTTTGATAGACATAGGCCAACTGAATAAAATCTTTAACCTCTAATGCAAGGCTTTTGGCTTCATGATAGTATTCCTCTGCTTTCTCATAGTCTCCTGTGCCTGCTTTGATTACACCAAGACCCAGGTAGCTATCAAGTTTTCTATTAGCACTTTTGCCCCATCTCAATGCGGTCTGATACGTTTCTGTGGCTTTATCGTAATCTTTTTTTGAGATATGAATACTTGCAGCATTTCCATACACCATCGACACTCCTGAAGAGTCCCCTACCTCCTTGAAACGCTCCACAGCTCTTTCATAGTTATCAAAGGCCAGGTTGAAATCAGAGATATATGCATATGCATTGGCAATACCATTATACAAACTAGCCACTTTAGCGGTCATCCCAAGGTCCTCATACAAAGACAAAGATGAATGATAGTTGCTGATAGCTCCGGAGATATCTTCTATGTCATAACAGATATTACCCAGAAAATGCAGTGTATAAGCGAGGTTTTTCTTATCGTCATATTTACGATATAGCCTGACGGCCTCTTCAACCAAGACTTTTGCAGAATCAAATTGATAATTGTCATTGTAGTAAGATCCCCAGACTTGGTTTAGATGAGCAACAGAAGTATCAGAAACTTCTTGCATGTATTTTTGACTCACCTGCCATAGACTATCCACCGATGGATGATCCTGTGAGCTTAAATTTTCCACAGCACGTATCAGCGTCTTACCTGAATCTTCCACCTGTGCATGCAATGACGGCATGAATAAAGTAAATAACACACATATACTGGCTAGATTGGCTGTCATTGTACTACTTAAGAAATTGAAAATTAATTGATTTCTTGAAGTATCGCGAACCAATCTAAATAATTTACTCCAAACGAGAACTGAACAAATTGAAAATGAGTTAGTTAATAAAGAACAGTATTCTTTAAAATATCAAAACCAAAATAATATGAGCGCCTTTAAAACAATCTTAACATTTGCCACAGGAATAGCTTCTGGATTGGCAATAGCTTATCTGGCAGATCCAAAAGGAAGTCAGAAAAAAATGAAGAAAATCGAGAAAGATTTGGGTAAAACCCGCAAGTCACTCGACAAGAAGCTCGCTGAATATAAAGGTAACTACAACGAAATAGTGGAAACTTATGCGGGTAAATCTAAAGAGCTGTTAGAACAAGCCCGTAACATAGTAGACGGAGCAAAAAACTCCGTAAAGGCTTGAGGTTAGAAGACAGAGTTTCCAATATGTAAATGGGGTGGACTTTCGTTCACCCCATTTTATTTGGCGCTATATAATTCGCTGCAAAAACCCCACGGCCAGAACAAAAACTATCGTGGCTAGCAGTGACTTCAATAGAAAGTAATTCCACAAGCGACGAGTCACTGAGTTAAACTCTTTCCAATTCTGAATATATGTTATTAGCGTATGGGTGTCTTTGTGGTTCTGATACAATAACATAATGGCGTTCATTTTTCTACCAAGTTATTTTTCTGACACCTCACGAACTTGCCAACAGGAGGTTCAATCCTGCCAAAATCAAATTTTATGGGTTTTGAGCACCATATAAAGCTTTTCTCTCTCGATAGGCTTTAGCAAAAAACCTGAAAAATAGGATTCATGCTGTTTGTTCTGGTTAGCGTTGATATCAGCGGTTAGTGCATAAATTGGCGTATTTTTATTCTCAGAGACTCCTGTTCGGATAACTCTGGTTGCTGTGAACCCATCTACATTTGGCATATGAATATCCATTAGAATACAATCATATTTTTTCTCTGCACATTTGGTAATGGCTTCATTTCCATCTTTTGCCAAATCAGTTTCCAATCCCCAGTTATTGAGCAATTTCTTCACCACCATAGCATTGATAGAATTATCTTCAGCTACTAATACCTTCAGGCCGTTGAGCTCTTCAGGCTGAGCGTTTTTCAGCTCACTTACCGGTGCTCCATGCACGAAACCCACCTCGAAAAAGAAAGCTGAGCCTTCATCAATTGAAGTTTCTACACAAATAGTACTCCCGTGTAGCTCAACCAATTTTTTAACAATGGCAAGTCCTAAACCAGATCCTCCATGTTTCTTGGTTGTGTAGGACTTGGGCTGAGAGAAACTATCAAAAATTTCCTCAAGAAAGCTCTCCGCTATTCCTCCTCCAGTATCTTCAACCCGAAATTCGAGTTGATCTCTAGATCCATTACTGTTCAGATATTTAACATGAATATCAACAGATCCTGCCTCTGTAAATTTGATAGCATTGCTAATCAGGTTTCCCAGTATCTGAGAGAGTTTGGTCTCATCAATTTCGTAAAATTGACTTGCTTTTGGATCAATATGTAAGTTCAGTTCAAGGCCTTTTTCCAGGGCCATAGAATTGTAAGTTTTCTGGATATTACTCAACAGACCTTTGAGGTCAGTAGTTTGTAAATCAAGTTTTACCTTCCCGGCTTCCAGTTTGCTAAAATCCAAAATATCATTAATGATTCTCAGCAGGTTATTGGATGAAAACTTCAGTGAACTAATCAATTCATTTTCCTCTTTACCAAACTTATCTACCAGAAGAGACGTGATGGTGATCACTGCATTCAGAGGAGTACGAATCTCGTGGCTCATGGTCGACAAAAACTCTTGCTTCATCCGTGAGGATTCTTCTGCCCTGTTTTTCTTTTTCAGAATTTCGGCTTTCTCGCGATTCATCTGGGCTTCTTTTTGAAGTCGCTCCATGGTAGTAATAGCCTCATAACTTTCTATTACCTTTTGAGTCTGAGTGTTGATCACAGCTTCTTTCTCCTGGAGGTAAATCTCCAAATACTTCAATGCTGTAACTGCGTCGTTTCGCTGCTTGTACAGCTTATACATCAGGTAATTACACTTAAATTTGATAAGCATAATTTTGAACTCTGTCGAGAATTCAAGTGCCTTGTTCAGCTCTTTCTCTGCCCGCTCCAGGTCTCCCATTTGCAGGTAGAGTGCGCCGAGTTTATGAAACCCCATACCAGTGCCAAGTCGCTCGCCCATCTCTTCATGAATCTTATTGGACTCAAAAAAAGTAGCCTCAGCTAAGTCAAATTGCCCTCTCTTAGCATAGACTTTGGCCTTTCCGTATAGAGCAAATGCCATTCCTCTAACATCGCCGGTTTCTTTTTTCATGCGAAGTGATTCTTCAATCACTTCATCCGCCTTTTCCACATCTCCCTGGCTCAGATAAATTCCTGAAAGTGGGTTCAATGCATTTGAAACCAGATTAAGGTCATTGACTTTGTGTCCTGCCTTGATAGCTTTCTCATAAGAAATGATGGCACTTTTCTCATCACCGAAGTATTCATAGATCGTGCCCAAAGATTTATGAACACGTGCCTGATTATGATAATCATCCAGCTTGCGATATATCTCAAGACAATCAATCAGATAGATCAATCCAAGATGATAGTTATCCGTCTTGTAGTAGATACCTGCAATACTGTATTTGACATCAGCTATTCCCTGTAAGTCATTGATTTCCTTGAAAATGGCTAATGCTTGATCACCAAGCTTCATAGACTCTTCATACTCTCCGGTAATCATTCTGAACAAGGATAACTTCGAGAGGCTTTTGGCAATCAAAGAATTATTTGATGACAACCGACTAAGTTCTAATGCCTGGTGGGCCAGTTGAATGCTCTTTTTAAGATCTTTTACCCGCAATTCGTATGCCCGGGACAGCAACTCATTAATTTCTTCTTCTGGGGTTGCCTTGCTTTTCAATTTAGCTGACTGAGTTTGATTCATCATTTGCGGATCAGTCTTTGAAAATAACAAATTCCTGCCATTTCTGGAGATTATTTAGGGATTTACACTGATCAAATGTCATAGCAAGCACAACGTTTGGTCCGTATATCAGCCCCAATCCATTTAACCAAAACCACATAATATTTTGCCGCTGACATAAAAAACACATTTCATTTGGCTCAAATAGCGTTTGCCATACAAACTATCCACCGAAAGACAATGATCAAAGAATACATCAAAACAACCTTCAGAAGTCTGGCTAAAAATAAAATGATCAGTTTAATCAATATTATTGGACTGGCTGTAAGTCTTGCTTCATTTTTTCTCATTTTCAGATATGTAGAAAAGGAACTCAGTTATGATATTGGGCACCAAGACTATGACAGAATCTACCGCGTAGCTGAATTAATCGAAAGTGAAAACTACCTGGAAAACTCCTCCAGCAGCCCATGTCCAACAGGCCCAGCGATTCTTAGAGAATTCCCAGACGATGTAGAGAGTATGGTTCGTTTTTTCGATTTCCAAACACCGATCATCACCATTACTCTAAAAGATCAGCGCAAGTTCAATGAACGATATATTTACTTCACGGATTCAGCCGTTTTTGACATGCTGGATTTCGAAGTGCTTCAGGGAGGAAAACCATCTTCTATTCTTTCCGGCCCATTTACAGCAGCTATTTCTACAGACCTTGCCCAGAAGTATTTTGGAGATGAAGACCCTATTGGTAAGAAAATCACCAGGGAAGGCTTTCAGACAGATTTTACGATTACAGGAATTTTCGAACAACAGTCCATTTCTCATATCAAAGCTGAAATGCTCCTATCCATGCAAACTTTGGAAACCACCTCTCCATTTCTAAGAAACCAATGGGTTTGGAATCCGGCATGGACCTATGTGAAATTGAAAGAAACTGCTTCTGTCGCTGATTTGGAAAATAGCAAGTTCCCTCAGATGGTTCAGAAATATTACAGTCCAAGAACGCGAGACATGACCAGTCATTATCTGCAGCCTATTAGTGACATTCATCTTGGCTCGCATTTGGAGTTTGAGATGAGTGCCAATAGTGACATCAAATACGTTTACATTTTCATTTCATGTGCTGTTTTCCTTATTCTCATTGCTATTGTCAATTTCATCAACCTTTCCACCTCATTTTCATTATTGAGAGCCAAGGAAATTGGTGTGAGAAAAGTGTCGGGAGCAGCCAAGTCCCAACTCATCTTTCAGTTTTTATCCGAATCAGTGATCATCTCACTGGTGGCTTATGTAATAGCGTTGGCACTTTGCTATCTGGCTATCCCACAGCTTGAAGGCCTGATCCATATTTCCCGAAGTGAACTTTTTACTTCCAGTAATCTAATACTCCAATTGAGCATTGTGATATTGGTTGGACTTCTATCCGGGGTTTATCCAGCATTTTTCATTTCTTCATTCGATCCTTTACTGGTTTTCAAAGGGAAGTTTATCTCCAATGCCAAAGGTCAGGTACTGCGCAAAGGACTTGTAGTTAGCCAGTTTACCATTGCTATTGTATTGATCATTTTCACCACCGTAACTTATCAGCAACTACAGTTACTCCACAACCAGGATTATGGATACCATACGGACAATGTGTTGATACTGGATGCTGCCACAACTGGTCTCGGTCAGCGACTGGACGGCTTCAAAAGTGCGTTGATGGCAAATTCCTCAGTAGAATCTATCACGGTGATGAGTGACATCATTGGAGCTAACAATAACAACCATGATTTCAGACATGAAGGTATGCAACCAGGAACCTGGAATTTTTACCCGGCTCTGATTGTAGATGAAGAGTTTCCTAAAACTATGGGTTTAGAAATTATCGCTGGCAGAGACTTTGATAAGCACAATCAAAATGAAGATAGCCTCTCAGTGATCATTAATATGACAATGGCCCGAACACTCGGTTATTCTACACCTGAAGAAGCCCTTGGACATCAGTTAAACTCACTAAATGGCAATGAAAGCATCATCGGAGTGGTCAAAGATTTCAACTACAAATCACTGCATTCCGAGATCGGGCCATTTGTAATCGACATAGGTCAGCGCGGGCCAAATGGCGGTTTCTTTTTCCGAAATGTTGGCATCAAAGTTTCTAATCTCAATTCCGAGACTATTGCTCATGTGAAAAAAGTCTGGGAAGATTTCGTACCCAATAAGCCATTCACCTATAAAGTATTGGGGGAAGAATTACGTGCCTTGTATAAAAGCGAACAAAACCTGGGTGAAGTTCTAGGGCTATTCGCGATACTAACTGTCATCATCGCCTGTCTTGGATTGTTTGCACTGGCCACTTTCATTGCACAGCAAAAAACCAAGGAAATAGGTATCAGAAAAGTGCTGGGAGCTAGCACATTCAAGTTATTTTATGTTGGATATAAAGAGCAGTTCTACCTCATTCTGGGTTCACTCCTGCTGGCAACTCCAATAGCCTTTTTCCTTGTCAGGAGTTGGCTGAGCGACTTTGCCTATCGGATAGATATCAGTCCAATGCCTTTTGTGATTGCAGGGCTATTGGCTGTATTGATCTCTTCAGTAACAGTATTCTCTAACTTTTACAGAACAATAACTGCCGACCCAGCAGAGGTGCTTAGAGATGAGTAAGTAGAATATGAAATAGGTTAAATCGTAAAGAGCACTGGGAACACAAAGGTTGTCTATCTAATACGCCCAAAATCATTTTCTCTCGATTGAGAATGATCTTGTATAAATGGCTCCTTGAACTCCAAACATTGAGACAAAATGAGTGACTCACTATAAAAAAGAAAGCAACTGACGGTTGCTTTCTCTGTTTACTTTGTTTCCTCCGTAGTTTAAAGAATACGGAAGATTATTTGATAGAATTAAATGTGAATCACTTCATCATAAGCCGCAGCTGCTGCTTCCATCACAGCCTCACTCATGGTAGGATGTGGATGAACAGATTTGATGATTTCATGACCTGTAGTCTCAAGCTTGCGAGCTACAACAGCCTCAGCAATCATCTCCGTTACATTGGCACCAATCATGTGACAGCCTAACCACTCACCATATTTGGCATCAAAGATCACTTTTACAAAACCATCTTTGTGTCCGGCAGCACTTGCTTTACCAGATGCTGAGAATGGGAATTTACCCACTTTGATTTCATAACCTGCTTCTTTAGCCTGCTTCTCAGTCATACCAACTGAAGCTATCTCCGGTGAACAATAAGTACAGCCAGGGATATTTCCATAATCAAGTGGATGAGGCTTTTCACCAGCAATTTTCTCCACACAAATAATACCTTCAGCTGAAGCTACGTGAGCCAAGGCTGGCCCGTGAACAATATCGCCTATTGCATAAACTCCATCAACATTGGTCTTATAGTAATCGTCCACAAGAACTTTTCCTCGCTCAGTCTTCACTCCTACCTCTTCCAGGCCGATTCCTTCCAGATTAGTAGCTACTCCAACAGCTGACAACACAATGTCACACTCCAGGTGCTCTTCACCTTTCTTTGTTTTTACAGTTACCTTACAGGTTTTTCCTTTCGTATCTACTTTGGTTACCTCACTGCTGGTCATAACAGCTATGCCCGCTTTCTTGAAGCTTCTTTCCAGAGCTTTACTTACTTCCTCGTCTTCCACAGGAACTACCCTGTCCATGAACTCAACCACTGTCACTTCTGTACCTATAGAGTTATAAAAATGTGCAAACTCTACACCAATAGCTCCAGACCCAACCACGATCATTTTCTTAGGCTGCTTGTCAAGAGTCATTGCCTCACGATAGCCGATAATCTTTTTACCGTCAATAGGCAAAGAAGGCAATTCACGAGAACGACCACCTGTAGCCACGATTACATGATTAGCATCGTAAACGGTTTTCTTACCAGCTGCATCAGTCACCTCCACTTTCTTACCTTTCTGGAGCTTCCCAAAGCCGTTGATCACTTCTATTTTGTTTTTCTTAAACAGGAACTGAATTCCTTTACTCATTCCACCAGCCACATCACGACTTCTCTTCACCATCCCTGCAAAGTCTACAGAGGCATCCTTCACATCAATACCGTAATCTTTGGAGTGGTTGATATAATCAAATACCTGAGCACTCTTCAGCAATGCTTTTGTGGGGATACAACCCCAGTTCAAACAAATACCACCGAGTTCCGCTTTTTCAACAACAGCTACTTTCATACCTAGCTGTGAAGCCCTAATAGCAGCCACATATCCACCAGGTCCACTACCGATTACTATCAAGTCATATTTTGATGCCATATTTTTAAATTTAATAGTTTTGGTTCCGCGCAAATTTAAGACTAAAGCCGAATAATTGAGGGTTTAAATAGTGTTAACTCATTTTGGCATCACAAGGATTAATCATTCACCATAAAATTTACAGATCGATTCACCATCTTCAATGATCACCCAAAAAGAATATGAGTCGATTACAATCCAAAAAATGCCTTCTTTGAATTGAGCTCATTAGATTTACCTTTGACGAGCAAAAAACTTTGTGATAAACAAATTCGACAATAATGAAATTACTCGAAGGAAAAAACGCATTGATCACTGGAGCATCCAAAGGAATTGGAAGAGCAATTGCCCTGAGATATGCGGAACAAGGAGCTAACATAGCTTTTACTTATCTGTCCAGCGTGGAAAAAGGAGAAGCCCTGGTAGCGGAGCTTGAAGCATTTGGTATAAAGGCCAAAGGATACCGGTCAGACGCTTCTGATTTTCAAGCTGCCCAGGAATTAATAACTTCAGTGGTAGCTGATTTTGGAAGCCTTGATATACTGATCAACAATGCCGGAATCACCCGTGATAACCTGCTAATGCGTATGTCAGAAGAACACTGGGATGAGATCATTAATATCAACCTGAAGTCTTGTTTCAATACTGTGAAAGCTTCCGCAAGAACTTTCATGAAGCAAAAAAGCGGTTCCATCATCAATATGTCTTCAGTAGTAGGTGTAAAAGGAAATCCTGGCCAGGCAAACTATGCAGCTTCTAAAGCTGGAATTATTGGCTTTACTAAGTCTGTTGCTTTGGAATTAGGTTCCAGAAACATTCGTTGCAATGCTGTAGCTCCAGGATTTATTGAAACAGAAATGACTGAAGTGCTGGATGAAAAAACCGTGCAAAGCTGGAGAGATGCCATTCCTTTGAAACGTGGCGGTCAACCAGAAGATGTAGCTGATGCCTGCGTATTTCTGGGATCAGACATGAGCACTTACATAACCGGACAAGTGCTACAGGTAGATGGCGGAATGCTAACCTGATTTCTCGATAACTCATATTCTACTGAGCCGTTGATACTGATGATGAATCAAACGGCTCAGAAATTTTACCTGATTCTCTCAGCAATCCATATTTCCTACATATCCATTTATGGAAAATAGTTGGTATTCTTTTGATGTCTCCCCTACCTGGGTATTTCTGGCCCTACTCCTTGCAGTAGTGGCAGCAGTTTTACTTTATAGCAAAAAGTCTACCCCCTGGAGCAAACCCATGAATATCCTGATGGGGTTTCTACGTTTTGCAGCTTTTTTCCTTATTACTTTACTGCTGCTCAACCCCATTCTCCAACTCTTCGTCAATACGGAAGAACAACCAATAATCATAATGGCAGTAGATGATTCTGAGTCGATTACTGCCAGATCGTCAAGTCCTCAACCAGCAGACATCAATGCTTTTATACACTCTGTAGGTCAGAATCTCTCTGATCAATACCAGATCAATCATATACAACTTTCTGGCAGAAATTCAGACACAATTACTTTCAGCAGCAAAACCACCAACCTCAGTGAGCTGATGAATAGTGTAACCAATATTTATGAAGATCAAAATGTTGGTGCTGTGGTACTGCTTTCTGATGGAGTCATCAATCAGGGACAGTCTATAAGTTACCAGCCCTTCAAATTCCCGGTTTATTCCGTTGGGTTAGGTGATACTATTCCTCCAAAGGATATTGCAATACAAAGCATTAGAGCCAATAAAGTGGCTTACCAGGGAAATAAGTTTCCAGTATATATCACTCTAAGTCAGAAAGGTTTCCGGAATGAGCAAATAGAAGTATCGATTACAGAATCGGGAAAAAGACTGGCACAACAGGAAGTGACCCTGGACAATGAAATCATTGGCCTAAATTTCCTTTTGGAGTCTGATAAGGCTGGCTTAAGAAGATTGAATGTTTCAGTTTCCCAAAAAGAGGGAGAATCAACTTATGCCAACAATTCACAACAGGTTTATATTGATGTAATTGAAGGCAAAGACAAAGTATTGATCATAGCTCCAGCTCCACATCCAGACATCAATGCTATTCGCAGTGTACTCAATCAAACTGCTAACTATGAAACTACGCTGTATATTCCTGGTATCTATCCAAAGCCAAAAGACACCAAATTTGATGTGATCATAGAACATCAGGCCTTTTCCGGCACACGATATGGTGATTTTGAGAGTACTGGCCAATGGTTCATTATGGGAAACCGCACCAATCTGAGATTGATGACTGGCCAGATCAACTACCTGGGCATCAATGTAAAAGGTGGTAAAGACATGGTGAAATCATCACTGAATGCAGATTTTTCTAAGTTCAAGTTAGATCCCGATCTCTCAAACAGATTGGATGATTACCCACCCATACAAGTACCATTTGGTGAATATCAATTAGCCGGGCCAGTTGAGAATTTGTTTTATCAGCAGGTTGGAAGTATCACTACTACCAAACCTCTGATGTGTTTTTTTGATGATGGCACACAAAAGTCAGCACTGCTTACCGGCTCAGGAATTTGGCAATGGAAACTACAAGAGGCAGGTAGTGAAGAGAATATCGAGCTTTTTAAGTCAGTCGTTCTTAAAACAGTTCAATACCTCAGCATCAAGGTAAACAAAAACAAGTTTGCGGCTAAGCCGAGAGAAACCAACTATCAAATTGGTGATAGGGTATTTATCGACACAGAGACCTACAATGACATTTATGAAAGAAGCTATGGGCACACGATTAAATTGACGCTTACAGACGAAAACGGGAGACAAACTAACTATGAAATGGTGGATAGCCAGGTCAATAGCAGCTTTAACCTTGGTTCTTTGCCAGCTGGTGTTTATCAATACAAAGCCCAAACGGAAGTAGAAGGAAAAACCTATTCCCAGTCCGGATCTTTTGTCATAAAAGACATTCAGCTAGAAAACATCAACCTAACCGCCGACCATCACTTATTGCAAAGTGTATCCAAAAACTCCGGAGGCAAATATTACCCTTTTGACAAATCATCAAACTTAATCAGTGACCTGGAATCGGCGAGCTTCAAGAACATCATCCACACAGCCAAACAAGACTTCCCATTGATTAATAGCATTTGGGTGATTGTCTTGATTGGCATTTTCCTTGGTGCGGAATGGTTTCTTAGAAAATTTTTGGGTGCTTATTGAGTCAATCCTTCTTTACTTTCTGGTCAGGTTCATTTCAAAAAAATGTCTCCAGTTAGTTCCATCTTGAGACATTTCTCCAACTTCATTCCATGCCCCATCTTCGATAGTAATAGTATACCGAATGGTTGTGGATGGGCCAGCTTCAAACCACCATTTCAGCTTACCTTCTTCCATAATTTCCACATTAGCTGAGGTATGCATTCCCCTGGCTATCCATGAGTCCATTTTGTAAGCTTGTCTAAATATATCGTAATACAATACCCCAAGTGCATCATGGACCTTTACCTGGTTTCCTTCTTTGTCTGCCATCCCCACTCCTCGAAGTTTAATGACTGTTTCGTCTAATTCAAATGATATACTTTCCTCGACCTGACTAGTCTCCTTCAGTCCCTGTGGAGTGATTACCCATCCTTCGCCTTCCCATTCTCCAACCAGGTACTCTAACACTTTCACCTTTGCTTTCGCAGCTTCCGAAAAATCCTGCGCTGACAATGCAAACCAGCTGATCAACCCTGGGATAATCAGTATTATTTTAAGTATTCCTTTCATTATAAACCACTTTATTTTATAAACTTAATTTTCAAAAAAATTATTCAATGTAGCCCTTCAGGGCATTTACGTATTTCTCAAATGCCTCGATTCCTGCTTTTGTTATCTTACAGGTCGTCAGAGGTTTCTTTCCTTTAAAAGACTTCTCCACCAATATATACCCTGCAGTAGACAGCTTATCGAGCTGCACACTCAGATTGCCTGCGGTAGATTGAGTCTTTTCCCTAATAAATGTGAATTCTGCTGATTCTACACTAAGTAATAAGCTCATCACTGCCAGTCGCAACTGAGAGTGTAATAGTGGATCAAGCGGCTTGAAATCATTCATTTTCAAATTTCTTTAACTGGTATCCTGGTATGATGTAACCTAGAAAAATGCTAACTCCAGCTACCAATGTCTGCTGATAAACAGGCACAAAAAAACAAACAACCGTTCCAATTAATAAGGCCAATGCGCCAAATATCAGTGGCTTAAACTTGAGTAACTGACCGGAAATGTAAGTGGCTATTGCTGCAAGGAGTAGGATAATCGCATTATGATTGAAAGCAAGCTCCTTCATGAATGCCAGAGCCACAAACATCCCAACTCCAGCTGATATCCAAATATGTCCATAGAGTCGATCCATATGACTTTTCACCTGATCATTGTTACTACGAAAACTATAAACCATAGAAACAATGCCTGCAGGGATCATGATACTCCAAACCACATAAGGGTATGAGTAGTCGGTAAATACCTGAAGATAGTAATGACCAAGATTGGCCAACATCACTGCCCAGCCCCAAAGTAAAAACTGAAATCCTCCACCCTTCTGGTAGTTGCGTTTTGCCTGACTGATCATCTCTGAGATGATGGACAAGCTTTCTTTTTCCGATAATTGATGTTCCATTTTCTTTTTAGTTTACAATATAAACTAGTTTATTAATAAAAAGTTGCATTGGGCCGAAATCTTTTCTTGGAACTCGATTGACCAAAGATCGGAAAACCAGAACCAGTCATCGATTTAGATAAAGTGGAGTGCCAGTGTCAGGATAGGTTTGTTTCAGAATCAACAAGCTACAAACATGATACACTTACATAAAGCTCAATACCCAACTCTCAAGGCTTTTACCAACATTGTGAGGCTAGATATAATGTCACCTCATCTGCAGAAAAACATATCTCTATCCACAAAAATGATTGGACAGGAAAATGGTTTCTGTAATGACGAAATCAACGAAATCATGATGAATTGTTATGAAGAACTGGTTAAAATGAATTGTAAATGAGCTGCTTAATAAACAAAAACAACAACCAGCCTAAAAACAATAAATTAGTTTCAAAAAACCAAAGGCTTCTTTCAGTAATGAAAAAAGCAGCATTATGTATAAAAAATAAGTACAGCCTTACAGAAACAGAGGTCGATGAAATACTGAGAGAATGTTATATCGACATGATAGCGGCATAGGAAATTTCTGGCGGATCAAGAGCATTCTGCTCTAAAATACAAAAGGGCCTTTCGGCCCTTTTGTTATTCTTTCTCTTTATCTTCTTGCTTGATCTTTTTCTTTTTTAGCTTAAGATGTAGTTCTTCACCTTTGCCATCCCAGTCAGCCACAATCGTGTCTCCCTGATGAATTTCGCCTTTAAGAATTTCCTCAGCTACCGGATCTTCAAGGTATTTCTGAATGGCCCTGTTGAGTGGACGTGCTCCATATTGAGGATCATACCCCTTGTCGGATAAGAAGTCTTTGGCCTTCTCTGTCAATTCTACACCATAACCCAAATCTGTAATTCTCACAAAAAGTTTACCCAGTGTAATATCAATAATACTGTGAATATGCTCTCTTTCCAGTGAATTGAATACAATCACATCATCCAATCTATTGATGAATTCCGGACTAAATGCTTTTTTCAACGCATTCTGAATGGTGGACTTCATCATTTCATCACCACTATCTCTTTTAGATGCAGTACTAAAACCAATTCCTGCTCCAAAGTCCTTCAAGTCACGAACTCCAATATTGGATGTCATGATGATAATTGTATTTCTAAAATCAACCCTTCTACCTAACCCATCAGTAAGGATACCGTCATCCAAAACCTGAAGCAGAATATTGAATACATCCGGATGGGCCTTTTCTATTTCATCCAAAAGAACTACAGAGTAAGGCTTTCTTCTCACCTTCTCAGTCAGCTGTCCCCCTTCTTCATATCCCACATATCCTGGAGGCGCTCCTACTAGTCTGGAAACGGAGAATTTCTCCATATACTCACTCATATCAATTCTGATGAGCGAATCTTCCTTATCAAACAAGAATGTTGAAAGCACTTTCGCCATTTCGGTTTTACCAACTCCAGTTGGACCAAGGAATATGAATGAACCAATTGGTTTCTTAGGATCCTTCAATCCTACACGGGTTCTCTGGATCGCTTTTGTCAGTTTGACGATAGCATCCTGCTGACCGATGACACGCTTATTAAGCTCTTCTTTCATGCTAAGAAGCTTAGCACTTTCATTCTGAGCAATACGCTTGGTTGGTATTCCAGTCATCATGGCGATTACCTCCGCTACGCTTTCCTCATCTACTTCATAGCGCTTGGTACGTGTCTCTTCTTCCCACTTATTTTTCTCATCTTCAAGCTGGGCAAGAAGTTTCTTCTCTTTATCTCTAAGTTGTGCGGCCTCTTCATATTTCTGGCTCTTCACAACTCTGTTTTTCTCTTTCTTAATTTCCTCAATCTGCTCTTCCAAAGCCACAATCTGCTTTGGCACATTGATGTTATTGATGTGAACTCTGGCACCTGCTTCATCCAATACATCAATTGCTTTGTCTGGCAAATATCTATCACTGATATACCTGTCGGAAAGCGTCACACATGCTTTAATAGCTTCTTCTGTGTAGTTCACATGGTGATGGTCCTGATACTTATCTTTGATGTTATCAAGAATCTGCATGGTTTCCTCAGGTGTAGTGGCATCTACCATCACCATCTGGAATCTCCTGGCCAAGGCACCATCTTTCTCTATATATTGTCGGTATTCGTCTAGTGTTGTTGCTCCTATGCATTGGATCTCTCCACGTGCAAGCGCTGGCTTGAACATATTGCTGGCATCCAAAGAACCCGAAGCTCCTCCAGCTCCAACTATCGTATGAAGCTCGTCAATGAAAAGGATCACATCAGGAGATTTTTCAATCTCATTCATGACGGCTTTCATCCGCTCCTCAAACTGTCCACGATATTTTGTACCCGCTACCAATGAAGCCAGATCCAGAGTAACTACTCGTTTACCAAAAAGTATCCGGGATACTTTTTTCTGAACAATTCTCAAAGCGAGACCTTCAGCAATAGCCGTTTTACCAACTCCTGGTTCTCCAATTAGAATCGGATTGTTCTTTTTACGTCGGCTAAGAATTTGTGCTACACGCTCAATCTCTTTTTCCCTTCCAACTATTGGATCAAGTTTGTCATCTTCGGCCAGTTTAGTCAAATCACGACCAAAATTATCCAACACCGGAGTTCTGGATTTTTCAGTGGATTTGCTTTCGCGTCCACTGCCACTGCCAGTTGAGCTTCCTCCAAACATTCTGCCCGAATCCTCATCCGGATCATCTGTGTCTGATTGAGCTAAAGGGTTTTCGGTCTGGTATTCCAAAAGCTCCTTTACCACGTCATAACTGACATCAAATTTATCCAGGATTTGAGTGGCAAGGTTGTCCTCATCACGCAAAATAGACAACAGCAGATGCTCGGTTCCTATTAACTGGCTTTTGAAAATCTTAGCTTCCAGATAAGTTATTTTTAAAACTTTTTCTGATTGTCTTGTCAAAGGAATATTTGCAAGGTTCTTAACATTGCTTGTGGCAGTGCCTTTGGTTGCTTGTTCTATAGCCGAACGAAGCTCCTCCAAAGAGACACCCAGTTTTTTTAATAAACTAACAGCTACACCCTCTCCTTCGCGAATCATACCCAACAGAAGATGCTCAGTGCCAATGTAATCATGACCTAAACGCAAAGCCTCTTCACGACTCAGGGAGATCACTTCCTTTACTCTATTTGAAAATTTAGCTTCCATAGAAATGGATTTCTGGTAATCGATATGCAGTAAATTTAAGACTTATGTGAGTTAAAACCTCAGCTACAAGTGAGTTTTAAAACACAATCATGAACCGATTTGTTCACCCAGGTTATTTTGTGACTGAACGAGAACATTTAATGCATGAGTTCCTTCGTTCATCAATAAATCAACCAGGCTTAAATTCGGTACAAATTCATTGCCAAAAGCTTGTGGATAGTTATAAGGACGATAAATCCCTCTTTCTTTATACGGTACTTTCGGCAAAAAGTACTCTCTTAAATCAATAAATGAAGTTTCTGGCTCTTTTTTATAAGTGTCAGTAAAATTGATTTTAATGTCAATTTGTAAGATTTTCAGACACATTGTCATCATTTCCATATTGAGATCAAGAAGAAAAGATTGTTTTTTTTCCCAAATCCTATGAAAATAATCAGCAAAGAATTCAAAAAAAGGAGCTTTGCCATAAGCTGAATACAATGCACCCCAATGATCTCGCATCCAGGATTGACGATAATCAATTTTCACCTCCTTTAGTGCCGTTCTGTTACTGTAAGAAACCGGAACAGATAATGCCCTCACACCATTTGCAGTCAGTAAATAGCTCCTGTTTTTATAAGTCTGTTTGGTGAAATGTTGGTGTATTTCAAACATCACCTCATCGCAATCCAAAAGACCAATGAAATATTCAAGACTCCCCAAATAATGAGGCTCTACGATTACTTTTCGCATTTACATGTATTGTAATACATCCCCTATTCCCTGCCGTACAATCGTTGGCTCATCTCCCGTGCAATCCACAACTGTACTCGGCTCATTCCCACCTGGACCTCCATCTATAATGACATCCACGAGGTTCTCAAACTCTTCAAAAATCAGACTTGGATCAGTAGAATATTCTACAATTTCATCCTCGTCATGGATGGAAGTTGTAATTATTGGATTACCCAAAACCTTAACAATTTCTCTTGGGATATTATTGGAAGGCACCCGGATACCAACGGTCTTCTTCTTCACATTTAAGATTTTAGGAACCTTACTGGAGGATTCTAAAATAAAAGTAAAAGGACCCGGAAAACATTTCTTCATCAGCTTAAAAACCGGAGTGTCCACATGTTTGGCATATTCAGAAAGCTGACTAAGATCGTGACAAATGAACGACAGGTTCATGTGCTTTCCTTTGATCCCTTTAAGTATTTTCAACTTATCCAAAGCTCTTGAATTAAAGAGGTCACAACCTATCCCATAAACAGTATCTGTTGGATAAATAATTAGACCTCCATCACGAAGAATATCAACAATCTGTCGAATCTTTCTCTCCTCAGGATTTTCAGGGTAAAGTTTTATAAATTCTGCTGACATAGAAATTGAACAATAATGGCTTTTTGGGATATAAGCGTAATCTAGTAAACGAGAAACTAATTTCAAGCTTGAACAAGCTTTGAATTGAATAGTAAGGCTTTATTAAAATTGTATTAATTTGCCACGAATTTTAATAAAGCATGATTAAAGTAGCGATAGCCGGTGTTGGAAATTGTGCCTCATCTTTTATACAAGGCATTACATTTTACAAAAACGAGTCAGAAACCAAAGGTTTTGTCCGAAAACAAATTGGAAAATACCAAATCAAAGATGTTCAGATTGTAGGGGCAATTGATGTGGATAAGCGTCTTGTAGGGCTCGATGTAGCTGAAGCAATTTTCGCTGGCAGTAATACGGCAGAAAAATTTTCCGAAGTATCAACATATGGTGTTAAGGTCGTTAAAGGTCCAATTCATGATGGTGTAGCTGCACATATGCATGAATCATTTCAGGTAGATGAGAGTCAACAACCTGTTGATGTCGCTGCATATTTAAAAGATGTAGAAGCAGAATTTTTAATCTGCTACCTCCCTGTTGGAAGTGAAAAAGCTGCCAAATTTTATGCCGAAGAAGCACTGAAGGCTGGTGTTGGTTTCATCAATGCTATACCGGTGTTTATCTGCTCTCAGCCAGAATGGAGTAATAAATTCAAAGAAGCCGGATTGATTTGTGCTGGCGATGATATCAAATCTCAGTTTGGAGCAACTTACCTCAACCGTGTGCTGGTAGAAAGTCTCATGAATAGAGGATTTGCTATCGATAATCTTTATCAATTGAATGTAGGCGGTAATACGGACTTTGAAAACATGATTGACGAATCTCGTCTGGAATCTAAGCGAATTTCAAAGACTTCAGCAGTTTCAACCTTATTCAAAGAGGGTGAAGTACCTCCTCTTAGAATCGGCCCGAGTGACTATGTGCCTCATCTAAAGGATTCCAAAATCTGCTATATCAACGTTAATGGCACTCAATTTGGAAATCAAAAATTCGAATTAGAACTTAAACTCAAAGTTGAAGATAGTCCGAACAGCGCTGGAGTTATGCTTGATGTCGTGCGACTCGCCAAGGTGGCTAAAGACAAAGGTATGACTGGCAATATTCCTATTGTTTCAGCTTTCGGATTTAAATCACCTGCTGATAAGTTTAACGAAACTTATATACTAAAGGAGCTTGACAAGTTTTTAGCTTAAGAAAGCTGAATTTCAAGGTGCTTAAACTCCAGATAAATTTTTTCTATAGCCTCATCTATTTGCTCTTTGGAGTGAGTAGCCATGAGACTAAATCGTATCATAGTATCATCGGGATCTACAGCTGGTGATATTATTGGGTTCACAAACACACCGTTCTCCAGTAGATTAGTAGTCAGCTGAAAAGTCTTAAGATAATCTCTCACATAAATCGGAATAATTGGAGATTCAGAGCTCCCTGTGTCAAAACCGAGATCCGTAAAGGCTTTCTGTGCGTGAGTGGTATTTTCCCAAAGCTTTAATCTGTGAGAATCATCTGATTCTATGATATCCAATGCAGCCAATGCCGCCGCACAGGAAGACGGAGTGATGCTAGCACTAAAAATCATGGATCGGGAGTGGTGCTTAAGATAATTTATAGTATCCTGATCACTGGCAATAAACCCTCCCAATGAAGCAAGCGACTTGCTAAAAGTACCGCCAATGAGATCAACTTCATCAGTCAATCCGAAGTATGAGGGTGTTCCTGCCCCGTGATCTCCTATTACCCCAATGGCATGAGCACAATCCGTCATCACAGTTGCGTCATATTTTTTAGCCAGATCAACTACTTCCGGTAATTTGGCAAGATCTCCCTCCATGCTAAAAATACCATCTACCACAATCAACTTGAAAGCATCCTCAGGACATCTTTGCAGTTTCTTCTCCAGAGATTCCATGTCATTATGCTTGAATTTCAATTTATTGGCAAGAGATAATCGTGCTCCTTCAATGATAGAGGCATGCACTAACTCATCCATAATGATATAGTCACCTCTTTTAGTCAGGCAAGAAATCACCCCTAAGTTCACCTGAAATCCAGTACTATACATCAGGACAGCTTCTTTACCTAAAAATCTGGCAAGTCTGTTTTCTAGTTCCTCATGAATATCAAGGGTTCCATTTAAAAACCTGGAGCCTGCACAACCAGCACCATATTTGCTCATTGCTGCTCTTCCGGCTTCCACCACTTTAGGGTGGTTGGTCAAACCTAAATAGCTGTTTGAACCGAACATCAAAACATCTTTACCATTTACTTTCACGATGGTGTCCTGTTCTGACTCAATCTTTCTAAAAAAAGGATAATATCCAAGTGCCTTTACACGCTGAGGCTCTCTGTATTGTTGGGTTCTTTCCCTTAATCTACTCATACTTACATACTAGGCAAACTTCTCACCCTCTACCCCTACAAGTTCAATCGAAGAAGTTTTCGAAATCCACTATCAATTGACAAATAAACATTAATTCAAGCTCAAAACTTAAGATTAACTGAGTTCTTTAGATCCTCCTTATTATCCACATCGTTCCAGACATTTCCAATCACATCAACAGTAATGGCCTGTTCATCAGCAATAAGCTTGGATACCATGTCTGAAATAGTGAATTTCCCTTGTTCAAAACACTTTCTTAATGTATCAAATACTTGAGGTTTTAAAAAAAACAATCCCGTATCGTATCTATTGTAATCATTGATCATTTTACCGATTTGCTCTATGTAACCCGCTGCATTTACCTTAACCCGGGTAACATCTTCAATATCGATATGACTATTTTCTTTCGATGGTATATCTACCGCAAGACACAAATGCTGAGATATACCCATTGACACCATTGCTCGCTGAAAAGACGGAATGAAGGTTTCGCCAAAAATATGATCGCCCATAGTAAGATAAAAACCTGTGGCTCCTCTGGCACTCAGCCAGTCTTCAGTTACACTAACCGAAAATCCATTTTCCAGATCATAGTGCTCATTATGTACGGCATCTATGACCACATGATACTTTTCCTTTAGTTCCTCTATTTTATGTCGAATTGGTTCCGGGTGGTGTCCCGTCACTACACAAAATTCCTCACAACCAATTTTACAAAACAAGTTTACATGCCGCTCCAAAAGTGACATACCATTGATTTCTAGTAGTGATTTGGGTTTGCCTGTATCAAGTCGACTGTTTTTGCCTGCGGCTAAAATGACACATTGATTAATCATAAGCGACCAAAATTATCATAAGTTTGCGAATACTAGTGGTTCACTCAACACTAAGTTAATTTTGCCAGGATGAAGTTTTAACAAAGCACCAATGAACTAATGAGCATATCCATTTCTGAGGTTACAAATAGCAAAGAACTAAGGGCCTTTATTAGATTCCCAATGCACCTTTACAAAGACACTCCCTCTTATGTGCCTCCTTTAATTTCATTCGAGGTAAGTACATTGGATCGCAAGAAAAATCCTGCATTCGAACATGCTGATGCAGCCTATTGGGTAGTGAAAAAAAATGGGAAAATTCTTGGGAGAATAGCTGCCATCATCCTGCATGAAGAGCTGAAAGAAAAACAACTTGGGAGGTTTGGCTGGATTGATTTTATTGATGACCTGGAAGTCTCTGCTCTACTTCTTCAAACCGCATCTGATTGGGTCAAGTCAAAGGGTGGAATGACGATTCATGGGCCCATGGGTTTCACAGACCTGGATTTTGAAGGGGCGTTAATCGAAGGATTTGAGCACACAGCAACACAAGCCACCATCTATAACGCACCTTACTACCAGAAACATTATGAACATTTTGGACTAGAGAAATCTGTAGACTGGCTAGAGAATAGAGGAAACATCCCTACGGAAGTTCCTAAAAAACTACTCAAGGTGTCTTCCATAAGCAAAAGTCGGTTTAAGTTGAAAGTTGTGACTTTTCGGAACAAAAAAGAGCTTTTGAAATATGCTGAACAGGTTTTTGAATTACTCAATAAGTCCTATCAAAATCTTTACGGTTATTATCCTTTGTCTCCGAAACAAATTGAATATTACGTCAAACAATATTTTGATTTTGTAAGGTTGGACTTGGTCAGCCTGGTAGTTAACGAAAATGACGAAGTAGTCTCCATGGCTATTTCTATGCCATCAATTTCTGAAGCTTTAAAAAAGGCCAAAGGAAAGCTTTTCCCTTTTGGATTCATCCATATTTTGAAAGCTTTTAAATCCAATGAGCTTATGGATCTTTTCTTGATTGGTGTTGATCCGGCTTATCAAAAACTGGGGGCCCATGCTATCATTTTTGAAGAATTACTAAAGAATTATATCAGGCTTGGAGTGAAGTCTTTTGCAACGGGACCAATGCTCGAAGAAAATGCTGGAGTTCAAAACTTATGGGCCGATTTCAATGCAGATATTACTGCAAAAATTAGAAGACGTTGTTTTATTAAATCAATTTAAAGCCAGCTTTAATGACCAAAAAAGCATTGATATTAGGAGGTTCCAGTGGGTTTGGAAAAGCTACAGTCAAGAAGATTGCCAACTCATTCAACGAAATTGTTGTCATTCATAGAGACCGTAAACAAGGTGTGGCGGAGTTAGAGGCTTTCATACAAGAAGTATCAAGTACTACTAATTGTTCTATCAGCAACTATAACATAGACGCCACGGACAAAACAAAAGCACAGGAGGTGTTGAATGAGTTTACAGGTAGTTTTGACCTGGTAGTACACGCTGTCACACGAGGCAACCTTGGGAGTCTGGATGTAACATCTGAGAAAAATTTGAAGAGTGAGGATTTGAAGTTAACCATGGATGCCATGTGTTTCAATGTTCAAATGTGGAACGATCTTTTACTATATCATCAATTCCTAGGTCAGGGCACTCGGTTTATTACCTTGACATCAGAAGGAAGCAGTAGATCATGGAGTGGATATGGCGCAGTAGGCATGGCTAAGGCCGCCCTGGAAACCCTCACAAAATACCTGGCAGTAGAAATGAGTAAACACGGCATCACATACAATTGTATCCATGCAGGAGTTGCTGACACGCCCTCTTTAAGGCTAATTCCTAACCATGATGAATTGGTAGAATTCACAAAAAAAAGGAATCCATATAAACGATTGACTCAACCTGAAGATGTGGCCAATGCCATATATCTTTTGACGCTGCCTGAAGCAAACTGGATCAATGGAGCAATCATTCATGTGGATGGTGGAGAGCATTTAGTATGATAGACGAGGCTTCAAAAATCCTGGAATTACTTCCTTATGAAGAGCCCTTTCTCTTCGTTGATGAAATCAGCGAACTAGACGAAAATCACATTAAAGGAAGCTATTCGATCAAAGAAAATGAATATTATTTCAGAGGACACTTCAAGGGAAAACCTGTTGTCCCCGGAGTGATTATCACGGAGATAATGGCACAAATAGGGCTTGTCTCATTCGGGATAGGGCTACTTCTCAAAAAAAGTAGTGATAAGGAGTTTAACAAGGAAATACTGCCTGTCTTCAGCAATTTTCATGTCGAGTTTGTGAATAGTGTGGGCCCCGGTGCTAAAATAGAAGTTGAATCCAAAAAAGCGTTCTTTCGATTAGGCAAATTATCTTGCAAAGTAATATGCACTCACGGAGACATTGTAATTGCGAGAGGTGAAATGGGAGGTGTAATAACACAGTAAACAATTACAACCAGTATGTAAACTTTCCGTTATTTTGTTCAAAACTTGAAGCTATGGAAATAGAAGAAATAAAAAGCAAACTACTGCCGATCATAAGTAATTACATCCCTGACGGCATTGATAAGGAAAATCTCACTCCAGAAATGGATCTTATCAAAGATCTTCAAATCAACTCAGCCTATATCGTTGATATCGTTATCGAAATTGAAGAAACTTTTGATATGACTATTGACGATGATGCAGTAGTTAATATCAACACGATACAAGAAGCAATAGATATAATCGCCCAGGCAAAACAGGGCTAATCTTTCATTTGTTTCACGAGCTTCTCATCAAGACTTTGCTGTCCTTTTACGAGTGGGATCATAAAAACAGTCGTGACAATGGTAAAATAAAAATACCAATCCATTCTTCCCATTAAACTTGTGGCCATAAGAACTGTTCTGTGTGTATTGGTACCACAAACCAGTGCCCACCAAGTCATTATCCTGGTGTTGATTTTTGAATATTTTGTTTTGAATTTATCTCCCTGATCTGAAAACGCCCAATTTTCAAACAACTCCCTGAATTCACGTTTCCTGCCATGATACATGGCTTGCTTTCGGATATAATCAACTTCCACATAATACAAAATGGTATACCAAAACCCAGACTTCCCGGGGGTTTTCACCACCTCTTCTACATAAGGTATTCTATGGTCTTTGGCAGACCTGAGATAATAAATAAACTCTGTTTTGTAATATTCATAAACTCCTGACTTAACACTGTGGAAGTAACCCGCAAGTGCCGCTATCGGAAAAATATACCACCCATAACTTGTCTGCAAAAAACAAAGTGCGCCCCCGACATAACAAGCCACAAAAACCAATGTATCAATGATGGCATCAATCTTACGTCCGATATCACTAGACTGCCCGGTCATACGCGCTAACTGACCATCTGCAGAATCTAACACGCCAGATAATGTAATGAAAAAGCAGGCCCAGATAATAAGCACAAGATTGTCTTGAAAATAAAACAGATAGCCAGAAAACAGCCCTGCAATCAGGCTGGCGACTGAAACCTGATTAGGTGTGAGTTTTAGCCATTTTGATATTAAAGCGAAGTAATAACCAAAAAATCGACTGAAGTAAATATCAAAGGTTTCTTCGATAGCCATCAACTTGATAGACTTAGAAGACTTTTTGAAATCCTCTCGGATGGAACTGATCAATGACATTTTGTTTATTTAGCCCTTTTCACGCGCGAATTTAGTCCAACTTCTTTACTGATAAGAAAATTGTAAATAACCCGTGTCCAGGACTGGTAAGAGTGAAGGTGTTTGTAATATTCATCCGCTAATTTCCTTAGCTCGGGAAGCTTAGAGCCCGGGATGTTTGGAAAATCGTGATGTTCGTTGTGATAACCTACGTTGAATACTAGTTTGTTCAAGGGACCATAATATGAATATGTTTCTTGTCCAGGCTTTGTCACGTAATGCTCTGAAACAAAATGTCCTGCCAACGGATGTAAGCCTGTGGCTAAAACCACGGACAATGCCAGGTATAATATCCCTAACCAACCAAAGAAGTATGCATAAAGACCTACAAAAGCGATCTGGGTAGCAAAGTTGATAAGTTCCCATTTATTGGGTTTGCGTGGATAGATTAGTAGAGGTCTCAGTGCATAAAAGAGGATCTGAAAAGCCATCCAGAGAAACTTACCAAGAAAGCCTCTAAACAGCTTTGCCTCTAATCTAGTTGGCAAATCCGTATCTTTTTTATTATCCCCCTGCTTCCAATGGTGCTCTAAATGGTAGGCCTTGAAAGCCATTGCAAATGGAAAGACCAATGGAAGATTGACAAGTATAGCCAGCCAATTGTTCTTCGACTCTATTTTAAAGGCAAGATTATGTGAGAGTTCATGAATGGCCAAAACCAGAATATGGACCAAAGTAGTTCCTGCAATTACTAATACCAATACAAATCCCCAAAAATTGTCAGGAACGAACATTGATATTCCTAATTGTAAAAAGGAAACAAAAAGAACCTTGTATTTTAACAACGGGTCTATACCAAACAGCTGCTTCACCTCTGGGATTTCACGCAGTATTTCTTTTCTCCGCTGGAAATGTGGCTCTCGATCATCCTGCCAAATAAACTCCGGATTGCTACTCATAGCGCAAAAATAGTCATTAGGGTCGTAACTGAAGTTCTTACTTATTGACAGCAATGCGGTGGTTAATCCAATATGAGAGCAACCAAGCGAATAGAGCTTGAAAAAATCACATTTTTCAGAGTATAAGTTTATTTTCGCCTATGCTGAGATATCAATCTGACATCAAGACTCTTGCTTACCTCATTACAATTTCCGCCTTAATGGTGATTCTCTTCATTTTTCATGACGAGATATCCACTCTATTAATGGCCGTGCTTTACTGCGTAGAGCTCATACTCTCCATTTCAGTTGGTGTAATCGTTCACAATCATAGGCACGTCACCATGTGGAAAAATAAAGCTCTGAACAATATCACGGATTGCTGGCTGTCCATTCTTTATGGTTTTCCTGTGTTCGGTTGGATACCTACACATTTGCAAAACCACCATACTTACACAAATAAGGAACCTGATTACACAAAAACCTACGCCTACTCGGATAAAAACAACTTCTGGACGATCCTGTATTACCCTATGTACAGCAGTAAAGTTCAGATGAAAGCCATTAGAAAATATATTGCTGAAGTCCGGAGAAAAGATATTCAAAAGTTTAGAAACCATATGATGCAAGTGCTTTCATTGATCCTATTCACGGCGACTTGCCTGATTGTAGACTGGAAGGCAGCTCTACTTTTTGTGGTGATCCCGCAGCAGATCGCGTTGAATAGTGTATTGTTTTTCAATTACATCCAGCATATCCATGCCGATGAATTTTCAGAATACAATCATTCCAGAAATGTAGAGGGTTTCTTAAATGTATTTTTATTTAACAATGGCTTACATACTGCACACCATCTCAAGCCTCATTTACATTGGAGTAAAGTGCCCGGGTTTCACGCAGAAATTCGTGATAAAATAAATCCCAGTTTGATTGAAAAAAACCTGATGTGGTACTTAATCAGACAATATCTGCTAGCTCCTTTCAACAAAAAACTTGCAACAAAACCGATGACAGTGCATTCAAAGCAATCATAATTTTGGTTGGAGAATCGTTCTGGAAGCCACACGACAGAAACCTTTTAACAACTTCATAATCAGTTTGGCTTTGGAGGTGCTTATCCCCTTTGCCAAATACGGATTTGAGGCACTTTTCATAGGCTGCAATACCTGTTCATTAAAGCTACTGATCAGGTCTGTGTCTTCTGAAACCATCACCACTTCCTGTTCAAAATGATAGCTCACCAGATCATAATTACTGCTCCCAAAAACCAGTTTCTGGTTATCAATCAACATAGCCTTTAGATGAAACATCCCCGGATGATGCAATAGCTTAAAAAACCCTTTACTGCTTTGAGATAGCAAATAATCGTGAAATAATCCCTTGTTATTCTCCCTGGGTGAAATAATCTCCACAGATACACCGGATACAGCTACTTGAGCAAGAACTGGCAAAAGTGGCTCTGATACATAAGGAGAGATTACCGTAATCTGCGACTTAGCACCCCTGACCAGGTCAAAAAAATCCTCGTAGAGATGTTTGCTCTTTATCCCATTTAAAAAAAACAGTTGATTAGTGCCTAAATCTATTTTGGTCGATTGATTTTGACCAGACCATGTGGTGAGAAAATCATCCTTTATCGCCTCTCCAATTAAATCATCCTCCAACTCGATCATCATGTCGTGCCAGGCAAAATTGTGATCACTAAAATTGATTCCTCCCAGGAAAGAGAACTTACCATCCGCGACCATGAGTTTCTTGTGATTGCGAAGTGGGTAGCGTAACATCATTGGCCCGGTGGGGTTCACAAATTTCACTTTGACTCCATTCGCTTCTGCTTTTCTAATCAGAGAGTACGTGTTCTTAACTTCAGACCTGAAAACAGAATCATTTAGGTACTTAACCCCGAAAACAAAGTGGTCACTTACTACAGCTTTAGAAAACGAGTCAACGATCAGACGCTTATCCTTTGCAGGACTGGTTATCATCAAATCTATCAATTGCTCGCCAGCTCTGTCCCCTTCAAAAGTCATGGCTTGTACAAATAATGAATTATTGGCCGCCAAGGACTTCTCTCCCAAAGCGTGCATAAATTCTTTCGCACCAACCAATACTTGTGATTTCATTCCAGACCTCCTCCTTTTGACAGGTACAAGAATAATCAAAACCAATAAAGGGAAATTGGTCAACTTACTTTTTGAGCTCAAGAAAAAGTTGAATCGTTTAATAGTATTGTCGATCCTCCAATGTGAAAATCAATTTTCCCAAAGTCAATTCTATTACCATTTTTTCCGGAATAATGGCCTCTCCCTTTGATGCCAACACATGGGCACTACTCCCTCTTTTATATTGACCTGACTCGGGAAAGATAAATTCAAACCTATACAAACCTTCTTCAACTGCACCTGAATGCACGATTCCGAAAGGATAGATGTCATTAGAAAAATGAGTCTTGACAAGCGTAGAATCCGCTATTTGATGATTGTAGATGATGTTTCTCAGATTTAGATATGTGCTGAGCAAATCCAAAACGAGCGTATCAGACAAATTGACCTTTGCGGTTTGGTGCCGATCGACATCCTCCACATATGTGGTAATCGTCACAGAGTCTGCATAGTCAAACTTATCCGTCCGAACATCTATTTTTCGTCCAAAGAAAACCTGTCGATAAGACACATACGGTCTTAAAGAAGCTGAATCAATCCAAGACTCAAGGCAGATGTTAGTAGAGGTAAAAAAATCAAAAAAACCGGTTGTCTGTACCCGACATTGAATATAATAATGCGGACGACCTCCGATATCCCAAATCTCCTTATCCATAAAAACTTCGGCCTTTCCGATACCCAACCAACCGTAGTTCATGGAGTAGATGAGCTCCTCTCCCAGCTTAAAATGACGATCATCCTTATTACTGGCTATTTGGGCATTAACAAGCCTGCCACCAATCAGAATTACACACATAATTGTTAATCTTGCCATAGAATAAGGAAATCTTCCAAATGAAAATTGCTCAGGTTTGTCCATATGATTTTTCAAGACCAGGAGGCGTCAAAAACCACATTGAAAGCCTGACTAAATATCTTATTCATGGAAGTCATGACGTAAAGATAATTACACCTTTGCCAGATACGAACCAACCGAATGTCTATCATTTTGGAGCCAACAGAAGTCTTAATCTGGGAGGCACCAAAATTGATATCAATATTGCTCTGGGCAAGGATAGAAAAGCGCTCAAAAACTTCCTGAAAGAGGAAAAATTTGATGTCATTCACTTTCACACTTTCTGGAATCCTGCACTTCCTTTTCAGGTGAGAAGATACAGTCAAGCAAAGCATGTAGCAACCTTTCATGATACACCCAAAAGTGAATGGATCGGTAAAACCGTAATGCCTTTGGCGGCAAAAGCAGTGTTCAACCTCATGGATGCAGTTATTTCCGTTAGTAACTCACAAGCCAGTTACATTAACCGATTTTCCAAATATCCAATCAGCATCATCCCAAATGGTATCGACCTGGAATATTATCAGCAACCTATTGAGCCTGATTCCAGGTTTATGGATGGAAAATTCAACCTGCTTTTTCTGGGAAGATTAGAGCCTCGAAAAGGCCTTATTTATGCTTTGAAGAGTTTTAAGATACTCAAAAAGGAAAATCCTGACTTAAGGTTGATCATTGCTGGAGATGGAGACGAAAGCGTTTTGGCGGAGGCTTTTATCAGGGAAAACAACCTGGAGGATATTGAACTCCTGGGCTTTGTATCAGAAGAAGAAAAGCTTCAATTACTGAAGACTGCTGATCTATATCTGGCTCCTGCAATCTTTGGGGAGAGCTTTGGGATTGTGCTGCTGGAAGCAATGGCTGCCGGAACTCCAATAGCAGGGTTTGCCAACGCCGGATATTTAAATGTGCTCAATCAAGAGCAGCAAAAATTCTTCTCCTCGCCCAAAGATCTGGCTGGACTTACATCATACATCAGGCTTTTAATCAAGGACCAAAATACCAGAGAACAATTGATCTCAATTGGAAAAAAAGAGGTAGAGAAATACGATTGGAAATTGCTGACTGAAGATATTTTGGAGGTTTATCGAAAACTCATTTAACCATCAAGCTCCAAAGTACTCCTTCACTTTTTCAATCACCAGCCTCATATCTGTCATAGTTAAATCTCCGATCACAGCTACCCTGAAGGTATTGCTCTCCGGAATTACACCTGGATAAATAGTAATCTGCTCCTTGTATAGAAAATCATGCAAATCATTAAAATCCAGATCTGGCTTACTGTTGAGATCCAGCGCTAGTAAAATCTTTGACTGGTATTGGTCCGGCAAATAAAAATGAAACCCTAGCTCTTTGAACCCATCATAAAGCACCTGCCAGTTGGCCTGATAGCGTTTCCAGCGGTTTTCTACACCTTCTTCAAGCGTTTCTTCAATTGCTTCCTGAAAAGCATAACAAACCTGAACCGGCGGAGTAAATCGTAGCTGATCCTTCTGCTGAAGATTATTCCATTGGCTATAGAGATCAAAATAAAAAGCTCTCTGATTGGCTTTTAATTCCAGGATCCTGTCCTTGTGAAAAACCACAAAAGACAAACCTGCCATGCCATGAATGCACTTGTTACTGGACGAAAAAATATAATCTACAGGTGTTCTCTGTAAGTCGATAGGATATGCTCCGTAGGAACTCATGGCATCCACAATCAGCTTTACACCCAGTTCCTGACATACTTCGGAAATCTCTTCTAATGGATTCATCATGCCTGTAGATGTCTCATGATGAATCATAGCCAGGTGAGTGAATTCACCCTTGGCAAGTACGCTTTTGATCTTGGCTGGTTCCGGATAATCCCCAAAGCTGAAAGCTGTATCAAACTCCAGTCCGTAACTCTCGCAAATAGATTTCATTCGGAATCCATAAGCACCATTGGTAATAATCAGCACCACATCTTCATCTCCAATAGCCGATACCAAAGTGGCTTCCATCGCTCCTGTACCGCTTGCCACAAAAAGCCCAACCTCATGTGTCTCATTACCATTCGCAATCTCCAAAATCCCATCACACATGCTGTGCATCAAATCCCCAAATTCTTCTTCCCGTGGACAGATATCTTCTACAATGAGTGCTTCTTTTACTCGCTGAGAAGTAGTGGCCGGGCCCGGATTCAGGAGAATATTCCTTCTGATCGCTTTCTGATGTGTGAGTTTACCGCGCATGTTCAGTTAGTTGTAATTAGGCTATAATAAAACAAATAATCAAACTAGATATGCATTCTATTGCGTTTTTACTCCTCCCGTCCTCCTCTTGCAAGAGTACCGACAGGCGGTGGGGTTTTCCATTATGTGATTTCAACATCAGAATACATTGTTAATTAACCTACTTTAAACCCAAGTTACTCATGAAATCTTTCTTATTGTCAACTGGTTTGATAGTAGGTCTGCCAAGATCTTTTCTGGCTCCTTTTTTGGTTTTGATTTCCAAAAAAACCGGCCCTTCCGATTGAGAAAACCGCTCCCAAACTTCATCAAGCTCAGATTTTGAAGAAACACTGAAAGCATCCTTATAACCACATCCCTGAGCAATTTTTACCAGGTCAGTTTTGAATCCTACAGTTGGTTGACCTCCCACAGAATCATGGCTACCATTGTTGATCACAATGTGAAAATAGTTCTTGGGTGCTTGATCTGCAATGATCGCTGCTCCACCCATATGCATGATAAAAGCCCCGTCTCCATCCAGGCAATACACCTTTCTTTCCGGCTTAGCTAATGCAATTCCCAATGCAATATTCGAAGCGTGACCCATACATCCAACAGTCAGAAAATCTCTTTGGTGACCAATCTTATCTACAGCTCTTTTTTCAAACACCTCACGAGAGGTTTTGCCTGTTGTGGAAACAACCACATCTTCATCCTGCAATTTTCCTAAAATCACTTTAATGGCACCCTCCCGGTTCATTTCATAATCAGGAACCTGAGGAACATGTTTCATTTTGTAAGCCTCAAAAGTGTCTTTTCTTACTAGCAAAGCATAAGGAGCATTATGCGTTTGCATATAATGAACAGCTGATTCCAATTGGGCTTTTGCCTCCTCTATTTCCAGCGACAAAATATCATAGCGGACCTCCAACGCATCAAGCAAAGGCTCACTAACCCTGCCCTGCTTCACATGCTGCGGTTCATCTTTCACTCCTGGTTCTCCTCGCCAGCCGATCATTAGCAACATTGGAATGCTATATACTTCCGGATCTACCAGGGAGGTGAGCGGATTAATCGTATTGCCAAAGCCGGAGTTCTGCATATAGACAAATGGAATTTCTCCTGTGGCGAGATGATGCCCGGCTGCCAGCGCAATGGCTCCTCCTTCATTGGCAGCAATGATGTCTGTGCCAGAATCAGCGATACAGCCACAAAAATCCTTCAACAAAGAATCAGGCACCCCAGTGCTAAAGTTGATATGATGTGATTTGATCTGTTCGAGAAAAGCTTGTGGATCGAGCATATTAATTAGGGAGTATGGTGAGAATTTCCTTGATGGACATGCAATATTGATCTGCTTCTAATGACCGTTTGTTTTCCAAAATGGATAATGCTGTTTTCTGCATCGCTGGAAATGCACTTCTCAAAAGGTGATTAGCATAAATCACAATGCTGAAACCTGCTTCTCTAAGCTCATCCTCTGTGAACTGATTGTAAGAAGATGGCACAGAAATCACAGGAACCTTCACCTCAAATTCCTGATATGCTTTCATAAATTCAAGAATTTCTTTCCCGTCTTTATGTCGACTGTGTATCATAATTCCATCTGCTCCTGCCTCAATGTAAGCCTTTGCTCGAATTAGGGCATCTTCCATTCCTATTTCGGCAATCAGGCTTTCCAAACGAGCGAAAATCATAAAGTCATCAGTCATCTGCGCCTTTTTGCCACGTGAGATCTTTTCAGAAAATCCTTCTATTGTATCAAGTGTTTGTTGTACTTCTGTTCCAAACAGAGAATTGCGCTTTACTCCGGTTTTATCTTCAATGACAATAGCTGACACACCTAATCGTTCAAGGTTTTTGATGAGTAATTCAAAATGTTCGGGAATCCCACCTGTGTCTCCATCCAGAATGATTGGTTTGGTCGTCACATCCAATATATCATTGATGGTCTGGAAACGAGACGTTCTATCTACATATTCCGTATCCGGCTTGCCTTTGGCAGTAGAATCCGTCAAACTGCTCACCCACATGGCGTCAAATTCTCTGATTTCTCCTTCAGCTTCGTATCTGGCATCTTCCACAATGAGTGCCGATATACCATTGTGAGCTTCTAAGACTCGCACCATATCTTTAGAATCCAACAATCTCTTCAAAAGCCTTCTTCGGATATCAGGAGTGGTGCCAATTTCTTTCAGCGCATTTCTTAATCCTGTAGATGAGATGCCATGCGTATATTCCGGTTCAATCAATTCACCTCCCCATTCTTTTAATAAGTCGATGACTTTCTGACGAACGTAACGTTGCGGACCTGCTTTCCAGTCACTGCCATGCACCACATAATCGGGTTTGAGCTGTCGGAGGTTTTCCTCATAATCCAACTCAAATTGTGGAATCACTTCTTTGACACCTTTCAGGTTCTCCAAAATCTTCTTTCTCTCATCATATGACAAAAAAGGCATTCGGCTAAACTTAGCCACTGCCTTATCAGACAGCAACCCAACCGTCACCTCTCCCAATTCTCTGGCAACTTCTATAATATTAATATGACCATGATGGATCAGGTCAGTACCCATTCCCACATATACACGCTTCATCTGATTCATTTTTGCTAATTAAATCCTATTTTCGGCAAATTAAATTGATGTTGACCTCACATACCTAATGATATTAAACTTAAGCAGAGTTTTGAAACATAAAATATTGGGGACGAATACCGACTTCTTTCTTGATTATAAGTTTTCTAAAATTCAAAACCATTTTGGGCAATCATGTTTGGATGTTGGAACAGGTACAGGAAGATTTGCTCAATACCTCATCAATCAGGGAAAAGAAGTCACTGCCATCGATGTGGTCAACAAAGTTGAATCTGATATTGCATTTCATTTATTCAATGGATATGAAATTCCGCTCGCGTCTCAGTCTGTTGATACAACACTGGTTTTTTTCGTTCTGCATCATACTGATTATCAGGAACAGCTTTTAAAAGAGTGCAAGCGCGTATCCCGAAAAACAATCATCATTGGGGAAGACGTTATTGAAAATAAGTTTGACCGGATCATGGGAAGAATTCATTTGGGAACCTCTCCCTGGTCAACAAGTGAAACCGGATTCCGTACCGATTCTGAATGGAAAACTCTTTTCTATGAGTTGGAATTGAAATTAATTGATACTGTGATCATACCAAGAAACATTTATCCCATTTACCCGGTAACCAGAAGGATTTATGTACTCCAAAGCAAATAAAATCGAAACGGCAGTAATACTGGCAGCAGGTAGAGGAGCACGCCTAAAGCCATACACAAATGATTATCCCAAGGGATTTGTAACTATCAATGGAGAAACACTGATCGCCAGAAGTGTACGTCTACTGAAAGAGGCGGGTATTGATAGAATTATTGTAGGTGCAGGTTATAAAGCTGAAATGTATGAAGAAATAGCGAAGGAGCTGGATATAGAACTCTACTACAACACCGAATTTGTGTCTAGCGAAAGCTACTATACGCTATTTCTGGCCCAAAACCTGATCGATTCGGATTTCTTACTATTAGAATCAGACCTGCTGTACAACTCGCAGGCTCTGGAAAGCATTCTCAACTCTCCGTATCACAACACCTTTTTAGCGAGTGGGTTTACTAACTCAGGGGATGAAGTATACCTGAAAACTAATGACAATAATGAAGTGATCGGTATGTCACAAGAGCCCTCAGCCAGACATGAAGCCAATGGGGAACTGGTAGGTATCAGCAGATTTTCATTTGACTTCTTTAAAGGCTTGATTGCCCATACGGCTGATAAAACCGACCTGAAGACGATCAAGTATGAGTTCGCTATGCTTAAATACCAGCAAGCAGCGAAAGTCAAAATGACAAAAGATGAATCCCTGGTCTGGTGCGAAATAGATGACGAACACCACCTCAACCGTGCTATCCATGAAATCCTGCCAAGGCTCTAAGACTTACTCGGCGCATGCGGATTACCCACCATATATCGGGCATCATTGATGTTCGCTCGCTTGTCCTGATAATATTTCTCCCGTTTGTCACCTTCTTTTAGTGGGTTATAAACGCCATAAAGAATTCTTCTTGCCTGATCAGATTGATTAGACTTGGATCTGTGAGGAAGTCTTTCCGTGAAGAAAATAACATCACCAGGCTCAGTCTCCAACTGTACCCAGTTGAGCTCGTCCTCCACTTTCTGAGCAATTTTGGAATAGTTGGGAGCATGCACAAATGGTCTTTCCATGGGCAAAATGTCCAGATTATCTACCGGCCAGGGCTCTACCACTTCAAAGCAACCATTGGTTTTAGTGGCCGCATCAATACCAATAAGCACAGAGATGTATGGAGTATTTGCCGGATCAAATTGCCTGAGTGACCCGCTCTCATAGGCAACTCCATCCTGATGTGCTGCATGTGCGCCACCTCCCGGAGGTTTGAAATTAATCCGTTCTTTGTATAAGATGGGCTGTTCTCCCATCAGCTCTTCAACTATTGTCAAAACTTCCTCTCCATTGATCACATCCGCAAGTACTTTCTGGTATGGAATAAAATTTTCTATCCTTGAGAGCTTAGAAGGATCATCCATTTCATAAAAATTCAGCCATTTGGACATATCCTCAGGCCATGACGCGATCTCATCAACTGCCTTTTCGATGGATTTGACACGATCCGCAAACAAACCTTTGAACACAAGGTAAGAGTGGTTCTTCCAAAAACTTCGTTGTTCGTTACTCAGATTCATTTTTTCTCCCAAAAACCAGTTGATAAATTTCGTTTGGCATCCCTGCCCAAGTATCCATAAATGTATTCCAAATATTGCTTTACATGATTGGGAACCAATGTTTTTTTATCCATTAGAAACTCTTCTTTTAGCGGATAAATCAATTCTTTTGGAATTGCCCTACGTTCATTGGGCCAATTGGTATTTTCATAACTCCTCATAGTCTCTCCCAAATCCTCATAGAAATACACATCCACATCAAACCCTTTGTAGTTGAAATAAAGTTTCGGTCCGTGATGACGATGAGAAGAATCGTAAAATTTCACCTTAACAGACAAGAGATGCTTTTTGGCCAAAATTTTCTCATATGCACTTTCATGCATTGCAAAATCTACATCTATATCATGAGGAATGATATCCTGCTCACGATAGTATCCAAGTAATGTCCCAAAATCCAGCCAATATTCCTCACCGACTTCATTCATAAAATCAATGCTATATCGAAACATCTCCCTCAGAATCTGAAGCTTTCGCTCCCGGTATCGCCCGGGTAAAGCCATCAAATAGACATAGATAAAGCGCTTGATGTATTGGCTTAGACGTAAAAGGTTCATATAATTGTCCGCCTTTTTGTGGGCAAAGATGCAATATTAGTTGTCAAATCTCTAAGTAAGGAAAACCTCAATTCACAAGTAATACCCAATAACGAATAAATGAAAGGAGCTAAATTAACCAGGGGAATTTTTCAGGTCTTCCTAATCACATTGCTCGTAAGATGCATCATAGAGATAGTGATGATGTTTGTTTTCGTTGGAGACGGAGTGCCCTGGTCACAGCTATTTTTCAAAATAGTCTGGATAGCAGGGGAAACTATCACCTTCTTCCTTTTATTTGACTTGCTGTTCAGGGTTTCAATATTGGGATGGTTTTGGAAAAGTCTACTGTTCCTTTTGGTTTTGTTCCTGATCCTTATTGGTATAGCCGACCCAATTGTGATGGCTTTGGCTGGAGATCATTTGACACCAAGTCTTCTGGCGCATTTTGCAGGCCCGCGAATCTTTTTATCCGATGAATTATGGCTTCCTATTAAAAAAAATGCCTTCATTGTAATCTCAGGTCTTATCATTGGAGTGATTGTATTTACATCATTTTTCAAACTGGTATCTGCAAAATACAAGCAACACCAAAGTCTGCAATTGAAAAATTTTGCTTCTTTTGCTCTTACTGCTGCCTTACTTCTATTTACCGCCCAAATAAGCCAGGGAAGATTTTTGCAATATCCTGGTGAAGCATTGTATATCAGAAACATGCTTCATTGGGACCAATACCAACCAACTGATCAGGATATTGAAAAACTTCAGCAATTTCTTAGACTTCCCATCAATGCTGAGGCTGAATACCCTCTGGCAACAACCATCTCCTCTCCAAAACCAAGTCGCCCTAACATTATACTTATCGTAATAGAGTCACTAAGAGCTTCAGAATTTTCGCTTTTTCATAAAGATGGGAAAATACAGATGCAGTCTTTTGAGCACTTTGCCGGAAAAGGTGTTACCTATCCATATTTTATTTCTAATGGTTACCCTTCCACCGAAGGCTTCATGTCGCTGGCCATGGGAATATGGCCTCACGCACGCGAGAGGCTTGTGATCAGCCGACATGGCAAGTCCGTCCCCAGCCTTGCTGCTTCATTGCATAAGCTTGATTATACTACTTATCGCATTGAGGATCATGACGACCCAGAAGAAGAGGGTTTTTGGATCAAACCAACTTTTGATCATCACATCACTTTTGATGATCGGGGAATATTCGCCTCAGAAAAAAACATGGTGGACTCGCTTATTGCTATCCTGGATCAACAAGACAGTATTCGCTCCAATCCAGTCTTTGTTCACCTCAAAACAAGGAATCCTCATTATCCATTTGAAATCACAGACGAAACCAATAACCGGTTTTACCAGGTGGGCACCCCAGGTGAAAACTATGTGGAAAGCATGAAAGTGATTGACAAAAACCTGGACAGATTTTATAGTCATTTAGATGAAAGTGGATGGGAAAACACCATTGTCATCATCACTGGCGACCATTCCAATGTTTTGGATAAAGTACATTCTACGAGTCTGCCTGACAATCAAACGGTATGGACCGGGGCTATTATTGCCGGAGATAGCAGTCTAATTGGCAAACCTAGAATTGATTATAGGCACGCTAGTCTGGTGGATATCCCTACAACTTTACTGGATATGGTCAGTGACCGAACTCAATGGATTGGGTTTGGCTCCAACCTGATGGATGACCCCAATTCTGATTATGCCATTGCAGTACGCCCATCTGGAGTGAGATTAGATTATGGCGGATATACTCATATTGTAAGTAGATCAAACCCAGAAAGTTATCTTTCATCTCCGGCATTTCCAGGCACTTCTCCTAACACTGCACCTCATCCGTTGGTACCTCCTAAAGAACTTCTTGATCTGGTGGACACCTGGACTTACCTGATCGAAGAAGACCGTATATTCCCACAAGAATCCAATCAATGAGCGAATCAGGAAAAAATATCGTGATAGATCTGGTTTATACCTGGGTGAATGGTGATGATCCTGATTATATAAAAGTTCATAATCAATATGCTAATACACCGAAGGACCTCAACCCTGAAAGGATTAGGGATACCTATAAGATGCTCAAACACAGTATCCGATCCGCTGAAAAACATCTCGCCTGGTTTAGGAATATTTTTATTGTCACAGCCAGACCACAAGTTCCAGTTTGGTTGAATATTGATCATCCAAGAATAAAGGTAATTCACCATGACGAGATCATAGACGAAGAATATTTGCCAACATTCAACCCAAACTGCATTGAGAGTTTTCTGCATAAGATTCCTGGCTTAGCTGAGCACTTCCTGTATATCAATGATGACTTCTTATTTGGAAGTAAAACGAATTTAGAAGACTTCATGCCAGAAGGAAAATATCGGGTATTCAACACCCTTATGGGTGAAAATCTGGGCTGGAGGATTTATGATGGAAAAAATGATGTGATTGGCTTGGGCATCATAGAACACACGCCTCTATTCATCAAAAAGGCGTATTGGAAGAAAATGACTGAGCTGTTTCCAGATAAGCAACACCAAACAAGAGTGAATAAATTTCGTCAACCAGATGACCTGATGACCTACAAGCTTTTCCGATACTACATGCTCAAATACCAAAGACACATCAGCAAACCCATAAATATCTGGGATCTTCTGAAAATCAATACCTTTCATAAGATCATGAATAAGCTTTCTTATCAGCAAAAGGAAATTAAAAAACTAGAAGATAAAAGACCGAAGTTTTACTGTCTCAATGATGATCAGCGTGACAATCCCAACCCAAAGGTAATAGAGCTTGTAAAAGACTTCTTGACCAGAAATTACCCTGAAAAAAGTCAGTTTGAGAAGTAATCTAATCCTTGCCTTCTTGCCGCCACTTTTGTTCTCAGAATTTCGGTATGTCTGAGCATTGAATGATCCTCTACTTTATTACAAATTGCATTCATATTCTCAAAAGCAGCCAGCGAGGTATCTCGCGACCTCATCACATTTTGCCTGTCCCTATACTCTGTGTAGGACTTGGTGTAGTAGTGGTTGATATGAATATTGACATCCTCAGGCCGGGTGAGGACTTGCCCTGATTTACCAAATTTATGCGCCCACTTGTGGGAATTGTAGTGGTACCTGTTGTTGGAGAGAAAATCTCCGTTTCCGGCATCTTTATAATCCGAATATTCCGACTCTCTACGTGTATAACTTTCTGTGATGAGTCCCGGGGGTTTTTCCAGATGACCATTATTACCAAAATTGTACCGATAAACCCGATAACCTTTTATCCGGTTAACATCCAGCGTCTTTACCCATTCTTTAAGGTCATTGCCTCCATCATTCATCACCAGGTATTCGTCAATATCTAGCTTCTGAATCCACTGACTCTCATTCCGGTAGTTTTTGGCGCAGTGTGCATAGGCTATATGACTCTTGTCTCGCTCCCAAAAGTGTGTGGTCTTGTCGTACCTGGTGCCATCAAAGTGCGTCCACGGGTGTCGTGTGACCAACCCCGCCCGCTCATAAGGCCTCAGCAGCTCCATCGCATCCAACCCTCCGTCCTGATCATACAGATACATATGATCCACTCCCATCATCAGGTGATACTCCAGCCACTCATGCAGGTAGTCGTTTTCATTTTTAAAAACTGAGACGGTAGAAAGTAGATGTTTTTTCATGAACTGGTATAAAGGGATCAAAAATATCAATCTCAAAAGTAAGTCCTAGTCTTTTGAATTCGTTAAAAAAGAATTAATCATTTCCTTATACTTTTGGAAGTCAATATGAGTAGAACGATAGGATTTGGTGTTTTCAACTACAACTGCAACGACAATGCAGTAAAACTGGCAGAGGAGTTCAGGCAGCTTTCCCCTACCTACCTGATCGATAGTGGTTCGGAATTTGAAAGTAGTCTTCAAAAAAATCAATTTGACAAACTACTGTCCAACGTGTTTTACTGTGGAATGATCAACGAGATCATCCGGGAGATGAAAGACCAGTGTGAAGTGATCTGCTTTGTCGCTTCTGACGTAAAAGTGAAAGAGCCCAAACACCTGCTACAGGCACTCAAAGGCGCTTTTGAAGACCCTAAAGTCGGCATTTACGCACCCAGCGTGAACAAAGAAGGTTCCAATCACCCACAAATGCGCCAGAAAGGCACCGGAGGGTTGCGTAAGGCTGTTTTTGTTGATGGGTTTTGTTTTGCAGCAAGGACGAGCATCCTTAAAAACCTCTATCCGATTGATGTGGAGCTGAACAGAATCGGTTGGGGGATCGATGTTTATCTTTCTTTTTTGGCCATAAAGACAAAAATGATCACGGTGGTGGATGATGGCGTGGAAGTGGAACACTATGTAGGCCCTAACAACCATCCAAACCCCCAGGAATTTATCCATGCGGCCAAAACACAACGGGCTAACTGGTTCAATAGCCTGGAAAAAGGTGCCCAAAGATTTAGATCCGTTACCTCAATAGCACTCTTGAAAAATCAGGCTGGTGCCACTTTCGTCAATAGTCTTCCTTGGTAATCACCATTTAGTCTTGCTCAGGTATCCATGCCAAGCCTCATCTGTATTATTTCCAAATGTGGTCACTCTCTTATCTACCATCTTGAGCAGCTGATTTTCAATACAGAAGGCCAGGAAGTTATCTTCACGCTGGACCTCCATCAACCATGGAACATCCCTTATGGTTGTTAATCTGTAATGAGCACCCACCTTGTCAAAAAAGCTCACTTTCGGTTCATTGGACATTATGTAGACGTTGTGAGGGCTATCTATTGTCTTCAGGACCCTAATGATGTTATTGGGTCGTGTATCAAACCACAGTCTCCATTTCTTTTTTAAAACATCCCTCCGGCGAACATGCACCACGGTTAAAGGGCTTCCAACTTCATTTAGAAGCCTCTGCCCACTGGCGATGACTTGTTTGGAGAATGGTATCTTTACATCATGATAAATATCAAAGGAGGTTTTGTGATATTTCCAGCTGCAACCTTCGCTGGGCGGGAACTGCCTAACTGCCAGGCGCGCGTTTGGATCCACCGGATCTGACATACCAAAATTACGACGTTCTAAGGATGTCACTTCATCCTCGAAAACCACCTTCACTTCTTGGTTGCCAACACTGACTTTTTGAAAATTGAAGTACCTGGAAAAATTAGTCTTAAGCTCATTATTAAAATTGTGATACCCGAACAGGTACCACTTGGAAATTACTGGCACCCTTCCCAGCTCAAACGCTTCATGTACGAGTGTCCTTAAATTATATGCTTGGTGACGCAATCCTGCTTTACGCGTGGTAATCTCGTACATCAAATACTTTTCAACAGTCATTTAGCAAAGTTTGGAGCGTTTAAGCTATTTAAAGATATCATACGATTTCCGACTCATTTTCTGCCAGTTTCTATGTTTCTCCTCCTTATCCAGCAGGTATTCTTTCCCAAAATTCATTTCCTTATTGAATTGTGAAAGGCGCAACCGGTATTCTTCGTGCCGATGCCACATTCTCTCAAAACCACCAATGTTGCGGTAGTGCAGAACCGAAAGTTTTTTCCAGCTTCTTCTAATCTTCCCTTCGGGCCTGTTGTTGTGACTCCCGTAATTATAGTTGATCCTTTGGATGTGATCGGGATCAAAAATAATGTTCTTGCTATACTTCTTATTTTTGAATCCACTGGTGACCTCCAGCATATTTTCTTCCGGCAACCGGTCACTCACCATTTCGTAACCCTGGGTGCGTGGGAGTGTAACACCTTCCTTCTTATACTTTACAAGTTTTGCCAGCAGGTGTTTATGGTACAGAAACTCATCGGCATCACAGACGATGACAAAATCCGCATACCCTATGGCTTCCTTCCAGCAGTTATCCTTTACCTTGATGTACTCAGCGTCGTTCAGCTCACCTGCAACTCCAAAGGTTCTCACTTCCATTCCCAGAGATTTTGCCAAAGACACCGAATTATCTGTTGAATAATTGTCATACATCACCATTCTTTCACAAAAAGAACCATAATGTGTCTTTAAAAAAGGCAGATAAAAAGAATCGTTCCAATTGATGAAGTACAAGAAAATCCTTAGAGACACGATACCATTTTAAAAACTTGAAATTCTTCTTTTATATGAAACGCAAACCAGGCGTTAAATCTTTATCCAATGCAGTGGAGAATCAGGGGACGCCGCCTCCCCCTTATCACCAAACCATTTTTCCGGACCAATCACCTGCTTTTCTTTGTTCGTTCCCAGGAAAGCAGCCCACCAGGAGAAGGTACTGTTGGCCGTTATAAAATGATCACATTGACTCATCAGGTAGAAATCTTTCATAAAACTACCGTTTTTCACAAAAGTAAAATCACCACCTAACACCTCTCTACTTTTTTTTAAATCGTCGCTAAACACCAAAAAATTATAAGATGAAGGAAAGTGCTTCAGCGCTTTCTGATAGTATTCATGCCCCAATAAGAGATGATAGTCTCCTTCGTAATCGCCACGCCGAACATGGATGGCAACAGTATCTTTACTGAGTGCCTTTTTTAGCAATGGTTTCATTTCGAAATAGTGACGGATTTCATCCTCGCTCTGCTCAAAATAACGATAGCTCTGTAGATACCCGTGTATATTAGTCTCATCTTCCAACGCCACATCATGATAACCCCAGGGAATGTCCAATTCATGTTTCGCCTTGAATCCAGTAGGCAACTTCGGCAGAGGATTCACAAAATACTTTTGCATTCCTTCCTTGAAAAATCGCCGACTTCCATCATAATTTTTCCACTTAGGAAAACCATAGTTCAAACCATGTGTACGTGCCAGTCCTATTGTAGATGCAATCTGAAAGAGCTGATTGCCAAACTGACCATTTCGACCTAGCTTTGGAAAAGTAATCATGTGGCGAATTAAGCAATTTTATATTACTGATCTCTGATCGGGAAAAGATTTTTCAAACATCGTCAAATTTACCCCAACACTAAAGGGAGTTGTGAAAATTGTCCCTTTAGGGGCGCCCGGCTTAGGGAATGTAAAGGGTGATTTGGAAGTAATTTATTTACACGAAAAATCTTTCCTGGATGATAACAAGTATATCTCGCACTATAAACAATTATTCTTCAAAAGCATGCCCAAAACCGTATCCATTTGTATTCCTGCCTATGAATATGGTGGTAAAGGTGTCAGTTTTTTGAAAACGCTGTTCAGGTCGATCCAGTCGCAAACCCTTCATGACTATGAAGTGATCATCTCAGATCACAGCACTAATGATGACATCAGGTGTTTGTGCGAAAAGAATCAAAAGCTGGATATCAAATACTTTAGAAATGACTACAATAGAGGATCAATAGCGGCCAACACCAATTTTGCAATTGAGAATGCTAACGGCAGGATTATTAAAATCATCTATCAGGACGATTTTTTCATCAATAAAAACGCATTGAAACTGATTGTTGAATTTTTTGATCAAAATGATTTCCAATGGGTCGCGCATGGATTTGCACATGCAAAAAACAGATGGTCAGTACGAAGAAAAATGACTCCTAAATGGACCAAAAACCTACTGATTGGAGAAAATCTTCTGGGAAGCCCAAGCTGTATAGCCATGAGGAACTCAGCCAAACTTTATATGGATGAAAACCTACAGCTCCTTGTTGATACGGAATTATATTACCGGTTGCAGTTGACCCACGGATTGCCAGGCATTATTCCCGAAATTTTAATAGCGAATCGAGAGCACAGCAGTAGAACAAGTTCCTCTGGAATAGATTATAATTACGAAATTAAAACAAATGATGGTGTCTGGAAACTAGACAAAAAGGAACTCGATTATGTTTTGGAAAAGCACAAGGAAACGTTCTCCTTCAAGCAAGATTGACCTGTCCCAGGCAACCTTCATCATTCCAATAAGACTAGAATCTGATGACAGGATCAGGAATCTGATTACAACACTCTCCTACATCCTGCAACAAATGCAGACCAGCATCATTATTAAGGAGTCGGACAAGGAATCCAAGTTTGAACAGAAAGTTTTGCCCAAAATCAAGGAACGATTAGACAAGTCAGATTGCCAACTCAACTACCAGTTTGAATACTCTGAAGATCCTGCCTTCCACCGGCAAAGAATCCTGAATGATATGATTGTGGAAGCTACCACGCCAGTAGTGATTAATTACGATTGTGATGTGCTGTTGCCTTTAGCCTCGTATGAAAAAGCCTACAGGTTAATTTTGGACAGAAAAGCTGATCTGGTTTATCCATATGCAAAGGGAAAATTTCAACGACAAGTATTCGCAGAAAACTCTCTCATTCAAACTTTTCTGGACTCAGGAATGTCTTTGGCGATTTTTAGAGGCTATACCCAAAAATTTGATGCTCAATATGGGTTCTGCCAGTTTTTCCTTCGTGATAGCTACATCGAAGGAGGAATGGAAAACGAGAATTTTGTGTCGTACGCACCAGAAGATTTTGAGCGACACTTTAGGTTCAAGACACTTGGTTATAACATCAAGCGGATCAAAAACATCATTTACCACATAGAACATTCCCGGACAGATAATTCATCCAGATCAAATCCAAACATGGCAAGCAATGAAGCAGAATGGGAAAAAATACAAAAATTCAATCGTAAAGAACTTTGGCAATACATTTCAGACCAGAAGTATTACAAACAAAGAATGAATCAACTTAAAAATTCATCCTCTCGCTGAACCTTCCAAACCCGGTTTAAATTCGCATATCCATATTTTTGATCTGGCTCCAGATAATTGCCTTCTGCCCATTCATTCCAGGCATTGATGAATACAATCGGATGATCTTGTTTACTTGCATTTTTCAAACATTCAGCGTACCACTTTCCAAATAAATTAGGTTCTGAACCATAAAAAACACTGGCTCTATCTCGTAATCTGGAGGTGTTATCCCAAGACGGAATACAGCATTTGAGAACGTCACTCCTCTTGCCTGACAGCTTGATTGATTTCTTCATCATCTTGGAGTAGCTATGAAGTTTCTTCCCATTTACTTTTTGCGAATGAAATGCTTGCTGTCCTGGATAGTGCAAGGGAAATGAGACTGCAGTATCGAACAAATCACCATAATAGCTTTTTTGCTCACCTCTCCATATATAGCCGATATACGGATTCATACCAATTCTGGATATGATTCCCTCTCTTACCTTAGCAACCAGTTTTTCCAAATCCGGAACCCTGGCTGGTTCGTAGAGAATCAAAAATGGCCTTTCTCCTACTTTTAAATAGTTTGGCTTGAGCATGTAACCAGAGACATCTTCGATGATCCTTGCAACCTCGTCATCATCATACAATTGTCTTGCAAGCACTTCGCGTTCCGCTGCATCCCAGCGACGTGTCCAGTTTTCATTGGCCCAGCAAAAGCAGAATTCAAGTTCTGAATCTAGCTGAGTGAAAAGATCAACTGGCTTTCGAAGCAGTTTCTTCCCTGACAAATGATAATAATAAAAACAAAATGCATCAATTCCGGCAGCCAGGGCAAGATTGGCTTGATTTTCAACCGAAGCAAGATTATCAAGCTTGTATAGCCCAATATCATCATGAGGCAATCTTGGCTGAAAATGCCCAGGGAAGAGTGGCTCAGCTTTGGTAACGTTGGTCCATTCTGTGAAGCCTTTTCCCCACCAATCATTATTCTCTTCAAACTCATAAAACTGAGGCAGATGGAAAGCTACCGTTTTTATGCTTTTCATTTTAGAAGGCCTTTGATCAAGCTCAAAAAACCTTTCTTCAAAAGCAGCTTCAGGCTCCTCATTTAAAAGACTTGATTCCTCCCCACCTCGAAATTTATTGATTACTTCTTTGAATAACTTGAGCATCTTCAAATACTATAAAATTTTTACCTTATAACCATTAGCCTCCGCCACTACATGAATGATGCGCTCCACAGCATGAGCTAGTGTACCATCAAGTTGGCCTGCCTCTTCCTCAAAATCATCCAAAATTTCTTTTTTCGCCAATAAAGATTTTAATGCTGCAGGTCTGAACCAAAACATAGACCCTGCCGGAAAAGTGGTTTTACTCGGTGCTGCTATTCCAAACCCGAGGGATTTGAGGAGTTCATCTGACCGTTCTTTATTAGAGCCCCAATCATACTTCTTACCCGAATATTTTTTGAACCATCCAGGTGACAGCACACCTAAATTTTCATCTTTTTCGAAAGCAGCAATATTTTTCCAAAATGTCTTTTCGCTACCCAATAGTGCTCCAATCAAATAGTCTCTCCAGCCACTCAGCTCAGGAGAATAATCACTTTTCTTGGTATGAAGCTTACAAACCAGATCGTAACTCATTATTTTATTCCCCATTCTGAGAAATGGTAATATATCACGCCCCCTATTCTCCATGGGAAACACTTCTATCTTACGATCATTTTTAGTCATGAGCCCCGCTACTGACACAATATCCAACTCAAGTTCCGGAGGACACGTAATCAAAATATCAGAGTGATATCCACAAAGGTCCAGTTGTCTCAGAATTTCATTCATGACATCCAGGTAAAACACATGAATAACAATCGCTAGTTTTAAATTGGGTGATTTCTGAGGTTCACCACCTTTAACATTTTGCGCAATCTTTCTTATAAAAGCATTCTGAACAAATAGTTGATTGAGTTTATATTTCCGAAAAAGTTTCCTTTTTGCTTTCAGGTTATCATTACCTTCCAATATTTTCCACTGAATACCATCTGCCCCGGTGACTGGAAGGACCTTCTCCTGATTGACCAGCAGCACTTTTGGATTGCCAAGACCAATGTAGCGTTCCGGGAGATATCTTGAATTTTGATGACTGCTTTTCAGGCTTCTATAGTCTGGCAAACTAGCAATGTAACTATTCTTCGCCATCCAAAAGTTACCTGCGAAAAACCTGGAGATTTGACCGCCAAACTCCTCATCAGAATCATGATACCCAAACCACGGACCACAAGCTTCCAATTTGGATCTGACTAATTTTCTGAACCACTTTTTCCATCCTGACAGGAAATAATACACCATATTAATCCTCCAGTAGTCGTTCAACTCAGATGAATTGCCAGCGCCTTTTGTGTGAAAGTAGAGTGTATAGTCTTCAGGGTTGAGTCTTGCATTTTCCGAAATCCAACTGAAAACCTCATGTTCATAAACTTCATCTTGCTCAAAACTCCTGACATTTATAGCGATATTGAATTTCTTGCCAATTGCTCTCAGGCGCAACTCATCTTGCCGATCACCAATGAGAGTAGCATTGACTTCATGGTTGGCAACATAACAGAGTAATGACCGTGTAATGTGCTCCCAGTCTTTTCCGGTATAACAATGAAAAAAAATATGAATCTTTGGGAGCATCATTCTTTAAGGCCGATAAATATGAGTGAACCTTCCCTTTGTCTTTTTAGCAGTTATTTAAGTGCGAATATTGTCCCATCTTATGTTAAACACTATTTGTTTGAGCTAAAAAAGCACATAGATGATGTTTTTTTCGTCACCAACAAAAAAACACTTAAAGATTCAGAAATCGAAATTCTTCGAGAACAGGAAATCAAGATTTTGTTCGTCAAAAACAAAGGATATGATTTTGGGATGTATTATCAGGCTCTTCAGGAAATTAGTATCTCCAATTATAAAGAAATCGTACTAGCCAATGACTCTTGTCTCTTAACGAACCAACTCAATTCCTATTTTAGCTGGTTTAGAAAGGGTAACCTGGAAATGGCCGGGTTGCTGGATTCAATGCAAGTGACATACCATATTCAATCCTATTTTCTATCATTTCAAGGTGTGGGCGTCAGCAAATTTGAAGAGTACTTAAGAAGTAATAAAATAATTAATAAAAAAAAAGGAGTCATTAAAACCTATGAAATTGGATTGTCTTCCTGGTTCTCATCAATTGGTTTGAAGATTGGAAGCTATTACAACTCAAAAGATTATTCAAAAAATATCGGACTTAATCCTGCCATTTTTCAAGTAAAAGAGCTAATCGAAGATGGGTTTCCACTAATAAAAAGAAAGCTACTAAAAGGCGGATACACCAAATCCGACCTGATTTTCTTCGCGAAAAACGGACTTGTGATTGATCCGCATCAACTAAAACAACTAATACTGGAAACAAATTCTGAACTGACCCTAGAAGCTTTTGATTGAACGGCTCATCCCTCAGCGTAATTGTATTTTTCAAACAATCTCAGCCTTACCTCTTCCTGTATTTCCATGTTCCCACCACCATTATTCGAATCATTTTCACTCACTACTTTTCTGGTGGTACCAAAAAAATGTTTGGTATGTAAATGATGTAAAGGTTCAGGTATTGATGCAAAGAAATAATGCTTTCGGTATCTGAGATAATCATAGATCATTGCCCCGGTATCGTAAAAAATAAGATTGTATTGATCTAGTAATTGTCTGTGGTACTTTAATGAATAAAGTTTGGTTTTTCTACTCCAAAGCCTTGTAAAGATTGATGTTCTCTTACAAGTTATCTCTGTGAATGAAAGCCCATTATTCAACGCTTCCAAAATAAGTGAAGTTTTTAAATAGACCAATGGCATCCAAGGACGCTCAAAGTATAGTCCATTAAATATAGGTGTGCCTTCAAATTCTTTGGCATCCAAAATCCCCGGACCGTTTGTAAAACCCGCACCAAACACGTAGGAAGAAGCAGTATATCTCTTGAAAAACTCGATAATCTGATTGTCCAAAATCTCAAGGTCAGAGTCTACAAGCAAAACAAAATCCGCATTGATCTGAGGAAACAACCAATCTAAGGTGAGACCATGATTACGAAGCGGGGCAGTCATCAGGTCAAAATTGTGCCTTTCCAAAAGTGCCTGAAAATGTAAATAACTACCATCTGTAGATTCACAATCTATTAACAAAACAGGCATCTCTGTATATTTCAAAGCAGCCAGCAGACTCAGGGTAGATACTAATTTGGTATTATAATTAATAATCACCGCACGATTTTCTGAATGGACCAAATCCTCCGGACTATTGATAATCATAAACTTTTATATCTGGATGAGTTGACCATTTTGCTGACTGATAATCTCATCCCGCACATGATAGAATTTATTATCATGAAAAATGGTAATATCAGTTTTTCCCTTCTTTTTGAACTCAGGAACCAGTCCCCAATTACTGAAGTCCGGAAAAAATATTAGTTGTTGATGCCTCATTATTCATTTCTATTTTAAAGACACTCAAACCTGTTTGTTCAGTCTGAAAGCCTGGTTAGATTAGATTTTGATTCTATATTAAAAACCTATCTCACACGGCTAAAAGTAATTCATTTTCATGTTCTTCACTGATTCTTGAACAGGTATTGAGCTTTATACTCAAAGAAATTCTCAAAATGACCCAAGAGAGTGAATCAGACCAGTGATACGAAAATCACAAGCATTACTGCTATGATTGCTTATTTATTTTAATATTCTTGAAAAAGTTCTGTAATCAGAAGGGATGGGCGTCTGTTCCCCATTGGGTTAAGCCAAGAGCAAATGACAGCATTGGTTATAGAAGCAAAAAGAACAAATATCCCATGGAAGATCAGTGGAAGAAGTCTACCAACTTGAATATTGACTGTAGAATTAAGTTTTACAATGTTGCCATAATATGGATAGAAGGTCTGAATTTGACCACAAGATCAAAGCATTCAATTATTTTTGCCGGATGTTTTTCAAACGGAAGTACAAGTATTTTTTGTCAGTAATTTGCATATTCAAAAATGAATCCGCATCAATTGTTGAATGGATTGAACACAATCTGGCTGAGGGAGTAGAGCACTTTCACATGATTGATAATGGGAGCATAGACGATACAATCGAAAAACTTCAACCGTATCTGATGAAAATTTAATCACTTTAATCAAGGATGATAAAAAGTGGGTATAAACTGAGTTATATAACAAATACTTCCTACCAAAGAAGAATGAGAGTGAATGGCTAATCGTTTGCGATCTTGATGAATTTCTCTATTCAAGAAATGGACATCACACCATACACTCCTATCTAAAAACACTCCACCCCAAAATTGGAGGTATCAAAATTCCATGGAAAATATTTGGTTCGTCAGGGTTTGAGAAGCAACCTGCATCTGTAATCAAAAGCTTTACCAAAAGAGGATTTTATGAAAACAATCAACTTCCTGGAGTGGATGATTGTGAATATTCAGTCAACAAAATGATCGTAAAAAGTAAAGCTTTGAAAATGTTGAGCATTCATGATCATCAACTCTCCATAAAATCAAAGCTAATTGATGCTACTGGCAATGAGATTTTTACCAACAAGACTCATTTCACGCGTACCAGCGAGAAAATACTAAGCAAATCAAACCTGCATTTGAATCACTACCCTATTCAATCAAAAGAATGGTTTTTATCCGTTAAGTGCACCCGCGGGTCTGCAGATAGCAAAGAACACGAACACGCAAGGGATTTGCGATATTTTGAAGAGTATGATCAAAATTGCAATGTATTATCTGACACTGAGCTCGCCAACAAAAGCTACCCCTAGAAGCCACTAAAACGACTCTTACTTGTTCTTTCGGAGTTATTGTTTGATATATATTGAGACCACAGACCAAGTACTTATGGTACAAATGGAGACTTGCAATCTGAAAGACAAAATCCATCAGATTATTCTAGCCTCCCATTTTTCAAACTAATGATCCTATCGGCCACATGGTAAAACTTGTCATCATGAGAGATAATAATGATGGTCTTCCCTTGTCTTTTGAGTGATGGTACAATCTCCTCATAGAAGTACTCTTTGAAATGTATGTCCTGATTAGCAGCCCACTCATCAAAGAAATAAATGTCATTATCCTGAAGCAAGAGCCGGAGCAAATTCAGTCGTCCGCGCTGGCCGTGAGACAAGCCCGGAGTGGTCACATGACCTATTTCATCAAATTTTATCTTACCTGTAAGCTGAAGCTTTTCGATAAGTTCATCTCCATATTTATCCCTTGCCTTTTGATCCAGGTAGGTCAAATCATCAAACACAGGTGAATCAGTAAAATAACAGCCAAAATAATCTCTGTATGATTGTAAGATTTCCCTGGTTAATGGTTTACCCTGAAAAAAGATGTCTCCATGATCTGGCCAGAACAATCCCACTATGATCCGGAAAAGTGTCGATTTACCACTTCCATTATTGCCGTTAATAATGACAATTTCATTTTTCATGATATCGAATGAAAGAGGCCCAAGTTTGAAGCCAGTTTTGCCTCCATAAGTAAACTCCACATCCCTAAGAGCAATCAAGGGCAATTCAGTTCCTAATTTCATTTCTAACGGATGATGTACTGACTCATCCTCTTTCATAATATTAACATCAAACTCAGCCACCTGATCCATGGCATTTTGCACTCCTTTTAAGTCTTTTAAGAAACTAAACAATGTAGCAGCTGATGGGACAATGAATAACACCAGTGTTAGATATTTGAACAATACCTCCTGCTCTACCTCATAATAGCGAATGAAGATCACAATAGCCAAGGTAATCCCTGACATGGCAGTCACCTGACGAAAAGAATCCACCTTAGATTTTAGTACATGAAGATCCAATTCCTTAAATGCCAGTTTGGTACTAGGTAGATAGACTGAATTATCTACATACTTATTTGCATGAACACTGTGCACACTCAAATCTTTTAGTCCATTTACAAACCTTTCCAGGCTGCAATATAAAGCATAACGTTTTTGAGAAATATCATTTTCCATGGACCTCATGACCGGCATCACCCAAAAATTAAGGATGTTCATCAAAACAAAAACCAGAACAATTAATAAGGTCAGTTGCCATGAAATAGTGAACAAATAGATCACCACGACTAAAAGTTGAAAGAATGCAGAAAGTACTCCTGATATTGATCGTCCAAAATTTCCAATGGTATTCACCTCATACAGTAGTACAGAAATGAAATTTCCTAATTTCATCTCATTATTCTGAAAATTTCCTTTGACCACCTGCTCTGAAAGCATCTTACGATATTCTGTGACTTTGATGGAGTAATATTTTGTAACATACTTCCCCATATAAATAGAGATGATTGCAGAAACTACGGTCATCAGAATGATCAACCCTATTAATGGCACACTAACACTGTCAGAATCTGCCACCATACCAGTTAGGTATCTTATGACCAGCAGATTGAGTATAGCGGTGATTCCTGAGGTTATCGAGGTTATGATAATTACCCGCCAGGAAGATTTAAAGAAAAAATTTACGATTTCAAGCATTCAAATTATGTATTTGTTCTTGATATAATTGTTTGACCACAAAAATTGCAACGCAAGGTTACTGTAATTTGATTGAAATCTTTAAAGATAAAATCCAGCCATTCACAGCATGTATTCAATAACCATATTTATATACAAGGCATCTTTAAAGACAATTTTACGTTCTTCTACGTTCCAATTGGAGACTGAGTGATTTAGGTCAATTTGAAAAGCCGTTGAAAAAATTAATTCCTCGTAAAAGGTTTGTTCCAAATGGATAGATTTTATGCACGAAATTTCTTTCCATCAACATCATTTTGGCACAATTATCGATTCATTCGACCAATCACAGCCAATACCGAATATAAAATATGTTTATTTGCAACCGAAAAAATCAGATTTGAAATGTTCCTAGTTTATTCAATAATACTATCGGCTTTTTCATCATTATTTACTCCAACTCAAGATTTACCGGACTATAAATTCTTATTTGAAAAAATCGATAATAAGGCTCAAATATTCATTGGTGACTCGCTGGTATATAGCTCTGACACCATAGAACTGAACCCTGACTTAGCCATTGAAGTGTATATTTTTGATTACGATAAACGTGATGGAGACCTAACTGTAAAGGTTTTTAATGGTGGTCGTGCTGATGTTGCCGTTCTAGAAGACACCCATTGGGAAGTGCGATATGAGTTATTCAAAGAAGGTCAAAGCATTGATTACGTTTGGGAAATGTCCCGAGACCTTGAAGAAAAACTGGGGTTAGTTTATGAAAAATCCTATAGTGACCTCTAATCACCTGGAAAAGCAATGAAGCTGAGAAAAATACAGATTACCGGTGCATTTATTGTCATATTTTATCATTCAGTAATAGCTCAAACTGTAGTTATCCCGGGAGAACGATTTACACCTTCAAAAATGTATGACACCCTGGAACTGAGCTACCACCCAGCTATCAAATCCACCTCTGAAGAAGGTTTTCATATCTTAAATCCATTTTTCAAAAACTCATTCAATACGGGTTACCCACGTGGTTATAATGATGGGGCCGTCTGGAAAGGAAAAGGACTCACTTCAGAACTTCACGGAGGAGTGCAGTACAACAAAGGTGTGCTGAGTATGACTTTTCATCCAGTTGTTTATTTTTCACAAAACCTGTCGTTTAATCTGGCTCCACAAAATTTTAAAAATCTTTCCCCATACGCATATCAGGTTAACAATGATATAGATTGGGTACAGCGATATGGCAACTCTTCATTCGCAAAATTCTATCCAGGACAAAGTGAAATAAAAGTGACATTAGGGAAGTTTGTTGCAAGTCTTTCAACCCAAAACTTCACGCTCGGCCCCTCCATTTTCAATCCTATCATCATGAGCAATCAAGGGCCAGGATTCCCTCACTTAAGAATTGGAGTTACACCAACAACTGTACACATTAAAGATTTCAACCTATTCAAGTTTGAAGCAAACGTTTTCTATGGACTCCTTTTTGAATCCAAATACTATGATCAAAATAAATCCAATAATAAGCGATTTATTGATGGTTTGGCACTTAGTATAAGTCCCTCGTTTTTCCCTAACCTGACTGTTGGCTTTCACAGATTCATGTATAAGGATACACAATACTTTAGGTCAAGAGATTTTTTCTCTCCAATTAAAATTATTGATAATGGTGTTGTAAATGGAGATACATTATCTCCCAATGATACCTTCGACCAACTTGCTTCTCTCTCTGTTAGTTGGAATTTTCCTCAGATTGGTTTCAGGGCTTTTGGTGAGTTTGCCAAGAATGATTTTACAGGTAATTGGTTTCGATGGACACTTCTGGAGCCCGAGCATGCAAGGGCCTATTCTTTAGGCTTTGAGAAATTCAGTCAGCTTACTGAAAAAATTTCTCTATCTATGACTTATGAGCACACAAACTTAACCTTAAATAGCACTTATTTATGGAGAGCTGTGCAATCATACTATGTTCACGATATAAACCTTCAAGGATACACCAATATAGGTCAACTGCTAGGAGCCGGAATTGGGCCAGGCAGTAATACCGATCGCCTCAACTTTTTGTTAAGCATTAAAAACTATCGGTTTGGTCTGTTCGGTCAGAGAATTCAGTTCAATGAAGACCATTACATTAAAGATAAGAACAGGGGGTTTGCGAATCACAACGTAGAATATACGTTTGGAATAAAGTTGATGAAGGAATATGAAAGGTTCAAAGTAGGGGTAGAATGGTACCACAGCAAAATGTTTAACCAATATTTCATGCCATTCAATGACAAGATTAATAATTACTTCAGTCTTAGCGTGAAAAGCAAACTCTACAGGTAATCGATTGCTGCTTTTGCATAATCTGCAACTACTCTCTGATTTCCTCATAAGTAATTTGTGAAATGTGCAGAAAAGATTTGCTGCCCCTTAAAATTCCGTTTCATCCACGAAATTGATTTCCTGAACTTGGCTTGCACAATCAATCAACTCAAGTCATGAAATCACTTAAATCTGCTTATTTACTACACGTCATTCGTTTGGTCATATCACTGGGAATTATCCTGGCGATTTATTCTGTAAAAACCTATGGAACTGAAGCCAGTCCTATCAGGGTTTTGGATAATATCAGCAATCACACCACCAATCCACAGTAGCAACAGTTATGAAACTTTCCATCACCATATGCCTTCTGTTGCTCTGTAGTGTATTGTCTGCTCAGAATTATGTTGACCTGGTAAGATTAGATTATGACTATGGATTACCAAGATCTTTCGAGGATGATTCTGACAAGCAAGCCAGCGTCAAAGAAATTACTGCGGATATTACCATCCCAATTGTATTATCAAAATCCTTAAATCTAATAACAGGGCTTAATTCTGAATGGATCAACACAACACTATATAGCTCATCCACATCACAAAGTCTCAAGAGTATTATGCTCAAACTCGGAGTAAACATTAAGCACTCATCCAAACTCTCAGGCACCTATATTCTTCTGCCAAAGATTTCTTCCGATCAACTAAAGATTGGGAAAAACAACCTGCAGTTAGGAGGACTCATGTTGTGGAAATACAGCATTTCAGAGTCCTCAGCCTACAAATTTGGGATGTATTGCAACTCCGATCTTTTCGGGCCAATGATTGTTCCCATATTTGGTTTTTATAAACAAAAAGGAAAACTAGAAACAAACCTGACACTTCCCCTCAGTGCCGATATTAACTACAGGATCAAATCCAACACAAGAATTGGATTGAAGTTTACAGGGATTAACAAAAGCTATCACCTCCACAAATCACCAGATCAATATGTGGTTAAAATCAACAATGAGATAGGACCCTACATACAAGTAGCTTTTGGAAGGTTAAACCTTTCCCTTCAAACAGGAACTACGGTACTTCGAAGTTATAGAACCTATCAAGTAGGAGATCAAGTCAACTATGCCATCTCACTTTATAGGCCTGGTGATACTCGTCAGCAACTAAATACTGACTTTAAAGATGGATTATTCATCAAAACTTCATTGATTTACAGGTTTTCGATTAACAGCTAAACCCCAAACTGATGCTGGAAACATTACAAGAAATAGATAATATCCGACTGGACTTCTCAAATGAAGGTCGACATCTGCTTAATATAACCATTGCGTTTATCATGTTTGGTGTTGCTCTTGAGCTAAGAATTGAGGATTTCAAACTACTTCTGAGAAGCCCTAAACCAGCCATTGTCGGGATTGTATCACAGTTTGTGGTCATGCCTTTTCTCACCTTCTGTTTTGTGATCATTCTTAAAGACTACATCACACCAACGATTGGTCTGGGAATGATCCTGGTGGCAGCATGTCCAGGTGGCAATGTCTCTAACTTCATTAGTGCGCTTGCCAAAGGGAATATTGCTCTGTCTGTAAGCCTCACAGCTTTTTCATCCATGGCCGGCTTGATTCTAACACCTCTCAATTTTGCATTATGGGGCAACCTCTACATGAATTTCTACAATAATCACGCAGCTGCCGGCCTGGTTAGGGACCTGCATATTGATCCTTTCAGTGTATTAGAAACTATAGTGATCATTCTCGGTATCCCACTTATTCTTGGAGTTGTTTTTCGAGCTAAATTCCCAAAAACCACTGAACGAATTGTAATTTCTATCAAACGCCTTTCTATTGGATTTTTCCTCACCCTGCTGGTTGTGCTTTTCTATAAGAATTACGAATATTTTATCCTTTACATTCAGTATGTGTTTCTAATTGTCCTGATCCATAATGGAATAGCCCTGGCTTCCGGATATTATTCAGGAAAGGTCATGGGCCTTGCTGAACGGGACTGTAAAACAATATCTATTGAAACAGGAATTCAAAATTCAGGACTTGCCTTGGCCTTGCTCTTTAATCCACGAATTTTTCCAGCAGATCTTGCTGTTGGCGGAATGGCATTTGTTGCTGGCTGGTGGGGATTGTGGCATATTTTTTCAGGTCTCACAATAGCGGGTGTCTGGTCCGGATTCTCGTTAAAATCTAAAACCCCTGAAGTAGCTCCAAAGTATGTTTCAAGTGATGAATAATCATTACTTACTCAAATCTGTGCTTTATACCTTCTAAAAAAGAATAGCTGCTTAATTTTGCGGACTCATTTGGCACTGAGGTGTCTAAAAAGGAGCTCATGAAAAAAAATCAAATTTCAGCACTGGCGTTAGTCGTCTTCTCCGTGATGTTGTCGTCATTTGGATTTTACGCTTATCAAATCCTCTATACCCCAAATGTATTGGTGGAAAAAGATGATATGTTTTTTGCAATTTATAATAACACCACTTTTGGAGAATTGCAGAAACAACTGGATGATCAGCGAATAGTCAACGATATCGTTTCTTTCAGTTTTTTGGCTCGAATCAAAGGTTTTGATAAAGAGATAAAGCCTGGATTGTATCTGCTCAAAAAAGACATGAGCAATTCTCAAGCTATTAACCTTTTGAGATCAGGTAGCCAGACTCCTGTGAAAATGACCTTTAGCACGGGAAGAAAAATCATCGATCTGGCACCCAAGCTCACCGCCAATCTTCAAATTGATTCGGCAGATATCGCTCCTTTTTTACTTTCCGATAGCGTTGCAAAGAGTTATGGATTTACACCCGAGACTTTCATCGCCATGTTTTTACCCAACACTTACGAAGTGTATTGGACTGCCTCTCCAAAAGACATTCTTGATAGAATGCAAAAGGAGTACGATCGTTTTTGGAGTGATGAGAGAAAAGCTAAAGCAGAAAAGCTCGGATTAACACCTGTTGAGGTTGCAACTGTAGCTTCTATTGTGGATGCGGAAACCAACAAGATGGAGGAAGCTCCGACGATTGCAGGTGTATATCTCAACCGCCTTGAAAAGGGTTATAAACTTCAGGCTGATCCAACACTGAAATTCGCGATGAACAACTTTGAATTGCGCAGGATTCTCAACAAAGACAAAGAGTTTGATTCACCTTACAATACCTACAAATATGCCGGCTTACCTCCCGGACCTATCAATATGCCTTCAATTGCGGCACTTGAGGCTGTTTTAAATGCGGAAGATCACCGTTACCTTTACTTCTGTGCCAAAGATGATTTTAGCGGCTATCATGTTTTTGCCAAAACCCTGCAGGAACATAACATCAATGCTGCGAAATTTCAGCGGGCACTTAACCGGGAAAGGATTTATCGATAATGTATCAACACGAAATCGACGTAAGAGTGCGCTATGCCGAAACTGACCAGATGGGCTATGTCTATTATGGTAATTATGCGACTTACTATGAAGTGGCTCGTGTGGAAGCATTTCGTGCATTAGGATTTCCTTACAAAGACCTGGAAGCTATGGGTGTGGGTATGCCTGTACTTTCACTCAATGTGAAGTACCATCATCCTGCCAAATACGATGATCACTTAAAGGTAAAAGTGACAATACCGGACAAGCCTCGAGCAAGGATCAGATTTCACTACGAGGTTACCAATCAGGAAGAAAAACTGATTAATACAGGAGAAACCGAACTGGTATTTATCAATATGGAGAATGGCCGACCTGTGCGCATGCCGCAGGTGCTGGCTGACCTTCTGGAACCACACTTCCAGTGAGAGTAAGACAAAAACTACACCGACACCTACTCTACACGAGCTGGTACCTGCGAATGGTTACCATGCTGAAAGCAATTCGCATCAGGCACGGTAAAGCTTCCCTGTTTCGTACCTTGATCATATTTATTGATAAAGTCGGTGATAACAAACTCTTCGATCGGGCGTATGGGGTGGCATTCAATTTCACCTTGTCACTTTTCCCAGCCATCATCTTTTTGTTTGCTTTGATTCCATTCATCAATAGCCTGATCCCATCAATATCTCAAGGAGATATTTTGCATTTCTTGCAAGATGTACTTCCTAAAAGTGTATTTGAAGTTACCGCTGAAACAATTCATGATACATTGACATTTCGCAGGCAGGGACTATTGTCATTTGGTGTACTGTTTGCACTTTTCCTGGCTACCAATGGCGTGAATGCACTTATGCAAACGTTCAATATGAGCTATAAGACCGTGGAAAACCGTTCTTACGTCAAAACCAGGCTCATTGCACTGATGCTTACATTGATCCTCGCTTTTGCACTTATCCTATCCATTTCATTATTGGTTGTTGGTCAACTAATGCTTAACTGGATGGTAGAACTCGAATTCCTGAAAGAAGATTTTACTTATTACCTCATTTTTGCACTCAAATACACGGTGCTATTTATCGCTTTTTACCTGGCTATTGCATCCATCTATTATTGGGGCCCGGCGATTCACGATAAATGGCGATTTTTCTCTCTGGGATCAATTTTAGCGACACTACTTTGCGTGCTATTCTCAATTGGTTTTTCATTTTACGTCACCAATTTTGGCACTTACAATAAAGTCTACGGCTCCATCGGAGCGATCATCGCGTTGATGGTGTGGCAGTGGCTGATGTCATTTATTTTACTACTAGGCTTTGAGTTCAATGCCAGTATTGACCGGGCTGCCAGCGGAACAGTATATGATTTAGACAAGGATTAGATAAAAGTCCAGAGTGGTACTTCCAATAATTTTTAAACTTTCTAATTGATAATCAGTCTTTGAACTTGCCATTATCAAGAACTGGTCTTATTTTCATGAATAATTAGAACACACCGCAACTAATTCACCGTGAAAAAATCATTTCTAATCCTAATCTTATTTGGATCGTTACGTTTCGTATCCGCTCAAGGCCAAATCGTTAATCAAAATAATTTTAATGCTGCTGTTGCTTTGTATAATCAAGCAATCGAGCATTTTGATTTTGGAGAAGTTGACCAGGCATTGCTAAAATTTGACAAAGCCATTTCCCTCAACCCAAATAATTCTGACTACTTCTTTGGTCGTGCATCCTGTCATTATGATCAGAAAAATTATCAAAAGGCTGCATATGACATTACCCAGGCAATTAACCTGGAGCCCAACCAGCCAGATTATCATTACTACGCGGGAAACATTTTTTTCAAATTACAAGACTACAAAAAGGCAATAGCCAACTACTCCAAAGCATTGGAAACTGCACCTGAAAATCCTGATATCAATATCAACTTGACCAATGTTCGGTACAATCGGGGTGTCTCAGCTCTCTCGCTTGGACAATACACCAATGCCCGAAAAGATTTTGAGTATGTAATGAATGAGGATCCGGAGCACGCAGATGCCGTCCATAATTTAGCAGTAGCACTATTGAAGCTTGGTGACCGAAATCAGGCCTGCTCTATGTTCGCCAAATCTGAGCAATTAGGAGTAGCCAAATCGAAGGAATATCGCAGCAAGTATTGCAAGTAATCAATCTGCCAGATACTCCTCCAGCCTTTTAACCTTCATCTTGTATTTGGTGGCGGTCATTTCACTCCAAATCCAGTTGTAATGTGCAACAACCTGCTCTGCAGTAACATGCGGTCTGTCTGCTGTGGTATGAGCATCCGCAATGATCGTAATGTCAAAATCATGCACTAATGCAGATTTAACTGTTGCATCTACACAAAAATCAGTAGCAGACCCGGTAATGATTAGCTTTTCTATTCCTCGTTTCCTCAATTCATCCTCAAGATTGGTCTGATAAAAGGCATCATTTGCAGTCTTACCAATAATCAAATCCTGAGGATCAACCTTCAGTTCATCCAGAATCTCCCATTCTGAGGTTCCCGGAATACACTCTCCCGATAGCTATCGGGACTCCTCAGTGCCATCATGCTGAATGAAAATAACCAGATCACCTGAGTTTCTAAAGTAATCCGAAAGCCTGTTGATCCTTTCGATGACACCTTCTGCACCCAACCTCGGAGTATCAGGAGTAAAGGAGATCTTTTGCATATCGATGATGAGAAGTGCTTTCATTGATTATTATTTAAATGACAGATATACAATACCCAACAAACTACCCGTTCTACCAAACCAATAAAGAAAATTCCAGGTAAAAGAATCTTGATCATTTAGAGTTCTCCTAATGACCATCCGATTTCGCCAACCCTGCCTAAATTGAGAATTCTCCAGTAAGAATTTCAATGCAAACCCATAACCAACAGCTGAAGAAATGCCGGCAAAAAATAAATTGTAGAAGTAGATTTCCCTAGAAGTCAATACCAACAAAGACTCTACACCATAACTTGAAGTGAAAACCCTGAATGCTTCACGAAACGACTGGAAAAAAGCATAGAGTATATAAGACCATGTTAACCAAAGGATCAACCCTCCTATCAAGTTAGTGGGTTTAAACTTAAAACCATTATTCAAAAATCCCTTGGTTAGTGTCATTCAATGCTAAAATCAGGTCACTGCATCTATTTCCCTTTCTTACTGCCAGTATTGATCTTGCCTGAGATATCTTCCAGATTATGAGCTATAGCTTCGATGCCTTCAACTAACTGAGCATTCTGACCATAGCCTTTCAGCTTCTGGCTTTTCAGGAAGTTTTCAAGGATATGATTCCAGCGATCCTTACCTGTCTGGTCAATTGCATCAGTGAGCAGCTTGAACTTTAGAATATTGGCTTCTGCATTACTGGTTAGCGTCTGAGCTTCATTTTCATAGTGAGATTGCACCACACCAACTACTTCTTTCTGAGTCATCATTGGGAGCACTTTCTCTGTGATTTTGTTCATATCACGATATGATCCCTGGAGCTTGAATGCAGGCTCTACACGATACTCATCTGACATAGCTGCGGACTTTATGTAAAGCATATTGACAGCCAGGATCACATCTCTAATTATCATCAGATGCTTCACTATTGCCACATATTCCTCCAGTTCTTCAACCGTATGATTACCCTGAAAGCTTATTCCTTCTGAAGAACCGGTTTCTACCATCTTGATCACTCCATGGATGTCCTCAATACTTCTTGAAGCCAAGCGGCTCAATATGGCATTGGAGGTCAGGGAGTTTTCGATATAACTTAGTTTAAAGACATCTTCTGTGTCACCTATTACATCTCCCAGGTTGTAGATATCAGCACGATTGGCCAGCATATCAGGAATCTGAAATTTATCTCCTGATTCAGTATATGGGTTTCCTGCCATCACCACGCATACTTTCTTCCCTCTGAAATCGTATGTTTTAGTCTTCCCCTTATATACGCCTTCTATTTTGCGCTGAGCATCACACATAGAAATAAATTTCTGTAAAAACTCAGGATTACAATGCTGGATATCATCCAGATAAATCATCACATTGTTACCCATCTCAAAAGAAAGATTGAGCTTCTCCAACTCTTCAGCTGATGCTGCATTTGGTGCATCTGCCGGATCCAAAGAAGTCACCTCATGCCCAATTGCAGGTCCGTTTATTTTCATGAAAACAACTCCCAACCTACTGGCGATATATTCCATTAAGGTGGTCTTACCATAACCTGGGGGTGAAATCAACAGTAACAGCCCCATTAAGTCTGTCCGTTTTGTTTCACCAGCAGTACCTATTTGTTTGGCCAGATTCGCTCCTATCAAAGGAAAATATACCTTATCAATCAACTTATTCCGAACAAAGGATGACAACACTCTGGGCCTGAATGACTCCAGGCGAAGTTCCTTCTTGTAGGTATCCGACAAATGTTTTTTAAGCTGCTGCAAACGCAGGTAAGCAGGAACCACATCAGAAGTATACTGATCCAGTTTTCCAAGAAAATCTGACAGATGAAAAGAATATTGCCCATCAGTGATCAATTCATGGGAGCCTTTGAATCCTTCAAGATCAGCAACAATAGCTATTTTCTTAACTCTTGTTTCTAAAAATGACTTGTTCAATATTAAGACCGCTACTTCATCAATATATGTAGACAATCCACTCTCGGATTCAGCAATGTAAGACCTGAGCCATTGACGGATCATTCTAATAGTTAGCTTAGGGATTTTGATAGCATCCAATGAACGCTGGAATTCCAAATCAGCCTTCTTACTCTTGAGGTGTTTAGTAAATTCCTGATATAGTTCTGCTGCTCCGGTGCTAATGGAAAAATCCTCACTGCTCAGCAATTCCTCAAAAAGGTAGCTTGCTGCATCTTTGTATTTGACCTGATGAACATAATAGGCCTCCTCGCTCAGTTTCAGCTCTTGCTCCAGGTCCAGTACAATATCCTCAAAATCACGATTGTTTGGGAATACAGAAAGCACCACAGCCGCTGCCCGAATCTGACGGACATATAAATCTCGTTTCTCTTCTTCTAAACAATTGGTCCAAAAGAAATTGGCCAGGGCACGACACTCCGGAGTAAACCTTATTACTCCAGCAGCCTGCGATAGCTCAATCAGCTTATTCAAGATCAGCAAAGTGTCAAACTCATGGATTCCCTTGACATAGCCCTCCTGATACCGAGAATTCATTTCCTTTTGGATAAATGTCAATTGCTCCTCTTCTGACTTCCCCTGGTACACTTCCAGGCTCTGACCTCTATCTTTTGCTGAGATTAGATTTCGATAGAGTTGATAAGCTAAAAATTCGCTTCGATAAACCTCAGAATTCTCAGAAACCAAAGATTGATCCCAGTAAACTCCCAGAGAGGTCAACTCTTCATTCTCAATCGGTTCAAAAAAGTCTGTACCAGCCAGGTGAAAGCAAGGAACTTTGTTCTTGATAACGATGGTAAGATCAAGTGCCAAATCATTGGTGTAAAATTTATGACCCCCCATCTGGAGGACATTTTCGCCATCAACGAACAATTCCTGACGATCCTTCAGCTGTCGTATGATATCTTCCTGAATTGTTTTGAGCTGACTAGCCAGATCATCTGCTTTTACTGTTTCGCCAATGTCAACGAGCTGCTTGACCACATTTCTAACCTTTTCCACCATGAGGTCTGAGGCAAAATATCCATTGATTTCGCCCTTGGTTTTGATGGTTTCGGCCTTATTTCGAACAGCTTTGAGAATACGTTCAGCTGATTGAAAAAGCTGGCTTGCTTTCTTATTGCGCTGTTCAGTAAGGTATACTTTGCGGCTTTCAAAAGCATTGTAAACCTCTTCTCGCTTTTGCGTAATTAAATCCAGAAAATCAGAAAACTCAGCAAACCTTCCTTCTAACTCCTCTACCTGAACAACAAGCTTCGTCAGATATTCTTCACATTGCTCCGGAGTATCGGAGATATCCAGATAATTGGTTACCGATTGCTCCAGAAGTTTGATGGTAGCTGAAAACTCCGCCTTTCCTTCCTCAAAAAGCAATTTCTTACGCTTGTTACTAAGAGAGCCCTTAGCCTGATTGTATCGGCCATAGATATCTGATATCTTTTCGATGATATCTGTGGTCTGTGTAGCATCAGTGATTTTTAGATTGCTAACAGTTTCTATCAGCAAGTCCAGCTCTTTGGCGATCTTATCTCCTTTGGCTAATAACTCATCTGCCAACACCACCTTTTCTACAGCCTCAATATTACTTTTTAGCTCATCCACTTTATCCTCAAATGGCTTCAATGCGTGTGCCTGCATCAAGAAACGCACACAAGACTCAGACACTGTATCACTTGCTTCAGACAACTCATCATTGAAGGTATCCAAGCGATCCTGATCTATGTAGCGGAGCTCTTTGGCAGTGATTATCTCACCTCTTACTTCACGAATCTTACTCAGAAGATCCACGTAAGCGTTGATTGTACCAAAAGAAGCTTTGGCTTTCTTAAGAATCTGCTGCTTTGCTTCAGCCAACTCCTCCAGCCTGCTAACGGAACTCTCCTGTATCTTTCTTACTTTTTCATATTCCCTAACAGCAGACTCAGCCACCTGACGAATTTCCGTCAGTGGAGCTCCTAAATCGAAATGCTCATCTGAAGCGCTTAGCCAATGATAAGTATCCAGTACATCCGTAGATTTCTTAATTACGTCGAGATACAAATCCGCATAGATATCTTCCCTGGAAAGCAGGTTGATTACGTCCTGACACTCAGCCATTGCACGAACGACTTCCTTATTCCCGATTTTTTGCAGAAATGAATCTGATGGTTGTTTAATTTGAAAATCAGGACTTGTAAATGGTGTCTGCCAAATCTGAATGGCATGATGTCGCTTTGGCTCTTCATCTGCTTTGAACAGACACATCTCACCATTTTCGAATATGGTGAAGCCATGACAGATAATCGGGCTGTCTACCGATTGAGTGATGATATTATAGTTCAGTAAAAGGTAAATACCTTCTTCTCTATTGTAAAAAACATAAATAAAATCTTCTCCATTGATAGATGTTATTCTTCTCTCAAAAAGCATGTTTTCGAGATCAATATCGAATATTTTGAATTCACCAGACTGGAGATAATACCCTTTGCTAAACATTAGCCCCTGATCATCAGGCAACAAAACACAGGATTCAGAAATTAAGTCCAGCCTCTTTACCTCCCGAAGCTTTTCATTAAAAATCAAGTATCTGTTCTCTTCCTGATATGGCCGGGCTTTGATTAAAACTATATTTCCAATCTCAGCGTAAGAGAATTCTGCATCAACAAGGGTTTGATCTTTATTGACCACATCTTCCCGGTAGATTCCCTGGCCATCTGCTGTATTATCCTCCACCTTTACTGTAAGGTCCCCACCAATGCATTCCACAAACACCCGGTCCTTAATGGAGACATGAGAGTGTGTTCCTTCGCGAAAATCATCCCTGGTGGTTTTAGTCCATTCAAACTCATGCTGTGGAGGAAACTTATATTCGTGATCGCTTCTGTTGTCAATGTAGATCAGCTCCTCTCCGTTCACCTGCCACTTAAAAGTCTTAACATCAGCAACATCTCTTCCAACGCGAAAAACCATGTGAACATAAGGTCCAGCAGTAGCAAACCTCAAAAACTTTGCATGCTTGTAATACTTATACAGCTTGCTGAAGTCATCCAGGAAAGTCTTGTCTTTTAGCAAATCTTCAACCTTGAGCTCCGCAAAAGTTTTGTCTTGCTGATACTGGTAAAAGCTAAAAACATCTCCAATGTGAACTTCACTACGCAATCCAACATGGACATTGTATCCAAAGAGAAGTTTGTCTCCAAAAGAAAACATATCCCAGGGAATACAATTATTGGATGTAGAAATGCGCTCTGTGGCCAGAACCTTGGTTTCTATGGTTCCAAAAACTGTTTTTCGCTCTTCGTTGAGAGCACCAAGGCGCTCCTTCAGAATTCCTGAATGATTATTTATTCTTCCTCTCAGCAGTTCATAAGTTCCTGCCTCAAGGTTTTGAGATTGATTAGACTCTTTTTCAGCCATGGTTGATTTGAGTATTGATGGACAAAGAAAAGATCAGATAGATCCCTCAACCTATTGAGGGATCTATTTAAGAAGGAATCAAAGACCTATCTTAGAGATAGGCTCATCTGTGATTCCAAGTGATTTGGCCACTTCACCAAGACGCTGAACCATAGATCGCTCATCGTCATTGGAAGATTTCTTAGCCATTTGAAGCAGAACAGTTGAAACACTGAGATTTTTCACATCTTCAGCATTCAAGCCAAACTGCTTGATGAAATCACTCATTCTTTCTTTGAAGTTGAAACCGCTTTCTGTTCCAAAAAAGGTGTCTTTAACCTGTGTTAACACCTCACTATTGCTCAGCATTTTATCCACAGCTTTTCCTTTGGTTATAGATCCAACTATCTGCTCAAAGAACATGGTCTCTCCACCTACGATATCAATATTTGCAGCTTTCAATGCTTCAGAAATCACCTGAGCCTGAGACAATGCAATCTGCTCCTGTACCGCGATTCTTGATAATTCGACTTCTTTATCTGTCTGCAACTTAAGTTTGAATTCTTCATGAGACTTGCCTTTTTCATCCAGTGCAGTCATTGCTTCAGCTTTCTGCTTGATTCCTTCAGCATCTGCTGCAAACTTCTCTCTCATAACACTAGCTTCTGCAAGACCTCTCTTCTCTTCAGCCTTAGCCATCAACTCAACCACTTTAGAATCAGACTCTCCTTTTTGGAGTGCTACACGAGCCGCAACATTTCCAAGTTTTTCATCTGCCTCTGCCTGAGCAAAGCCCTTTTCACGGATTCCTTTGGCTTCTGCCATTGCCTGCATTTCGATTACAGACGCAGCGGCATCTCCTTCTTTTTCACTTGCGGCAGCTTTGGCTTCCATCACCTGGGCTTCAGACATACCGATGGCAGCTGCTTCTGCGGCCTGGGCTTCCGCCAATGTTTTCTTGGCTTGAGCTTCATGAATGGCAGCAGTTTCCGCTGCCTGAGCATCAATTAATTTTTGCTTAGCCAGATGTTCTGCAGCTTGTTTCTTGGCTTCAGCATCTTTGATTTGTTTCACCAGTGATTCCTCTGCATCTTTCTCAGCAAGTGTGATGGCCACTTTCTTAGTCCTGTCTGCCTGAGCAATGGCCTCAATATCTTTCATTCGCTCTTTCTCTTCTACCACGGTTTTCTCGATAGAAACTCGCTCACGAATAACATCCTGAATATTCTTTCTTTCCTCTTCTACAGCTTTTTCCTTTTCAATCCTAGCTATCTCTACAAGTCGTTCTTTCTCGGTAAGCTCAAGAAGACGAGCTCTGTCTACTTTTTCATTTTCTACTGCCTCTGTCCGCTCTTTATTCTTGGCAGCTACCATCACTTCACGAAGTTTATTTTCTTCCGCAACGTTTAGCTCTTCTTCTGTCTTTATTCGAGCTCTCTCAGATTTCAGCCTTTCCTCTTCTTTGATTTTCAAAGTCTCTGCTTCTTCACGTGCCCTCACCGATTCAATCTCTTTCTTCTGACGTGCTTCAGCCTCAGCCTGCTGTCTCTCTAATTCCAGAATAGTTTCCCTGGCTTCAACATTCTGCTTGGTGAGTGTTTTTTCCTTTTCCCTTTCAATCTGATTAGCCTGAACCTTCTGCTTAGAGGTAAGGTCTATAATTTTCTTGATACCCTCTGAGTCCAGAATGTTATTCTCATCCAGCTCGGTCATTGGAGTTTGCTCGAGATAGTCAATTGCACAGTCATCCAATACGTATCCATTGAGGTCCGTACCAATGATATTTAGAATATCGCGCTTAAAGTTGTCCCTTCCGGTGTATAACTCTACAAACTCAAAGTTTTTACCTACGGTCTTTAGCGCTTCGGAGAATTTTGCATCAAACAAAAGCTCCAGTTGCTCATGGTTGGATGCCCGCTGGCTACCGATGGATTGGGCTACTTGCTTTACATCTTCCATAGTCTGATTAACTCTCAGGAAAAATGTCACCTTGATATCAGCTCTCATATTATCCTTACAAACAAGGCCCTCTCGGCCTGTTCGTGCGATAACGATGGTCTTGAGCGTGATATCCATAATTTCCAGTTTATGGATTACCGGAACTACAAACATTCCATTGAAGGATACTTTAGTTCCACCCATTCCGGTTTTTAACAATGCCTGGCCTTGCAAGGCCTTTTTATACATTTTGATGATGGCAACCAGGAAGCCAATGAATACTAATACACCGATGATCACGGCAGTATATAAAACTGATCCAGTCATATTAATAGAGGTTATAGTTGATAAGGTTCTACGTAGTATAAATTGCTATTTTTTTCATGTTCGATTACAAGTGCGGTCTCGCCCTTATTCACAGTGAATCCATCTCGAGTTTTCACAGATATCAATACTGATGTACCACTGACATTGATCTCCGCTTGGCTTTTGCGATCTGACGTAATGGGAAGTTTAGCCACACAGATTTTTCCCACAATATCTTTCACAGCTTCTGTCTCAGTTCTAACTTTTCGATAAAACAAGGCAAAAGGAATCGTGAGAAACTTGGCAATAAACAGGCAGAAAATCATGGAAGGAACCAATACGATCATTCCAGCTGCAAACGATTCAAAACCAAAGAGATCATTACCAATGAGTGTTACCACCCAAAGTGGGATGGTGTAAAACGTAAGAAAGATCATAAGTGGCAGCTGATCCAGATTAAAAAATGCAAGAACTGAGGTCAAGCCATCCACATCAAGGTCAACGTCCGAATCCACATCAATATCCAACGAATCGACATCAACTATTCCGACAACTACGATCAGCCAGTAAACAACAATGAAGATTAATAGAATAGTAGGGATAATATTTATCCCACTAAAAGCAAATTCGAGAAGCTCTTTCATAAGTTAAACATGTATGCGCTAGTGAAAAATATTTTTAAACAGGAAACCTGTGAGTTCGGCATGCCAAACCTATTCAAATATCACGATGAAGTTGATACCGACAACCTAAAAAAGTTAGGTTTTATTCAGCTTTATTTTCACCAAGCCTGGCTTTCATAGCAGCTAGCTCATCAGAAACTTTTGAAGAAGGCCCATCAAGGGCTTTGTCAATTTCATCATCAAGAGAATGATTTTGAACAGAAATATCTCCATAAGCCTCCGCCAGAGCCTCTTGCTGAGTTACTTTATCTTTCATGCGTTCAAGCATAGCGACTGTGCCAGAAGAATCGATTTGCGCCATCTGCTTGTTTGCTTTAGCAGAAGCCTCACTTACTTTCACCCGAGCTTTCAGGGTTTTCAATTCGTTTTCATAGCCGCTGATATCTGATCGCAGCTTTTTTATGGCTGCATCCAATTGGTTCACATTTTTATCAAATCGTTCTTTTTCAGCAATATTTGATTGCATAGCATTGATATACTCCTCTTTCTTTCTCAAAGCTTCAATCGCCAGACGGTCAGCATCACCTGAAGAAATCTCTCCTCTTTCTGCTTGCTCCAACAACCTCATTGCCTTGCTTTCATATTCCTGAGCTTTTGTCCTATTGGTTTCGTGATCGTCCCTGGCCCTAATCGCCAGAGCCTTTACTTCCGCCAGAGATTTCAAACTATTATCGAGATCTTCTTTCAAGTCACGAATACCTTGTTCCGTCATTTTAATCGGGTCTTCCAACTGGCCAATTGCTGAATGAGCCTCAGCTTCTCCCACTTTAAAAAGCCTATTTAAAACATTCATAGTATCAAATTTTAGTGTGATAAAATATTTATATACAGTTAATTGTATAATTTCCAAAACAGATGATTAAGTCATACAATTCATGAGTAATATATACGAAAGAATATGTCAATAGTTGTAGCTAAGCTCATATTTTTAGCATTTTTATTTTCACCTGAAAAAAATCAACAAACCATTATACCCACTAAAACAATTGTAATTGCGATTTATTCAGTAAAAAACTAGAGAGAGAAGGAAGCGTCTAATTTTAGCTTGAAGAAATATTTTAACTAGCTAATTATTTGAGAACAAGGAAAGAGGTACTATTCTCACAAATTGACAAGGTGAAATGAAGTGTATTATACAAACAAAAAGCCCAATAACTCTAAGAATCATTGGGCTTTGAAGAGGAATGAAATTCTTATGCTACTCTAACCAGACACTTTCTAATGCTATCTCTTGTGGCTGCATGACTTCTTCTTCTAAAAGACCAGGACCAATTGATATTTGCAAGGTTTCTACTATGGAAACATCAAAAGGAACATCCTCAGCTCGCTCAAAATAATATGGCAAAAATGACGGGTAAGGACGAGGCAAAGTCACCAGCTTGGTCGGCGCTAATTCATCCAATGAAATGCGATACTCTCGGGTTTTATGATCCAGAGTGATCACTTTCCCATAAGCCATCCCTTCCTTACTGATCAAGTTCACCTGAACCTTAGCTGAACGATTCATCAATGAATGCCCTTTGAAAACCAATATTTTTGCTTCCTTCAATTCACCAGTTCTACCTGCAAGCTTTTCTTTGAAGCAATAGCGCATGGAGTAATCGTAAACCGGATCTGCATCAGGGTTTTCAGGGTCCGGCTTAAACAATTTCTCCACTCTTAGCTGAAGCTCTCCTGCTCCTGGCTGGGCCAATGGAACCAACTTTGATCCTGGCGCCCATGGCCTGGAAACTTCCTCATCATCAGTCAATGCATTATAAAGATAAATTGGTGATGGAGCTTTAATGACATTCACCTTGTATGGCTCTGAATCAAAGTCCCAATCACCAGGGACAGCTTCAGTTCCTTCCGGATAAGTCTTGCCATTCACCTGCAAATAATATTTCAAAATACCTTCCTTGATATGCTCTCCGGAAATAGTTGCTGAGTAGCTGAAACCATGGCCTTTTCTCAACTCCACTTTAACCGGTGTCCAGCCATCGAAAGCCATCACCGTAGCTTGTTCAATTGGTTCAGAGTTTACAATCTGAACATTGATTGTGTAGTCCTCTCCAGCTGTGGAGATCTCTACTGGTTTGTGCAGTACATAAGCCATTTCGAGCGTTGATTCAGGAGCTTCAAATTCATTTAATCGGATGTTTTTCCATGTCTCCTCGCCAGTCAGCTTGCTCTTTACACCAGTCCTCTTTAACAGATAAGTTCCGGGCCAAACTTGAAAGGAACCATTTTTTAACAGAGGCTGGTAATCGTTTCCGGAATTAATCGGAGTAATCGTAAAATCATCACCCAAATCCTGCAGTATCAACTTCATGGTTCGCTCATTCCAGACAATCTCAGCAAGTTTTCTATCCAAACTGTTTCGTCCAAAGAGATTATCTACCCATACAGCGTCCGGTAGTACCTCTAATCGCCAGACACCTTTTTCTATCTTATCCAGAAAGTAAGCTCCCGTTCCGTCATATTTTACAACTGGAGAATTCCCCCAGCCGGCAATTTCTTTGAGTGTTTTCTCCTTTTTCGGAATCGTACTCGTGTGATTAGTGTAAAAGAATTTCTCTTCAGAGTTGAATTGCGCCAAATCCTCCTCATAACTCACCGAAAAATCACCAAAAGACCTATTATCCGGATACGCTCCAAAGTTTTTGTATCGAGGAATTTGATGAAAAACCTCTCCGGCTATTTTCAATGACAAAGCTTTTTGAGGCGCATAAGCCAGATTCATATAGTGCGTATTGTATTCAGTATTTGCATAAGCCAGAAACGTCGGGTCGTAGGCAAAATGAGTCGCCCATTGGATACCGGCTGCACGAAAGCTCCTCGCCATTGCCGGATAGATATATGACCTACCCACATCCGCTGCATCAAACTCATAAACCACTTTGGCAGCTTTCTGAAAACGCGGATTGTTGGCAAAAGGAATTTCATAGCGATCCACATTTGGCAGCAAGTTTCCCTGAAGTTCCTCTCCAGCACCCAAACCTGTCGGATACCACTGGAAAGTACCCCCTTGTGCTCCTGCATCGAGATAGGCATCCACCATGTTAATGCCGTGACTGAAATTGTAAAATATAGGCTTTTCACATCCGGCACTTCGCATTGCCGTAATCAGCTTGCTGATATATCTCGTCACTGAATCAGCCTGCTGTCGGTGATGCGGCTCGTTGCTTACCTCAAAACCCACAATGGCAATATCGTTCTTATATGCTTTGCCCGTGTACGGATTCACATGATTTAGAAACTGCGCCAAATAATTGGCCTGCGCTTTAATGGCATCTTCATTTGTCAGACAATCTCCCTTGCCGTATTTATGTGAAAATCCTGGAGAATAAGTATCACGCTCAGGCCACCCATTGCCCCAAAAAGCAATAGGCGTAATCAGCATTTTCATACCTCGATCCTGCATTTTTTTCAGCATAAAATCAAATGCATCTAAATGCTCATTATCAAGCAAATTACCCAATGTATCACTGATCTCCGTATCCCAGACGTGTACCCGATAGGCATCAAATCCCAGACGCGCAAAATGATAAATATCCTTTTCCATCTCAGCTTTCAAGTCGATACCAAACTTCTGAGCAGACCGATAAGCATGCGCAAAAGGTACTGTATAGTTGGCCCCAAAACCATACACTTCAGCCTTGGTTTCAGGCCAGCGCATCACACCTTTCCCATCAATATATACATCACCCTGCTGCGCATAGAGCATAGAAGCCCCGAAACCCAGCAGGAACAGGGTCCACAAAAACGTCCGTTTGTATCTCATCGCTTACCTAAAAAATTGCTTTTGTTTTTGATCAATTTGATGGTTTTCGAAGCTGGTTTTAAACCATCAGAACTAGCTGTTACAGTAACCAACCCTTCACTCTCATTGGCCTGAAGAATCATCTGACATTTGCCATTGAACAGAGAGCGTTGGCTTGCTTTGTCCGGCTCATGACTACTCGGATCACCATTCCCTACTCCAATGATCTCCGCATTACCATCAACAGCAAATCGGATCATGTTATCTGCCGTTGGCACCTCTCTTCCTTTCTTGTCCTGCACTATTACATTCATTATAGTAGCATCCTGTCCATCAGCCATGATCACTTTCCGGTCCGGAGTTAACACCACCTGATATGGCTTACCCGTGGTTTCAATCGCTTCTTCAAACTTGCGGCCATCTTTGGTAGCCACAGCTCTCAATGTGCCAGGTTTGTAAGTGACTTGCCAAACCAAATGGCTATTTCTTGGCATTTCTTTCTCACCCAAACTTTCTCCATTGAGAAATAACTCTACTTTGTCTGCATTGGAATTGACCCAAACATCAATGTTTTCTCCTTTTCTGTTTGGCCATGTCCAGTGAGGAGAAATATGCAAGACATCCTCGTCTTTCCACCAGCTTTGGTAGTAGTAATAGATATTTTTAGGAAACCCACATACATCCATAATTCCGAAATGAGAGTTGATATTTGGCCATTTGAAAGGTGTGGGCTCTCCACGATAATCAAATCCTGTCCAGACAAATCCACCTAGCAACCAGTCTTTCTCCGCAGCAATTGGCCACCAGTCTTCTGCCAGTGAAGCCCACCATGGATGATTCAAATCCTGATCCGACAAATAACCACGCACACTATCCACCTCATAAATGCCACGAGTAGTTACGGTACTTCCCATCTCTGTGCCGATCACCGGCTGATCAGGATGATCTCCATGATATGGCACCATCCCAAATTCCCGATAGTTAAAACCTCGTACAGGAATTACTTCATTAATTCCCTTGTAGACATTGGCCAAATCAGCTGCATAGGTACTGGTTCGCGTAGGATCAAGTTCTTTCTGCTTGGCCAAAAGAGTCAGAGCCAATCGCTTGCCAACACTGGTAGTTTGTACCCAACCTTCTTCATTGCCAATACACCATAAAAACACAGAGGGATGATTTCGATCTCGTCGGATCAGTTTTTCAAACTGGGTAAGATGCTCCGGACTGCTATTGAGTAGACGATTTTCATCGAGCAGTAGCATCCCCAAGCTATCGCAGGCTTCTACCAACTCAGGTGTTGGTGGGTTGTGGCTAGCTCGATAGGCTGTCACCCCAAGTTCTTTGAGTTTCCCCACACGGTAATACTGCAAATAATCAGGAAGTGCACTTCCTACTCCGGCATGATCTTGGTGCATGTTTACCCCTTGTATTTTCACTGGTTTTCCATTCAGGACCACACCTTGGTCTTTAGTGATCTCAATGGTACGAACGCCAAATTTTTCAGTAACCTGGTCAGTGATTTCATCGCCAGATTTGACCTGAACAATAACCCGATATAAATATGGATTGTCCAGATCCCAAAGTTTAGGATTGATCAATTCCAGTTGTTGAGTGACTATCTTTTTTCCATTCAATTCCAACGAAACATCCTCCCAATTCGAAGAAGTTAGCATGTTCCCCTTATTGTCTGTTAGATAGGCTGACACTTGCGCTTTAGATGATGCTAATGTTTCATTTTGAACAGTAGCTTCCACAGTCACTGTTGCCTTCTTTCCTTCAACAGAAGTGTAGACGAAAACTCCTCCGTCATTATCCAGGTGAATATTTTGGAACTTCTCTAACCAAACATGACGATAGATCCCAGCTCCTTCATAAAACCATCCTTCATATTGAGTGGCGTCTACACGAACCGTAAGGATATTCTTTCCACCAAAATTCACGTAATCCGTAATGTCATAGGTCACACCCATGTAGCCACTTTCATTATTACCCAGGTAAAAACCATTGAGCCAAAACATCGCGTCTCTAAAAACACCATCAAAGGTCACTGCCAATCGGGAACCTGAATCCAGCTTGCTGATCTCCAACTCTTTGCGATACCAGCCAATACTGGTTTCCGGAAAAAGACCTCCAACCGGTTTATACCCATGAGACTGTACATCAAAATTGTCCACCTCAACAAAAGGCAACTCTACAGCCCAGTCGTGCGGCAAGTCCAGTTGCCTCCAGGTACTGTCATTGAATTTCAAGCTCAAAGGTGTGTCTTCTGTTTTACCTGTTTTGGAAAAGATATTGGCAGTGCCAAACCCAAAATCCTTTTGAGGATCAGCGGCATGACCAAAGTGAAACTTCCAGTTTTTATCAATATTGATTCGCTCTCGTGGCGACACCTGGGCCATTACACCCAGTGAGGTCACCACAAAAAGTACGAAGAAGAAATTAAGTCGTTTATTCATTTACTTGTATTCGTGAGTCATGTAGTCAAAGCCTGTATTGGCATTGCCATCAAAATCAAAAAAGGCATTGTTTTCCCAGCTCGATCCTGTATTCCACAGATCCTTCATCTCGGAAGTGATCCAATCAGGTTCCCAATACACCAGGCCAGAGGCACCAGCATTTTTCAGACTTTGAGTGATATCTATCATTAATTGTTTCTGGCCTGCGGGAGTATATGGATAACCAGCTAATGGCGTATCGCTACCAAACAGGTTTGGATAACTGTCATCTCCAGCTGTGGTCCATGGATAAGCAGTCTCAAGAATGATCACTTCCTTCTTGAAGTCTTTCACAAATCCTTTAATCGTCTCCTCAAGATTTCCAGGCGAGACTGTGGTGTGCCAAATCGGGTAATAGGAAATGCCAATCATGTCAAAATCCTTCACATTTCCGGTATTTATGATCCCATTGAACCACCAGGAAATATTCTTTGGATCGGCCACATGTAAAAGCACTTTGGTGTCCGCTTCCACATCGCGGATTGCACGAATAGCACTATTTACCGCTGCTCCCATATTGGCCCAGTTGTCATCACATACATTTAGATTAGGAAAATCAGTATTTCCACCTGAAAGCATCATTCCACAGTTGGTCTCGTTCCCCACCTGCACCAACTCTGGCATCAGACCTTTTCCCTTTAGGTATGTGAGCACCCTATAGGTGTAATCATAAACAGAGTCGGCCAATACACTGATATCAGAAATATCCTTCCATGCGGCCGGAACCTTCTGACTAGCCGGATCTGCCCAAGTATCCGAATAGTGAAAATCCAACAATACATCCATACCCTGGTCCTTAGATTTTCGGATAGATTTTTCTACATCCAATAAGTCATTGTATAGTTGCGTTCCCTGATCGCCATAAACAGTTTTCGTCCAGGCAGGATTGTACCAAAGCCTGAAGCGTGCCAGATTAGCTCCTTTATCAGCAAAAATCTGGTACGGGTCCTGCACTGCATCACTCACTTTGTAAACCCCGCCATGATCCAGGATTTGATTGGCATACGAAAGATCAGCTCCGAAATAAAACTTGTCAACCACCACAGTGTCGCTTGTTTGGGTATTGGTTGGTGTTGTATTTCTAAGGTCATCTTTACAACCAAAAAGCACGAGCAATGAAAATATCAGAGAAGTCATTATTTGTCTTTTTATCAGCATATCAGTTTTATTTCATTAATGGCCGGCACTGAGTGCCGACCATATCAGATTACTGTGTAAGGTCAACAGATTTGTTGGCTAAATCAACCGTAACAGTGTACGTGCCATCCGTACCAACGAACTTGAAATTATCGTCATTGTCACCTGCGGCTTGCAACAGGTTACTTACTGTTCCGGTAAAATATCCAGCACTAAAGTCGTCAGTCCAGTTATCTACTTCCTGAAAGAACCTAAAGGTTTTACTATTAGAGAAAGTCACTCCTGTCGCCGTATAAACTCCATCCCCGGAAGTAGTAAAGGTTGGTGAATTAGCAAACAACCAACTCTGATCGTCACCCACCAAATAGAGATTTGCAGGGTAGCCTGAACCTGCTTCTACAGTAATTGTTTTGGTACTGAAATCAACAGTAATGGTATAAGTGCCCGTAGCTGCCAGGAATTTGAAGTTGGAATCATTGTCTGCATTATCTCCCAGATCGGCATCTATGGTTCCTCCATCAGCAAAGTAGCTGTAGCCATAATCACTATCCCAGTTATCCTTTTCTCCAAAGAAGCGGAAAATTTTGTCCTGAGTAAAATTCACTCCATTGGCCTTGAACTTGCCATTACCAAGATCAACAAATGTTGGAGAATTGGCAAAGTCCCAGCTTTGATCATCACCCACCAGGTACAAGGCTCTTGGATAAGCAGAGCCCGGAGTTACAGTGATAGATGTATCAACAAATGAAACAGTGATGTTATAATATCCGGTATCAGCCAGGAATTTGAAGTTGGAATCGCTATCGCCATTATCACCCAAATTAGCATCTACAGTTCCCTGAGAAAAGAAGCTGTAACCATAAGCATCGGTCCAGTTGCCGGATTCTTTGAAGAAACGGAAAGTTGCATTCTGAGAACACTTGACGGAAGTAGCTTCAAACACACCATCAGAAATCGCTGTGAAAGCAGGCGAATTATCAAAATTCCACTGCTGATCATCTCCTACCATATAAAGCGCTGATGGATATTGGGAAACCACCTCATAAGTAATCGTTTTGTCATTCAAAGAAACCGTAATGTCATAAGTAGCTGTAGCTCCTGTGAAGAGAAAATTGTCATCGTTATCTCCCTGGGTAAATTCGGCTGGTACATCAGTGAAATAAGAAAAGCCATATTGTGTAGCATTCCAATCAGCCTTCTCGAAAAAGCGGAAATTCCCATTATTACTCAGCACTGCCTGGCCTTCAAACTTACCTCCTCCAAGGAAAGTCAACTCAGCAGCCTGTTGCAAATCCCAACTTTGACCATCGCCAATTACAAACAGCGTAGGAAGTTCACCAGCTTCCATCGTGATGGTTTTGCTATTGAGGTTGATGGTCATTTTGAAAACACCATCGGTTCCATTGTAGAGGAAGTTGTCATCAGGATCTTCTCCACTTGCTAAATCGGAAGGGACCGTCTCAAAATCGCTGAACCCCCATTGCTTGGCATCCCAGGAAGCCGTTTCGAAGAAGCGAAATTTCTTGCCATTCTGGAACAATGCAATAGCTTCATAAGTACCAGGTCCGGTACTGGTCACTTCCAGGGCTTGAGCCAAATCCCAGTTTTGAACGCCACCGATTAGATAAATAGGCGGGAAAGTAGCCAGGTATGGAGTCACATTTACACTCAATTCATTGGATACAGCTGCATCCACATTTTCACTCACCGATGCACTCACTCTAAACAAAACTTTGGTAGCAACATCTGGTGGCAAGCCCATTCCCAAAAGCGCCGAGTTGATATCATTGATGGTTGGAGAAGCTTTTAGCGTCTGCGTAGTAACCAGCGCGACAGGATTCTCAAAACCACCGTCAACGGTGTCCATTTGCAAGGTATAAGTGATGGAAGCTTCAAACCCAAAATCAGCTGCTGACCATTCAAAAGCATCAAAAGCTTTGTCCCTTGTGTCGAAAGAAAGTGTGTAATCAGACTTACTCAATGCACTCAATGAAGGTGCAACGATATCTGTACTAATCTTAGTCTTGTTGACATCATCCTCACATGCTCCCATCACTACCAGAAGCACCGTGGTTAATATTGCAGTTATTATTCGATGTAATTTCATAGTTCGTAATGTTTAGTAACCAGGATTTTGCTTCAGGTTTGGATTGATACTAATCTCATTGGTTGGAATTGGGAACAGGTCTCTGTAGCTATCCGTAGCAGCACCTGCCTGTACTTTGCCTTTCCATGGCCACACATATTTTCCACCCGTAAACACTCCAAAGCGAACCAGGTCAGATCTGCGGTGCCCTTCCCAGAAAAGCTCACGAGCTCTCTCATCCAGCAAGAAATCTAAAGTAAGATCACCATCTGTAATATTGCCTGAAGCATCGCCATAAGCTCTTTGTCTCACTGCATTTACTAAACTCAAAGCTTTAGATCTTGAACTGCCTGTACCTCCTCGCAATACTGCTTCAGCATACATTAAATAAGCATCAGCCAGTCGGAACATCGGCCAGTCTGTATCTACAAAAACCGGTTGATTGCTATCAGAAAGCGAACCGTCCAGCTTGCGATTTCTGAATTTCGTAATGGCGTAACCATCAGTGAACACTCCTATATCATTGATTTCAAGGCTCTGACCATCTGTCCAGAACAATGCTCTGGTGTCATTGGCCATGTCAAACTTGTTGACCAGTGCAGAAGTAGTTCTTAGTCCTGCCCATGCTTCCCCTGTTCCAATTAAGTCCAATGCTGGCATAGAGCCACCAACTTCCGCATGCAGCACGTAAACCATTCCTCCATAGGACTGAGTCTGGATTCCATCATAAGTGATTGGGAAGATCATTTCCGGACTGGTATTATTATCAGCAGAAAAATTGGCCAAATACTGATCTGATAGCGTATATCCGGCAGCCAGAAGTTTATCTAGTACAGCAATGGCTTCTGTGTATTTTGGCTGACCAATGTACACTTCTGCATTCAGGTAAAGCTTCGCCAAAGTCATCCAGGCTGCACCTTTGTCAGCACGACCATATTCGAAACGTGGCTCTCCGAGATCACTTTCTATAGCGATCAATTCAGACTCTACATAATCGAAAAGATCCGCCCGGCTAATCTGCTTTGGAAAATACGCACCTGGAAGATCCGCTTCTGTCACATAAGACATGTTACCAAACATGTCAATACCATGACTGTAAGCAAGCGCTCTTAGAAATCTTGCTTCTGCGTGGAATTTCTTGATGTCCGGATCGTCATTGCCTTCTGTCACTCTGATAAACTCATTAGACAATGCCACTGTATACATGATTCGCGTATAGATCGCCGAAACAAAAATGTCTGTAGCCGTCCAGGTCTGATAATGAAAATCCTTAATAGTCGCGTCATTCCAGGAAAGCACAGCTTCTTCAGTAGTCAACTCCTGGCAGTTCCAATACTGACGCAGATAGTTTCCAAAACCTTCATCTATACCTTCAATATCTGGCTGGCCGTAGGGGCCTTGCTGACCACTCAATGCAAATGTGGCATATAGCTTTGCCAAACCTTCTTCATAATCCGTTTTGGTCTTATACACCACATCCGCAGTGGTAAGGTTCGGATCAATCGGTTGTACATTTAAGTCATTCACACAACCAGACAGCATGATCAAAGCAATCAGTGAAATAGTTATATATCGTTTCATATCCGTTTTGTGCTTTTGATTAAAAATTAAAATTCAAACCCAACAAGAAAGTGCGTGGACGAGGATAGATGTTGTTATCTATCCCGTTTGTAATCTCAGGATCCAATCCAGTGTATTTGGTGATCCAAAGTGCATTCTGAACCGTGAGGCTCAAACGCATATTCATATCCGGAGTAAAATCCAGCGTATAGCCCAAACTGACCATGTCAAGCTTGAAGAATGATGCATTCTCCACAAACATGTCTGACCAATATTGTGGCTGAGAACTTGTAAATCCTCTGTCTACAGCATTCTTAGGAATATTGGTAAAGTATCCCGTACTCACGTACAAACCACCAAGTGTTGATCCTGACTGCACGTTGTTATACACATAATTTCCAAGGCTCAGTCGACTGGAAAATGCAAAGTCAAATTGCTTATAGTTCATTCGTGAATTGAATCCCAACAACACTTTCGGGTTCGGATTATGATAGTGGTACTTATTGTTGGTGTTACTGGTCACTTGACCCGATTCTCCGGTTCTGTTGACATATAGTCCTTCGATTGGGTTTCCATTGTTATCATACACCTGCTGATACACATAAAATGAATTCACAGGATAGCCAACAGTGTTGATCTGTACAGTATTCCCCACTCCACCAGTTATATAATTGGTAGATGGCTGGCCCGGATCATTGGGATCGTCCACAAGCGTAAGTCCCTTGATGATATTGTTGTAATGTGTCAGGTTAAAACCAGCATTCCAGGTAAAATTTTTCTTGCTGATTACTACTCCATTTAGTGAAACCTCTGCTCCATCACTGGTCATGGTTCCAACATTCGTTGTGAGTCGGTTAGAGAAATTACTTCCTCCAGGAATCGGCACATTGTTGATCAAATCCTTAGTGTTTCTGTGGAAGACTTCCACTGATCCGTAAAACCGATCTTTGAAGAATCCAAAATCTATACCCAGGTTGTAAGTAGTAGTTTGTTCCCACTTGATGTTGGCATCATATGGATCAGGTCGTAATGTATGATAGAACTGGTTTCCAAACTGATAAGATGCCCCGTTGATACTTCTTCTGTATATCGGCAATGCAGGGTAATACGGATTGGAAACATTAGAAATATTCTGCTGACCTGTCACTCCTATTCCTCCTCTGATTTTCAGGTTAGAGATTACCGGCACAGCCTTCAAAAAATCTTCTTCAGATAATCTCCATGCCAAAGCGAGCGATGGGAAAATTCCCCATTTGTTTTTACCCTTAAATCTTGAAGAGCCATCATCTCTGATAGAAGCTGTCAGTAGATATTTCTCATTGAGAATGTAGTTGAGTCTACCAAAGAATGAGATCAGGTAATTCTCATTTTTGAACCTGGTATTATTCCTGATCAGCGTGCTATCACCATTTGTATCAAAATTGGTCGCTCTGTCAAAAGTGTAACCTTCGCGTACCCAATGCTGCCAGGTATGACCAGCTGTAAATTCAATATTGTGTACACCAATCTCCTTTTTATACCTCAGGTAAAAGTCCATGAGTTTAGAGGTGTTGTTGGCAGTGTAGTCCAGCAAACGGCCATTACCCCCGGTATAGTTTCTGTAAGTCCAGGTAGATCCTGGCAATGCATCATCCACGCCTGTAGTTGACGACTTATCCAAACCCACATTGAGCGTAGCACTTACACTTGGCAAAAATGGCAAGGTATAGTCCATCTTCATGGTACCAATGAATCGGTCCAGATTGGCCACATTATTTCGCAGATTCAATAGCGAAACCGGATTACTGATAAAAGTGATTGGCTGTCCACCTGCATCCAGGTAAGTGAAATATCCACCGTATTCGCTGTTTCCACTATAAACAGGCTGGGTTGGATCATAGCTTACTGCTGATCCCACAGCTCCCGGATCTCCAAAATTGGTCTTGGCAAAAGACTGCTTGGCACTCAAGTTGACCTTAAGGTTATCGTGCAGCAATGATGGATTTACATTCAATGAAAAACTGTGACGCCTGGTATAAGTCGTCTTCAGAATACCATTTTGATTGGTATAACCATAAGAGATTCTGTACGGAATCTTAGCCAAACTTCCCGAGCTATTGAAGTTGAGGTTTTCTGAAATTGCATTTCTAAAGATTTGCTTTTGCCAGTCTGTATTGGCTGAGCCCAGTTTTGAAACAGCAGCGTCATTAAGGCCGCTAAAGCCCTGACTATTCAAGCCAGTTACCAGATCTCTGTATTCATTTCCATTCAATACATTGACATAACTAATTGGAGCACTGAGGGAAGTCTTCATATCCAGATTGAACTTAGGCTTGCCCTTCTGACCTTTCTTAGTGGTAATGATGATCACACCATTGGATGCCCTTGAACCATAAATCGCTGTTGCTGAAGCATCTTTCAATACTGTGAAAGATTCGATATCATTTGGATTGATCGTGGAAAGAGGGTTTGAGGTACCAGTCACATTGGTATTGTCTATAGGAAACCCATCCACCACTATTAGCGGGTCATTACTGGCATTCAATGAAGCGCCACCTCTGATACGGATGGTAGCTCCTGATCCTGGCGCACCACTGTTGGTAGAGACCTGCACACCTGCCACTCTACCTATCAGTAAGTCCTGAGGAGAAGTCAATACGCCTCGGTTAAAATCCTTAGCATCTAACTTGCCAACGGCACCAGTCAGATCCTCCTTTTTTGTTTGACCATAACCAATCACTACGATCTCAGATAGCTCGGTCAGATCAGGGTTTAGTTCTACCTTAAGAGTGGTCTCTCGTCCGACATTGATTTCCTGAGTTTGAAACCCCACAAAAGAAAAGGTAAGCGTTGTGCCTTCCTCTGGAATAGAAATAGCAAAAGAGCCATCAATATCTGATATGGTTCCATTACTTGTTCCTTTCTGGAGAATACTCACCCCGGGAAGGCCACTTCCATCTTCAGTGGAAACGACCGTACCGGTAATCCTGCGCTGTGCCCAAAGTGCAGTCACCAGACCCATCGCAAAAAAGATTAGTAAATACTTTCTCATAAATTCTACTTTCTAAATACTATTCACATTGATTTTTAGGTCATTAAAATTAGAAGTGTGCTGGTTACGCCTATATCAATGATCCTACAGAAACTATCACAAATCTTACATCACTTAAAAAAATGCGAAATTGAGCTCTAAATGGCTTCTTTTTTTGACAATTTAGTGAAGTAGTGAGGTCCGAATTATGATTTTAATGAGGTGAAAAAGTGAGATTGCCATCCCTTCATCGTTTGTTTTTAGCGCTGACATTCTTTTCAGTGATCAACTGCGAATTGCTTGCAGATGCGGAATCTACATTCTTTTCCAATCTTTCCATTCGGGATGGACTTCCATCCAACATCATCGCTTCCATCACCCAGGATCAGCAAGGATTTATCTGGATTGGTACAGGAAGTGGACTGGCCAGATATGATGGCTATCATTTCAAAATTTTCAAGCGATCAGAACAGGAGAACTCGCTTCCATCCAACGAGCTCAACACATTGTTAACTGTGGGGGATTACTTGTGGGTGGGAACCTGGAACGGCCTCTGTAAGATCCAAACCCGAACTTTTGAGGTTACCCGAATAGACCTTGGAAATAATAAAGCGATCAGAGCCTTATATAAAGGTACGGATGATAATCTCTGGGTCGGCACTGGGAATGGGCTGATCAGATATCACACCCAAGACAATAGTTATGAGCTCTTTACTACTGAAAATAGTGGCCTGAGTCATAATACTATAAGAGTGATCAGTGCTGATGAAAACAATGTGTTGTGGGTGGGTACTTATGATGGCTTGAATCGCTTCGATCAGAAGTCCGAAAAATTTACAACCGTCCCTCTGAAAGCAATCAAAAACCCATCTGCTAAAAATCACCTCATACTTGACATAAAACCTGCCTTCAAAAACAAATTTTGGATTGGTACTGAAACAGGATTGTTTTTGCTGGATATCTCTACTGATGAAGCCACACTTTTTAGCGAAGAGGAATTCAACTTCAGCAATGAAGTCATCAAATGCATCTATCCGGCGGAAAATGGAGACCTCTGGCTAGGAACAGACTTTGGCCTTAATATTTTCAATCCACAAACCGGCAAGAATACAACACACTTTCACAATCCTCAGCTGCCTTACTCCATTGCCAATAATGTGATCTGGCAGATTTTTGAAGATCATAGTGGGATGATCTGGCTGGTCACATCCAATGGACTCAGCAAAATCAACAAGAACGAGAGTTTTTATGATTACCGGGAGGTGTCTTTGGAGGTGGGAGATTTGCAAATTGGCAATCAGGTGAAAACCGTGCTTGCTTGCAAAGACGGTTCCTGCTGGTTCGGCACCCAACGCGGAGTTGTGAAAATTGATTCAAAATCTGAAACCAAAGAAGTTTTTGACACCTCTGCTTCAGCAGATCATCAGCTTCTGCTCAATAATGTTTTTGCACTTGCTGAAGATTCTGAAAGTAAAATCTGGATAGGGACAGCCGGAGGAATCAACATCTGGGATCCGGGGCTTCAAAAAATGCATTCCATATCATCAAATTCCAGCAACGGACTTACTTCCAACTATATTGCTAAGTTCGCCCAGGGACCAAAAAACCAAATGTGGGTGAGTGCCTGGGAAGGTGGGGTGTTTAAAATTCAGGGTGAAGTTCCAAATCTAAAATTCACTCCAGTACCTGGGCTGGAAGGTTCTGAAAAGCTTGTTTTTGGAAATGATTACCTGTGGGCTGTCACTTTTGATGAGCTCTATAGAGTAGATCCGGTTTCACTGGAAAAAACTCATATCTCAGCATTTAGTGATGCCTCTAAACATCAGATGATTTACTGTCTTTATTATTCTAAATCGGGTGAACTCTGGGCTGGTACTCACAATGGGCTGGTAGCATATGATCCCAAATCGGATCAAGGTACATTTTGGGAAATACAAAACGGAAGCGACCTGGTAGTCAGCAGTATTATTGAGGATGAAACCGGTAATATTTGGAGTACGTCCAATACCTCTCTTCAGAAGCTAACCACTCCAAACAGGAAATTTGAAATATATCCGTTGGATGAGGGATTGCCACTCAAAAGCTTTTATTATGGATGTGCAGCTCGAGCGCCTAATGGAGACATTCTTTTCGGTGGTGACAATGGCTACATTACTTTCTATCCAGGCAGGGCACATCCGGCTAGTTTCACTCCGCCGGTTTATATCACTTCACTGGAAGTAAATAATCAACCAATAAACATCGAGGAAAATCGGACAAGCGGTTTGAAAATGTATCAGGATATAGCTTTCACCAACCAGCTTACACTTGACTATTCTCAAAGATCCGTAGCATTCGAGTTTAGTAGTCTTCACTACTGGCAGCCTCTGATCAATGTATATTCCTATCGGCTTGAGGGATTGGAAAAACAATGGAATTATGTCTCCGGAACTAAGAATTTTGCGGTCTACAGCAGCTTGCCTCCAGGCACTTATCATTTTCAGGTCAAGGCTACCAATAATTATGGTGTAGAAAGCAATCACATGGCCAGCCTAAAACTCACCGTAAAACCCCCACTTTATCTGAGCTGGCCTTTTATTGTTCTATATTTTATTGTGGCTGGTGGAATGGTTTTCTACGCACTCAGATTTTATTCTGCCAGAGTCCATTTGAGTAATGAACTGAAGATTACCAGAATGGAAATAGCGCACGCAGAAGAAATCGAGCAAACCAAAGAGCAGTTTTTCACCAACATTTCTCATGAACTTCGAACACCAATCAGCTTGATCTTACCGCCTATCCATGAAGTGCAAAAACGTGGCAAGCTGGACGCTGAAAGTAATCAACTGATTGGTTTGGCTGAGAAAAACTCGATCCGACTACTCAGGCTGGTCAATCAAATACTGGACTTCAATAAGCTTGAAAACGAAACGCTCCAGATCAAAGCATCGCCTGTTAATCTGATAGCATTTTGCCATGACATTTTCCAGTTGTTTACTGATCAGGCACATCGTCACCACATCGATTTCACTTTTCACTCGCCCATCGATCAGCAGGATGTATGGGTAGATAGTGAAAAAATCGAAACAGTGTTATTCAACTTATTGTCAAATGCTTTCAAGTTTACACCGGAAAATGGCACCATCACCATGTCCATTGACCTGATTGCTGCTAATGAAAACTTTCCTGAAGGCAGCTTTGAAATCAAAGTAGATGACACGGGTATAGGAATTTCAAAGGAAGACAGCTCACATATTTTTGAGCGGTTCTATCAAGCCAAATCAGGCAAACGAAAGGAGTCCAGCAGTGGTATTGGACTCACGCTTGCGGCAGAATACACCAAGTTACATCATGGACAAATCACAGTGAGCAGCGAAATAGGTAAGGGAACTACATTTACTATTCAACTACCTTTAGGCAAAAGTCATTTACCCCCAGAGTCCATTCATGAACATATTCAAGAACCGAACACGATTACGACCCGCCCAAACACATCACAAAATCACGCTCAATTCGAATCGAACTTATCTCCTGACAAGCCGCTCCTATTGATTGTAGAAGACAATGATGATATCATTGAATTCATCTGCAGCAGCTTATCACATCAATACAATTTCGTTGTAGCTGGGAATGGTGAGGAAGGACTCATCAAAGCAGAAAAGTTCATGCCCGAACTCATCATTTCAGATATCATGATGCCTGTCATGGATGGTCTTGCCCTGTGCGACAGAATTAAAGGCAATCCAAAGACCAGTCACATGATGGTGATCCTGCTAACGGCAAAAAGCATGGCCGCCAACAGGCTGGAGGGCATCAGGCGCGGAGCAGACGTTTACCTGACCAAACCCTTTGAAATAGACCTGTTGGACGCACATATTTCCAACCTACTGAAGCGCAAGCATGAACTCACCAATTACTTCCGTAATGAGCTGATCACCAATAACGATCAACCCGAAGAAAAAGACAATCAGGATAATCGATTTTTAAAGAAAGTAATGGATGTGATTGAGGCCAATGTCAGTGAGCCAGAGTTTACCGTAGGGGACCTGAGTCAGGAAATTGGGATGAGCAGTACGCATTTGTATCGCAGACTCAAAGCGCTGACTAACCACACAGCACAAGACATCATTAAAAAATATCGACTGAAAAAGGCGTCATTGCTATTGCAGAATAATGAAGGAAATGTATCAGAAACCATGCTGAAAGTGGGTTTTTCGAGTTTATCTTATTTCTCGAAGTGTTTCAAAGAAGAATATGGCATGACACCAAAGGAGTTTCAAAAACAACAAAACACACCGGAGAAGAGCCCAACAGAAAAGGCATAAAGCGAGACCCAATATCTTTTGATAATTTTTTCATGGTTCACTTGTCTATTGTCAGTATTCACTTATTTTTGCGTTCCAATTTCACCAATAGCACACAAAAGAGTATGCTTAGAAATAGGAAACGCAGCATCTTTCAGATGTAAGACTACAACACAGAGGAGTGGCAGAGTGGTCGAATGCGGCGGTCTTGAAAACCGTTGTACCGCGAGGTACCGGGGGTTCGAATCCCTCCTCCTCTGCAAAATGAAAAGGCTAGTATCAACAGATACTGGCCTTTTTTATTTTATATGGTTTGGGGTTCGAATTACCGGAGGGGGTTTGAAATGAAGCGAAGCGAAATTCACGAGGGGTCAAGCGCATGCCCGTGTGTATGAGTAATCCCTCCTCCCTGCCTTCGGCATGCAGGCTCTGCTTTTAAGAAAGCTCGACATTTGTCGGGCTTTTTTCATTTATAGCCTTCTATCATTTAGTGACTTCAAGGATTATCAAAGTTTGGGATCAAGCAATATTTCTTTGGGAGATTGTATTATTGAAAGACACTTGGCTATTCAAGCCAAAACCTCAGAGGACTCTGAGGGAACAGAGCCTTTTAACACAAGAAGCTAAATGTTAAACAATCTTTAGCTTGGAGCTTTAAATCAAAATATTCTACCAATAGGTTTTTGAGAAAAAGAGGGGCAGCAAAATGTTGCCTTCTCTCTGCTTTCCCCGCGTTCTCTGTGGTTTCTATCTATTAAAGAAAGATGAATTGACGTTTTTCAAGATACACCACAAGTTTTCGGATTGGTTCCTGAAATCCACTTTCATTAGTTCAATGGTATCCATATTTACTGGAGATTGAACTGCATCAATTTTACCTAATGCAATTATTTACCTTTATTCTATTACAAGAATCATTGAATTTTACCCTTATTTTGTTACATAAATAGTGTAATTTTACCCTTATTTTGTTACATGAAATAACAATTGGAGTTCCAAAGAGAAATATTACAGCATCTGAAAACCTGGAAAAATGATTCTGGAAGAAAACCCATGATCCTTCGTGGAGCCAGGCAAGTTGGAAAGACTACAGTAGTTAAACAGTTCGCCAGATCATACAATCAATTCATTCAACTCAATCTTGAAAAGCCACAAGACAGTGACTTCTTCGAAAAACATCATGATGTAAAAAAGATCGTTGCAAGCCTATTTCTTTCCAATAATCTGGCTGAAGATTTCTCAAATACACTCCTGTTTATTGATGAAATTCAAGAACAACCGAAAGCCATTCAGTTACTCAGGTATTTCTATGAGGAATTACCTGAGCTTCATGTAATTGCCGCAGGATCCTTACTTGAATTTGCAATGGGGGATGTCAAAAGCTTTCCTGATGGAAGGGTCTCATATATGTACATGTTTCCTCTGAACTTTGAGGAGTTTCTTGCTGCACGAGGCAAAACACGTCTTTTAAAGGAAATGACCACTGTTCCAATAAATGAAATTGCTCAAGATCCACTCATGGAGCAGTTTCATGAATACGCCATCATCGGTGGAATGCCGGAAGTGGTGAAGCGCTTCCTGGAAAATAAGAACTTGTTAAACCTCCCGGCTGTTTACGAAAGCATTTGGAGTACCTATAAAGATGATGTGCAGAAATATGCAAAAAACAAATCTGAAAGAAGAATTATCATCCACATTCTAAACACTGCGGCACCACAACTGGATCAGAGAATAAAATTTCAACATTTTGGAAACTCGAACTATAAATCACGGGAAGTTGGAGAAGCGCTGCGAAGGCTGGATGACGCCAGACTTATCCAGCTCATATATCCAACCACCAGCATGAATACTCCCATCCAACCTGACTATAAAAAAGCTCCAAAGTTGCAGTTTTTAGATACTGGTCTGGTGAATTATGTTCTAAAAATACAGCCTGACCTCCTTGGAATGGATAACCTTAGTGATGCTTACAAAGGAGCCTTAATTCCTCACCTCATCACACAACAAAATATTTCCAAACAAATATTCACAGCCAGTAAACCAAACTTTTGGGTAAGAGAAAAAAATCAATCCTCTGCAGAAGTAGACTTGGTCATTCCTTACAAAAACCTTGTAGTCCCGGTAGAAATTAAATCTGGTAAAACAGGCAAACTCAAATCCCTTCATCAATTTATAGATGCATGTGATCATCCATATGCTGTAAGAATGTATTCAGGACAGATGAAAGTGGAAAGGCACTCCACTCAGAAAGGCACTCCATTTTTATTACTGAACTTGCCTTATTTTCTAGGAACCAAACTCACAGAATACATTTCTCATTTTGTGGAAAACCACAACCTGTAAGATTGTCAACTCTAACCAAACCCCGAACCACCTTTCCATTTATGATGTTGTAATTGAAATATTCCACCGGAATGGAAGAAATGAGCACATCATCACTGCTAATTCTGATTTGGGCTTCTCTGGCTCATGGTGTGCTTTTTATCGGTCTGGTCTACTATATTCTCAAAAGCAAGGGCAAGCGAAAACAATACATTGCTACATATGATAGCAATAAGATGAAATTTGAAGATGGGCCGCTTTTAGAATTGCCAGAAGGAGTAGATCCTCCCAAAAAGCAAATTGAATGAATTCATATTTCACACTAAAAGTGATACTGCAATTCTTAAGTTGATTTGTATTTACACGTAATTTCAACACGGTTAATTTTACTTTTCAGAAAGAGACAAAACAATTATGCAAAAAATACAAGGTGACATTGTTAAATGGGGAATTATTGGAGTGGGTGATGTCTGTGAAGTGAAAAGTGCTCCCGCAATGAACCTAATTGCTCATTCAAAAATAGAGGCAGTGATGCGACGTGATGCAAAAAAGGCAGGAGACTATGCAAAGCGTCATGGAATCTCCAAATGGTACAGCGATCCAGATCAGCTGATTAGCGATCCAGATGTGAATGCCATCTATATCGCCACTCCTCCCAATGCCCATTTGGAATATACGCTCAAAGCCGCTGTGGCAGGAAAACCTGCGTATGTAGAAAAACCAATGGCCAGAACTTATGCCGAGTGTCAACAAATGGTGAATATCTGTGCAAAAGCCGACGTGCCACTTTACGTAGCCTATTACCGCCGTGCTCTGCCCAATTTCCTGAAAATAAAATCACTGGTTGATGAAGGCGTCATCGGAAAGGTAAGAATGGTGGAGGTACGTATGCACAAGCCACTGTCCCCAGACATTATCACACATCAGGAAAACCACTGGCGAGTGAATCCGGAGGTTTCCGGTGGCGGATATTTCTATGACCTGGCCAGTCACCAACTCGATTTTCTGGATTTTCTTTTTGGGCCTATTGTTAAAGCTTCCGGATATGCCTCTAACCAAGCCAATCAATATCCGGCAGAAGATATCGTCACAGCAAGCTTTGCATTCGAATCAGGAGTGCATGGCACAGGCAGCTGGTGTTTTACCACCGGAAACGATAGTGACAAAGACATAACTACCATTATTGGCGAAACTGGTGAGATCAGTTATAAAACCTTCGGAAGTGGTGAAGTTCTACTTATAAAAGACGGGCTGGAGGAAACTTTCACTTTTGATCTGCCAAATCATATCCAGCAGCCATTGATCCAGCAAGTAGTAGATGATTTGCTAGGGAAAGGAACCTGTGTGAGTACCGGCATCAGTGGCGCCAGAACCAACCGGGTGATGGAATGGATGACCAACTAAATTTTCCCTTCCAGTAATTGACTGGTAGTCAGTGTTTTCAAAATTATTAAGCTTATGGGGGTTACCATTTAAAGAGTTCTCGTATTTAAATGCAAAATATTCTTGTAATATTTACATTTTAAAACCAAAACCAAGCTTTAGTATGAAAACTTATTCACTCAGAGTCTATCTGTGCATGGGCTTATTTGCTCTTGTCATAGGTGGGTCTCTATCGTCATGTTCGGCCAATAAACCCAGAAGTGCGTGGATGGATCTGCCGCATGCAAGACACCTTGACCATAACAAGGGCAACCAATCCCGGCAGCATATGAAAAACGCGGCTCACGCCAATCGATATTAATCAGTCAAATATCAGGAAGGGACTCAAAGAGTCTCTTTCTTTTTTAATGCGATTACTCATTCTTATTGAATCATTGAAACCGCAGAGACCACAATGTCAACAGAGTCTCAACCATAGGTTGCTTCTCATTTTCTCAGAGAACTATAAAGCGGATCCATCAAAGTGGAAGTTTGAAAGAATTAGATTCAAAAAACACAATGACTTAATCTATGAACCTGAGTTCGATTAAAAAAAGCTCTGATTCCTTTGAGTTCTCAGAGGTTTTCCTTTCTCTATTTCTGCCAAATCAAGGAAACGGTTGAACCCATTTAAAACACAATTGTTTATTCCTACCAGTAGGCCGGCATTCGATCATCTTTCCAGTTCCACCATTTTAGTAAACCCGGATCTCGATTTTCCGGTGGAGTTTCAGCAAAATAAATGGCACACCGAAAGGTGTACAGCAAACATCTGTCTTGCACACATCCCACCAGCGCATTAGACTGATCAAACATTACTTCGGGATTTTTCCCCTTGAGATCAGTCACTTTCCTGATTCCAAGATCCATCAAATCCTGAGCGATAGATTTCCCTATTCCGGGGATTATCATCAATTCTTTAACAACCGGATCAATCATCATCTGAGAATTTGTATCTGAAGCCGAAAACTTCCAGATCTCCTTGTACAAAATCAAGGTCTTCCGATCTCTCAAAACCGAGTTTTTCATACATCTTCCAGGCCCCTGCCATGGATTTGGTAGTATGAATAATCACTTGTTCAAGTCCGGAATCTCTGGCCCTGGAAATGCACTCTTGAGTCAGGAGCTTACCCAAACCCATTCCTCTGGATTTTGGACTTACTCCCAGCAATCGAAATCCAGCAGCATTTTTCTCTTGCGTCGCAGTTCCTCCGGATCCATAGTACTTCATATCATCGAAATACACCACTCCTCCCAGGAGCTCACCTGTCTCAGAAACAGCCACAATTAGATCAGTTGAAGGTTTATCTGCAAATTGGCCAATGTTTCTCAGCATCTGATAGTAAGCTGGTTGTTCGTCAGGTTTTGGAAAACCGTCAATACCTGCATACACTTCCACCAGAAGTTCTCCAAGTGTCTGGCATTCTTCTTTCCTTGCTTTGCGAATGGTAACCTTCTTACTCACGTCTCAAAAGTTTCGGTGTATAGTCGGGAATAATCTGACATAAATGATTCTCCATATGACAGATATAATCATCAATCCAAAACCTGAGTGTCGGCACTCCACCTTGTGGCATTGCTGTATAAAACGGAGGCTTAAGGTTGTGCTTGTTCCTTGGCAAATCCAGCACCTCCTCAGAAATCTGATCGATAATTCTGGCCATTTGCTGATTCAAAAGTATGAATAGAGAAATGGTGTGTTTCCAATCGGCATTTGCATAATTCTGAGCTTCCACCCAAAATTCCTGTGCATATCCTTCGATCATAAAATCATCTGTTTGCTGCGCATGAATAATTCTGCCAATATTGTTAATGGCAGAGTCTACGAGATGTCCCACAATCTGAATCTTACTCCACTTGCCCGGAGCTTGTGGAATTTTACTTACCTCATAAGAATTAGCTTCCAAAACAGGAGTTATCGATTGAATGATCAAGAGCAGTAGTTGGGATTGATTCATAACTTACAATTCAAATCACATAATGTGTAGTATTCTCACACTTGCAAAGTGCAACAAAACAGTCATAAAGATATATGCTCCAATTCAGAATTTTAGTCCTACTTTGTCATCTTAGCCTTTTACCCTTTAATTCCCTAAAGGGAAAGGCAAAAAATCAATTTGGCTCCCTTCATCCCGATAGCTATCGGGAGGGTAAAACAAATTGATTTTCTAAGATGACAAAAAGTAGGATTAGAAATCCTGGCGTCATTTCATGACCTTAATCAGGACTGCCATACGGATCAGTGACTTTAATCATTTTTGTGCTTTTCTACAGATTTCCTCCAGAATCTCAGGTGAATTTCACATCGCAACCAGTTCAAAACCTGCATGCCGGAAGTTTTCCAGGAGATAAAATCCTGGATCCGGCATTCTTTGAAAGACTTTAGTAATGAACCCTCGATTCATATGTTTCACCCGACACTTTAGAGTGTCGGGTTTTTTATAAACATCCAATTGATTTAAGTCTTAATTGAAGACTTTATCCTAATTACAGGAGAGCTTTATTAGCTTTGGAAAGTGTCTGATTAAGTCATCCCTGCATTTTTTGGATATTCATTCAGCACTCCATACAAGTTTCTATAGTCACCCTAAATATGATAACCCGATTAAAAGATATCATTCAACATTTAAAGCGGGATGCTCTGGCAGGCATGGTGACAGGAGTAGTTGCTATTCCACTTACTGTTGGGATCTGTTTGATGTCTGATTATCCAATTATGGCTGGGCTCTATACCGGCATTTTTGCAGGCATTATCAGCTTTATCACCTACCTCTTCAAACCTGGCAATTATACCGGCGTACCTGGAGTAGCTGCTGGACTGGCTCCGGCATTAGCGCTGGGCATCAATTATTTCGGCATGGAGAACATGCCTTTCGTGATTTTACTGACAGCCGGTTTTCAAGCTATAGTCTGGAGGTTCAAACTGGAGCGCTTCATTCTCCTGCTGGTACCACACTACCTTGTGGAAGGTCTACTAGCTGGTGTCGGTTTAAAGATTGCGGCGAAGTTTGTGCCTTTTCTATACGAAATTGAATACGAAACAAGCACCTGGTTAAATGATGACCGCCAGGCTATCATCGTTCTATCTATCGTAACATTTGCCGGGTTCGTACTGCTGTACCACTATTACAAGAAAACCTGGCCGGCAATGCCTTACATCGTGGTAATGCTGACAAGTGCTGCATTGAGTCTTTACCTGCCATTTCCAAAAGTCACTTTGGATTCCTTTCCATTCCGGCTGAACCTTCCCATTCCTCATTTCGGTGGAATAGCTGGACAGCAGCCACTTTTTGCGGTTATAAAAATGGCCGGATTCGCAATGATGCTCGGCACCATTGACGTAATAGAACAGGTGATGAGCCATGTGGCCATTGAAAAAATAGACCCTTATAATCGCCCGTCCAACTTAAACAACAGCTTGCTTGTGGTATGGATTTCCAACCTGGGAGCTACACTTTTTGGAGGTATGACCAGTCTGGACGGTCTGGCAAAAAGCACTACCAACACTGTGGCCGGAGCTGTCACTAAAGTATCCACGCTTTTCTCAGCACTTGTCATATTGCTGGTAATATTATTCCCACAAATACTCACCTACTTGCCCAAATATGCCCTGGGCATCATCATGATCTACTCCGGGTGGAGAATGATAGCTAACTTATCCAAAATTCTTTCAGAAGGACAATATGCCTTCATCATAGCTATCATCTGCGGTTTACTGGTTTATGAGTTTGGAATATTCGAAGGGATGCTGGTGGTGCTATTCATCCACGCATTCATTCAGTATGTTTTTATGATTCGTGTTGGTAAATCTCAGAGTGAGATCTTTGTTCATTTCCAAAAACTATTCTCAAAGGATGCAGATATTCCTCAGGATGTACCTATGCAATCCGAAACACCTGTTTTCAATAAATGGCTGGCGGCAATCAACCAACACGACCTGGAAACATTGATGGAATGCTTTGACGAGGAGGCCATATTGATTCCCGCATTCTCAACTCGTATCCGCAAAAAGAAAAAGGAAATTCATAACCTTTATAAGGATCTCTTTGAAAAGGACGACTTGTATGTGAATTTAAAAGAAGTAACTACCCAAATGACTCATGGATTAAAGGTGAACAATGGCCAGTTAGAGTTGGTGTGGAAATCACGAGGGTTTACTCAGCACAACCTTATCCGATTTTCTATGGCATTGAAGGATGATAAAATCATTACCATGCACACTAGCCTTTTACCGGATTCCACGATCTCAATATCCGTTCCTTCTACTTACGAAGAAGGCTTTATTAGCTAAAAAGGCCTTTCGGAATTACTTCTGGCAATCCAAACGGTAGATAAAATAAATGGCTAATCCGAGTATAGTGGCGATGGTTCCAAACAGAACGTGAAATCCAAATTGCTGTACCACAACGCCCCCGATAATCGGAAAAAACGCTGGTAGAATATTGGCAATCCCGGCAATTCCTGCATAAAGCGAGCGATTCTCATCAGTGCTCACTTCCATCAATACGCCATCTGTTGCTACTTTATATGTGGTAATCAGGATGCCGCCAGCCAAAAACAAGGCTCCAAACCACTGACTTGAAATTCCACCCAGAATGGTAATGGTCAAGGCGATTCCCAGTCCAGCCGCAAAATACATGAGGTGACTATAGCCAAGTCTTTTGGAAAACCGATAGAAAAACAAGCCTGCCAGCACAGCAGTGATGACTTTCAACAATAAAAAATGTCCGACCACTTCACTGCCTCCAGCTGTATTCCGCTGCACATACATCATTACAAATGGTAGGATGGAAAGTGAAATCCCAAGCGTGTTGACCATCAGGATATAGTATCTAAGCTTTTCATTGGTTCTGATTTCATTTTTCAAGACGCCAACAAATCCCTTCAGTCCATCTACCTTGTTAATACTAACCCGTACTTCTTTGATTTTTACGAAACCTAATGATGCCACTAAAAGTGAAATTCCGGCAATAATAAACAGCCAGCTATAATTATCAGGATACTCCAGCCATGTGAGGATTTTACCAACCAAATAAGCTGAAACAAAAACACCAACATTGGTAACACTTTGCTTGATGGAGAAAAATGATTTTCTACGTTCTTGCATCATCGACTTACCCAGAATATCTGTATAGCTGATGGCCGCAAAAGCTCCGCTAAACGAGAATGCAGAGAGCAACAGAAAAATCAAACCAATCGACCATTGTGTATCGAACTGGTCCAGATGGCTGTAAAGAAAACCCATGCCAAACAGACTCGCTATCCGAATACCAATTCCCGACATCAGGTAGGGTTTTTTGACTGGCTTATTATTCAATAGTGGTGAGAAAAAAAGCTGTGTAAATGTTGGCCCGCCAATCATAATAGCAGTGATCATTCCCACATGAAATGCAGTGCCACCAGCCTCCATCATCATAACTGGAAGTACCGTATCCACATCCATAAAACTATGTGCCAGCGCTAAGAAAACGGCGTGCCACAGAAAGGCTCCAAAGTTGTTTTTTGAAATATTGGTATTTAAAACCCTGTTTCCCATTTTTCCCTGATAATCACAATCCTGTTGCAATCAACGACAATCTCTCCCTGTAAGTGGTAACTTATGTTACAGAAGAGATTCAAATGAACAGGGAATGATCTAATCAGTTATCTGGCTACAAAGCCATTGAGCAAATCGAGAATCATACTTTCATTCTTCTCCCAGATTCGGTCGCTTGTCCAGGTGGTAAACTGCACCGAGCCAAGGTGATTGGAGTAGTAGTACGTATCAAAAATGAAAGTAATTCCGGATAATTGTGCCCTCATCACTCCACGAACAACTTGCTGATCATTGACCGTTCGCAACTCAGTTTTAATCACCTCTGGGTTTGAGCCGGTAAACTCTTTCATATTGTTTTTCGCGATGAGAAAGAGTTTATCCATAGCAATAGGTGTCTCCTCAGCAATGACCACACACCAGATGTCCGTGTTTTTTCCCTCAAACGCAAACTCTGCCTCATCATTTAATGTAGCTGGTGGAACACGCTTCCAAAGTGAATCATTGTATTTGATGGTGAACAATTCATAAGAATCTTCCACCTGCTTTTTAGATCCGGATGGTATTTTGAAGTGGGTGGCAATAGTATCCAAAACGACCTCCTCAGAGAGATATGCCAGATCATTTTCAGGCTCTGGCATTTCCTCTAACAACTCGAAACTCCAGGTGCCATTGGCATAGACGAAGATAGTATCCCCATTTTCGGTGACAGCCATTACTTGTCCTTGAGCGTATGTCATTGAAAGTATGAAAAATAGCAACAAACTGAGTTTTAGATAGATTCGTTTCATGATAGACTCGACGATTGTGAATACCGCTAAAAGTAAGGAAACTCAACAACACTATCTCAAAACTTTTATTTATTAATCCCTCACTCGTACCTCAAATTAGTCGCCGGATTGGATTGGGCTACTTTGGAAGTTTGCCAGAAAATGAAGAAAAAGCCCAACAGAAACAGGAAGAAGACACTTGCCAGAACTTCCCAAAAGCCAAGCCCCAAACCATAGCGAATCAGGAAATACAAAAACATTTTGTCGTAAAAGACATAAGCCAACGGAATAGCCAGCAGAGCGGAATAACCAATCAAACGGATAAAATCGCGGGTCAGCAGCAGATAAATACTGGAAACCGATGCGCCCATAATCTTGCGAATGGCGATTTCCTTGGTACGGTTCTCGGTGGTATAGGAAACCATACCCAGCAACCCAAGGCAAGAGATGACGATAGCCAATGCACCGAGAAAACTAAAAATCTTGATTTGCACCGTGAGGAATTTATACGCTCGCTCAATTTCATCATCCAGAAAACTCGCTTCAAAAGGAACTTTTTGATCGACTTCTGTCCAGATTTCCTCCAGCTCACCAATGGTCTTTTGGATGTCATTCGATTGTAGCGATAATAGCACAAACTGACTTTTTGCTGTCGATTTCCTAAAGATCATTGGCCTGATTTCTCTGCTTAGCGGCTCGTAATGAAGGTCTTTCAATACTCCGGAAATCCGCGCATGTCTCCCGTCTTCCATCACAAAAGTCAATGTATCTTCTGCCCGATCAAACACCGATGCAGCACGCAAAAATTCTTCATTGACCATTACCAGTTCTTCATTATGAGTGGATTGATTCTTAGGAGGAGAAAATCCCCAAACCAACTCCATATTCATGTTTTTCACAAAATCGTCCCCAATGAATATCTCTGAAGCTTGTAGTGTATCTTTTCCATTGGGAATCGCCCAGCTGGCACTTTGCATATTGATGCCGGGCAAGTGAGAAGTCGTGGTGACCGCCTTTACATCCGGATGCCGGGCAAGTTCCTGAAGAGCCACCTCCTTGTTTTGTCCATTGAAAGCAATGGTCAGCACATTTTCCGAATCAAACCCATGCTGGCGGTTGAAGACATGATGGTATTGACGGACAATAGTTGCCACACCGATGATGAAGAACAGCGATAGTGCAAACTGGAATACGAAAAGCCCCTTTTTGATTCCTGAGACGGAAAAAGATCCGGGTTTCATGTCACCTTTCAGCGAGTGAATGGGACTGAGCCTGGAAAAATAGACGGCTGGAAATAACCCGGACAGAACACCAATTATCAACCCAAAAATGATGAATACAACAACCAAAGAAGGACGAATACTGGTATTCAGAACCTCCGCTGAAATGATCATATCGAGCAACTCATTCTGTACAATCACAAAAACAAACATAGAACCAACCAATGCCAAAATAGTCATGATCACTGTCTCCACAATGAACTGTGCTTTGATCTGTGCTTTCTGCGCACCAACAACCTTTCGGATGCCAATTTCTTTCGCCCGTTTCATGGCTCGAGCAATAGAGAGGTTGGTATAGTTGAAAATGGCTGGCAGCAAAATGAGCAAACCGATAAAGAAGAAAAACAGCAATGAAGGATAATCCCAACCAATGCCGATGGCATTGCTAATGTCCCAACGAGGAACAGCTTTGTCCAGGCGAACAGATTGCAATTCAATGGAAGTTTCGGGATTGAATTCCTCCGCTTTGACAGAAGTCTGAGCAAGCGCATCTTGCAGGCTTGCATTTTGCGTTTCAGGCTTTAGCAGCAAGTACAAATAGTGATTTCGATATTGCTTCCAGTCGTTCACCGGATTGTGATCAGCAAGCTGTAGCTTATAAGTCTGCTGAGAGGTCAGCACCTGGAAATACAAATGTGTCTCTTTGAGATCAGGCATCACACCGGTCACGGTAAAGCTGCCCGTTTCTGTCTCCAGGACTTTTCCCATTGGATCAGCATCCCGAAAGAGTTTTTCCGCCACCGATTTCGTCAATATGATCGTGTTGGGTTTGGCAAGTGCGGTGCGAGGATCTCCCTCGATCAACTTAAAACTGAAAACCTGGAAAAACTCCGGATCAACATAGTAGCCATGAAAGTCCAAAAGATTACCATGATGATTCACCACAGGCCGAAAGCCAGAATGAATGTTTAGCGCCGTTTCGATGAAAGGATATTTCTCTTCCATGTAATCACCCACCGCCGGAAAGACTGAACCATAAATGCGGGATTGATCAGCATCTTTTAAATACGCATTGATCTGAAAAACCCTTTCTTTTTTCTCATGGAAATTGTCTGATTCTAGAATGGAATAGGTAATAGAAATAGCTAGCAAACAAATGGACATTCCCAGAGCCAAACCAAGTAGATTGATGGAGGTGAAAAGCTTTTGCTTCATAAAATTGCGCATGGCAATTTTGAAATAGTTGTTGAACATCGCTAAGGAGTTGGTAGCATAATAAGGAGAATAGGCAGCAGAGTCTTTTCGTCGTTTGAGCGCATAGGAGAAACAAAGCGTAAGTACCTGATAAGTGTAAATCCATTTGGCTTTGAAACTTCCTTTCGCTTCAAGGTTTTCATAAAAACCTTCCTCCAAATCTCCTTTCAGGTCTTCTGTCAGCGCTCGGCCACCCCACCAATCAAAAAGTCGGGAAGCGAGTTTGGGTGGTTGTTGGTTAGGCATTTCCTTCATCACAGCGAAAGGTTAATTTTAGCATTGGACCACAATTCATCGCGTAAGGATTTCATCTCATTCAGTGCAGCAATAGCGTTTGCGGTCAGCTCGAAATAGCGTTTCCTGCGGCCTCCTCGCTCATTGGTTGGTTCGCCCAGATAAGAAGTAATAAAACCTTTCTCTTCCAGACGTGTGAGCGTGGAGTGCATCGCTCCCAGGCTCAGATTGCGATTGGCTCTTTCATTGATGTCTCGCAGCAAAGCCATTCCATAGGCTTCATCTGCCAGGTTAGCAATGGTCAATAATACCAGTTCTTCAAATTCTCCTAAATATCCTTTCATTGTGTTTTTGGCTTTTCGCTTCTAGCTATTGGCTTCTGGCCGATTCATAAATAGCTAAAATAGTATCTTTCTGTTTTTAAGATAATATCATTACGGCAAAGGAAATTGATATGTTTCTATTTTTGAGAATTAATTTTTAGAGTTTGATGAGTTTAGAGTTTTGATTCCAATCTTTTATCATTCATTAGAGTCCTTCCTTTCGATGTAATCGACCAGAGCTGAGGGATAATTGATCCAATCTATTTGCCTGATGATTGTATAACAACATTTACTTTTCTCCCTGATGTGAAAAATGTTCGGCAATACCTTCGAAATAAATTCAGATTCAGGAAATATATTACGGGTTATATTCGACAATTATGCCCACAATATTGATAAGCCTGGCTGCAATTCTCGCTCTTTTCAACTCCACAGACATATCTGGTGGCTGGGAACTGGTCAAAGAAGAAGCCGGGATATCCGTCTTTACCCGAAATACCGCTGATTCACCCATCAAGGAAATTCAAATCACCCTCACAATAAAGTCCTCAATGAATCAGGTTGAAACGCTGCTGAGCAATGTGCCATTGTATGCCCAGTGGGTGTATAAATGCGACAGTTCGGTCAGGATCAAAACCGTTCATTCGAATGATTTCTATTACTATATCCGTTCCGGCTTTCCCTTTCCTTTTTCTGACCGGGACCTGATCGTTCACAGCCAGCAGTGGGTCGACACTGCAACAGGCATTTATCATTCTCATTCTACTGCGAGCCCCGATATGATCACAGCCAATCCTGATGTGGTAAGAATTACCGTATTCGAGTCTACCTGGGAAATCTCCCCAATGCCTGATGGTCAGGTACAAATCAACTATTTTGCGAAATCAAATCCTGGTGGGGACATTCCTGTCTGGCTCATCAATATGGCCATAGCTCGCGGGCCTTACGAAACCATGAAAAAATTTGCTGCCCTGGCCACTGCAAACAGAACTATTAATTGATGTCTAATGTGTCTGCTGGTGTTGTCACTAACAGACGAAGGCGGATCATTTCAATTGCTGGTCAGGAGACCAACAAAGGTGATCGGATTATTGAAATGTTCTTTACTTCCTTAACTCAAAAAGCTCGGCAGTAGAATAAATATCATTGAATCCTTTTGCCCTAAGACCTCAGGATAGTACTGAATGCAATGTTGGTGTCTACCACAACTTTCATTTGATAAAGCGGCCTTTATTTTCCTTCCACCAGTTTGCTTTGGATTCCTTCGCCAGCTCATCAATTGCTTCCTGATTAGCCTCACTCTCCGCGGTTGCTTCTTTATATTTTAAATAGTCAATCATGCGCTGGAGTCCTAAAGTGTCAACATTAGCAGGTAACCTGAAAAGAATCTCTTTATCTGTTCTTTGTATGTCCATACCCAAATTTACGAATTGTGATGGATTTCTGTTTCTTGATCACCGATCCACATCTTACTTTATCCACTCATTGGAATTCTTCCTTTTGTTGTAATCGACCAGCGTAGAAGGATAATTGATCCAATCGACTTGCCTGATGATTTTATGTGAAGCATTAAAGGTCAGAATAGTTGTAAAATGCATCGGTTCAAACTCCATTTCTCCCCATTGAAATCTGGTAAAATAGCCTTTGATCACTGCCTGATTTTGATCGATAATTTTCTCACTGACAATCAAACTTGAACGCTCCAGTTTTTTGAAATCCGGATTGCCCCAGTCGAGAAACTTTCTCAATTCAGACTTTCCACTCAATCTATCACCATTGATGATATCTTCAAATAATATTTCATCATCATAAAAACCCAGGAACTTGTCAATGTCCTGACGCTCACCATAAGTCTGAATATAATCATCTACTATCTGGTTGATTGGCCTTTCTCTATTTGTAGAGCAAGCGGTGAGGGTGAGAAATAGCAGGGTGAGATGGAGTGGTTTCATTTCGTAACAAAGAATGTAGGCTTACTTTAAAAACCAAATTTACCAGTTTTAAAATGCTACTTAAATCAGCTAATCTCAAAAAACACAGTGATGCCGAGCAAAACCAAAAAACAAATGCGCTTTCTTGTATAAAAGAAAACGCATTCGTTATTATTTGATATTGACTTTAGCTATTTCATTAACTTAAAATAGGGGTCTTTTGCATTTTCTCCCCTTTCCCAGATTGGCTTTCCATTTAGCCAAATCTTTTCTTGTAGGGTTGCATTTGGAGTTCGTTTGTAAAAAACCTCCACTGTGTCCCTATCACCTTCTGTCCATTGAATATATGTAATTGATCTGTCAGACGTTTTTGTATCATTCAAAAACACTCTAACTCTATATTCATTTTCATGCTTATAAAGCATGAACTTTCTTGGGTAGTCAGAACCTTGCTCAAAAACCTCCTGAATTTTATCGTCGATAACATAAAATATCCTGATGTCGGCAACATCTAAATTATCGACCGTTTTCGGATCCAATAAATCCCCATTCTGAGAATTAAACACAGAAAACTCAATTAGAGCCTCCAGATTGTAATGTTGTCCTCCCATTTCCATCGGTTCGTTAAAGGATAAAAAAACTGATATAGCCAAAGCCAATAGTAACCTTTCCACAGTTCCCAATTTAAGGCACAATATTGTATACCATCTTTTTATTACTGTTGAAGTTTGTACCTGCTGGGTTAAAATTATTGAACCCGTACCATCCATCGGAGCTACCTCCCCATCCCCAATTCATATGATAATAGAGGTAGCCAACACCGGTGCAGTCGGCATAATAATAATTAACATCTTTGTATCCATCGCACACCCACATATGTCCCGTGGTACCATTATCACCACTCAACAACACAGGCCTGCTGTAAGAAAGATTACTTTTGACCGTCTGGTAGTTATAGCTCGCCCAGCTTGCAGATGAATATCCAAACTGGCTTTTTAAGACATTACCCATATTGGCTGAGGCACTTACACCTGTTCCATCACAAGCATATGAGGGCTGTCCGCTGTATACATTGCCAATTGCAGTGTGAATATCCTTTACAAAATTAGCCGTTGTAGTTGTAGCATATGTCAGAGGCATACTTGACCAGCTGTAAGAAGTAGGATATTGATGGTATTTCATCAACTGAGCCATGGCAATAGGAACACATCCTGCATAAACCTGAAAACTCGATCCACTGCAGGTTATATATGGCAATGCATCATTGAATGCTCCCGTTTGATACCAGGTAGTACTCAACAATGGACCTACAGTATAAATCTCTGTATGATCATAGCAGTCAATAGGATCAACCCTACCAGAACTAGAAGTGCTAACCTCATTAATTATGAATTTCTGAACGTGGCTCCAAGCATTTTTCTCATCCAAAGATTGCACAGCATCAGAAGCCTGAATATCGCTTATTTGTTTTTTTGAATCTTCCATCCAAAATTTCAAACCTGGAGGATATGAACTTTCATTAACCTCGAACTTACCATCCAAAGAGAATGCCAGGACAGGTTGCGTTCTTTTATCTGAAGAAAGAATTACAAACCCTCCTTGATCGTAATTAACGACATAAAATGATGCACGTCCATGGCTATTTTTTACTTCATGAATGTCATCAATATTTTTGGTTTCAACTTTTCCGGTTCTTGAATTTGCGTCACCATTTTCAGATGGAAAGTTGATACTTTTTGCAATCCCCTCTATTGTTGGCTATTTCGGTCTAACCATGCCAGTGATTTCGGCGATATGGTGCCACTCTGAGGATGGCGTAATTTGTCAATAATTTTTCAAAGTTCTATTAGTTTTCTCATTGATTCTCCTTTCAGGTCAATGCGGTGTGATGAGTTTACCAACCGATCTAGGATTGCATCTGCAATGGTGCCTTCTCCTATGACATCATACCATGCAGAGACAGGGATTTGCGA